>Ga0157377_10000189_pt1 | contig 35039 bp, 43 predicted proteins | sample M55metaG_FD_121116 | JGI IMG/M metagenome (GOLD analysis project Ga0157377, IMG submission 121116) | Miscanthus rhizosphere microbial communities from Kellogg Biological Station, Michigan, USA - M5-5 metaG | ecosystem: Host-associated > Plants > Roots > Rhizosphere > Soil | place: USA: Michigan...
CGCGAATGGGATGATTGGGATTCGTTTTTCGATCTCGTGGGTGACGAGGAACTTTCGCGTCCGTTTGATCGTATCGTTTCCGGTGGCGCGCGTGGAGTAGATTCCATGGCGGCGCGATACGCCAGAGACTTCAAGAAAAACTTCGACGAGTACCCACCCGATCCGAAACTTCCGTTCGTTCAGGCCGCGCACGAACGCAATCAGCACATCGTGGACGAATCGGACTTTCTGATCGCGATGCCCGGTCCGAATTCGAAAGGTACATGGGACACGGTCCGACGCGCCGCGAAGAAAGGCATCACGATCCTCATCATTCCGGCGCCAAAATGACGAAACATTGACGGACCATGAGGTACGATTCGACTCATGATGGAAAAACGACACAAACACGTTCACGCAATCGTCACCGACACGGCGGCATACTGCTTAGGTAGCGGCGATTGCCCTATCTCCATTGATCGCTTCACGGTAGGGGCAATCATGCAAGAGTTGATTCTAGGCGCCAACGTGTCATTGGTCATGTCGAAAGATGGACTGACGGTCGATACGATCAAATCGAACTTGAAACGATGATCGATCCAGAAAAGTACCAAGAAGCGTCGCTTCGTTACCTGCGCGACGTGAAGTTTCATGTCGCGGTTGACTGGATGCGCGAACTTGCTGTGACGTACGATTTGTCTCCGTCCGAGCTGCGTTCGGTCGCGGATTACGCGGCGCTTCTCATCGAGACCGATGATGCCGAACTCATCGCGAAAATGTGGAGTATTTCGTTACCTTTGAAATGGGTGAAGTGGGAGTAGGAATGAACGCCGAAATCGAGGCGATCAGGGCGCGTCAAGAAGAACGGCATCGAGACGCACAGGCGGCGCGAGACGGCACTGAACGAGTCATGACGCCGGGAGCACTCAATAAGGATATCTTGGTCGCGGACGTAGACTTCCTTCTCGACAAAATCGATCGAGCGTGCCGATGGATTCCGGTCACGGAGCGCTTGCCGCGCGAATGGAAAGAGGGCAAAACGATCAGTGACACGCTTGTTTGTCTCGACTCAGACATGGACAAGTTCTTCGGCTTTTACTCAATCATTTCAGGATGGCACGATTATCTTGGCGGGCACCCGCAAAATGTGACACATTGGCTCGAATTGCCACTCACCGAAGCCGACCAGACGTGGCGGGGGCTGACGTGACGATTGACAAACATTACCTTGCGAAACGTCACAACTGAATGAGCCATCATTCACTTTAACCGAACGTTCGTGCTATTGTTTAGGATCACGCCTTCCGTACGCGTCCTGCCCGACACGCCCGTCCAGAGTCGCAGGAAACGGCCCGTGCGTGACCGTGGCGACGCGAACGGACCTTCGCGCGTACCCCACAACGGGCCGACAAAACGAACTCGTCCTACGCGATCCTAGCGCTTTGACGGAACGGTCCATTCTGGACTGGATGGATTCTGGTTGGAACCTTTCGCGAAAAGTGGATTAAAATGGACAGAAGGATGCGATGAAAACGTGCAGCGCAAAGATCGGAATCTTGTCGTGTGCTGAAAGTGACGGACATGAAAGCTACCGCTCCCCACTCGGAACGGACCCGAACGTTGAGTACGCGGGCGGGACGCCAACGACGCACAGGACGCGAAGCGGGTTGGTGTTTGTCACGTGGAGATTGCGCAACCCCTTTCGCCTCGTTGCGTCCGACATGGAAGCTTTCAAGAGGTTTCTAAGCTACGGCATTAAGGACCGGATTGATGGCGGAAGTGATAACGAATGGCTTCTGGGTCAAGCGGTTAAGTGGCACGGTACTCCGGAAGACATGACCAGATGGTCCGATTTGATAGCAAGCAAAGCGAGTCGGTTAAATGACTAGACGTCCGGTCGCGACGCTCTTTTTCGACACGTACGCGCCGGAAGAGACGCGATGCTCCGTGCTGAACCTCATGTCTCAGATCGAAGGGCACGGACCGACGTACGAAGACGCGCTCGATGACATGCGTGCGAAAAAACGCGTCCAGTTTGCGCGAGACATCGCGTACCTTTGCGAAGAAGCGTCGAAACCGACGAACGCGACCGAATGCGAGTGGAACCAGAACTTCGTGCCAGAATCAATATTGACCAAACTATAGCGGAGGACGCGAAACGAACGCCCTCCGAACTCCTTCTACGCATGGCAGGCGAGCTGAGCGCAAGATAACACGAACCGGCGCGACGAAAACGTGAGGACGCGACGCAATTCTTGGAGAGAAGTAAGTTTAGTCTTTGACTCTAGTCTTTGACTCTCTCTTCGAAGAAGAAGGGTATGCCTTTGCTTCTGCTTCTGTCCCTCTGCTTGTGTAACGAACGGTTGAACGCTACGTAACGTGCGACCGTGTGACGAGAAAACTACGTTGACTCACGTAACGTTACGTGCAATCATTCCGGAATGGCTGGATTCGTAAAGCTCGATTGCGGGATGCTCTACTCGACGCTCTGGCAGGACTACGATGCTCGTCTCGTGTTTCTCGCATCGCTCATGATGGCCTCGCCGTACGAGGTGACTAAGCCGGAACCACAGCTCGAATTGCGCTGGTACAAACCGACAGGATGGTACGTGCCGCCCGGATGGTACGGACTCGTCCCTGCCGCCGCACAAGGCATCATCGCTGCGGCTGGTAACGTTCCTTTCGACAAAGGGTTCGAAGCGCTCGACCGCCTCTGCTCTCCAGAGGAAGGCTCACGATCTCCCGACCACGAAGGGCGAAGGATGGCGAGAATTTCGGAAGGTTATTTGATATTAAATTTTTACAAGTACCGCGACAAGGACTACAAGTCCGCCGAGCGGATGAAGAGGTATCGCGAGCGGCAGAAGGCTAAGGGAATCGCCGCGTACGAACCAGCCGAAAAGAAGGACTTATGAGCAGGAACCCGTACGTAGATCGTTCGCTGGTTTTGAAGAAGATCGGATACTCTGGATACGCGGACTACCTCAAAAGTGTGGCGTGGGAAGGTATTCGCTATCAGGTTTTGATCTCGGCTCCGACGTGTTCGGCCAGATGCGGGAAGTTGGCGACCGAAATTCATCACGAGAAGTACAACCGAGCAACCCTTGAAGGAAAAACGCTCAAGTACCTTCATCCTGTTTGCCGAAAGTGTCACGAGCGAATCGAGTTCGATCCGGAAACAGGGAAGAAGCTCACACCTAGGCAGGCCACTAAAAGATTATTTGAGTTGGCGTCCGAAAAGAAAAAGACGCGACGAAACGCCAAGGCCGATTCGTCTGTCGCCCGTGAGGCGCTAGAGGTTCGGAGAAAGTTGTTTCCGGCGACTACGCTTCCTTGTCCGGACATGCCGGAGCTATTTTACATTCGAGGCATTTTGCGCAACCGCTTTCCGCATATAGATCAAGTCCGTACGATAGCGCTGCTGAAGAAGGCGCATCTCGCGGGAGTGACGCTAGAAAACCTGCGAGATCTGGCGTTGGACTGCTTCTGCTGGAGCAATTGGCTTTCAGGGATTGATCTTGAAATCGAGAAAGTTCGTAAGTCCGCGAGCGTCGCATCGTGAAGTCCCGTTTCGAAGTTTCGCGAGGAGTGTTGCCGACATGAACCTACATCATTTTGCCGGACCGAACGAGTCGAGCTGCATCCTTTGCGGTCGTACCGCGTTGGATATGTCCGCCCATTTGGCGTTTCGTGTGACTCCGCCTGACGAGCGAATGTCCGACGTTGCACATGCTTTGGAATTGGCGATGCACATGCATCGCAACGAGATCACTCGCGGTGTGGCGCAAAAGTTGATCGATAAGTTTGCGTCTCGGCCGAATCCTGACGTGAAGGTCAACCTGACATGATTTCCGATCTGTTCTTTTTCGATGATCCCGTCACGGACGTTCCGGTTTCGGACGAACGCGCCGCTTCGATGCGCGTCCTGTCGGACTGGTGGGTCGCGCAGAATCCGTTCGTGAAGGGTGGTGAATATCGCAACCGGTTCGGCTCGCGCGTCACGTGGCGAGCCGACGCGGACGGAAAGCGCATGCTGGTGCAGACATGGACGGAATGACCGATCTCGAAGCGTTCGGCCGACACGTCGGGACCGTACGGACGATGGAGTCGTTCCGGTACGTCTGCCCGCGATGTGGCGTTTCGATGAGCCCACATCGCGAGTTTTGCAAAAACTGCAACGCGGTGTTTCTTTACGACACTTCGGCCCCGTTCTGGCACGAAGTGTTCTGTGATCTGAAATATGGGACTACGCGAGCAGGGACAGACCGCGCATCCCGTTCGTTCATATCGCGTGAGGAAGAGTTATCGAACATTCTCACAGAGCTTGCGAAGTACCGTATCGAATTGACGTTTAATTGACGCTGCGTCGTGTATGGTCCGTTCGTGCCAGAACCACACGGACAAGGCTATGGCGCAGTGTTGTTGCCGCCTGCTGGGAAAACGAAGGCGTTGCTCTCTGCGATGGGTGGCGCGTGGTGATGGTTCGGGCATGTTACGTTTGTGAAGGAGGATTGAATGGCCAAAGATGCGAAGGGTGTTGAGGTTGGTCTCGGTGATTGGTGCATTGCGTCCGGTCTCGTCGTGCGTATCGTGTCTCTGAACGAGACGCTGAAGGGTACGACCGCGAAGGGCGCGTACGTTGACATGGTTGGCTATGGACGCATCGCGAAGGCCCGCATCGACCTTGCGAGCGCGACGCTTATCATGCGCGCGGACGGAAGCGTCGTATGAGTCCGGACGACATTGCCCGCGTCGCGCATGAAGTGAACCGTGCGTATTGCATAGCGATCGGTGACGACTCGCAAGGTCCGTGGAGTGAGGCGCCGCAATGGCAACGCGACAGTGCCATTTCCGGCGTTCTCGCGCATCTCGTCAATCCGCACACGCCGGAAGAGTCGCATCAGTTGTGGAGCGCCGAGAAGGTTCGTGATGGTTGGAAGTACGGAGCCGTGAAGGATGCGGACAAGAAAGAGCATCCGTGTCTCGTCTCGTACGATCAGCTTCCGCTCGAACAGCGCGTGAAGGACTACCTGTTCGGTGCGGTGGTTGCGTCGCTTCGCGACGAGGGCGCTCATACGAAGTGATCGTTTTTCGGTTCGTGCCGAGTCGTACCGCGCCGCGTTGTTCGGTCTGCGCTGGCGATATCCCGCATCGGCACTGGAAGGACGGAGACGAACGGTGGCACGTCCTGCCGCGATACGCGACGCATTCGGACGCGATTCGGGACGGAGCGGACATGCAGATCGACGTGTACGACGAGTGGAATCAGACGTACACTGGCCCGACCGAAACGACGAAGGAGGCCATAATGGCTGGAAAGAAACCGGTTCCCAAGATGAAGCCGCCCATGAAGGGCAAGAAGGGCTGCTAGTTGAATGGCTTGTCCGGTCGGGGTGGTAACGGCACGAGGCGACGGAGGACAAATCATGCTGCCCGGCCGGACATGATGCGATTGGGAACCAGATTTAATACGATCCGAACGGATGCGGACCTTTCCGAGCGACTCAAAGACCGCCTTCCCGACTCACCCTTCTGGTACGGTTGATCCTCGCTCGGTTCGCCTGATGCGATCCATGACCTCTTCTTCGCTTACGTCCGCGCACGACGTGCAGAGATGGTTATCCTGAATGTACGCGAGGATGTGATCGGACGGTATCGGCGCGAGACAGCGCGTGCAATACGATCCGCGCGGAACGGGGACGGGCTCATTCGTACGCATCGCTCTCCTTGTCGCTTCTTGCTGCGCTTCCGGCAGGGACCATTTGCGTGACACGACCGATCCCGACGCGTCCATCAGCTTCCAGCTTCGCGCGCGTACCGTCCGGTTCATGCGTCCTTCGATTCGGAACCGGTCGGACGCGTACGTATCGGGCGCGACGAGACGCCAAACGAGCGGACTCAATCCGGAGTGGTCTCGTCGTATTCTTCGTCGTCGCGAACATTGCGACGAAAGCAGGGCTTGTGCAGGCAGTCAGGATATGCAACGCAGCACTGGACTTCGTCTTCGATCCAGAAGTAATCGTCCGCATGCGACGCGCCGAGTCCTAGTGTACGGTCAGGCATTATCTCTCCTTGGTTGGTAAGGCGCATCCGCCTCGGCAGTGATCGTGGAGATCCGGCAAGTGCACCTTACGCGGCAGGTACACGCGCAATTCGGACAGCATCGTAACGAACGGATGAGCGCATACGCCGAGGAGAAACGAAATCACGGACGCGGTGATGATTTCGGATGTCATCGTTCCGCTCCGACCGGTTCACTCGCTGGTTCGTACACGTATGCAAAGTCTTCGCAATGCTCGCAGACGAAGCCTTGATTTAGAACCCAAAACGAACCTTCGTCGCCGTCGCAAAAACAGATATCAGCGCAAGACGGACAATCGTGCATCGCTGTCTCCTAAGTGTGGACCGTGCGCCACGTTGGCGGCGCGTAGTTCGTGCGTTCGTGCTGCGCTGAATGGTCGTACAGCGCGGTCGGTTGCGTCTGTCCGCGACGATACGTGAGCGGATTAGGCTCCCATCCGAACGGACGAATCATGATGAGCGGCGTGTCGTCGGTGCGTTCGCCGATGTTGTCCTCGCTCAACTTCGCGGGGATGCCGAACTCCTGCGCATAATGCGCCGTCTCGTCCGCGATCCGGTAAGCCTCGGCAGCCGGAAACGCAACGATCACCACGTCGCGACCACGCGACAGAAGCGTGAGCGCTTCGAGGATTAGACGAGTAGTGCGGCCGGTCACGATTGCGATCCTAGTCGAACACGCTCGGAAAGACGAGACCTTCCGGACGCGGCATGATCGTGTGGAGCTGACTGAACGAGTACGTCCGCACGCTCTTGAGCCAGTTGAATGCGTCGAGATCGGTATCGATGACCGACCCGTCGCGACCGAATTCGAGCTGGTAGAGCGCCGTGCCGGACGACATCGAAACGGCGAATAACCAACCGGCGCTGGCAGAATCCCTGATCTCGCGTTCGCGGACGCGCTCCTCGGCGTTTGTCGAGGAGCCGCAACTGACCAGTTTAGCCAGCTCCAGATGCCGACGACTCGTTTCCGGCACGATGATACCGCCGCGAGTCGTCTCGCCCTTTTCGGGAAAGACCAGAACGGCGCGACCGGGCAAGGCGCTGATGATGGTGCTCAAAAGTCAATCTCCTACGTGTTCATTTATGTGGCCCACGAGGGCGTGATCTAGTTGTGCAATTTCGCCATTTGGGTAGGACCAGCAAGGTCCGCCTCTGTCGCGAAACAGTTCCTCAATTGCGGCATGCACGCGCTTAGCCTCAGTAAGGCTCAAACGAATAGTTATCGAGGGGTCTTTCGAGCGGATCTTTTTCACCCTGCATCCTTCTCATTCAAGGCTGGACGCAGTGTAAAGGCGAGCGCTCTTAGGGCGTACGATATTTGGCGACAGTCTTCTTCTCTGTCTGGCGATATTGTCGGTCCACGGTTAGCGTCGAACGCATCGGCAACAACCACGAGAGTTCCTAACGGCCCCAAAACCGCGATGCTTGTTTGCAAGGTGCCAGAAAACCCGCGTAGAGATATGATCGATTCGTCCTTGGTCAAAATAACCCTCTCTTGCGTCGGATGAGCGGTGTCCGTTTAGCTTTGGCCTTGATCGACGCGATCTCGCGCTGCGAGCGCGCTTCGCCTCCGGATCGTTTCGCCCGGCTGAAGTGCTTTTGGCAGTACGGCTTCCCGGTTTTGCTGGGATAGCGGCGCACCGCCATCGCTCGGCAAGACTTCGCGTTGTCTGTGCCTTTGCACTTCCGCGACCCCATCCGGGATTTTCGCAACTTTTTGCGCACGTCCGAAATGATACGCGCAAACGTTCGAGAGTCAAGGGTTGAGTTGCGACGCGGTCCAAGTAATCGATACGACTCAAGAATTTATGTTGAATTGCGCTTGTCTTTGACGTTTAATTCACGCCGTGAGTAATACGTCAAAGCGAACGGGAGACTGATGGCGTCTAGTTTTGATGAACTCGATATGAAGATCGCCATCGCGATCGGGCTCGGCATGAGTGTGACCGAGACTGCGGACGTCCTCGATATCTCCAGACAGACGCTTTACAACCGTGTTACCGCGCAAAACGCCCTGCACGACACGTGGCGATATACCGTTGAAGGCCTCGCCGAAAAGACGCTCACGATCCGGATCGGCGCGGCGAAGTCCGCACAGACGGCAGAGCAGAAGATCACGAGCCGTCTCGACAACGCGCTGAAGGTGACGGACAAGATCCTCGCGCAACTCACGTCCGAAGATGAGTCAGGTACGTGTACGGAGTGTGGACGGATCACGCCAAACGCGATGTCTGAACTCCTCGCGGCGCAAAAGTCGATCACGACGTGGATCAGCTCGTACGCCGCATCGCAAGCGCCGAAGCGCGTCTCGCTTGAAGGGTCCATGACGCATCGGCATGTCGTGATGAGCGACGATACTGTGTCCGGACTGCTCGCGCTGGCCGGTCACATGCGACTCATCCCGGCACTCGCAGCGCTTCCGGAGTACACGCCGCCAGAAGCCGATGAGGCGCAAATCGTCACGGAGGAGCCGGTCCAGTGACGAGCATGGGCCAACACATGCGGGACATCGCGTCCGCGCAGGACGTGATTGACAAACCGTCCGTGCAGCACGCGTTGTCCACGACGAAACGGGACGAGTTCAAGGAATGGCTTCTGTCGGACTCATACGCATTCACGTATCTCGTTTGCGGACATCGCGACATGGTTCCGGAAGTCCACATGGCGATGTCTTACGCCGCGTGCGGGCTTGCCGATAAGTTGGCGTGGACGATCACTCAATCCGGGTTCGAAGGATACGTGATCGATCAGTTCCGAAACGCATGCGCGATTCGCGGAATCGACCCAGCAACGCAAGAAGGTATTGCGCGATTGTCGGTATCGCTGGAGTGGGTTAACGCCCGCATGACGCGCGGCGCGTTCAAGTCGTCCGTAGTGACGCACGGCGGTGTGACTTTCACTGGGACATTAGACCCCAACAGCACTAACAAGATTACTGCCGCAGTTAATGAAAAAAGTTGGGAGCTTTGCGATCAAGTTGCCGATACGCTCCGCTCCGGTCGTTATCGCGATATCTTCCCAGAACGTATTCCGATCGGTAATGAGGGCGAGCTAATCACGTCGAAACACATCACGTTTGGTGGACGAAACATTTCGCATCCACAGACAACCGTGCAGGCCGCTGGTTACAAGACAAAGGACACGGGCGGGCACTACGATCATTTCTGGGTTGATGATCTCGTGGTGGGCGGCGAGGGCGGCAACGCGACCCCTGCTGAGTTGCCCGGCGTTCGTTCGTGGTTGACCGGTCTTCCCGGTTTCTTCATGAATACGCGTCGCGTCCGTACGATTCATGCCGGTACGCGTTGGGACGAGAACGACGATCACGTATGGCTCACGTCGGGCAAGCGCGCGTTTGCGTGTTTCTCGATTGTCGTGCCGATCGAAACGTACCCGGACGGAGAAGTCGTAAACATCATGGAGCGCGGCATTCCAACGATGCCGACGTTTCTTCCGAAAGCGAAGATTCAGGCGCTTCAAGACAGGACGCTCGCAGATGAAACGGAACTTGAAGGAGCGCAATCGTGGCGCTGTAACAACCTACTCGATCCCGGCGTCGCTGGAGGGCGACTCTTCTCAGCTCGCGTATTCGAGGACAAGAATCGTCAGTGGATGGGTCCAATCCCACACCCCAAAGCCCGTCGTGATAAGCGTTTCGAGAACCGCTTCCTTGTGGCACGTTACGCCAGAAACGAAGAAGGGTTCCCGATCGACAAAAACGACGTAGCACTTGTCGAAAAGTACATGACGACCGTGCGCGATCCGTTCGGCCGCGAAATGCAAGAGCAGCGTATGCGTCCACGCGCCGACTGGCGCGATCACGCGCGCAAACTGATGTTTGATCCGTGGGTCGATATGGATCGCGTGCTTACGCTTGATCCTTCGTGGACACAGGGCGGGAACAATTGGGCCATCACCGCCGCCGCCATCGATCACGAAAGCGTGAAGTTTCAGCTCGAAACGCTGGACGACACGAACGGCATGGAAGGATGGATGGACGCTCTCGCTGAAATGGATGACTTTTATCAACCGCGCGTGATCGGGTTCGGTGCTGGTGGGTATCAAGATCCGGTCGTGAAGAACATCCTTCGCACGGATAAACGTCTCCGCAAGTTGCGGCACAAGGTTGTCGGCGTTTCTGAACATGCGATCTCAAAGAAGGCTCGCATCCGTGCTGGTGTTGCCGAACCGCTTGCGTCGTACAAATGGCTTCTCGACCCGTCTGAGCACGGCGCAGCGACTCGCGAAGAGATGCGCAACTACAAGGGCGACCCGAAGGCAGTGGACGGCATTCTCGACTCGATGTCCATGGTGGACGCTCTGCTTCGCCGCGTACGTTCTCCTGAGCAGCGCGAAGAGGCGAAAAAGCGGTACGAAGCGGCCGAACGCAGATACCGCACACAAATCGATCCGATACTGGGAGTTCCGTATGCGGCTTGACGATCCGAACAATGAATGGCGGCTCGCTCCGATGTGGCAGGCGGATTTGGACCGATGGGGAACTGGCATCCGCGTTATGGCTCGATGCCGCCTATTCTCGAATGATTGCCCGAAAGCGCCGCATGATAAGAACAAAGCCTGCGAGTTGGGTTGTATCCAAAACTACGCAATAGGCGCGATGGTCTGCGAGGAGCGTCTTGAGGATTTGCGTGCTGACGGAGGACAAGAAACTATTGATCGGTATGTTCGAGAACTGGGAGAGCTTCTTCTGTGGAGACTAATTGACACAGGTTCGTACCGACATGAGCCCTTAGGAGAAGTTCAGCTTGTTCAGGTTGAGCACCTTTCGGGTGGGGTTATACAGATCGCATGATGCAACCGGATCAAGTCAAAAGTCTTTTGGATCTGGAGGGTGTCTCCGGAAAGTTCGTGCTCGACGAAGACGGCAATACCGTGTTCGAGCCGACTCCCGAAGAACTGACCGCGATCAACGCATGGATAGCCCGCGAACATGAAATCGCAGAGGAAGAGTGCGAACCGCTTTATCGCGAAGCGGCCGAAAACCTTCAGACCTACAAAGCGACCGAAACGAGCGACATTATCGAAGGAGAGATGCCGATCGTACCGGCCCCTCTCGCCCGAATCGCCGTAGATCAGGTCGTTGCGTGGATGTACAACACGATCATGCGTCCGACGCCGATCGTGTCGTTCCAGCCGTACTTTGACGATCAGTACGAGATCGTTGTTCCGCCTCCTCAAGATATGGCCGCGCGGTTGGGCGATCTGGGTGTGGCTCCCGAAATGGGGGGCGTGGCCATCCAAAAGGAAAGCGCAGAGGACGCAGCGTACTACATCGAGCGTGGTTACGATTACAAGCTTCGTGAGTCGCTCCGGTTCTCGTCGGTGATCCGTGATGCGTTGACCGACATGGCGACCGTTTCGAAAGCGTACGTGAAGGTCTGTTACGAGAAGTCGAACCGGATCGCGATGACTCCTGCTCGCAAAGGTCTCAACAACGCGATCATCGATTTCGGGACCAAGCAAGAGCGATACGTGCGAAGCGGCGAATCCGTACGCTGGTACGGCGTTCCGTTCTGGAACATCCTCAAACGCAACCATGTGGACGATCTGGACGAAGCGGAAGTCTTTTGGGAGCGCACGCCGTGCTCGCCGGAAGAGTTTCGCGGGCGCTGCCTCAAAGGCGAGTACGCGCTGATTAAGAACGAAGAGATCGACGCGCTGGCCGCGATCACTTCCGACGTGAAGCCGGAGACGCAGAAACAAATCGAAGCGACGACGCAGAACAAGATCACAACCACGCCGCGCAACATGATCGACATGAAGCTGACGTGGTTTTATCGGTACGTCAAGTTCAAGGAAGACGTACCCGATCCGATGACTGGTGAGATGAAGTCTCGTGAGTTCGTGCGTCGCGTGTCGCTCATGGGCGACTGGCATGCCGGTGCGAGGAGAATGTGCAGCATCTTCCGCAATCCGAGCGATACGCAGCTTCGTCCGTACGCGGTAGGGTATCAACTCAAAGATCCGCATACGGACTCTGGAAGCTCCACGACAAGCATTTCGAAGTTCTTCCAAAAGACGGTAACGCATCTCCTGCAAGCGGAGATCAAGAACGCGTACATCGACAATAACATCTCTTACTGGTACGACCCGGACGGTCCGGCCGCGACGGTCTTCAACGAAGGGAAGACGAAGTTCCACCCCGGTATGGGCGTCGGCGCGCGTTTCGGCGAAGGTCAGGATTGGGGCGTAGTTCGCGCTGGCAACACGCACGGTTCGCTCGTTCAGCTGATTAACCTCTTGCGCGGATGGGCTCGCGAGGTTCAGAACATGTCCACGTTCGAGTCCGGCGATGCGCTTCCTTCGCGTACGCCGTCCTCGTCGATCTCGCAAATCCTTCAGCAAGGTCTCCAGCAGCCGCTCATGTTTTTACGCGCCGTGGACGAGTTCGTGTGTCATCTCATCACGATCGACATGGAGATGCGCCGACAGTACGAACCGCTCGGTGAAGTCATCCCGACGCGAGACGCCAAAACGAAGGCGCTCGTAAACATCCCGTTCATGTTTCCGATGGGAGAAGTTGCGCGAAACTTTCGGATCGCGCTCACCGCCGCAGACGAAGCGCTTGCAAAGGAGCACGAGCCGGAACAGCTCATGATGCTCCTCAACGTTTGGCAGCAACTCACGCAGTTCATCGCGTCCGTTCTCGGTCCGATGAAAGAGGCAATGCCGGAAGAACGCGCGATCTTTATGCGCATCATCGAAGGCGCACAGTCGTTGTTCGATCGAATCGTAACGCTCATGCGGACGGACGTGAAGAAGTTCGATATTTCGACCGAAGTCGAAACGCTCGTCGAAGCCATCGCGAAGATGCAGGAAGAAGCGCAGATGGCCGCACAGCAAGCCTCAATACAGCAGGGAGGAATGGTTGATCCGAATCAAGCTGCCAACGCCGGACCAATTCCCGGACCCCAGCCCCAAGCCAACACGGGCGGATCTGGAGGAATGGCTGAACAACCCGTTGACCAGTCTGGTGCTATGCCGCCTCCAGAAGGAAGCATGCAAGAGATGGGACCCGTCCAATGAGGAAGACCAATGGAAGTACACAAAACAAACACTGAGATCGCAAGGTGTAGCGTCGGCTCTGGAGATCATTCAGAACGCGTGCGATCAGATCGCTAAGAAGGGATCACAAGAATGAGCGTAACCGAAGCGCCCGCAGCCCCGGAATCTGTGAAGTTCATGGACAATCCCGGCGAGTGGATCGCAAGCAGGGTGAACAAAGAGGACGAGGAAACGCCGGAGACGACGGAAGTCGCCGCGACGGAGCCTGCGCAACCTCAGGAACCAGCCGAAGCTAAACCCGCCGAACCGCCTGCGCCCGAAGCTCCGAAACCGGGAGCATGGCGTGATGTGGTTCTCGATGACGTAGACCACGGGTTCTTCAAGGGCAAGAAAGCGTCCGATCTATACGAGAGCTATCGCCATTCCGAGGCTGCCATGCAAAAGGCAACGACCGAACGGAATGAGTTGCAGCGTCGTCTCGCGGCGCTTGAAGCGCAACAGCAGCAGAAACCACCCGAACCTCAGCGTCCGGTCCAGACGGAAAAACCTCAAGACGAACTTGAAGCGTTGGTCTTTGATGACCCGAAGCGATTCGTCGAAGAGGTTGAGCGTCGCGCTGAAGAGAAGGCTCGCGCAGTATTCAATACCGAGTATCAGAACCGAACCCAGCAATCGCAGTGGGAGAATCTTCAGGACGGAGCCCGTCAGGCTAATTATTACGCATTTCAGGAAGTGCAGCGCGCGTACAAGGTGAGCGAGGAGCAAGCGCTTCGTCTCGTGCGTGCGACGTGGCCTGAGATGAGTGAGTACGAGAAGCAGTATGGTCCAGCGATTTGGGCGAATGCCGGGAACTATCTCGGACTGATCGCGCGGATTGCCGGTCCGCCACCATCGGACGAACCTGCCGAGACCGTTCCTGCCGCTCCCGCAACGACGCAGATCGAAAACCCGCCGATCCCAAACCCTCCGGGCAATCGCAAACCGGCCGCAATCGCGACGCAACCAACGCGTACGGCGAGTCCTCTCAACGAAGACGACCGTGCCGTGCGAAACGCGTTTGCGGAAGCTCTCGGCGAACGGGGAATCAAGATCGACAAGGAACGCCTGCTCGCACGCGCTGGCCAGAAAGGAAAAACAAATGGCAAGTAACTTTGGAGATGTCGCGCTGCGCCTGCCGGAAAATTGGGACAGGCTCAGTTATGCGGATCAGGATTTTGGATTTCTCACGGTCGGTCACACGCGTGGCGTCGCCGATCTCCATCGCAAAGACGATGCCGAAAAGGCGCATCAGTTCTACTGGTGTGACATCACGAACGTTGCCGAGTTGAATCGACTTCAGTCGCGTGGATTCAAGTTCGTCACGAAGGATGAATGGAACAAAGTGGATGGTCTATGGGGCGACTGGAACGCGGCCGGATTCGTTGAGGTGCTCGGTCTGCGCGCGATGGCTCGTCCGGGCGAAAGGTTCTTCGCGGACGAGTCGCGTCGCGGAGAGATGAAAACGAAAGTCGGCAAGGACCACGATCGTGAACTGGACAAGGCGCCGGATGGATCTGTCGCTCTCGACGACGCAGGCCATCAGGTGAAGCGCGGACCGGGACGACCCCGCACGCGCGTATGAACAAACAACGGGTAAGGGAGAGTGCAAATCTCTCCGGCATCGCATCGGCGGTGTTCCAAGTAAGGAGATGACATGGGACTCACTAACTTTCCGAACGGCATCACCAGCTTCGGCGTACCGGTTTTCGGCGCAGGCAACACCATTCCGTCCACGACCGGATCGTATTTCTTTGTGGACAGTAACACCGGTTCTGCGGCGAATGATGGACTCGGTCCGTCGTCCGCGCTGAACACAGTAGACAACGCGATCAACAAGTGTACCGCGAACAAGAGCGATGTCATCGTCGTGATGCCCGGCCATGCCGAGACGGTCACGGCGACAAGCATCGCGCTCGATATCGCGGGCGTGCAGGTCGTCGGTCTCGGAACTGGCCTCAAGCGTCCGGTCTTCACGTACGGCGCGGCGGCGGCAACGATCACCGTCTCTGCCGCTAACTGCGCATGGCGCAACTGCCACTTCATCGCGAACTTCGCGGACGTGGCCTCTGCGTTTACGCTCGGCGCGGCGAAAGACTTCACGCTCGATTCCTGCACGTTCGTGGACAACGCGTCGAACCTGAATTTCAAGAGCATCGTGGTTACCGGCACGACGGATAACGCAACGGACGGACTCAACGTGCTCTCGAACTACTGGTGGGGTCTCGCGACTTCGCCCGATGCGTTCATTTCGATCCTCGGCGACACGGACAGGGCGAAGATCGCTGACAACGTGGTGAACATGGCCGCGACGAACAACGTCGGTCACTTTCTCACGATCACGGCAGACACTCTGCGTGGCGCACAAATCCTCCGCAACTTTCTTCAGGTCGTTGGCGCCACTACGGCGACAGTCGGGATCTTCCTCACCGGTAGCTCCACGGACAACACGGGCATCGTTGCATACAACCTAGTGTCGTCTCTGGATACCACCACGGAACTGCTCACGACGGCTGGAACCGGGCTGACTTTCTTTGAGAACTACTACACCGGCACGGCGGACGCGTCTGGAAAGACATGGCCTGCAGTTGATGCCGCATAACCATAAGGACATAACTAATGGCTACTGCAATCACCGGCAGAACTTCTATCGTCGGAGAGCCCGCGCAGCGTAAGACTGGCGCGAAGATGCAGCCGTGTCCGGAAGCGTCGTCTCAGACGTATCCGCGCGGCGCTCTGCTCATCAAATCGGCTGGATTTGTCAATATGCATACGACCAGTTTCGTATCGGTCAGCCTGTACGGACTGGCCGCGCGTTCGGGTCGCAATGGCACCGCAGACGGCGACAAAAACGCAAACGTGTGGCGGTTTCAGGCCGACCAGCCGTTCAAGATGGCAATGTCCGGCACGTTCACCGCGACGAATCGCGGCGCGACAGCCGCTCTCTCGCAGAACACCGCAGGCGTGTGCTTCCTCGTGACGGCGTCTTCAGCTTCGGATTCGTCTGTCGTGCGCATCATCGATGCCGTGCCGCCGTTTACGGTTGGCGACGTGAATCCGGTCGTGTATTTCGTGCCGCTCACGGCGAAGATTCAGGAGGGGTAACCCATGAGCTACCTTACTACAGAGAAAGCTCAGTCTCTCATTTCCGAGTTGCTCGATGAGGTTTGGGATTCGGCAAGTCCCGAGCGCGAAAACGAGTTCGAGCAGTACATGAAGGTCTCCAACATGGCTCGTGGCGAATTCACGAACTATCAGGTGGCCGGTTTCGGCATGCCGAACGAGCGCGAAATTCTGGAAGACGTTGACTACGACGAGCCGCTCTTCGGCGCGAAGCAGACCATCGTACCGCTCAATTGGGGCCGTGGGTTCCGTGTCGCCGAGGAAACGATCGAAGATCTCAAGGACGCCGGTCCGTGGGATGGCGTCAATCAGGATCGTCTGACACAATACGGCGAGTACACCGCCGCGCTGAAGATGAAGTGTTTCGAGCGTGTCGATCTCGAATGCGCTCTCAAACTGGTGAACGGTGCGGCTACCACGTCGCGATACGTCGGTCGCGACTCGCTGGGTCTGTTCTCGGCGACGCATTCGACGCTCGACAATCCACCCCTCACGCAGTCCAACCTGTCCACTGGCGCTTCGCTCACGGCGAATAACCTGTTCAACGCGGTCACCGCGATCGACACGCAGCGTGACGACCGTAGCGATTTCATCTCGACGAACAAGACGTATAAGCTCATTCACGGACCGTCGCTCCGTCGTCAGGCCATCGAAATCCTGAAGACCACGGGCGAAGTCGGCACCGCGAACAACACGGTCAACGCCGTGATGAGCATTCCGGGCGTGAAGATCATTTCGGTTGAGGTGAAGAACCTCGATCGCGCGAATGGTGCGTCCTACACGGGTTGGTTCGTCACGAACGAGTCGGCGCATCAGATTCACTGGAAATGGCGCCTCAAGCCTGCGTTCGCGAAGAACGTGGACTTTGACGCCGTTGCCATGAAGTACCGTGCTCGCTTCCGTGGCGTTCACTTTCACAAGGATTGGAGAGGTGCGGTGGGTTACCCGTCGTCCTAACCAATAGCGTGACGTGCGGCGCGCGCGGGTTCGCGTCGCACTCCTCGCGAGTCGAATATGAGAATCTTGCGCCAGCGGATACAGCGACCTCCTCGATACTATGAGCCGGACGAGCAGAAAAAGATGCTGTCCGCGCGGATCGTGCGTTGCGGCAATTGCTGGCGTGAGGTTCCATACGACGACATTACCGAAGAGGACGGCAAGGAGTTGTGTCCTGAGTGCGTGGACATCCTCACTGCCGAGTACAAGGGCCGCGTCGAAGCCGAGGAGCACGAATACGCCGCATCGCGTACGTTGCGTCCACAAGTCTCGCGCACGTCTCTCAACGAAGCGTTCTCTCCTACCGTGCGCGCGCTGACCGACGATACGGGCGCTCGCGTGTTGCAGTCCGCTCCGCTCAGGATGAAGCGAAACGTCGCGAAGACGCTCATCCTGTCGGGTCGAGAGTTCTCGTCCGCCGATACGATCACGGCATCTACGGGTATCACGGTTACGGTCACATCGCGTACGTTATCGCAGACTACGCTCAGCCTGACTCCGTCCGTCTCGATGGCGCCGGGCGATTCGTATTCGCTCATCTTTAACGGCAGCATTTGGCATAACGTTTTGAGCGTTCGGTAAAGGATCACTTTTTGGCGAAACCAAAAGCAATCATCGCTGGCCTCGCGACGGCTCAATCCCGTTCGTTCTCGGCAAAATCGATGGCGCAGTACGAGACGACCAAGGCGTATCGCGATCAGTCGGTAGCGTGGATCTTGGCTTCTCGTGGGTGGCTGCCTGTGCCGGTTGTCGATTCGTGGGATACGATCCAATGGCCGATGAATCAGTTCCGGTCTGGCCGCATCAGCGTGACCGGCATGGAAGTGGCGGCTGCGTATAACACTCTCTTTGCACTCTGCACGAATCAGAAGATGATTCTGGATAACTTCGGGCCACAATACGCTCCGTACATCAAAAAAGCGCGCTTCATCTTCTCGACCGAAGAAGACAACATCATCCCTCCGTTCGCAGTGCAGCAGCTCCTTGCCGCGATCTTCGCGTGTCCTGATTGTGGTCGCGAGGTTGGCGGAAAAGAGTGGCGTTGCGATCGTGGTCACAAAGGCTACGACGGCGTGTCCGGCCTGTATTCGGTCAAGTCGAATCCGCCCGTTCCGATGGCGTTCGGACATCCGAAGAAGCCCGGAGACTTCAAGCCGCGGAGCGTTGCACGTGCGATGAAGACGGGTAAGGTAATCGAGGTGAACGGGATCGCAATGGGTTGCGCGATCTTCCGGAAGGATCTCGTCGCGAAAGTTTCGAAGCCTTGGTTCGAGACGACCAACACGGCCACTCAGGATCTTCTATTCTGCAAGAAAGCGAAGAAAGAGGCGGACGCGCGGTTTGGTGTGCATTGCGGCGTGCTCGTCGGTCATCTCGACGTGAACACTGGCGAATTCATTTAGGAGAAAACAATGTCTTATCCTTCAGGGGAATGGACTCCGTATACAGACGCGAATTTGCCAGGTGGCGGTTCCGCTGCTGGATACGCACGCTACTCGAACCTTTCTACGGCACGCGCCCTGTGGGATGGGACTGTCTCGTCAGGAGTGCAGGCAAGTTCGCTCACGAAACCTCCGCGACACATGGCGCTCACGGTTGCTACGCAAAGCGTGCGTGTGAAGTTCGGCACGGACCCGACCGCATCAGAAGGGCAGCTTCTTACCGCGAATACGTACTGGTTTGATAACACGCCGGACGTAATCAAGACGATGCGTATCATCGAAGCGGCAGCCTCAGCCGAGGTGACCGTGACGTACTTTTTCTAAGGAGCAATCATGCCCATTACCTCAAGCGGCGTAGGCGGCGGGTCTTCGAGCGCTGGCGATACCGTGGGTCCGGGAAGCTCGACTGACAATGCCGTAGCACGTTATGACGGAGCTACAGGAAAACTTCTTCAAAATTCGCCAGTGCTGATTAGCGATCTTGGCGCCGTTAGCGGTGGGCTATTGTCGATCGTTAACGCTGGCGGTGGAGAAGTATTGACCGCCTCCGATTCCGGAAAGCAATTCAACATTCGTCTCGTCGGCGGTGCTGCTGGCGTTACCCTGCCGACATCACCTACCGCTGGGGCTTGGTACGAGTTCGTAGTCCTCAACACGGACGAGATTACCGTGCAGGCGGCAGGTTCACAGGTTATTTATATCGGTTCGTCCGCATCATCGGCGGGCGGCACTGCAAAGAGCAGCACTAAAGGGAGTCGTCTCAATCTAACATTTTCGGGGCCGAATCTCTGGATCGGACTCGCTTCCGGCACTTGGACGTTAGCCTGAAGGGGTAATTACTTAAATGGCTATCACCGTATTCAGTGAAAATAACGGGTCCCTTCCGGGGATGGTTGGTCCGACGTATCAGTCTGGCCTTTTATTTTACGACACTGATAATGACTGCCCTACGTTTTACAATTCTGATCCGAATGTAGCGCTTCAGATAGGGCAAGAATCTTGGTTGCGTGCGAAAAATGTTACCGGTTCTACGATCCAGAATGGTACGCCAGTCTATATTTCTGGTGCTGATGCGACCTCTGGATTGCCGACAATAGCAGCAACAAAAGCTGATTCTACCGTGACGGCTTTCACCGCTGGACTAACTACGCAGTCAATCTTAAATAATGCTATCGGCATTGTCACTACGTTAGGCATTGTTCGTGATACTGACACGTCTGGTTTTTCGAATGGCGCCGTACTATATGCGTCAGCGTCGTCAGCAGGAGCTATGACTGCTACGGCCCCATTGTTTCCGTATCTAAAGTCGCGCATCGGAGTCGTCGCCAAGTCGCATGCCACGACAGGGCAGATTCACGTGTTGCCGGTAACGACTGCACAGCGCATGCTGACTGTGCGCAACACGACGGACTTTCCTAAGACAAATACGACACTAGCTAACGTCACAGGTCTGTCTGTGACGGTTCTGAGTGGCGTCTCGTATGCGTGCGAGGCGCTCCTTGACGTGGATTCGTCCGCGATTGGCGGTCACAAGTACGCGATCGGAGGTACCGCGACGGTATCCGCTTTACGCGGAAACGTTCTTGCATTCAATGGGTTGGTTACCGTTCTGAACTCGCGTCTGACCGCTCTAAACTCAGAGATCGGAGCGGTTGGCGGTACGACGCAAACCGTACGTATGTTCTTCGCATTTACTGCTTCTTCGAATGGTACGATCACAATTCAGTTCGCGCAAAATGTAGCAAGTGGAACTAGCACGGTGCTAGCCAATTCCACATTTCAATGTCAGGACGTTTCTAGTTAAAGGAGAGAGTCTTATGGCAGACATCAGCACGAAGGTAGTGAATCTCGTCGAGGCAGTTGAGGCGTGGAAGGCGTACGTGAACGAGAACGGCGTCAATCCCGGAAACGAGACGTATGACGGTCTCGTTGCGGCGCGGAACGCCTCGATCTCCGAGCACGAAGCGTCGCTCACGTCGTTCGTTCAAGCTCTTATCAATGCGTGACCGGTAACTCCTGATGGCTGATTATCACGACGACTCGGGACAGATCCTCGCCGATCCGATCGGGATCAATGGCGTTGCGTCTGGTGGGACTGGTGCGAATCTGTCCGCGACCGGTCCGGGCCTGTTGCAGCAAGCGTCGCTCGGGTCTGCCGTGACCGTCACGCTGGCCCCGTCAGGGTTGTCCTTCGATCTTTCGACGATGACCCTGACGGGTACGATCGCGCAGTTCAACGCGGCGCTTTCGAACGGAGATTTCGCAACGCTCGCGGGCGTTGAGGTACTGACGAATAAGACGCTCACCACGCCGATGGTGAACACTTCAATCCAAATCGCCGGAGGTACGCTTCCTGCGTTCGGTTCGAGTGCATGGATAGGTAACGAGGCGGGCGTTGGTCAGTTCATTGCGAGCGCTGGACCGATCCGTTTTTACGTGAACGGTTCTTCGGTTACGGAGGCGTTATATATAGGCGTGAATGGCCATCCGCGTTGGCCGCTAAGCGACAAGCGCGTCACGACGCAATTCAACAAGACGAGCGATACCACGCTCGCGAACGTGACGGGGCTGTCCGTGACGCTCACGACCGGTCTTGCGTATCGTATTGAAGCAGACCTTTTCACATCGTCCAACGTTGGCGGCGGTGTGAAGTTCGCGATCGGAGGTACTGCCACGGCGACCTCCATCGTGTACGAAGGGATGACGTATAGCGGCGGTACGATCACTCAGACGCGTGCAACCGCCCTCGGAACGGAAGTAGGCGGCGTAACAGCCGTAACAGCCGCGTATCATCGAATCACCGGCACGATCGTTGTCAATGCTGCTGGAACATTGACCGTTCAGTTCGCGCAAAACGCTTCGAACGGAACCGCATCGTCCGTGCTCGTAAATTCAACGTTCCGGGTGGTCGGAATCGCATGAGCAACGCTATTACGACTTTCAACATGGAAGGTTATCCGATCGGCGTAATGCTGGCGATCGGATCGGCAAAAGCTGAGATGATCGCTGAGGCTGGCGATCGTGGATGTTCTACGGATACCTGCCTAAAGTTTTGGAAGTGGGAACCAACAAGGAGCGAGCGCGGGCACACTGCCGTGTTGCCTTGTGTGCGTGTCGTTATTTGGTTAAGGGACGTGGACGTTCCAGCGTCCACGATCGCGCATGAGGCGTTCCATGCGGTGTACGGAGTGTTCCCTCAGCTCGGCATTCGCTTATGTCACGCAACTGAGGAGGTTTTCGCGTACGCAATCGAAAACCTAGTGCGTCAGATAACGGAACAGGTGCAGACAAAGTGAGCATCTATTCCATCGCGTCGTCCGATACCGTCTCGATCATGGGCGCGCTGTCTGTTGAGATCAGCGGAACGACTACGATCAACACGATCAGCGGCGTGAAGGACGGTCAGATCCTCACGATCTACCCAACCGGCACGTGGGCGTTCGGTGCGTCTGGAAACATCGTCGCGACGGCCACGGCGATGGTGTCGGGATCGGTCGTGGAACTTTTGTGCCGCAACGGAACTCTCGTTCAACTCGGCGTGATCGGAGCGAGCGGCAAGATCCTTCCGGGCACCATCAACGGGACGACCGGATCAGGTAGCGTCGTTCTCGCCTCAAACCTGACGCTCACGGCCGGGACGTTCACGGTCGTAACCAACGGCGCTGTGCGGCGCGTAGTGTCCCGCTTTGACTGGACGAATGCGATGGTGACGGCGCTAGGGGCTGGTACGGCAGGGAACGTCGCAATCTGCACGCTCCCTGCGAAAACGATCCTCATGAACGCCTATTCGGTGATCGGGACTGCGGCAGGAGGCGTCGCAACCCTGACCGTCTCAGTCGGACGTGTCGCGGCGAATTACGATGACTACCTTGTTGCGTCCGACGCAAAAGCGGCAGCGAACACGGTGTACGGTGATGCGCTCGCGGAGCGTGGGACAAATCTGACAGGGTACGACATTCCATCTTTCACCGGTACGACGCTCGTCAACGCGCGCTTCATTAGCACTGGAGGCAACCTGAATGCCGTAACCACTTCAACCGGAAGCGTTTACCTCATGACGGAGCAGTTGTCGTGATTGCCGAGATTGGCGCTTGCCTCGCTTTTTGCGTCAGATGTAATACTTCCGTAAGGAGATTTTCATTATACGCAAAAAGTAGGAGTACCGTTTCTCGTGTTCGTTCTCGCCACGATGTCCTTCTGTCCCCTCGGTGCGGACACGTGCGGCATGGTTCAGGTTTGCGACGAGGAGTACAACTGCCATTACGATTACGTCTGCGAACCGGAGTACTACGTGACGCAGTACTCGCAGCCGAATTGGAATCTGTATCAGAACGGAGACGAAGTGGACATTCATTTCTACTTCGGTCAACCGGTGAGTTGGTACGTGACTCCAGCGTCAGATCCGGGACGCGACGGGGACTACGCGGTGGTCTGCTCGCAGGGGCAATGCCACCTGTTCCAGTATCCTTACTGAATCGGATCTGGGGGTGGTGTGCGATAACCGCCGCATCTCGGGATGGTATTAATGATGTCGATCGCGCGCCACTCCGCCTCACATGGAGATCCGTTCGGGCAGTAGATATCAAGCTCTCCCATGAGGCACTCGCCTCCGTTGCTGGTTTCTCTGATCGTCCCACTTACGCAGGAATTGTCAGCGTATACGACGAAAAAGGAATACATAGCGAAACTGACGATCATGCTACGGATGAACATGAGGTAAAGCATAAGTCCAAAAAGCCGTTTCGGCAATGGGTGGTGCGCTTTGCCTAAAATTCAGACGATCCCCGTTAGCATCGATCTCGGAGAATGGCGAGGGGGCGACGCGGGAATCATTCCAAATAAGTATGCCCGTCGTTTGCGAAACATGGTGTACGAGGATGTATGGGTCGCGCGTCCACCGTTCACTTATGACGGAATCACTTCCGGCCGTGGTTTTGCACTCTGGCGTGACGATGTTGGCGGCGGGACGCGACTGATTGCGGCGCAGGCCAGTGGAACGGATCTCATCTTTTATTACAAATCGCTCTCGGCCGAGACATACACTTCGATCGTAAACATTCCCGGCGCAATCGTGCGTGATTTCACGAATCTGAACGGGTGGATGTACTTCACCGTATCGCCGACATCGGGTACGAGTTATCAACCGATTTATTTCGTGAACAACACTGCCGCTATGCTGAACGGGTACCCTCTCGGCGCCGCTGCTGGGTCGATAGGAGTAAACTCGTTAGCGGCGTTCAAGTCGCGATTGTTTTTTGGTGGGGTGGACCTGTCAATCGACAATCTTATACTGCGCCATGGTTCGTCCTATCCTTACGATATGTCGTCTTGGACGAGGACCTCGCTCTCGGCGTCCTCGGCTACTGTTGGATCATCCATCATCTATAGCGTGACTCCAACGGCAACCAGCGGATCTAAATCGGAGTTGCTCATGGCGGCTCTGACTGAATCATATTCGCCAAGTCGATGGCTGTCTGCCTTGCGCAATACCTCTACCGTCACGCCAGTTCCAATGAAAATCGAGATAAAGCATGACGAACCATGGTCGGCATTGACGACCTATGTCGTAGGCATGCTTGTAACACCGACCACGCCAAACGGGAAGATTTACAAATGCACAACCGGCGGAACTTCTGCCGCTGGCGAACCGGTTTGGCCTACTACGATCTCATCCACGATAGTGGATGGCGGAGTTCTGACTTGGACCTGTATCGCTACTGACGTTATCGCTACGAATGAGTTCGTGCTTCCTCCTGTTGGGCCTACTGGCTCCTTTTCGATTTACTCCGCAGCCGGATCGCCGCTAGTGGATGGTGCAGGCTTCCGTGAACGTCTCGTGTTGTCGTTCGGAAATACCGTGTCGCCAACTTACACTATAGTTACCGTTGATGTTGGACTGAAGGATGGATTGGCCGATGGAACAACCGGAAAGCAAAATTACGGTCAACAACTCACAAGAAGCGACTTTGAATTTCCTTTCTGCAATGTTGAGTCGGCAGTAAATCTTCCGGCCATTGTAAAGCAACGCAGTCATATCTACTGGACCGAGTTAGATACCTCGGATGTTTCTGCGACTAACTATTACAGGATCGCAAGTGGGTACGGAGATATCTCGGCGATTCGAGCAGCGATGGGGAAGCTTCTAGTGTTCACGCGCAAGTCGCGATGGATATTCGGCGCTACCGAGGATGTGAATATCGTAATCTTGCCCGAGGGCGACGAGAGATATGGCTCGGGATGTTTAGGCGCCAAAGCGATGGATGTTTCGGATCATGATGGCTCCGTCTTTTATGTTAGTGAAAACGGCGTATATCGATGGACTTTAGATTCCGATCCGGAAGAGCTTTGTGATGAAGCGATGCTGCGTGACATGTTCAACAAGTCCGCCGCGACGTGGGTTGAGAGTCAGGCTTCTCCTGCCAACAGAGCTTTGCTAGCGATCGACCAAAAGAACAAGCGTGTTCTCGTATACGTCCAGAAAGGCAGAGTCCATTGTTACGACATGCGACGCAAGGCGTGGAGTGAAATTGACGCAGGAGGCGACACCAGTACATCGCCTGTCGGTTATCAGATTTGCGACATGATCTACAACCCGACAACCGGGAACGTCTATTTTGACTTTACAGAATCGGCTACAGGTACAGCCGGAGTCGCGCGTCTCGATGCGTCGCAGGCGGACGCTCTCGATCAGATCAGCAGCTCTGGCACTCTGACGGTACACAAGGACATCTGGACGCGGCCGATCGAATTATCCGAACGTGAGGATTTGTGCTTAGAAGAAATGCAGATACATCACGCTATCACGGCATCGCAATCCGGGCAGACCTTGACAGCGCTGTATTCGTTCGATCAAGGCATCACGTTTAACACTTTCGAGACGCTAACCGTCTCTCCGATTTCCGGCGGCGAATACGACCCTATTGTGATTCCGTTCTACCAATCATGGGGCACTTTGCTTCCTCGATTCCTGCATTCCGGAAAGGGCGGCAAAACCTCATTTAACGTGTCACGTATCAGCGCACGAGTTAAGACCCTGACTTCGCGTGGAGAGTACCCGAAGGAGACTCCTTGAAGACTCCTGACAGAACTGGAAATCCTGCGCTGGACGCGACCGTGCAGAACATCGTTCGCGATTTCGCGCGTATCGTTCCGACCGGAAGCGACATGACGGGGCGGACCGATGCGTCCACGATTGAGTTCATCGTGCCGCACAGGATGGGCGAGAAGCCTGATTTCTTCATCTACTTTCCATGGAGCGATATTCGCGTCTTCGCGACCGAAGAGAACCAGCGCAAATGGACGACAACTTCGATTGCCGTGACGGCATCGGCGGCTGGCGTTGTGACGTTATTCGTAGGGAAACTATGACATGGGCGACCTGACTCTTGCGCAGTACCAGTCCCGCGTGCTTCTCCTGCTGAACAACACGCGCACGACGCATCCCGCAGTCGTTGCTGGTTTGCACACGCAGGCTATCAACGACGCGGCGAACGATTTGATCCGCATGTATCCGAATCGTTTTCCCGAGCACAACGGAAACTCGTGGACGATCGGGCCGACAACGGTTGGTGACAATCTCGTCGCGCTTCCGAGTAATCTCCTCGCGATCGATCGTGTGCATCATTCGCAGGACGCCACGATCACGCCGTCCGATCCGGACACATGGAACACCGTGCAGGAACGATATGTCGCGCCGATCACGAAGGGCACGATAGGACTCCTCTCAAAAAGCGCGTCCACAGGCTACCCGACGCTTTGGGATCGAAAGAGCACAAACCTTCTGTACTTCCCGACGACCGCGACCGGATACGCCACGTACTTCCGGATCTACGGTCTGGCAGGCGAACTCAAACTGTCCGCAGCGGGCGATACGTTCCGACTCCATCGCGACTTTGACGAAGCTGTGACGCTACTCGCAGCTTCCAAATTTGCCGAGGTTATCGGGCAACCCGAAAGATCGTTTGAACTAGAAGCGTCAACAAAGCGTAAAATGACTGGCGGAATGAGTGTTACCGGTCGAGAGCGTATGGCGCGTCCGATGACGATCACGGTTCGTGGCATGCCGCGCGGTGGAAGGAGATAGCGCATGGCTGAGACTGATTGGGGCAGCATCATCGGATCGGCTCTTGCTGGTTATTTCGCGAATCGCGGGACTTCTGGTGGAGTCCCGAACACGTACAATGTGCCGCTCTCTCCGGAAGACAAATATTGGGACGATCAGCGCAAAGCTACGTACGAGGCGGGCGGTTCGCCTCAGATGAAAGCGGCCGGTAGCGCCGCACAGCAGTTCTTCGCTGGCATGCCGACGACCGCGAACCCTACGTTCGCATCGCCCATAATGCGCGGTCAGGCGTTCGCGGGCGGGATCACGCTTCCGAAGATCGATCTTTCCGCGTTCAATTTCGCTGGCAGACCGGCCGGAACGTCAACGCCGAGCGGTCCGGATCGTGGTCCTGCTGGCCCGTCCGCTCCGGGCGGGGTGACGCCCGATGACCGCCGCGATACGCGCGGGTACGGTTATGGGAGCCGTACGGACGACCCATTCAACCCGATCGGCGGGGACGGACCTCTCGGACCGAATCCGGGCGGACTCGATAACATTCCACCGACCGGGTCTCCGGCGCAGTCCCCGTCCGAGTTCGCGCACTCTGTTTCGTCGTGGTGGGATGAATATCGGGCAGCTCATCCGAACTGGAAAGCGGAGGGTGTCGGCAGCGTGATGCAGGGGGCCGCATCGTTCTTTGGTCCGCTGGCTTCAGCCGCTGTGAATTTTCTGCGCCGCCTCATCGGTGGGAGTGGCAATCAAACGGCGACCACGCCGCTTCCGCCCCCATCGAATACGCTCGGCAACGTGGCAAAGAATGCTCCGGGGACGCGAGATCAGTACGGCAATGCCCCAACAACTCCAACGTCGCAGCCGAGAGGTTATCAGGTCGATCCGCGCACCGGCCGAGTAACGCACACTAATCCCGATACTTCGTTCGCTGGCGGGGCGCAGGACGCAGCTAACGAGGCATTCTGGCGCGGCTTACAGGGTCCGGCAGGGTCGGGACCGGTTCCGAGTAACGGAGCCAGCGGACAGTATGGCGGGTCAGCAGGAAACGAAAGCGGTGCCGATGCGGAAATGCCGTGGAATTCATGGAGGCCGCGAGTCTGATGGCATTCAATTCTGACGAAACGCTCGACCAGCCTCCCGAATACAACCTACGCGGAGATAGCGCGAATGGAATGACCGGGTCGCAAACGGCCGGTTCGCTCCGAAACGCAGTGATGCAGAAGTCGACCGGTGTCGCTGGCGGAGGAAACGTATTCGCCGATATGGTCAACTTCGGAAAGAAGCCAATGACTCAACCGCTACAGACCGCGCGCCCGATGACGAAAACCGGACCGCCCGTAATCGGTCCCAGAAATTCGACACCCGTTCCTAACTGGAATGGGAACAATCCGTCCAGCCCGACACCCGTGAATCATCCGCCGACGCAGAATTGGAATGGGAACAATCCAGCCGGTGGGGCTATCCCCGGCGTGGCGCAAGGATTTGCGGCTACGAATCGTGGTCCGATGGAAAATTGGAATGGCGGCGTGGCCATTCCGGGCGTGTCGCAAGGACTTACGCCAACGAATCGCGGACCTGTTTGGAACACGAATGGTGCGCCGATGCCTCCTGCCGCCGGAACCGCGCCGGACAAAACACACATTCCGTGGACGATCGGTGGACCAGAAACGCCGGGACAATTCGACGGCAACCCCCTCGGTCCGGGATGGATTAACGAGCCGTACGTACCAGATAATCGGTGGACCCCTTTGTCTCCAGTCGATGCGGGTCCATTCGCGGAGGCGAGAAAACAGCAGAATCCCGGCTTTGCTTTGCAGGCAAACATGGACGGATCGATTCCGGGGCTGAGTGTTACCACACACGCGCCAAACTATCCAACCACCATGCCGGGCACGACGAACACGTTACAGCGCGTCCCGACACGCTGGACAAATGATCCGGCCACGTCAAATCCATTCGCCACAGCCGATCCGAGTCTTGGCCCAACGCGCATGGATGAGTCGTTCCTGCGATCTGGCGCAAATCCATCCACGCAACCACCGGTAGGGCAACCTCCAACCGGATACATCGACTCGCCGCGTGGAGGCGGTTCTGGCGTTCTCGCTCCGACGCCGCCGCGATGGACGAATGATCCGGCGTCGCCGAGTACGCCTCCGGGGCAGACGTTTGCGTTGCCACCGATCTTTGGCGGAGGCGGACCTCAACCTGCGGGAACCGGACCGTCCGTTGTTTATGGCGGCAACGGATCGACGACCACACAGAACCCGGTTCCGAACCTTCCGGGCGGTGGTCCGCGTATCCCGTCTGCGCCGCCTACTGCCGGTACGAGAGGGGCGACTACGCCGGGATCGATCGCGCCGCCTGATTCTGGCTACAACGAAAATAACCGTATCGGCAAGCGTTATGTCGGCGGCGCCGATCCCGACGCGCAGGGAGCGAGCGGGCAGTCCGTGCAGCAATATCGGTGGGTCAATGGGAAGCTCACGGCCATAGACTCCAGCGGCAATCCGGCTCAATCTGGCGGCGGATCACAGACCGCAACTCCGCCGCCATCACCGACGACCGGAGGTAACGATCCGTCCGGGCTTCCGAATGCGACCGGGACTCCTCTTGATCTCAATTCGCTCAACAACGTAAACGTTGATTATCTTGATAAGCCATATCAGGACGCTCTCGATGCGGTATCTCGCAAAGCAACGCACATGGGCGCGCTCACCGGGGCGGTCAATTCAGGTGGTTTCATCCCCGGACTAACCGAGGCGCTGTCTCCGATCGCGAATCAGTTCGCGGCGCAGAAGGGTGAAACGCTCTTCAAGGCGCAACAGGCGAATGCGGATCGCGTTCTGGACAAGTACAAATTCGACAACGCGCAGCAGCTCGAACAGTGGATCGCTGAGCACAAGATGGATCTCGACAAGTACGGGATCGATCAGAACGTTCTGCTCGGCCAGTTCCAGTCTCGCAACGCTCTTGCGGGAGCGCAGGCCGGAGCGAACGCTTCGACCACGGCGGCACAGATCGGAGCCGACGCTTCGAAGTACAACGCCTATCTCGATTACGTGAACCAAAAGTACGGAATCGACGTGAACCGCGAACTTGGACAGGGTCAGCTCGGTCTCGGCTATTACAACGCTGGTAATAACTACAGTCTCGGCTTGTATGGCACGGACGTGACGCGCGAAAACAACATGATGAACTACCTAGCGAACATTTACGGCATGGGTCCGGAATGGATGAAATGGCTCATGGCTGGCGATCCGTCGCAACTCATTCCGGGCGGCAGCCAAGGCAATACGGTGACGATCCGATGAGAAACGACCGATGGGAAGACGGATGGTGTCCCTTCTGTGACGCGCCGCGTCTGCTGACTTGTTCGCGCATGCGGCTGATTCCTGCCGACGATTCGGACAACGAGTACAGCTACCAATGCCATCCGCGCACGCTGGAGGGTCGTTCCGATGGGTAACGTAGTCATTGACAGCAGTGGCGGCGGTGGATGGGGCGATGCGATTGCGTCAGGTCTGAAGGATTGGATGGGTCAGCGTCGCTACGGCCAGCAACAGGACGCGCAGCAACAGGCGCAAGAACAGGACCGCATTCGTCGCGAACAAGAAGCGCGTGATCGCGCGATAGCGCAGCAGTTTCTTTCGCTTCGTCCAGAGCAACAGAACACGCTGTATCCGCAGTTGCCGGAAGGCGCTCGGCAGTATGTGATGGACCCGTCCAGCATTCCTCCGGCCGTGCCGACTCCCGAAGAAATGTTCAAGACAAAAGTTGCGAAAGATGCGTTCGTAACGTTCGACACGCTTCCGATCTCCGCGCGTCAGGCCGGTACATATCAGACCGCATATGGTGCGGCGATGCCAAAAGAAACGGTTGAGCAGCAGAACGCAAACGACGTTTACGCGCATCCCGACTCCTTCGCACCGCCGATGCAAGAACGTCAAGGCATCATGTCTGGTACGCTCATGAACGCTAAGGACAAAGAGGCGTCCGTGCTAGCTCGCGATAAGTATACGAACATCGAGGTTCCGGGATCGAAGGCCGATATTGGACTCAAAGGCGCACAGACGACACTCGCGGGAGCGCAGGCTGGGCAAGCTCGTGCGGCTACCGGGAAGATCAGCGAAGAGACCATCACGGAGCGTGAGTTGCGTGACCCGAATAGTGGCGCATCGCAAACGCGCGCGATCACTGCCGGACGCAAGAGTGCAGCGCAGGCGCGCGTTGACGATCTCAACGAGAAGTTGCGCACGCTGACAAAGGAGCGTGACGAGATCAGCATGAAGCTGGCCGGGCAGCAAGCGCTCGCAACTCGCGATCCGAAAGCGAAGGCAGGCGTTGATTATCTTCGCGCGGAACTCGACCAGAGAAACAGGCTTATTAATGATTACGCCACGATGCGTGACCGCGTAGCTTCCGGCGCGGCGAAGGCTGGCGTGCCAATAACGCAGGAACCAAAGCCACAGCCCGCCAGTCAATCTAGACCGAAAGCGAACACAATCTCGCCGCAATCGCTACAGTCGTACTCACCCGATATTGAAGAGCGAATTACTGCCGCCGTGAAGGGTGGGTATTCTCGTGATGCGGCAATTCAGCGTCTCAAGGATGCCGGAGTGATTCCGAAATGAGTTTTGAACTCGATCGGCTTCTTGGTCTCGTCACGCCCGAAGAGGACGCGAACGACGGTCTGGATCGCTTGCTCGGGATCAGCAAGCCGAAGCCGAAACCTGTAGCGTCGTCAAGGCCGATCGTGTCGGGTAATGTTGATCTGAACAATAGGCCACGCGTACACAACGCAGACGGGTCGATCAGTACGGTCCGGTCGATTTCGTTCGGAACTCCTGAAGGCGAAGTGCTAATCCCGACCGTTAGTGATGATGGCCGAATCATGTCGAATCAGGAGGCGATCGACAACTATCGCAAGACCGGAAAGCATCTTGGCATTTTTCGTACACCAGAAGAAGCGACTGCATACGCGCAAATACTGCATGAGGATCAGGCGAAACTCATAGAGACGCCTCCCGCTTCGTCTGCTCGCGTACCGACGCATCTGCTCGACTCGCGCGGATTGACCGGTGCGGACGTGAAAGCTGGATTCGTTCCGCAAGAAAAGGTGCCGTCAGTCCTGTCCGAGTTCGGTCGCGAATTGGTGAAATCGGTCGACACGCTGGGAGTGAAAGCGGGCGAAGGACTCCGTACGAGCGTAGTGCCGTCAGTGATCGCTGGTATCGAAAATATGCCTCCGCTGCCAGAGATTACGGAGCGAGATAGGATTGATTTCGCTCGCAAGGCGCGCGGCATGACTGAACAGCAGAGAGCCGCAGCCGGGATTGGTCCGCAAGATTTGATTGATCCCCGTCCCGAGGCGATCTGGCGTTCAAAAGGTCTCGATCCGAAACAACTGATGGACGAGCGACATCGCGCGTATGAGCAAGGCACGGAGACTTTGCGAGAAGAAGCGGCAAAGATAACGGCGACAGACCCTCGCTACGATCCGAATTCGACGTTGGCAGCGTCGGTTGGCGAATTTGGTGGAACTCTAGCCGGAGAAGCGCCACTCTACATGTTGCAGCCGGAGCTTGGCGTAGACGTCGCCGCGCGTTTTGGTGGCCGGATCGCGAAAGCTGTCGGGAACGACGTCGCCGGTCGGGTCGCGGCGTACCTCGCGAAGAATGCGATCAACGTGCCGGTGGATGTCATTGCCGGAACGCTCGACACGCTCGTCAAGGGTGGCGACATCAACGCGAAGGATCTCGCGACGAATGCGGGCGTTGCGTTCGCCGCGCGAAACGTTCTCGGATTGCTGCATGGTGGTGGCAAGGGCGAGGAACCTACGGCCGCGTCCGTACCGATCGTGCAGGAACGTGTACCACCGGTATCCAGTCCTGACGTGCCGACTCCAGCGAACGAGAACGCTGCGCGGATCATGACGCCCGATACGCCTCCGCAAGTCGCTCCTGAAGCGGCGCAAGCACTCGCAGACAGGGCAGGCGCGGCACAGGCGCGAAACGCAACACGCGTCGCGGACGATCTGGACGTAGCGCTTGGTCTGTCCGAGAGGGTAGGCGATCCCGTTCCTAAGATGACGGCAGCGGAGCACGCGGACCTGATCGGCAAACGCAACGCGATGGTCTCTAGTCAGGTAGACCGAGCGCTCGATGAAGGCCCGAACCTGCAACTCAAACAGGTCGCTGCGGAACGCGCTACGAATGTTCCTGATGATGGTATCGAACGCGCCCGTGCGGCAGCGAACGCATTGCCGTCAACGCACGAGATTGATACGCTGGATAGGAATGCGTTGCGGACTCGCGTCGCGGCCGAAGTGTACGGTGCGGGCGCGAAAACAAAAGACAAGTCAATCTATATCCTTCTGGGTGGTCCGGCTACAGGGAAATCCACGATTGCGCAGACCATCGCAAACGAACGCGGCGCACTTGTAATCGACAACGACATCATCAAAGAGTATCTGCCGGAGTATGCCGGAGGGATCGGGGCGAACGCGGTTCATCGCGAAGCGAGCGAAATCATTCAACCTATGGTGCTGTACCACGCGATGAGCGAAGGCGACAACATCGTCCTTCCGTTGGTCGGAAAGACTCGCGAAAACATTCAAAACTTGGTCACGTGGTTTCACGAGAACGGTTACGATGCGCACGTCGGGCTTGTCGATCTTCCGACAGAAAAGGCAACGCAGCGGGCCGCTAAGCGTTTCTCCGAGACGGGCCGGTTTGTCGATCCGGAATATATCAAGTCGGTGGGACAACGTCCGCTTGAGACGTACGAGGCGCTGAAACAGCAGCGCGGAGGTGAAGGTGCACAGGTCCAATCTTTCGACAAGTTCTCTTCCGATGTCGAGTACGGTAAGCCCTACGAACACATCGAACACATCGACCCATGGTACGCAAGCGCAGGAGCCGAGCTTCCGGCCGGATATGGGCCGCTCAGTGAACGACCAAATGTCGGACAAATCAACCCCGCAAGACTCGCCGCACTCGCAGACGAATTGGGTCTTGGACAACGAGGAGAACGTAGTGCGGGCGATCATGTCCCGATAGAGGGCGGAAAGATTGTATCGCCCACCGATAAAGCGGATCTTGCTGCCGGTGAGCGTTATCCGAAACTGACTGCGTCGGCTCCGGAAGATGCGATCGTTTCTGGTGGCGGCGGTCAACCTCTGATTGTTCCTCCGTCCGGTAACGGATTGCCTGATGCGGACGGATTCGATCATCGTGCTTACGCTGCCGAGATGACCGCCAAGCGCGAAGCAGCGCGAGGAAAAGAGCGCGGACCGTCGTTCGCCCTTACACTCCAGCACGCGAAAGCGTGGGTCGTTGACGCTCTGTCTCCGCTGGAAGATCCGTTCTATAAAGCGATAAAGGAAGGTCTCGACGTTCCGGCAGCGACGCCTCACGACGAGACGCGATTGTTGCTTGGAGACGCGCCGCGTCAGATCGAAGGTAACGTCCGTCCGATCCGGAAGCCGCTTCCTTCGCAGAACATCCGGAACCAGCTCGACCGAAGCATCATGTCGAACGAGATTGCCGGTCAGTTTATGAAGGACAACGGACTGATTGATGCGATCAAGGGCGCCGAAGACATCCCAAACCTAGATCAGCATCTCGCCGCAAAGCAATCCATCGCGGCGTTTTACCAAAAATGGGGCAAATTTATCGACGAGTACGGATCGATGCGCAATTCAGCGTCTCCGGTCGGCACGACTCCGCATACGGAATTACGAGCGCGCCGTCTGACCGAGCTGTACGAAAAGAAGTTCGGTCGCGATCTCTGGAAGGACGCACGCATGGTCGCGGCGTTCGATAGGGAACAAGGCGCGCAGGCGAAAGCGGTCGCGGAGTACAGTCACAAACTGCTCGATTACGCCGCAGATGCCGGTCTCGTTTCGCGCGAACTGGCCGACCATCTTCAGGCGATCTACCCGGACTACGTTCCGCTCAAGCGCGTGTTCGATGTGCTCGAAAAAGAACCGGATGCGTTCGGCGGCGGCGGTCCAGCATCGCTGTCGAAACAGACCGTCGTGCGCAAACTGGAAGGTTCGCAGCGCGAGATTGAAAGTCCGATCGAATCGATCCTGAACAAGACGCGCGACACGTTCGCGCAGGGCGAGAGGAACAAGGCGGGCCGACTCCTCGCGAACTACAAAAACATCGAAGGCAACCCGAACCAGATCCGCGAACGTGTCGCGCGTCTTGTGCAGGATCGATTCGATCGAACTTTCAATCTCGCGCTGCGAACCTTCCAGTTTGCGCACGACGGTCTGTTTCGACAGCAATGCTGGA
>Ga0157377_10000190_pt1 | contig 34956 bp, 40 predicted proteins | sample M55metaG_FD_121116 | JGI IMG/M metagenome (GOLD analysis project Ga0157377, IMG submission 121116) | Miscanthus rhizosphere microbial communities from Kellogg Biological Station, Michigan, USA - M5-5 metaG | ecosystem: Host-associated > Plants > Roots > Rhizosphere > Soil | place: USA: Michigan...
CTGCATGATCGAGTAGATGCCGACGACCATGCCGACCGCGGTCCCGCTGGCGCCGTACTCGCGCGCGTAATACGAGAGGAACGGGATGACCATCCCGAAGCCGATGAGATCGATGAAAACGGTGAGGAAAAGGACCAGTAACGAGGTCTTGCGCACGCGGCGCGCATGGTACAAGAGTTGATCTCGCGTGCGCCTCGTCCTCTTCGACATCGACGGCACTCTCATCACCGACGGCGGCGCGGCGCGCAAGGCCTACGCGCACGCGCTGCGCGAGGTCTACGGCTACCGCGGCGACCTGCGACGCTACGACTTCTCCGGCCGCACCGATCCGCAGATCACGCACATGGTCCTCGGCGACGCGGGGCTGCCGCGCGACGAGATCGAGCGCGCCATGCCGCCGCTGTGGGAGCACTACCTCGATGCGCTCGCGCGCAACGCGCCCGGCCGCGTGCGCGTGCTGCCCGGCGTGCGCGAGCTGCTCGACGCGCTGCTCGACGATGAGCGCGTGGTGCTCGGGCTGCTGACGGGGAACATCGAGCCGGGTGCGCGGATCAAGCTGGCGAACGCGGCCCCTCATCCGCCCTTCGGGCACCTTCTCCCCGCAAGCGGGGCGAAGGACGCTGAGAGGGAGCGTTCGCTCAACGATTACTTCCCCTTCGGCGCCTTCGGCAGCGACTCCGCCAGGCGCGAGGAGCTGCCGCCCATCGCCGTCGAGCGCGCCGCGCGTGTGGCCGGCCACCGCTTCGACGCGCGCGACGTGGTCATCGTCGGCGACTCGATCTACGACGTCCGCTGCGGCGTGCCGCATTCGGCCACCACCATCGCCATCGCCTCGGGGAAGACCGCGGCGGAGACGCTGCTGGCGGAGAATCCCGACCACTTCTTCCACTCCGCCGAGGATTGCGACGCGTTGGTGGCGGCGATCATCGGGTAGCATTCGCCGCAATGGGCTCGGCCGCGCAGATCCGCATCATCGTCTCAGACGTCGACGGCGTCTGGACCGACGGGAAGATCATCTACTCGGGCGACCAGCGCGAGATCAAGGAGTTCAACGTGCGCGATGGTCTCGGCGCGAAGCTGGCGCAGCGCGCCGGCATCGCGGTGGCGCTGCTGACCAGCCGCACCTCGCCCGCGCTGGAGCGCCGCGCGCGCGAGCTCGGCATCGTGGAACTGCACCAGGGCGCCGCGAACAAACTGGAGGAGTGCACCAAGCTGCTGAAAACACTCGGTATCGGCTTCGAGGAGATGCTCTATGCCGGCGACGACCTCCCCGACCTCGCGCCGATGCTGCGCGCGGCGATCTCCGCGTCGCCCGCCGACGCGGCGTCCGCGGTGCGCGCGGCAGCGACGTGGAAGCTCGAGGCGCGTGGCGGCGAGGGCGCGTTCCGCGAGATCGTCGAGCGCCTGCTGCGCGAGCGCGGCGAGTGGGACGCCGTCATCAAGGAATTCGAGATTGGCCATTCCGCGGCTCAGAGCGTTTAGAGGCCGCCTCGTCTACCTGGCGGTGTCGGCGCTCGGGGTGATGTTCCGCCTGCTGCCGCTGCCGATCGCGCGCGGCATCGGCGTGAGCATCGCGGTGGTGATGTCGCCGCTGTTCCGGCGCGACCTGCGCCGCGCCGACGCCAACCTCGCCGCCGCCTATCCGGAATGGCCGAAGGGAAAACGACGCGCCACCATCCGCGCGCTCTGCCGGCACATGGGCACGTCGTTCGCCGAGTTTCTCTGGATGCCGAGAGTCGACCTCGACAAAACCACGATCTACGAGGGGAAGGAGTTCATCACTGAGCGCAAGGGCGGGATGATCGCCATCACCGCGCACAGCGGGAACTGGGAATGGGCGGCGCGCGCCATCGGCGCCATCGCCACCACCACCACCATGCAGCGCGGGCGCGACGAGGAAGACCTCAACCGGCTGATCACCACCATGCGCGCGAAGAGCAACGTCCGTGCGGTCGACCGCGGCTCCACCGCCGGCAACCGCGAGTTGATCCGCGCCCTGCGCGACGGGAATCTGATCGCTTTCCTGGTCGACCAGAACATCCGCGCCGAGAGCGTGAAGGTGCCGTTCTTCGGCCGGCCCGCGCTGACGCCGATCGGCCCGGCGAAGCTGGCCATCCGCACCGGCGTGCCGGTGGTCCTCGTCTTCGACGAGCGGCGCGGCGACAAGCACATCATCCGCATCCTCCCCCCGATCGAGACCAGCAGGGACGACGATCCGATCGCGCTCACCGCGCGCATCACCGCGGTGATCGAAGAGGAGATCCGCCGGAAACCGGAGCACTGGGTCTGGTTCCACGACCGTTGGCGCGAGCGGCCGAAGTGGGACATCGGCGAGCAGGTTGCAGCGAGCGGCGAGCAGGAAAAGCCGTGAGCCGCCGTGAGCGCTCGCCTCTCCTGCTCGCTAGTCCGTTTTGGCAACAACTGCGGCACAGACGCGTGCGGCGCCCGCGCGCAACAACTCGCCCGCGCAGGCGCGGATGGTCGCGCCGGTGGTGCTGACGTCGTCGACGAGCAGGATCGACAGCTCCGCGACGCGCGGCGAGGCCGCGAATGCATGCCGCACGTTCGCCGAGCGCGCGGCGCGCGCCAGCTTCGACTGCGCCGGCGTCTCGCCGCGCTTGGCCAGCAGCGCGGCGTCGCAGCGCACGTCGAGCCGGCGGGCCAACGCGCGGGCGAGCAGCTCCGCCTGGTTGTAGCCGCGGCGGCGCAGCTTCGTCCGATGCATCGGAACCGGCACGATCGCGTCGAACGCGACGTCGCCGCGCGCGCGCAGCGTCGTCTCCACCAGCTCCGCCAGCGGCGCGGCGAAGAAGTCATGGCGCTCGTACTTGAAGGCATGCAGCACCCGTTCGAGCGCGCCGCGGTAGTGCCCCCACGCCTCGGTCCAACCGACCGGAATCGGGTCGCGCATGCACTCGATGCAGCGGTCGCCCTCGGGGATGGGCAGCGCGCAGGAGGCGCACTTCGGCGAGGCGATGGCGGGCAGCGCGGACCAGCAGGCGGCGCAGCACGATGCGATGCGTGCGCGCCAGGGAAGCTCGCGCTCGCAGACGACGCAGGCCGCGTGCAGAACGATTCGCGCCGTCTCACGTCCCAACAGGGACAGCGTCCGTAGCACGGAGCAATTGTAAGTTCGGAGGAGTTATAGTGCGCGCCATGAAAAAGACAGCCCTTTTGTTGGTGGTTCTGGCCTTCGCGGCCCTTCCCGCGGCAGCACAGCACAACGAGTTCGGCATCCTGTTCGGGGCCACACGGCCGATGAAGTCGGACGCCGGCAAGGGCAGTTTCGACAGCGGCTTGCGGCAGTTCTACTACGCCATGCAGCTCGAGCAGGGAACGATGTTCCGCCTCGAGGTGGCCCGGATGAAGACCAAGACCGCCTTCCCGGTCGACGGCGGCGGCTTCGACATCGACGAGAACGGCTCGATCGAGCACGCCAGCGGCCTCATCGAGTACCGCTTCTCCGAGCCGTACGGCTACACCGGCCTCTTCGCCGGTGCCGGACTCTACCGCCAGAAGACGAACGGACGCTCCGAGAGCGACTACGGATTCCAGGTCGGCCTCGACGCCCTCTTCCCCATCAACCGGACCTACGCGGTGGTGGTGGAGGGCGCCTACCACTGGATCAACGTCTACAGCCCGAGGCCGCGCTACGTGACGGTCGGAGCTGGGATTCGCATGGCGTTCTGACCCGCGGTCCGGGGCACGCGCCTTGCTCCTTACTCCTTTGTAAATGAAGGAGGATCCATGGCTCAGAACGACAAGAAGTCGGGCCCGGGCGGACGTAACATCCGCGAGATCATGACTCCCGATCCGGCGTGTGTGTCGGAGAAGGACAGCATTCGTGAGGTGGCCCGCATCATGGCCCGCGAGGACACCGGCGTGGTCCCGGTGGTCGAGGGCAAGAAGATCGTCGGCATGATCACCGACCGCGACATCGTGGTCCGACTGGTGGCCGAGGGCAAGGATCCCGCAAACGCGCGGGTGAACGAGGCGATGAGCAAGAACGTCCGCGCGGTGAAGGAAGACTCGTCCGTCAACGACGTGCTCGACCTCATGAGCCGCGCGCAGGTGCGCCGCGTCCCGGTGGTCAACGACCGCGACGAGATCGTCGGCATCATCTCGATGTGAGACGTCGCCGAGAAGACCAACCAGGACGGCAAGGTCGGCAAGGCCGTCGAGAACATCAGCGAGGCGCCACCGAATAATTAGCAAGCAGGATGCAGGTTGCAGCGAGCAGGCGGCGTTCCCTGCTCGCCGCTCGCTGTCACCTGCTCGCTCGTTTGCTACATTGGCGCGATGAAGAGATTCATCGCGCTTTTTCTTTTCCTCGCCGCCCTTCCGCTCCACGCGGCGAAAAAGCCGGCAACGGCACCGCGCGCCGTCACCGTCGACACCCACGCCGACACCCCCAGCGAATATCTCGACCATCCCTTCGACCTCGGCAGCTGGAACGCCACCGGCCACTTCGACTACCCGCGCATGAAGGCCGGCAATCTCGACGCCGAGTTCTTCGCCGCCTACGTCCCCGCCTCGTACGCCAACAAGGGTGCCGCCGCGTACACCATGAAGATCATGGAGACCATCCACGAGATGGTCGAGCATTACCCGACCTGGGTGCGCTGGGCGGACTCCACCTCCGACATCCGCGCCGCGGTGCGCGACGGCAGGCGGGCCATCCTCATCGGCATCGAGGGGGGCCACGCCATCGAAGACTCGCTCGACCTGCTGCGCGCCTTCTACCGCTTCGGCGCGCGCTACATGACCCTCACCCATACCAACTCCAAAGGCTGGGCCGATTCGTCCGGCGACAAGCCGAAACACGACGGCCTCACTCCGTTCGGCAAGCAGGTGGTCCAGGAGATGAACCGCCTCGGCATGCTGGTCGACGTCTCGCACGTCAGCGACAAGACCTTCTACGACGTCATCGCCACCACCAGGGCGCCGGTCATCGCCTCGCACTCATCGTCGCGCGCGCTCGCCGACCATCCCCGCAACATGACCGACGACATGCTGGTCGCCGTCGCAAAAAACAACGGCGTGGTGATGGTGAACTTTTATCCCGTCTTTCTCTCCAACGAGGTCATCGCCGCCTTCCGGGCGCGAGAGGAGAAGCTGCGCCCGGCTGTCGCCGAGCTGAAGGCGAAGGATCCCGCCGGCACCGAGGGCGAGATTTACAAGGAAGGTCTGAAGAAACTGATGGAGGCCAATCCGCTGCCGAAGATCCCCTGGACGGTGGTCGTCGACCACATCGACCACATCGCCAAGGTGGCTGGCGTCGACCACGTCGGCATCGGGTCGGACTTCGACGGCATCGGCGCGGTTCCCGAGGGGATGGAGGACGTCAGCAAGCTGTCGAAGATCCCCGCGGAGCTCGAGCGCCGCGGCTACAGCGAGGCCGACGTCCGCAAGATCATGGGCGAGAACTTCATGCGCGTCTTCCGGGACGCGGAGCGGGTGTCGGCGGAGATGCGGAAGTGACCCGTGGAATCGAGGAACGCCACCGACCGTTTGCGCAGCCGTGAAAACGCCACTTCTGCTCGCCACCTGTCTGCTGACCTCCGCCGCGCTCTTCGCCGCCGACGATCGGCCGGCGCCGCCCCTCGGACCCAAGGCCGAGGCGATGATCGAGCAGTTGCTGCCGGTCTGCAGCGAGGCGGTCACGCCGAAGCGCGCGGGCCTCATGCACAGCCTGCCGGCCAACATGACCGGCAACGTCATCCAGATCGACAGCAAGCGCAACTGGTGCGCCGGCCAGTGGGTGGCCATCACCACCAAGGAAGGCGGCTTCTACTTCGGCGTCCCCTGGTTCCTCGACAACCTCGAGGGGACGATCGAGGAGAAGCTGAAGGCGTTCACCTGGCAGGCGATGCAGCAGAGCTACGTCGCTACCGTCGACCGCACCAAGACCCGCGACGGCCTCTATCGAGTCTCGCTGTCGCAGATCACCGAGCAGGGGAAGATGCCGATGGAGGGCGAAGTCGACCCGGCCGGCACCGTCTTCTTCATGGGCCACTTCATTCCGCTGGACGGCAACGCCAAGGCGTCGCGCGTAAAGGCGCTCTCCTCGCTCATCGCCAAGTCGCCCACCACCGGCGCCGCCGACCCGCAGGTGACCGTGGTCGAGTTCTCCGACTTCGAATGCCCGTCGTGCCAGCACGCGGCCGGCTACCTCAAGCCGATCCTCGCCGCGCACGGCGACAAGGTCCGCTACGTCCGCTTCGACATGCCGCTGGTCACCATGCATCCGTGGGCCTTCAGCGCCGCGGTGGCCGGCCGCGCGGTCTATCGCCAGAAGCCGGAGCTCTTCTGGGAGTACAAGGAGCACGTCTACTCCAACCAGGAGAAGATCAACAGCTTCACCGTCGACGACTTCGTGCACGGCTGGGCGCAGGACCACGACCTCGACATGAAGAAGTTCGACGCCGATGTCGCCTCGGCCGACGTGCGCTCGGAGATCCTGGCCGGCCTCGCCGCGGCGTTCTCGAACGACGTCCGCGCCACGCCAACCTATCTCGTCAACGGCGTGACGGTCGATCCGGGGACGGACGGCAAGGCGCTCACCGAGTACGTGGACAAGGCGCTCAAACAGAGCGCCACACCAAGTCGAGAAACGACTTCAAAATCCGGCCAGTGAGCCCCCAGATCTCGTACTGCTCGTACCGGTAAAAGTACGCCGGGTACTGTCGTTTGCGGAACGCCACGTAGCGCACCTCGGGCTGCTCCGGCTGCAGCAGCGCCTCGACCGGCACTTCGAACACTTCGTCCACTTCCGATTCCTGCAGGACGTAGTCGATCCGCTCGGTGATGACGCCGACGAACGGAGCCACCAGGAAGCCGCTGTTGGTGATGAGATCGTCGAGCCGGCCGATCAGTTCCACGTGCCCGGCAGGGATGCCCACTTCCTCCTCCGCCTCGCGCACCGCGGCGGCGTCGAGCGCCTCCCCTTCCTCCACCGCGCCGCCGGGAAAGGCGATCTGGCCGCTATGCGCGGCGAGGTTCGGCGAGCGGCGCGAGAAGAGGATCGACCACGCGCCGTCGATGAAGACGAGCGGGATGAGCACGCAGGCGCGGCGGTATTGCGGCGCGTCGATGGCGATGGCGGGACGCGCGGCGACGATCTCGCGGAGGCGCGCCAGCGACGCCTCGCCGAAACGCGTCACGGCTGCTCCAGGACGGCGAACGGTCTCTCGTCGACGACCGGGATGCTCTGCAGCGCGTGCACCAGGCGGATCCGCTTGTCGCGCGGGGCGGGGATGTCGGTCTCCTCGCCCGGCGCGAGGTCGCATGGCAGCTCGCACCACTTGCCATTCACGATGATGCGGTAGGCGGGCTGGCCATACGTGCGCGTGCGGAGGGTGAGCTCGCCGGCGTTTTTCAGGATGATGCGGCCGTTGCGGAGGGTGGCTTCGAGGCTCGGGAAGAGCGGGATCGACGCAGTGCTGTGTCCTGCGTGCTGTGTCCTGCGTGCGTCGAGCGCTTCCAGGTAGCCCTCGACCGTCTTTTCGATGTTCGCGTTTTCCTCGAGCCACTTGCGCTGCGCCTCGCCCGGATCGGGTAGGTCGCGCATGAAAAAGTCGGCGAGCAGCTCGACTTCGCGGTCGCCGAAGGGGATCTTCACCACGCAGTCGTCGGGATATTCGGCGAATTGCGCGTAGTCGCTCACGGCCACCGGCTTCCCCGCCTCGAAGGCGCGGATGAGCGTGCCGGACGTCTCGCCCGCGCTGGGGTAGCGGAGGTTCACCACACGGTCGACGGCGGCAAAGTACGCGGGGAAGTCGGCGTCGTCGACATAGCCGGTCGACGGCAGGTCGATGTTCGGCGCCGGCTCGCCGACGATGAGCAGTTCGACCCTCGCCTTCTCCGCCGCGGCGAGCACGACGTCCGCCCGTTTGGCCGAGGTCAGGAACCCGATGAAGCCGACGACGCGCTTGTCGGGCGCAATGCCGTGCCGGGCGCGGATCTCGTCCCGGCGCGCGCGCGTGTCGGGCTGCGGCTCGTACGGGTGCGGCACGACGTGGATCGGCGTCGTTACGCCGAGCGAACGGAGCCGGTCGGCCGCCCAGCGGTTGTGCACGATGACCGCGCGCGAGCGATTCGCCACCTCGACCGAGGCCGGCATCAGAAAGTTCCCCATCTCACTGTGCAGCCCCGCCGCCCGCCCGCGCGCCCACGCCGCGCCAGCCTCGCCGTGATTGGCGCGCAGCGCATCGACGTAGCCCTCCACGTCGCCTTTCGCCAGCGTCATCTCCACGATGAGGTGATGCAGCACGACGTCGTGCAGCACGACGACGCCCGGCGTGCGCATCGCCTCCTCGTAGATCCAGGCGTGGTGGGGGTTGTTGCCCAACTGGTAGATGGCGAGCGGCGAGCGGCGTGCGGCGTGCGGATCGGCGACGATGTCGACGTCGATGCGCCCCCGCAGCGCCGGAAGGAGCATCGAGGTGTAATGCGCGACGCCGGTCCGTGCCGGCGGCATCGGCGAGAACATCGTTACCCGCTCGCCGCTCGCCGCTCGTCGTTGGCTCATTCGGCGCTCGTCTTCGCGCGCTGCGCGAGGTACGCCTCCACGAACCCGCTGATGTCGCCTTCGAGCACGCGGTGCGCGTCGCCCATCTCGAAGCCCGTCCGCACATCCTTCACCAGCTGGTACGGCTGCAGGGTGTACGAGCGGATCTGCGAGCCGAAGGCGATGTCCTTCTTCTCCCCTTCCAGCTTCTCCTGCTCCACCTGCCGCTTCTCCACCTCGAGTTGGTAGAGACGAGCGCGCAGGAGCTTCATGGCCACGTCGCGGTTCTTGTGCTGGCTGCGCTCGTTCTGGCAGGTGACGACGATGCCGCTCGGCAGGTGCGTGATGCGCACCGCGGAGTCGGTGACGTTGACGTGCTGGCCACCGGCGCCGCTGGAGCGGTAGGTGTCGACGCGGAGGTCCTTGTCGTTGATCTCCACCTCGATGTCCTCGTCGATGTCGGGGTAGATGTAGACCGAGGCGAACGAGGTGTGACGCCGCTTCGCCGCGTCGTACGGCGAGATGCGCACCAGGCGGTGCACGCCGTGCTCGGACTTCAGGTAGCCGTAGGCGTAGTCGCCGCGCACCATCATCGTGGCGCTTTTGATCCCCGCCTCCTCGCCCGACTGGTAGTCCACCATTTCCGTGGACCATCCGCGGCGCTCGCAGAAGCGGAGGTACATCCGGAGCAGCATCTCCGCCCAGTCCTGCGACTCGGTGCCCCCGGCGCCGGGATGGATGGCCACGATGGCGTCGCGCTCGTCGTGCTCGCCGGAGAGCTTCATGCTCATCTCGATGGAGTGGATCTCCGACTCGAGCTGGTCGACCAGCGACTCGATGTCTGCGTCGACGTGCTCCCCTTCGCGCTGCAGCTCGAGCAGCACGTCGAGCTCCTCCGCCTTGCTCTCGATCGATTCGCCGGTCTGGATGCGCTTCTCTACGCGCGACCGCCTGCGGCCGACTTCCTGCGCGGTCTCCGGGCGGTCCCAGAAGCCGGCTGCCGCCATCTCGCGCTCGATCTCGTCGAGCGCCTTGCGCGCGGAAGCGAGGTCAAAGATAGCTCCGGACCGAGGTGAGGCGGTCTTTGAGGTCGGGGATCCTGCTGAGGGTTTCTTCTCTCATGTTCTCTTTCGTGTCGCCGCCACCGCCGCCGCGATGCACGCGACCCAGGCGAACCAGTCGCCGAATCTTACATACGGCGTCGTCGAATGTCGCGCCTCGAACCGCGCGTAGATGATTCCCTGCCTGTTCATCGCCAGCTCTTCCACCACGCGGCCGGCAGGATCGACGAAGGCTGAGATACCCGTGGTGCCCGCGCGAAGGAGGTAGCGATCGGTCTCCACCGCCCGCAAGCGTGCCTGGTTGAGGTGCTGCCGCGGCGCCGACGTCCCGTCGTACCACGCGTCGTTCGTGATCGTCACCAGCACCTCGGCGCCGTGCATCACTTGCCGGCGCGCGATCTGCGGGAAGACGATCTCGTAGCAGATCGCCGGGCCGTAGCGGAAGCGGCCGTCGAGCGGCGTGTCCTTCGTCCCGAACTCGAACTCCCCCACCGCCCGCACCAGCTTTTTGGCGAAGAAGAGCATCTTGCGCAGCGGCACGTACTCGCCGAACGGCACCAGGCGGATCTTGTCGTAGTGCCCGATGGTGCGGCCGCCGCTGACCAGGAATGCCGCGTTCCACAACCGCCCCTCCGCCTGCTCGTCCTCCGCCACCGATCCGAGGATGACATCGACCTTGCGCTCGGCGGAGAGCGACTCGATCGCGCCGCGGTAGAAATCCGTCGACGCGTACGAGAGCGGCACCGTCGACTCCGGCCAGACGATGATCTCCGCGCCGCCGGCGACGGCGTCGAGCGACATCGACGTCATCCGCTTGAAGATGTCGAGCAGGCTCGACTCGTTCCAGCGCATCTCCTGCGAGATGTTCGGCTGCAGCAGCGCCGCGCGCGCGGTGCGTCCGCCGGTCGGACGGACGAAGATCTTCGCCGCCACGATCCCCGTCGACCACCAGACGAAGCAGACGATGGCCACGCCGGCGATGGCCAGCGTGCGCGGCATACCGCTCGGTCTTGCGGCCACGAGCCAGGCGACCAGCACCGACGGCAGCAGGATCAGCACCGCCAGCGCGTACGGTCCCGCCACGCGGTCGAACTGCACCAGCGGCGTGTAGTCGATGATCGCCGCGGCGATCAGGTTCCAGGGGAAGCCGGTGAAGAGATAGGTTCGCGCGTACTCCACCGCCGCCCACGCCAGAGGGATCAGCAACCAGCGCGCAAAGCGCTCCCGCGGCGCGATGCGCCAGACCAGGAACCCAAACAGCCCGCCGTACGATCCGAGAAAGACCGCCATGGCGATGAAGAGGAGCACGCCGGTGACGTACGGCAGCCCGCCGTAGTGCGACATCACGCGCACCACCCACGGCACCATGATCAACCACGCCACGGTCTGCGAAGCCCAGCCGAGGGCGAACGCCTCGCGCCAGCCCCGCGCGCGCGCCAGCGACACCAGGAGCGGCGCGAAGGCGATGAAGATCAGCCAGCCGATGCCGGCGTTCGGGAACGCGAGGGCGAAGAGGACGCCGGATGCAGCGGCAAGGAGGAATCGGTACATCAGCGGGCGGGGCCGCGAGACGTCGCGACCTCGATACCTCGCAACCTCACTTCTTGAACAGCGCGTCGAACGCTTTGCGGGCGTCGTCGGGCGTCTGCGGCTGGCGCGCCTTGTCGTGCGCCAGGTCCTTCACCACCTTCGGCTGGAAGAACGTGCACTCGTTGCGCGCGTGCTTGCCGGAGACGCGCACCGGGATGTTCTCGCGGCACTCCCAGAGCGTGGTGGTGTCGAAGAAGCGGCAGTTGCCGCAGGAGTGGATGTCGGCGCCGCACTTCACGCAGAGCTCGTCGAAGGTCGGCTGGTCGAGGCTGATGCGCTGCTCGCCGCAGCGGTTGCACTTGAACACTTCCGGGCCGAAGCCGCCCGCCGTCCGCCCGCGCGGCGCGCCTTCCAGGCGCTGCGGGCGCTGGTCGGGACGCGGCCCCTGCGGGCGCGCATTGCCGCCCGAGGAAGAATGGTTGCTGTAACCACCGCTGTCCTGATAGCCGCGGTGTTTGTATTTGCGATCGTCGCTCAACTGGATCACCTCGCGAACAGGTAATAGAGCAGGCCTGCCGCCAAAAGGAGGCTGATGACGAAGAGGATCAGCCGGATCGCCACCTTCGCCACCTTCAGAACGATCCAGATGACGACGATGACTGCAAGAATCCCGAGAAGCTCCTGGGCGGTAGGCATGTCGGGGATGCGAAGGAGTGTAGCAGGTTTGCGCGGCGAAATATGGCCGAACGGTCACGGTGATCAGCCGCGCGAGCTGCTCAGAGGATCAGACGCACCGGCTGCTCGATGTACTGCCGCAGGGTGCGCAGGAACTCCGCGCCGGCCGCGCCGTCGACGACGCGGTGATCGCACGACATCGTGACCTTCATCCGGTCGCGGATGGCCACCTGGCGGTCGATCACCACGGGCTGCGCCGAGGCCGCGCCGATGGCGAGGATGGCGACGTTCGGCGGGTTGATGATGGCGGTGAACTCCTCGATGCCCCACGCGCCGAGGTTGGAGATGGTGAAGGTCGAGCCCTGGTATTCGTCGGGCTTGAGCTTGCGGTTCTTCGCCTTATCCGCCAGCGCGCGCACCTCGGCGGAGATCTCGACGACCGAACGCCGGTCGGCGTTGCGCACCACCGGCGTGATCAGCCCTTCCGGCGTGGAGACGGCGATGCCGATGTGGATCTCGCCGTGCTGCGCGATCGCTTCCTCGCCGAAGCTGGCGTTGACGTTCGGGTGATGGCGCAGCGCCAGCGCCGCGGCGCGGACGACGTAGTCGTTCAGGCTCGTCTTCACCCCTTCCACCTCGTTGATCTGCTCGCGCAGCGCGAGGAGATTCGTCACGTCGTAGTCGACGGTGAGGTAAAAGTGCGGGATGGGCCCGATCGACTCGGAGAGGCGCTTGGCGATCGTGCGGCGCATCGCCGTGAGCGGGATCGACTTCGACTCGATGGACGGCGCGGCGACGGGACGGGCTGAAGCCCGTCCTACATTGGCGTTCTTCACGTCGGCGGCAACGATCCGTCCCTGCGGTCCGCTGCCTTGGACCTGATCGAGGCTGACGCCGAGTTCGCGCGCCACCTTGCGCGCCAGCGGCGAGGAACGGCGGCGGCCGCCGTCACCCTGCGGCATGTCGACGACGTTCGTCTCGGGAGCGGGAGGAGCGGGTGCTGGAGCCGACGTGCGATCGACGCGCGGCGCCTTCATCTCCATCGCCTCGCCGTACTCGCCGGTGGAGTGCTTGATGCTGTCCTTCTTGTCGGTCTTGCGCCTGGCCTGCTGCGGCTCGGCTTTCTCCCCCGGCTTGAGCAGTGTGGCCAGCACGCCGCCGACCGGCACCATCTGCCCTTCTTCCGCGGTGACCTCGCCGATCGTGCCGTCATCCTCGGCCTCGAGATCGAGGTTGACCTTGTCGGTCTCGATCTCGGCGACGGGCTCGCCCTTCTTCACCGCGTCGCCCGCCTTCTTGTACCAACGCAAGACCTTTCCCTCGGTCATCGCGTCGCCCATCTTCGGCATGATGATTTCAGCCATTCATCCCCCCGTCATCCTGAGCGCAGCGAAGGATCTCTCGAGCAGCGCATGAGATCCTTCGGCGTCTTCGCGCCTCAGGATGACGTACTCGCGTACGTCACCCTCTTCACCGCCGCGATCACGTGCTCCTCGCGCGGCGTGGCCAGCACCTCGAGTGCGCGCGAGTACGGCATCGGCACGTCCTCGCCGGTGACACGCACCACCGGCGCGTCGAGCTCGTCGAAGACCGTCTCGGTAATGTTCGCGGCGATCTCCGCCGCGGCGCCGAACGGCTTCCATTGCTCCTGGACGACGACGCAGCGATGCGTCTTCGTCACCGAGGCGTAGGCCGGCTCGAGGTCGAGCGGGCGCAGCGTGCGGAGATCGATCACTTCCGCCTCGATCCCCTCCGCGGCGAGCTTTTCCGCCGCGATGAGCGAAACCTGCAGCATGCGCGAGTACGAGACGATGGTGACGTCGCGCCCCTCGCGCGCCACGCGCGAGACGCCGAACGGCACGGTGAAGTCGGGATCGTCGGGCACCTCGCCCTTCATGCCGTAGAGATTCGCGCTCTCCAGGAAGATCACCGGGTCGCGGCCGCGCACCGCGGTCTTCAGCATCCCCTTGGCGTCCGCCGGCGTGGCCGGCGCGACCACGGCGAGGCCGGGAAAGTGCGCGTAGAACGATTCGAAGGTCTGCGAGTGTTGCGCGGAGAGCTGCACGCCGGCGCCCTGCGGTCCGCGGATGACCATCGGCACGTCGACCTGGCCGCCGGAGAAGTAGCGCACCTTCGCCGCGTGGTTGAGGATCTGGTCCGCGGCGACGATGGCGAAGTTCATCGTCATCATCTCCACGATGGGCCGCAGGCCGAGCATGGCCATCCCCACCGCGGTCCCCGCCATCCCCGCCTCGGCGATCGGCGTGTCGATCACGCGCGTCGGCCCGTACTTTTTCAGCATGCCGGCGGTGATGCGGAAAGTGCCCTCGTAGACGCCGATGTCCTCGCCCATGATGAGGACGTTCGCGTCGCGGTCCATCTCTTCCATCATCGCTTCGCGGATGGCGTCGCGGTAACTCTTCTCAGCCATGGTTCTCCGGGGAGGGGCCGTGCTCGGCGACGATGTCGTTCCAGAGCTCTTCCGGCGCCGGCGGCGCGCTCTCTTCGGCGAACTGCAGCGCCTTGGCCACCTGCTCGCCCGCCCGCTGATCCATCTTCTGCACGTCGTCGTCCGTCAGTCCGCACATCTCGCCGAGGCGGTTGCGGAGGATGAGGATCGGATCGCGGTGCTTGTGCTGCTCGACTTCGTCCTTGGTCCGGTAGGGCTGGAGGATGTCGGCGGCGCCGTGGCCGGAGAAGCGATAGGTGATCGCCTCGATGCAGTACGGCGTACCGGTCTCGCGCACCTGCCGCGCCACGCGGTCGGCGACGCCGCGGACGGCGAAGACGTCCTGGCCGTCGACCTTCTCGGCCGGGATAGCGTAGGCGCGGACGCGCGCGGCGAGGTCGGTCAGCGCCGAATGCCGCTCGACCGAGGTGCCCATGGCGTAGCCATTGTTCTCGATGACGAAGATGATGGGACACATCCCCTGTTTGCCCCAGAGACCGGCCATGTTCAGCGCCTCGTGGAACGAGCCGATGTTCATCGCGCCGTCGCCGAAGTAGCAGACGGCGATCCGCTCGGTGCCGCGGTAGCGCAGCGCGTACGCGGCGCCGGTGGCAAGCGTGAGGTGGCCGCCCACGATGCCGTAGCCGCCGTAGAAGCCGTGCTCGACGTCGAACAGATGCATCGAGCCGCCCTTGCCCTTGGCCACGCCGGTGCCCTTGCCGAACAGCTCGGCCATGACGCGGCCGGGGTCGGAGCCGAGCGCCAGCGCGTGGGCGTGGTCGCGGTAGCCGGAGAAGACGATGTCGTCCTTGCGCAGCGCGCCGATGATGCCGCTGGCCACCGCCTCCTGCCCGCTGTAGACGTGGAGGTAGCCGCCGATCTTGCCGCGGCGGAACTCGCGCTCGGTGGCCTCCTCGAAGCGGCGGATGAAGATCATCTGCCGGAGGATGTCGGTCCATTCCGGTGCGCATGCTGCGGACTGTTCGAGGGTGGCTGTGGCTTCAGCCTTCTGCTTGGCCATGGCGGGCGTCGGATTCTAAAGCAAAAAACGTGCGGCGCGCTCCCGCCATCCTGAGCGAAGCGAAGGATCTCGCCCGCGGCGGAGGAGATCCTTCGCCTGCTGCGCGGCTCAGGATGCCGGGGCCTCGATGTGCGCGTCGAGGTCCGTCCGGCGCGCGATGAAGGTCACCGCCACCATCGCCAGGATGATGCCGTTGATCAGCAGCGCGGCGCTGATCGACCAGCGCTGCGCGACGAATCCCGCCACCAGGTTGCCGAGCGGCATCCCGCCGCGGAAGGCCAGCATGAAGATCGACATCACCCGCCCGCGCATGGCGTCCGGCGTGGCCAGCTGCACCAGCGAGCTGTAGAGCGAGATCACGCCGACGATGCACAGCCCCGCGCCGAAGGCGATCAGCAGGCTGACCGGGAAGACGCGCGACAGCGCGAAGGCCACCAGCAGCGTGGCGAAGGTCAGCTGCAGCATCAGCGCGAGCCGTCCCTTGGTCGGCACGTTCCCCGTCGCGGCAACGAACACCGCCCCCACCACCGAGCCGACGCCGTACGCGCTGAGCAGGTAGGTGTACGCCTTCGGCCCCGCGGAGAAGATCACCTTGGCCACCACCGGCAGGAAGGTCACGATCGGCATGCCGAGGAAGGTGCCGGCGAAGGAGAGGAAGGTGAGCATCAGCAGCGTGCGGCGATGGGTGACGAAGCGGAAGCCGTCGCGCATCTCCTCCATGATCCCTTTGGTCTCGCCGCTGCCGCGCACCACCGGCGTCTGGATGATCAGGTAGGCGATGATCACCGCGATGAAGGAGAGGCCGTTGAGGGCGAAGCAGGCCGAAGCACCGTACGCGGTGAGCGCCAGGCCGCCGAGGACCGGGCCGATGACGCGCGCCAGGTTGAATTGCATCGAGTTCATGGCGATGGCGTTCGAGAGGTCCTCGCGCTTCACCAGCAGCGGCAGCAGCGACGCGTAGGCCGGCCCGCTGAACGACTGCGCGCTGCCGGTCAGGAACGACAGCAGGAAGATGTGCCAGACCTTCACCGTGTGCGACCAGAGCAGGTACGCCAGCACGAAGGCGAAGGTCATCTGCAGATACTGCGAGGCGAGCATGATCTTCCGCCGCTCCATCCGGTCGGCGATGACGCCGCCGAAGAGCGAGAAGATCAGCATCGGGCCGGTGCTGAGGAAGGCGTCGAATCCGAGGAGCAGCGCCGAGCCGGTGAGCGAATAGACCACCCATGCCTGCGCCACCGTCTGCATCCACGTCCCGGTGGTCGAGGTGAAGGCGCCGAACCAGACCAGGCGGAACTCGCGGTAGCGGAGCGCGCTGAAGGTACGGGCGAGGCGCGTGCGCGGCAGCGCGTCGGTCTCGACGGCCGATTCGCTCATCGGGCGATCTTGAGCCTCGCCGCGGTCGACGCGGTGTGCGCGTGGCAGATGGCGACGGCGAGCGCGTCCGAGGCGTCGGCGGACATGACCAGCTTCGCCGCGGCGGGGATGAGCATCCGCACCATCTTCGCCACCTGGTCCTTCTCCGCGCCGCCGTAGCCGACGACCGCGCTCTTGACCGAGCGCGGGGAGTATTCGAAGACCTCCAGTTTCGCGCTGCGCGCCGCCAGGAGGATCACGCCGCGCGCGTGCGCCAGCTGGATCAGGCTCTTCACGTTCGCGCCGCCGAACGGCGCCTCCACCGCCACCGCCTCCGGGCTGCTGCGCGCGATGACGGCCAGGAGCTGCTCGTGAATGCGGCAGAGCCGGTCCGCCAGCTCGGCGCCGCGCGGCGTGTTGATCGAGCCCTGCTCGACCAGCGTCAACCGTCCGCGTTCGCAGTCGATGATGCCGAAGCCTGTGGTGATGGAACCGGGGTCGACGCCGAGGATTCGCACCGCGTCATTATGAGCGATTCCGAAAGCGCACCTCGTAAATCTCCCGCCCCTCCTGGCGGTACTTCGCCTCGTAATTCGTGCGCGGCGGATCGTCCGGACCCGGCACCCGCGTCTGGGCGTCGAAGACCTCCGCGATCAGCGGCGCGGCGGCCTCGAAGTAGTCGCGATGATCGGTGACGAAGACGGCGGAGCCGCCCGGCGCCAGCACGCGCCGCATCTGCTCCAGCGCCTCCCGCCGGATGATCCGCCGCTTCTGTTCGCGCTTCCGCGGCCAGGGGTCGGGAAAGTAGATGTGCAACTCGGCCAGCGACGCGTCCGGCACCATGTCGCGCAGCACGGGAAATGCGTCGAAGTTGATCAGCCGTACGTTGGCGAGCGCGCGCTTCCGCACGCGATCGCAGATCACGCGGTGGTAGTGCAGCGACTTCTCGATGCCGATGAAGTTCGCGTCCGGCTGCTCGGTCGCCGACGAGATCAGAAACCGTCCCTTCCCCGAGCCGATCTCCAGCACCACGCGGTGGTCGTTCCCGAACAGCTCGCGAAAATCGAGACGGGCCAGTCCCGTCTCGCGCGGGTTGATGACGATTGGGTCGTGGGTCACGCCCGCGAATGATAGGCGGTCACGTTTGCCACAACGGCGTCCGCTCCACCATCCGCCGGATATCGTCGATCAGCTCGGGGTCGCGCCGCAGCCGTCCTCGGATCCAGCGGACGAAGCGGATGTCCTCGTCGGCGAAGTCGCCCAGCTGGCGGAGATGGTCGAGCCAGCGGTCGGCGTCGCCGTTGAAGACGCGAACGAGCACCTGGTAGCGGAGGAAGTCAGCGGTTGCTGACATCCGGCCGGCCGGGAGCAGGACGACGTTCGACGGCAGCGCACTGGTCAGGCCGAGTCGCTGCGTGTAAGCGTGCAATGTGTGCTCGAGTCCGCCAAAACGTGCCACTGTCGTCCGTCTAATTCCTACGATGCGTAGTCGCCGCCTTCGGTCGCCGATCGAGCGTCCGCGGCGGATGCCGTTCCACGGATAGCGCGATTCCCGGCGCCAGCGGATTTGGGTGCGACTACCCGGCTGATACACTAGGAGGACGTAAACATTTCCCATGACGTCACTTATGGTTGTCTTACCGCTTCCGTCACGCCGCCTTTCCTTTAAGGGTGTTGCACGAATTTCCATCTATCCTCCCCTGTTCGTGCTAACGTTTTGGCAAATCTCCAACAAACAATGACTGCGGTGAGTGAATCGACGCTGCCGCGCCGCGACGATCAGTCGTTCGAGGAGCTCTACTCCGAGCACTTCGGCTTTCTGGTGGCGGTCGCCGTGCGCAAGTTCCGCGTGCCTGAATCGGACGCGGAGGCGCTGGCGCACGAGGTGTTTCTCAGCTATCTCCGCCGGAAGAACGAGGTGCTGAACGTCCACTCCTGGATCCTCGGCGCGATCTGCCACGCCAGCCGCTACTACTGGCGGCAGCAGGGGCGGATGGTCGAGGCGCTCGACGACGACCAGGCCTTCGAACGGCCCGACCCGGCGACGACGCGGATCCTCGACAGCCTTCCCGACCAGCTGGCCGCCCGCCAGGCGCTCGAGGGGCTGATGCCTCGCGATCAGGAGATCCTGCGGATGCGCTACTTCGAAGGACGCAGCATCGTGGAGATGGCCGAACGTCTCGGCGTGAAGCCGAAATACGCGCAGAAGCTGCTGACCAAGGTGCTCCGCCGCGCCGAGAGGAATTACCGGAAGAGGGGATCGCGATGACCGAGCATCCGGACGACCTGCTGCACATCGCCTCATGCCACACCTGCCGCGATCGCTTCACCGCCGACAACGTGGTGAATCTGAACGGCGACCGCCAGCGCGAGCCCGAGCGGATGCGCGAGTTCCTGGAGACCGCCCGACGCCTGGAGCGCGAGCGCGACGGCGTGGAGGACGTGGTGGCGCGCCTGCTGCGCAGCACGCCGGTGTCGGAGTGGAGCTCGCTGGCCGACGAGCGCGAGCTGCACAGCAGCGCCGCGGTGGAGCAGTTGATCGAGGAGGTGCGGAAACGGGCCGAGAAGATCCCCCTCGAGGCACTCACGCTTGCGGATGTGGCCACGATCATCTCCGAGACACTGCCGACGAACTCGTATCCGCCGGTGGTGCTCGCACAGCTTCGGGCGAGCGCGTGGAAGGAGCGGGCCCAGGCCCTGCGATATCTCGGGCGAGTCGACGATGCGCTGGCCGCAATCGAAACGGCAGAGGAACGGCTGGGGCATTTCGCATCCGCCACGTTCGATCGCGGAGTGGTCTTTCTCACGAAATCGAGAATCCTCCACCAGCTGGGAAGAACGGCCGAGGCTTACAGCCTGTTGCGCGAGTGTCGCCAGATCTTCCGTGATCACGGCGACGCCAAATTGCTTCTGTGCGCGGGCATCATCGAAGGCGCCTCGCTCTTCGACGACAATCGCATCGCGGAAGCCGATGCTCTGTTCACCGAGTTGCTCGAAGTGGCGCGATCGGCGCGAGATGCGGAATCGCAGGCGCGCATCGAGAACAACCTCGCGTATTGCGCCACGGGCCTGGGCGATTACCGGCGCGCGAACGTGCATTTCTCGAATGGCATCGCGCTCTTCTACGATCTCGGTCTGCTCGCCGAAGCGATGCGCGCGAAATGGGGAGCCGGCCGGGTTCTCGTCGGCAAGGGACAGATCAATGCCGGCCTTGCTTATCTGCGCGATGCTCGCAGGGCGTTCCTGGAGAACTCGATGATGGAAGACGCCGTGATGTGCGGCGTCGAGATCATTCAGGTTCTGGTCGAGCGCGGCGATGCGGAGCCGGCGCGCGAGTTGGCTCATCACGTTGCGTCCGACGTCCAGTCGACGCAACTCGGTGCGCGCGCCGTCGCTGCACTCCGACAACTGGAAGAAGCAGTCGCTGATGGCGGGACTGATCTCGGTCCTCAGGTGCGCGACGTCCATGCGTATCTCGAGTCGCTTCGGCAGGGCATCTCGGTGTAGTGCCGGCGCGATGGTCATTCACCGCGCCGGCCGAACCGTATCGTTCACGGCTTGGGAATTGACATCTCGCTGCCGTCCATACCTTTGACGGCCTTTTTGATCAGCTGAACCAGCTTCTTGAGAGGTGTCAGATAGGTGTCGCCGCCGTCGCGGCGCGGGGCGGCGTGGGCGGTGGTGGCGGTCAGGGAAACGGCAAGGGAGACAACGAGTAAAGCATTGACAAAACGGCGCATAAGCCCTCCTGGTTGCGCCCGGCCACGGGCCGGAGCGGGTTGGTCGGGAGGGCGCCCTCACTCACAGCGTGACGGCGATGCGACTTTTGCTACCCCCTGCTTGCGAGAAAAATATTGCACGCACAGAAGGCAAAAAAAACCCGCCGGAAGGCGGGTTGAAAAGGGCTTACTTCCAGGTGTCTTGAATCAGCGGCGACGCTGTCCCAGGTCCTCGGACAGCCGCACGTACGCGTCGTACCGCGCCGCGTTGATGTCGCCCGACGCAACCTTCTCCTTCACCTCGCACTGCGGCTCGTGAAGGTGGGTGCAGTCGTTGAAGCGGCACGACTCAGCGGGCTCGGCGAACTCGGGGAAATAGTCGCGCAGCGACTCCGGGCTCAGATCCCAGAGGCCGAACTCGCGGATGCCGGGCGTATCGATCAACAGTGTGCCGCCGCCGAGGTCGTGCAGCGTCGAGGAAGTCGTGGTGTGGCGGCCGGTGCCGCGGCGGTGGAGGTCGCCGGTGGCGATCTCCAGGCGCGTGTCGAGCGCGTTGAGGATCGACGACTTCCCCACCCCGCTGTGCCCGACCAGCGCGCACGTCTTGCCCGCCACCGCGGCGCGCAGTTCCTCGAGTCCGTCGCCGGACTTCGACGAGCAGGCGATGACCGGCACGTCGAGGGCGCGATAGACCTCGAGCGGCGCCAGCTCCCCGGCGCGCTCATCGGGCGGCACGAGGTCGATCTTGTTGACGCAGATCAGCGCCTGCGCGCCGCCGCGCTGGATGGCGATCAGGAATCGGTCGATCAGCCGCGGGCGAAGCGGCGGTTTTCTGACCGACACCACGTGGATGACCACGTCGATGTTCGCCGCGATGAGCCGCTCGCGGTGGGGGTTGTTCGGATCGGGACGCGAGAGCACCGTCAGCCGCGGCAGGATCTCCGCCAGCCGGCAGACGCCGTCCGCCTCCTCGGTGATCACCCGGTCGCCGACCGCCAGCGCGCTCTTCTGGCGCACCGCGATCTCCGAGGGGACGATGCAGTCGAATTCGCGGCCGCGGTGAAAGAGCCGGCATCGTCCGCTGGAGACGCCGATCACCACCGCCGCGTCGTGCAGCTCTACGCTTTCATTTCGCATCAGTCATCGCCTACAGCAGTGTAGAATGCCCGCCGATCCGAATCGCCCATTTCGAAAGGCTGGATTTCCCGCGCATGCCGAGCGTCGAGAAGCCGATCGTCCTCCTGGTTGACGACAATGAAGCTACCTGCACGCTGATCGCGGCGGTGCTGCACCGCGACTTCGCCATCGACGTGGCGAGCGACGGGAACGAGGCGATGGAGAAGCTGCGCACCGGCCGGTACGCGGCGATCCTGCTCGACCTCCGGATGCCGCAGCCCGACGGATTCGCGGTGCTGGAGTTCCTCAGGCAGCACGCGCCGGCGCAGCTGCGCAGCGTCCTGGTGGTCACCGCCTCGCTGCAGCCCGCGGAGGTGGCGCGGGCGAAGGGGTACGGCGTCTGCGGCATCATCCGGAAGCCGTTCGACGTCGATCTGCTGCTCGAGGCGGTGAAGGACTGCGTTTCCGGCAACGGCGACGGCAACGCCCTCGGCAACGTCATCGCCTCCAGCGGCTCGGTGATCCTGCTGATCGCCGGCCTGCTGCGCCAGCGGCTGATGTAGCGGCGCTACGGCAGCCGGTGCAGCAGCGCGAAAAACGGTCCCCCCGCCAGCATGGTGGCGATGGCCATCGGCCCGAAAGAGCTGCGGCTCTTGATCTCCGCGCAGGCCACCACCAGGCGGGCGATCTCGTCGGGATCGAACGGCTTGCGGATGACGCCGTGGATGCGCTGCGCGTCGAGGCGGTCGATGGTGGCGCGGTCGGCCGCGGTGACCACCAGCACCACCGGCGCCGACAGGATCTCGCCCCTGCCGATGCGGTCGAGGATGGAGAAGCCGTCCACGCCCGGCATCATCAGGTCGAGGAGCACTACCGCGTAGGGATTCTCGGTGAGGAGCGCCACGGCGCGCACGCCGTCCTCGGCGACGTCCACCGTCAGATCCTGCATGGTCAATATCTTGACTAATAGATCGCGGATACCGGGATCGTCATCGACGACCAGAACGCGCCGTTGGTCCACCACCGTCATCGAACACTCCTCCCGAGCTCATCTGGACATCGCCCGCAGGCTGGCTTCGAACTCCGCCGCCGGGAGCGGCGCGCTGCAGTAGAAGCCTTGAATGGCCTCGCAATTCTCGCGCCGGAGGAAGTCGAGCTGTTCCTGGTTCTCCACTCCCTCGGCCACCACGTTGAGGTTGAGCGCGCGCGCCATGGAGATGACCGCCGAGATGATCGCCCCGCCGCTGGAGCCGCTGCCGAGGTCGTGCACGAAGTTCTGGTCGATCTTCACCGTGTCGATCGGGAAACGCTTCAGGTAGCTGAGCGACGAGTAGCCGGTGCCGAAGTCGTCGATGGAGATGCGGATGCCCATCTCCTTCAGCCGGCTCATGATGGCCAGCGACATCTCCGCGTGCTGCATGGCCGTCGACTCGGTGATCTCGATGTCGAGCAGCTCGCCGGGATACTCGGTCTCGCGCAGGACGTCCTCGATCATGCTGGCCAGGTTGTGCTGCTGGAACTGGCGCGGCGAGAGGTTCACCGCCAGGCGGAGGTCGCCCCGGCCGGCATCGTGCCACCGCTTCATCTGCGCGCAGGCGGTGCGCAGCACCCACTCGCCCATCGGATGAATGAGGCCGCACTCCTCGGCCACGCCGATGAAGTCATCGGGCAGCATCTGTCCCTGCTCGGGATGATTCCAGCGGATCAGCGCCTCGGCGCCGATGGTGGCGCCGGTGGCGACGTTGATCATCGGCTGGTAGTGGACGACGAACTCCTGGCGGTCGAAGGCGTGATGCAGGCTGCGCTCGAGCGAGAGGCGTCCGGTGGTCGCCTCCAGCGCGGCGACGCTGGCGAACTGGAAGTTGTTCCTCCCCTGCTCCTTGGCGTGGTACATCGCGCGGTCGGCGTTCTTCAGCAGCGTCTCCGCGTCGCCGCCGTCGTCGGGGTAGAGCGCGATGCCGAGGCTGGTGGTGACGAAGAGCTCGTGCCCGTCGACCATCATCGGATAGGAGACCGACTCCAGGATCTTCTGCGCCACGGTGGCGGCGTTGCTGGAGTCGGCCACGTCGGAGAGGAGGACGGTGAACTCGTCGCCGCCCATGCGCGCCACGGTGTCGTGGCCGCGCACCGATGCCACCAGCCGCGCCGCCACCGCCTGCAGCAGCGCGTCGCCGATGGTGTGTCCGAGCGAGTCGTTGACGATCTTGAACTGGTCGAGGTCGAGGAACATCACCGCCGCGGCGGTGCGGTGGCGCCTCGCGTGCGCCAGCGCCACGCCGATGCGGTCGCGGAAGAGCAGCCGGTTCGGCAGGCCGGTGAGCACGTCGTGGTACGCCTGGTACTCCATCTGTTCCTGCGCAGTCTTGCGGTCGGTGATGTCGATGATCGTCCCCTCGAGGACGTCGCCTTCCAGCAGCGTGATGTTCTCCAGCACCCAGATCGGCGTGCCGTCGCGCCGCCGCATCCGCACCTCGACGTTCGACAGCGTCCCCTGCTCGCGGACGCGCGACATCAGCCGGTGCCGCTCCTCGGCGTGCTCGTAAACCGAATCCGCCGACTGCGCCAGCAGGTCGGCCGGTGAGTCGTAGCCGAAGGTGCGCGCCAGCGCCTCGTTGCACTCGAGGACGCGGCCGTCGATGGTGGTGCGGAAGACGCCGGCGAGGTTGCGCTCGAACAGCAGGCGGTAGCGCTGCTCGCTCTCGCGCAGCAGGCGCTCGGCGTTGCGGCGCTCGGTGACGTCGACGGCGATCACCAGCCGCGCGCGGCGGCCCGCCGACTCGAACTCGAACGAGGTCACTTCCGCCTCGAAGACCGTGCCGTCCTTCTTTTTGTGGCGGAAGACGCGCCCCTCGTTGCGCGGCCCCAGCGTGTCGAGCACCTCGCGCATGCGCGGCAGCTCGTCCGGCGGGCGGATGTCGGCGATGGTCATGGCCAGGAACTCGCGGCGCGACCAGCCGTAGTGCCGCTCGGCGGCCTGGTTCACCTCGATGAAGCGCAGCGTCTGGCGGTCGTAGACCCACATCGGCAGCGGGTTGGCGTCGAAGAGCTGGCGGTAGCGCTCCTCGCTCTCGCGCAGCCGCTGCTCGGCGCGCCGGCGCTCGGTGACGTCGCTCGCCGCGTAGACCACGCCCACCGGATTGCTCTCGGAGTCGCGCACGTACGACGACGAGACGGAGACGTCGATGATCCGCTCGTCCGCGGCGCGCCAGCGCATCGCCTGCTCCAGCGTGCCGGCGCTGTGCACGATGCGCCCGGTGGAGATCTTCTCGTCCGGCGCCAGCATCTCGCGCATGTGGCGGCCGACCAGCGTCCGCTCCTCGTGGCCGAGCATCGTCGCCGCGGCGCGGTTGGCCACGCGGATGCGGCCGGAAAGATCGACCACGATCACGGCGCCCTTCATCGTGGAGAGGATCTGCCCCGCGGCGTAGGCCGGCGTCAGATCGACCAGGCGATAGCGCCACACCGCCCAGCCGGCGATGACCACGAACGCCAGCAGCGCGATGAAGCCGAGCGGGTAGACGTCGATGCCGATCGACGGGAGGAAGTCGCTGAAGGCGAAGAGCGCCGCCACGAACGCGGTGAGCAGTGCGCGCGCCGCCTGGCGGTCACGCCCGTCGTCGCGCTTCGCCGCCACCCACAGATGCTTGCCGCACATCACCACCACCGCGGCGTAGACGAGCATCCACAGCCCGTTGAGCGGCGAGCCTTCCGGGTAGTAGCCCCACGCGTAGCGGCGCACCCCCTGCGTCAGCAGCGACGTGCCGGCGGCGACCAGCGCCAGCGCGAGGCAGACCAGCCAGAGGATGGCGGTCTGCATCCGCAGCGCGCGGCGCGAGCCGGTGTACGCGGCGCAGAAGTGAAAGACCGCCGCCGGGACCAGCGCGGCGAAGAAGGTGCCGATGCGCGCCCACCGCAACGCGGCGAGATCGTGCGGCGCGGCGAACATCTGTCCGAACGACGCCAGCCAGGCCGCGGCGATGACCGTGAAGATGAAGTACTTTCGCGCCACCGCGGAGCGATGCGCGCGGACGGCAATCGCCAATCCGACGATCAGGATGGCCGCGGACGCCAGGCGCGCAGCATCGGCCAAGGCCGCGCTCGCGTGAAACGGCGTGAGGAAAGTGAGGACGGCCACGGAACTTTGGGAGCATGGTAGCAACTCCTAAGTTCCGGTGCATGAGACTCAGGTCATTCCTTGTAGTCGCGCTCTTTCCAGTACGACTGCCGCTTGGCGCCGCTCTCGTGCGCGTTGACGTTGTGCACAGCGTCGTGTGCACCGCCGGCCGGCCCTTCCGGCTGCGGGCGCTCCACCGCCTCGGCCGGCGCGGTGCCCGGCGACTGGTCGTGGCGCGAGGCGTAAAAGTCGGCGCTCTCCGGATCCGGCGCGCCCTTCTGCCGATTCACGGTCTGCCCGGTGTCGCCGGCGACCCAGTCCTCGCCGCTGCCGTAGCTCTGGGGTTCTTTCTTGTCGGTGTCCATGCGGGAGGGAGGTGCATACTTTGAGCCGCGTGAAAGTACGCGAGGTGATTGCGGTCCTCGAGCAAGACGGATGGCGACTGGTCCGCACCCGAGGAAGCCATCGGCAGTTCCGGCACGCCGAAAAGCCGGGCACCGTCACGGTCGCGGGTAAACTTGGACTCGATGTCCCGATCGGGACGCTCGGAAGCATCTGGAAACAGGCGGGGTTGAAAAAAGACTGATGAGCCGCAACGAATACGTCGTCATTCTCGAACAGGGTGAGAGCTCGGTCGGCGCCTACGTTCCCGACCTTCCGGGTTGTGTGGCGGTCGGCGAGACTCGCGAAGAGGCGATGCAACTCATGCGCGAGGCGATCGAACTGCACATCGAGAGCCTCCGCGAAAACGGCGAACGCATTCCGGAGCCACACTCGTTCGTCGAAAAGATCGCGGTTTAGATCACCACCCCCGCACCGGCCGCCACTCCCCCGCCACCCGCCCGCCCGCGAGCACGTGGTAGCGGTCGTACATCGCGGCGGTGAGGCAGGAGTGGTTGGGGACGACGCGGACGCGCGTGCCGACCGGGAGGTGGGCGGCGGTGGCGAGCTTGCCGTGCTCCTGCGACAGCGCGACGAGTCGCGCGTCGAGCGGGCGGAGGTCGAGGTCGCAGACGACGCCGTAGCCGAACGCCGGATCGAGGTGGCTGGGACCGGTGTCCTTCGACAGCGCGAGCGCGCCGGCGTCGAGGATCGCCTCGCGCCGCTCGGGATACGAGCCGACCACCGTGGCCAGCACCGACACCGCGACGTCCTCCGCGCGGCACGAGCCGATCGTGGCCTGGAAGGCGTCGAAGAAGACGTAGTTGCCGGGCCGCACCTCGTCGCAGTCGGCGAAGCGGTCGACGATCGACAACGTCGGCGTCGAGCCGACGCTGCGCATGACGTCGCCGAGTCCTTCGGCGGCGAGGAGCGCGCGGAAGCGCGTCAGCGCCGCCGTCTCCTCCGCGGCGATGCGGCGGATCTCCTCGACGTCGCGCGCGTTGTACGAATGTCCCGCGTGCGTGAGCAGCCCGTGGAAGCGGATGGCCGGCGAGCGCGCCATGGCGATGGCCAGCCGCGCGCTCTCGGGATCGGCCGGATCGACGCCGGCGCGGTGGTAGCCGCAGTCGACCTTCAGGAAGGCGTCGAGTACGGAGCCCGAAGTCTCCACCGCGTGTAGAGCAACGAAGCTGTCGACGAGGATGTTCAGCCTCTCGATTCGCCCCGCCAGCGCCGCCGCGCGCGGCAGTTTTTCGGGCGCGATCGGCACGGCGTAGGTGATGTCGCGGAAGCCGGCGCCGGCGAAGAATTCGGCCTCCGCCATGGTCGAAACGGTGATGGGGCCGACCTCGCCGCCGTGCTGCAGGCGCGCCGCCTCCACCGTCTTGTGCGTCTTGGCGTGGGGGCGAAAGGCCACGCCGGACTCCGAGGCCTTGCGCCGCATGCGCGCGCAGTTTTGCTCGACAATGTTGCGGTCGACCAGGAACGCCGGCGTCGTCAGATGCGCAAGATCATCCATATCGATATGGACGCATTCTATGCGTCGGTGGAGCAGCGCGACGACCCCTCGCTGCGCGGGCGGCCGGTGATCGTCGGCTGGCCCGGCGAGCGCAGCGTGGTCTGCGCGGCGTCGTACGAGGCGCGCAAGTTCGGCGTGCACTCGGCCATGCCGGCCTCGCGCGCCAAGCGGCTCTGCCCCGAGGCGGCCTTCATGCCGCCGAACTTCGAAAAGTACCGCGCGGTCTCGCAGCAGATCCGCGCCATCTTCGAGCGGCACACGCCGCTGGTGGAGCCGCTCTCGCTCGACGAGGCGTATCTCGACGTGACCGAGGAGCTGACCGGGATCCCGACGGCGACGGAGACCGCGGTGACCATCCGCCGCGAGATCCGCGAGGAGACGCACCTGACCGCATCGGCCGGCGTGGCGCCGAACAAGTTCCTGGCCAAGATCGCCTCGGACTGGAAGAAGCCCGACGGCCTCTTCGTCATCCGCCCGCACCAGGTGCTCGACTTCCTCGTCCCACTGCCGGTGCGCAAGATCCCCGGCGTGGGCAAGGCGACGGAGAAGATCCTGACCGACATGAGCATCGCCACCGTTGGCGACCTGCGGCGTTTCTCGCAGCCGGAGCTCGTCGACCGCTTCGGCAAGTGGGGCACGCGGCTGTGGGAGCTGGCGCACGGCATCGACGAGTCGCCGGTGATCGCCAACAGCAAGCGCAAGTCGTGGTCGAGCGAGAACACCTTCGCCACCGACATCACCCTCGACGAGGTGGAGGCCTACATCCGCAAGGAGGCGCAGACGCTCTGGACGGCGCTCTCCACGCGCGAGCTGGTGGGGCGCACCGTCACCGTCAAGCTGCGGACGAAAGACTTCCGCACCGCCACCCGCCGCCTCACCCCACCCGCCCCACCCGCCAGCGGCGACGAGCTGGCGTCGATCGGCGCGGAGCTGCTGCGGCGCTTCGAATTCGGCGAGAACGCGCGCTATCGGCTGGCCGGGATCGGCGTGTCGAACTTCATCGATGAATCCGACGAGGAGCAGCTACAATCCGCCGCACTTTTTGTGCAGTGAGGTGTCGTCGATGAATCCCGTCCAACCCATCAGCGTCGCGCAATACGGCATCGGACCGATCGGTGCGGAGATCGCGCGTCTGCTGCTCACCAAGCCGTGGATCAGGCTCGTCGCCGCGGTCGACATCGATCCGAACAAGATCGGCAAGGACGTCGGCGAGGTGATCGGCCTGGGCCGCGAGGTGGGCGTCAAGGTCACCCCGGAGATCGAAGGGAAGCCGGAAGTGGTCTGCCACTCCACCGGCTCGCGCCTGCGCGAGGTCAACGCGCAGTTGCAGTCGCTGCTCGGGCGCGGCTGCCACGTCGTCTCCACCTGCGAGGAGCTGTCGTTCCCCATCGACAAGACGATCCGCGAGGAGTTGCAGCAGGTGGCGCGCAGCCGCAACGTCACGCTCCTCGGCACCGGCGTCAATCCCGGCTTCGTCATGGACAAGCTGCCGCTGACGCTCACCTCCGTCTGCCAGGAGATCAAGTCGGTCGACATCATCCGCATCCAGAACGCCTCCACGCGGCGCGAGCCGCTGCAGCGCAAGGTCGGCGCGAGCATGACCGTGGACCAGTTCCGCGCCGCGGTCGACGCCGGCAGGATCAAGCACATGGGGCTGCGCGAGTCGCTGCTGATGGTCGGCAACGGCCTCGGCGTCGAGTTCGAGCACGTCAGCGACGAGACGATCGAGCCGATCGTCGCCGAGCGCGAGGTGGTCACGCAATACCTGAAGGTCGCCCCCGGCCAGGTGGCGGGCGTGCATCAGACCATCGAAGGACGCGGGCGCATCGACGTGCGCCTCGAGCTGCGGATGTACGTCGGCGCCGAGGCTGTGGCGGCGGACCGCGTCATCGTGCGCGGCGTGCCGGATCTGGAGCTCGAGATCAAGAACGGCGTCCACGGCGACCGCGCCACGGCGGCGATGGTGGTGAACGCCATCCCGCGCGTGGTCGTGGCGCGGCCGGGCGTGCTGACGATGGACGACATCCCGATCAGCTTCCGCTAGACGCTTACGAGGAGTGGTCGTACACGATCCGCCACTGTTTGCCGACGCGGCGGACCAGCAGCGTGAAGCGGCCGTGCGGGTTGTCCGGCTGGCGCGCCAGCGCCCAGGCGCCGGTGACGAAGACGTCGTCGCCGCCGAGCGGCAGCAGGGCGACGTCGGAGTACGCCAGCGTCCCCATCTTCGCGCGGGTGTCGTACTTTTTCGTGTAGCGGTCGAGGACCGTCTGCCAGCCGCGGATGATGCTGTCGCCGCTGACGAAGGTCGTGTCCGCGCCGCGGGCGTAGCCGTTCATGTAGCCGCGCAGGTCGCCGCGGTTCCACGCTTTCTCCTGCGCGTCGAGGACCCCTCGGATCTCCGTGAGGTCCTCCGCGGTGACGTGGCCGGCCGCCGCGAGCGGCAACGCGATGAGGAGCGCGAGCGCGGCGGCGGCGCGTTTCAAATCAGCCCTGCTGCTTCCGCGACAGCTTCGCCACGCGCTTGGCGAGGTACCGGGCGGAATCGCGCTGCTCGCCGAGATGGTAGTTGAAGTAGCCGTAGCCGTCTCCGGTGTCGGGGCTGATGAGAATCGGCCCCTGATCGAGCACGATGCCGCGCTCATCGGTGATGGTGTACGTCCCCTTGACCATCGTCTGGCTGAGGGTGCTGGGCACACCGCCGGCCGACCGGCCTTCGGACGCCAGCGGCCTGCTCGGCTCGGTCCACGGCGTGGTCGACACGATCGGCACCGCGCGGCCGGACGACGGCGGAGTGAGCGTCCGCCAGTCGAGCCTCCCGCCCTGGGCGAGACCGGTGAAGCGGATGGTGAGCGTGGCGGGCGCCGCGTCTCCGGCGTACTGGTTGAGCGCCTGCTCGGTGACTTCGACGAGCTTCGCCGTCCGCACCCAACGCTGGACGTCGTTGTTCGCGGTGACGACGACCTTCACCGGCGACGGCCCGGATGCGGCAGGCGGCGGGGCGGTGGAGGTACAGGCGGCGAGGACCAGAAACGAGGACACGGCAAGGCTGACGACAAGACGGCGAGCGCTCATATGCATCTCCTTTGAGTACCGGCGGCCGAGCCGGACGCAACCGGCGTGCCGTCTATCGAGTCAGCGCAGCCGCGCGCCAGGCGATGTAATCGGCTGTGTCGCGAATCTCCCCGAGCTGGTAATCGAGCGTGCCGCCGTGGCCGAGGTGGAAGAGGAACGGGCGGGTCTCGAGCATCACTCCGTTTGCGTCGGTGATCGTGTAGCGCGCCCGTAATCTCTCGACGACGTCGGAGTTTCCGCGTCCCATGGAGCCGCGGAAGGTGCGCGTCGAGACCTCGGGCGGGCCGATCACGATCGAGACGTTGACCGCGGCGTTCGGCGCCGCGCGGCGGATCGCGCTCTCGGTGATCTTGACGAACTTGGCCGCGTCGATGCGCAGCTTGGCGCCATCTTCAGCGGTCACTGTGACACCCGCAAAGGACGCCCCGGCGAGGAGAAAGGCAACAAGGAAGGAAACGACGAGGACTCGAGCTCTCATCACACTCTCCTTATCTGTACCGGCAGGCGAATTTTAGCGCAATCGACGAGCCAGAATCAGCGAAACGATCCCCGCCGCCAGCCAGAGCGCGATCCAGACCGGCGACGCGCTGCGCATCCAGTTCCACATCGCCAGCGTGATGGCCCAGAGGCCGTAGACGAAGACGAAGGTGCGGCGATGGCCACGGTCGTCCTCCGTGCCGGCGGCCCAGCTCGCGCCGAGGATGAAGAGAGGAAGAAGGCCGAGGAAGAGGTTGGCGAGGATGCCCACTAGGTTCGGTACCGCACGTCGATGACTTTGCGCACCACGTCTTTCGCCGCGCCGGGCAGGTTCTGCACGCGCGCCAGCACGTCGTTGAAGGCGTGCGACTCGCCGCCGTGCTTGAAGCACTCGGCGCAGCGCGGGAGGTTGGTGAAGTCGCGGCGCTCGAACGCCGCCTGCATCGCCGCCAGCTTGTCGCCCTCGATGATCTCGCGCAGCGACTGCGTGCGCAGGTCGCCCATCACCTGGTCGCCGTGCGCGTCGTAGCAGCAGTGCGTGACGCGGCCGTCGGCGAAGACCACCACCCAGGTGAAGAACGACCCCTGCACGCAGCCGTAGAACTTGCCGTGCAGGTCGGTCTCCTCGTTGACGTCGAGCGCCTCGCAGGTCTTCTCGATCACCCGCGCGTTGCGGTACTGCTTGAGGTCGAACAGCTTGCGGAAGTCGTCGACGGTCTCGTCGAGCGTCAGCCGCGAGCGCATCTTCTGGATCTCGATGCGCATCGGGTGCCCCTTGGCCTGCTTCAGGAAGTCGCGCGTCAGCGCCACCAGCTTGTCGAAGTCGCCGCCGGTGCGCAGCTGCGGATAGACCGCGGGGTTGATGGAGTCGACGCAGATGCGCATCCGCTTGAGCGGCGAGGCCAGCAGCTTCGCCCCCACCTCTTCGGTCAGCACCAGCCCGTTCGTGGAGAGGCTGGCCTCGGGGAAGAGGCGGATGGCGTCGTCGATCCGCGAGTAGAGCAGCGGCTCCCCCATCTCGTGCAGCCACTTCAGGCGCAGCCCGAGGCCGTGGATCTCGCGCTCGGCGCGCTCCACCAGCGGCCAGGCCATGTCCTCGTACGGACGGCGCAGCACCGGCAGCGGGCACATGCCGCAGCGGAGATTGCACTTGGAGGTCAGCTCGAGACCGACCTTGATCCGGCGGGGGTTGAACTTCATCTGCCGTGCACCAAGCCTTCGAACACCTTGGCGTATTCCGGCCACGAGCAGCGGCGCGCGGTGGCCGCGGCGGCGCGCTCCATCGCGGCGCGGTCGCGCGCGGTGAAGAATTCGTCCACCGCGCGCGCCAGCGCGGCGGGGTCTTCCGGCGGGATGAGGATGCCGTTGTTGCCGTCGACGATCTCCGGCAACCCGCCGACGCGCGTGGCGATCACCGGCCGCGCGAAGTGGAACGCGGTGAGTGCGACCCCGCTCTGCGCCTCGATGCGGTACGGCGCGAGCACGACGTCGGCGGCGGCAAAGTAGGTGGCGATCTCCGCGTCGGGGATGTAGCGGAAGTCGAATCGCACGGCGCCGCCGAGCGCGCGTGCCAACTCGCGGTACTCCTCCGCGCTATCCCACCACGCCTCCCCCGCCACCAGCAGCGTCACGTCCGACGTCACCCGCGGCCACGCCTTCACCGCGATGTCCAGCCCCTTGAACGGCCGCACGTGCCCGAAGAAGAGCGCGATGTTGCGCCCCGCCAGCCCCAGCGCGCGCCTGGCCTCCTCGCGCGGCGGCGGCGCGCCGCCCAGCTCGTGCACCGGCAGGAAGGTGCGCACCACCCGCCGCCCGCCCGTCCGGCGCCAGGCGTCTTCCGCCTCGGTCGCGGCGTGCACCACGAGCGCGTCGCCCTTTCGCAGCACGCGGTTGCTCAGCCAGCGCTTCCACCACGCCGGCTCCTTGTCGCCGATGTTGTGGCACTGCAGGATGACCTTCGTCCGCCGCGGCAGCAGCGCGATCAGGATCCGGTAAGGCAACGCCCAGACCCAGATCCACCAGACGAAGATCACCGCGTCGTAGCCGCGCAGGCGCCGCGCGGCGGCGAGCCAGGTCAGCGGGTTGAGGATGTCGAGGATGAACGCGGCCTCGGCGCGCGGCAGCGTCGGGTCGACGTCATCGCCGCCGGGGTAGAAGCGCTTCGGGAACTGCCGCTTGAACGACACCACGTCCGCCCCCAGCTCCTCGGCCAGGCGCGTGGTGCAGTAGGCGATGCCGGCGCGGAAGGGGAAGACCGGGCCGACGACGGCGACGCGCGGCCGCATCATTTCCGCGACGCGAGCACGTCACAGGCGTCGGTGGCGCCGCGGTCGCAGGCTTTCCCGAGCAGCGCCTTGGCGCGCGCGCCGTCCTTCTTCACGCCTTCGCCGAGGTCGTAGGCGGCGGCGAGGAGAACGCAGCCGCCGTTGTCGCCGCCGTCGCATCCCTGCTGGTACAACGCGGCCGCGCGCGCCGGATCCTTCGCCACGCCCTTGCCGTCGGCGTAGAGGGTGCCGAGGCCGGTGCAGCGAAGAGCGTCGCCGCCGTCGCAACCTTTCTTGTAGAGCTCTCCGGCGCGCACGAAGTCGACCGGGACACCCCAGCCGTTGTAGTACATCCCGCCGAGGTTCGAGCAGCCGATGGCGAGTCCGGCGTCGCACGCTTTGGTGTAGAGCTGGCCCGCGCGCGCGAGGTCCTTGTCGACCGTGATGGCGTTCTCGTACATGGCGCCGAGGTTCGAACATGCCAGCGCGGCGTCGTGATCGCAGGCTTTCTCCCAGAGTTTCGCCGCGCGCGCCGGGTCCTTCGTTCCCAGACGTCCGTCGTAGTGGAGATTGCCGAGCGCGAGGCAGCCGTCGCCGGAGTCGCCGGTGCACGATTTCTCGTAAAGCGCCTTCGCCTGCGCGAGATCCACCGCCACTCCCTCCCCTCGCGTGTAGGCGTTGCCGAGCACCGCGCAGGAGTCGGCGTCGCCGGTGTCGCAGGCCAGCCTGAAGAAGGAGGCGGCGCGGGCGAGGTCCTGCGTCACGCCGCGGCCGCTGCGATAGGAGCTTCCGGCGAAGTAGCAGCCGTACGCGCTCCCGAGCTTGCAGCCGCGCTCCAGCAACGGCAGGGCGGCGGCATCGTCTTTCGGCACACCGTTGCCCTCGCGATGCAGCAGTCCGAGGCTGGTGCAGCCCTCGGGATCGCCGCCGTCGCATGCCTTCCTGAACGCCTCGGCCGCGTGGGCGAAGTCTTTCGCCGCTTCGTAGGTGTTGCCGAGCGCGCGGCAGCTGCGCACGTGGCCGGACTCGCACATCGACTTCCACATCGCGAGGTCGTCGGTTTGGCCGAGAAGGATCAGCAGCGCGGCGGCGAATCGCATCGCACGATTATGCAGCGGAGAGGAAGTTCGTCACGGTCGACACAAAGTACGCGCCCCAGGTCCGCCAGTCGAAGACCAGCGACGACGACATGAAGCAGGAGTGCGTGCAGTGGCACTCCTTGGCGCGAATCGAGGCGCGCTGCTTGTCGGCGGCCTCGGAGAACCACAGCTTGGTGAAGTCGTAGCCGGTGTCCTTCACGTTGCCCACCGCGTCGCGCAGCTCGCACATCCGCACCTCGCCGCGCGCGTCGAGCACGCCGGAGACCAGCCCGGCGTGGCACGGCCGCACCTGCGTCTCCTGCTCCAGGATGGCCAGCTCCATGCGGCGGGTGTAGATCTTCACGAACTTCAGGAAGCTGTCGTAGTGCGCGAACGACTCCCAGTACGCCTCGAGCTTCGGCAGCAGCTCGCGGTAGCGCTCCGTGGTGATCGGCTGGATGTTCTTGTCCGGCTGGTCGCCGCGCAGCATCTCGAAGGAGTGGAACGAGATCTCCGGGAAGTCGCGGCCGACGCCCGCCATCAGCTCGTCGAGGTCCTCCGCGTTGTAGCTGCACAAGCAGGTGTGCACGTTCACGGTGAGGTTGCCGTACTTC
>Ga0157377_10000191_pt1 | contig 34734 bp, 23 predicted proteins | sample M55metaG_FD_121116 | JGI IMG/M metagenome (GOLD analysis project Ga0157377, IMG submission 121116) | Miscanthus rhizosphere microbial communities from Kellogg Biological Station, Michigan, USA - M5-5 metaG | ecosystem: Host-associated > Plants > Roots > Rhizosphere > Soil | place: USA: Michigan...
GACATCGATGTCCCAGGGTGGGGCAAGCGATGCGCAAGGCTGGGACATCGATGTCCCAGGGTGGGGCAAGCGATGCGCAAGGCTGGGACATCGATGTCCCAGGGTGGGGCAAGCGAGGTACAGGCCGCTGAACCCTTTTGTCATCAACCACTTCCGGTCATCGCGCTTCCGGATGTAGTCGCGAGGTCGCGCGATCTCGAGGTGGTCTGCCGCGCGACCTTCGGGGGGCCCAGAACGCCTACGCCGCCTTCTTCGCCGCCGGCTCCTCGTTGAACAGCTGCAGTGCCTTGTTGAGGATGAGGTCCTCGCGCGGCTTGGTCTTGTCGACGGCGGCACCCGGCTCGCGGATGGCCTGCGCGGTCAGGTCGACCACCACGTCCGGCTTCACGCCGGCGTCCTTGATCGGCTTGAGATCGGGCGAGGTGTAGTGGCCGACGGTCATGTAGACCGCGCCGCCGCTCGGCAGCGTGATCAGGCGCTGCGAGATCGACTTGCCGAACGAGGTGACGCCGACGGTCTTGCCGCGTCCGTTGCCGTGGATGGCGGCGGCGAAGATCTCCGCCCCCGCGGCGGTGGCGTTGTCCTGCAGCACTTCCACGGAGCCGTCATAGGCGGTCTCGCGGTCGGCCTGCCACTGCCGTCCCTCGATCTTCTGTCCGGCCAGTGAGGTGATGAGGCCGCTGGTCAGCAGCTCGTCGGCCGCGGCGATCGCCTCGTCGACGTCGCCGCCGGCGTTGCCGCGGAGGTCGATGATCAGCTGGCGCGAGCCGGCCTTGTGCACGTTCTGCAGCGCGGCGCGGAACTGCGCCGCCGTCCCCTTCTCGAAGAAGGGCACCTTGATGTAGGCCACGCGGCCGAACTGCTGGGTGGTGATGGCCAGCGGATGGAAGGCCGCCGGCTTGATGGTGAAGTCGTCGCGCTTGGTCTGCCCGCCGCGGAGGATCTGCAGCTGCAGCGGGTTGGCGGTGCGGAGGGCGTTGCGCAGCTGCCAGACGGTCATCTTCGCCGTCGGCTGGCCGCCGATCTTCTCGATGAAGTCGCCGCGCTCGATGCCGGCCTTCGCCGCGGGCGAGCCGGCCACCGGCGCGATGACGAAGCCGTAGCCGAAACGTTTGGTGACGATGAGGCCGACGCCGTTGTCCTCGTCGGTCAGCTTGTCCGCCACCGCCTTGTACGTCTTCATCTGCGTCGGCGGGACGTAGTAGCTGAACTCGTCGATGGAGTCGGTGACGCCGGAGAAGACGCCGTCCATCAGCTGATCGGCCGGCACGGCCTCGACGTAGTTGTTCCGCACCAGCTCGAACACCTCGGTGAAGATGCTGAGGTAGCGGAACGAGTTGTCTTCCTTCTTCTGGGCCTGGCCGAACAGCGCGCCGCCGAGGAGAGAGAGGAGGAGGGCGACGGAAAAGGCCAGGAAGATGACTTTCTTTTTGCTCATTAGCGCAGCCATTTCTGTGGATTCTCGGGCTTGTTGTCCTGACGGATCTCGAAGTAAAGGTAGCCGGTTTTCACTTCTTCCGCTTCGCCGACCCCTGCAATCGCCTGTCCAGCGTTGATGCGCTCGCCCACGGCGACGGAGGGCGATTTCAGGTTTCCGTAAAGCGAGAAGACGCGGTTGCCGTGGTCGAGAATGATCAAGTTACCGTATCCCTTGAACCACTGCGAAAACAGAACTGTTCCAACGAAGACCGCCCGCACCTCGGCGCCCGGCGCCGCGGCGATCTTCATCCCGTTGTTGAAGGTGACGGTACTGAACTTCGGGTTGCGCTGCAGACCGAACGATTCGAGGACCCTCCCCTGCACCGGCCAGTTGAGCGCCCCCTGGTAGCTGCGGACGTCGACGACCGCCGGCGCGGCGCCGGCCTGCTGCCGGGTCAGGAAGTCGAGCAGCCGCTCCAGCCGCCGCGCCTTCTCCTCCAGCTCCGACAGCTGGCGCTCCGACGACGTCCCCGCGGTGCGCAGCGCCGCCACCATCCGCTCGCGCTGCGCGTAGGTGGCGGCAACCGCGCCGCGCCGCTGCTCGACGAGGCGCCGGATCTCGCCGACGCGGCGCTCCTTCTCCGCGAGCTCCGCGGTGCGCGTGCCGAGTTGCGCGCGCGTCGCCTCGAAGCGCGTCACGGCGCGCGCGTCGCGCTCGACGAGGTAGCTGAGCATCGACATCGCTTCCACCGGGTTCTGTTTCTCGTCGATGGAAAGCAGGAGGCGGATGTAACTGAGCCCGCCGAGGCGATAGAGCGCGGCGAGGCGATGGCGGAGGAACTCCTTCTGCCGCGACAGCCGCGCCGCGACGTCGGCGACCTGCGCCGTGACCGCCTGCTTTTCCTGCTCGATCTGCGCCTGCAGGTCGACGGCGATCTGCAGCTCGCGCGTCCGGATGTCGAGCTCGATGCCGACCTCCTCCAGCTCGCGCTCGGCCGACTTCGTCTGCGCGCGCACGTCGTCGAGCTTGCGGCGCAGCTTCGTGATCTCGCCGCGGATGCGCTCGAGATCGGCGTTGCGGGCGGGCTGGGGATGGGCGACGACGGCGACGAGGAGGGCCGCGACCGTCATCCTGAGCGCAGCCGCCGTCATCCTGAGCGCAGCGAAGGATCTCCGATGCAGCGGCCGAGATCCTTCGCTGCGCTCAGGATGACGGTTGGGGCGCTCAGGATGACGCAGCGTCGACAGCCCCCAGCGCATGCTTCGCCGCCTGCTGCTGCGCTTCCTTCTTCGACGACCCCTCGCCGCGTGCGGCGCGGCCGCCGACCTTCACCTCAACGATGAAGCGCTTGTCGTGGTCGGGGCCTTCCTCGCCGATGACGGTGTACTCCGGCAGCTGCAGCCCCTTCCCCTGCGCCAGCTCCTGCAGCGCGGTCTTGTAGTCGTGGAACAGCAGGTCCTCTTCGTTGAGCGAGGCGAGGTCGTGCACGAAGGAGCGCTCGATGAGATGCCGCGCCGCCACGACGCCGCCGTCGAGGTAGACCGCGGCGATGAGCGCCTCGAAGAGGTTGGCCAGCAGCGAGTCCTTCTTGCGCCCGCCCGACTTCTCCTCGCCGACGCCGAGGAGGATGACGTCGCCCATGCCGTAGAGCCGCGCCTTGCCGGCCAGGCTGGTGGCGCTGACCAGGTACGCCTTCATCTTCGACAGCGCCCCTTCATCCTGCGCGGGGAAGCGGTGGAAGAGGATGTCGCCGACGACGAAGCCGAGCACGGAGTCGCCGAGGAACTCGAAGGTCTCGTTGTCACGGACGCCGCCGGTCTTGGCCTCGTGCGAGTACGACTTGTGGGTGAGGGCGCGGTTCAGAAGCTCGCGGCGCTCGAAGTGATAGCCGATGCGATCTTCGAAGTCGGTGAGGTCGGGCAAACGGGGATAGTTTAGCGCGTGGTTGCGCGGTCTCAAGCGGGGTTGCGAGGTAGCGGAGTCTCGCGGTCTCGAAGCCCCGCCCACCCCGAGACCGCGAGACTCCGCAACCCCGTCACCGCACCCCACCCAACGCCTGCCTCGCCGCCTCGATATCCCGCGCGTAGCGCGCCGGCGGCGCGGTCTCCACGAATCGCTGCAGCGCGGCGCGCGCCTCGGCGGTGTGGCCGGCGCGGGCTTCGACCAGGCCGACGTTGAAGAGCGCGTCGTACTGGCGCGGGTCGACCTCCACCGCGCGGTTCCACATCTCCACCGCGTGCGCGAAGTCGTTCTGCCGCGCGTACACCACGCCCATGGTGTTGAGCGCCAGCGGCAGGCGCGGGTTGAGGGCCAGCGCGCGGGCCAGGTTGGCCTGCGCGGCGCCGACGTCGTCGCGGCGCAGCGCCACGATGCCGAGGTTCTGCAGCGCGGGAGCGTTGTTCGCGTCGACCTGCAGTACGCGCTGGAAGAGCGCCGCCGCCTCGTCGAGCTTTCCCTGGTCGGCGAGCGCGATGCCGTACGCGTTGAGCGCGTCGGGGTTGGTCCCGTTCGCCAGCGGGGCGAGCATCTGCACCGCCTCGTCCAGCTTCCCGCTCTCGGTCAGCAGCAGTCCGAGCTGCACGCGGATCCCCTCGGTCTCCTGCCCGCTCTTCATCGCCTCGCGGAGGTTGGCGATGGCGTCGCCGACGCGCTCCTGCTGCTGCAGGACGAAGGCGAGCAGCTCACGGCCGGCGGCCATGTCGGGGCGCGCGGCGACGACCTCCTTCGCCAGCTTCGCAGCGCGCGCCAGGTCGCGCTGCTCGTACGCGGCGATGACGTCGTGCATCTTGTTGTCGAGGCCGACCAGGTTCTTCGGGTCGTCGGCGGCGGTGAAGGTGGTCTTGGCCGAGCCGGAGCCGCCGAGGTAGCCGAGACTGCGCAGCTGCGCCGCTTCCTCGGCGGAGACGCTGCGGCTCAGCGCGCCGACCTTGGGAAGGAGCTTGCGCGCCGCCTCGACCTCGCGCCGCCGCTCGGCGCGCAGGTTCTTCGTCTCGCCCGGATCGCGCGGCAGGTCGTACAGCTCGGCGACGGGGAGGTCAATGTACTTCGCATCGCCGTGGATGATGCCGGTGAGCGGCGCCCAGCCGCGGTTGATGGCGGCGGAGAGCGACTCGAAGTAGGTGTCGCGCGCGCCGAGGGGGCCGAGGAGCGATGTGCCGGGAAGCGACGCCGGCTTGGCGATGCCGGCGCGCTCCAGGATGGTGGGGACGATGTCGACGTGCTGGACGAACGCGTTTTCGACGCGATGTTTCGTCACGCCCGGCTCGCGGACGACCAGCGGCACCTTCAGCGTCGCCTCGTAGGCGAACAGCCCGTGGGTCAGCTCGCCGTGGTCGCCGCGGGCCTCGCCGTGGTCGGCGGTGACCACCAGCAGAATCGTACGATTCGCACTCAGGATCGGATCGAGGGCGCGGCCCAGCGCGTCGTCCACCGCGCTCACCTCGCCCAGATACGCGTCGCCGGTGTTGAACGGGGCGGGCGGGGTGTAGGGGGCGTGCGGGTCGTAGAGGTGGACCCAGAGAAAGCGCTTGCGGCCCTCGTTGTCCTGCCACCAGCGGACGGCGGGGTCGAGCACCGCCGCGGCCGGCCGCTCCTGCATCACGAAGTCGAGCGACGCGGCGCCCTTGCCGTAGTTGTCGTCGTAGACGTCGAAGCCCTGATTGAGCCCGTAGCGCGCATCGAGCGGGAAGGCGCCGACGAACGCGCCGGTGACGTAGCCGGCGCGGTGCAGCATGGTGGCCACCGTCTCGTGCTTCGGATCGAGCTTGAAGCCGGCGTTCTCGCGCACGCCGTGCTGGTACGGATAGAGCCCGGTGAGGATGTTGGTGTGCGACGGCAGCGTGACCACGTTGTGCGCGTGCGCGTTGGCGAAGACGATTCCCTCGGCGGCCATGCGGTCGAGGAACGGCGTCTTCACCTGCGTGTTGCCGGCGAAGCCGAGCGCGTCGGCGCGGAGGGTGTCGATGGTGACGAGGATGATGTCGGGCTTCGGCGCGGGTGGCGTGATGGGCTCGCCGCGGCAGGCTAGTAGCCAGTAGCTGGTGGCGAGTAGCAGAAGCGAGCGGCGCATCATCCCCGCATCAACGTCTGCAGCCGGCGGTTTTCGGGGAACTTCTCCAGGCCGCGCGCGGCCCAGAAGCGCGCGCCGCGGGCGTCGCCGATCATCTTCAGCGTCTCCGAGATCGCCACGTACGACGGCGGCGTGGGCGATTCCTTTTCCAGGCCGAAGATCAACTGCGTCGCCTCGGCGTTCTTCCCCTGGACCGCGTAGAGCAGGATCAAATTGCGGTACGCGGCGGCGTCCTCCGGGAAGGCGGCGATCTCCGCGCGGAAGCCGGCCTCCGCCTCCTCAGCGCGGCCCATGCGCGCCAGGCAGTCGGCGCGGAAGAAGTTCAGCTTGGCGATGGGCGAGCGTTTCTTCGCCGCGTTCATAGCCAGCGCGGCGTCGAAGTGCTGCAGCGCCTCGTCCAGCCTCCCCTGCTCCATGGCAATGCGCCCGAGGAGGATGTGGCCGAAGGGGCGATCGCTCTTCTCGCCGGTCACCGCCTTCGCCTCGGCGGCGGCGCGCGTGTAGTCCTTCTGCAGCAGATAGATCTGCGCCAGGAGGTTGTGCGCCTCGATCGGCGTCTCCTTTTCGATCAGCCGCGCGTGCTTCTCCGCCTCGTCGTAGCGTCCCTGCTCCATCGCCACGTTGGCGATGAGCACCGCGAGCTGGCTGAAGTCCGGCTGCAGTCGCAACCCCTGCCTGGCTGCCTCCACCGCCTCGGGGTAGCGCCCGAGCTTCACCAGCGCGTGCGCGTAGAGGTTCCAGATGTCGAGCATGCGCGGATTCTCGCGAAGCAGCTCGCCGAGGATGGCCACCGCCTCGGCGTAGCGGCGCTCGTGGAAGGCGGTGAAGCCGTCCTTGATCTTGCCCGACTTGCCGATGTGGTCCTTCGGATCGGGCAGCACTTCGTCCTTCGAGGTGTCGACGGTCGACCCGAGGTAGCCGAGCGCGGCGAGCTGCTTGGCCTGCTCGGGGTCGATGGCCTTCGGCGCCTGCGCCGCCTTCACCAGCGGCAGCAGCGCGCCGCGCAGCGCGACGTACGCGCGCCGGTTGTCCTGCAACACGTTCGTTTTCTCCGCGGGGTCCTTCGCCAGGTCGTACAGCTCCGGCTTCGGCGCGTGGATGTAATGGTTGTCGCCTGAGATCATCGAGTGGAGGTCGCTCCAGCCGAAGTGGAAGCGCGGGTAGTAGGTCTCGCTGTAGATCTGGCGGGCTGAAGCCCGCCGCTCCACTAGGGCGGTGAGGAGCGACACTCCTTCGGAGGGCTGGTCGGTGATGGTGGAGAAGACGTCGAGCAGTCCGACGTTCGCGTCGACGCTGTCGCCGCCGCGCGCCGACTTCGGCAGCTTCAGGAGCAGCGGCACCTGCAAAGTTTCCCGATAGAGCAGGATGCCGTGCTCCGCCTCGCCGTGATCGTTGAGCCCCTCGCCGTGATCGGAGAGAAAGAGGATGGTGGCGCGGTCGTAGATCCCTTCGCTCTTCAGGAAGTCGACGAAGCGGCCGACCACGCCGTCGGCGGCGGTGATGTCGGCGTCGTAGGTCGGCTCGTACGGCGTATGCGGCTCGTACAGGTGGAGGAAGAAGAAGAACGGCTTCGCCTTGTGCTCAGCGATCCACTTCTGGGCGATCTCGCGCGTCTCGTCGCCCTTGCGCTGCGCGCGCCCGATGCTGAGAAAGTTCGGATCGACGTCGATCTCGTCGTCGTAAAAGTCGAAGCCGCGGCGGATGCCGCTGTCGCTGCGCAGAACGATGGCGGAGACCGCGCCGCCGGTGGCGTAGCCCTTCGACTTCAGCACTTCCGCCGCCGTCTTCACCTTCGGCTCCAGGACGTAGCCGGTGTTGTCGCGGATGCCGTGCACGGCCGGCAGCACGCCGGTGAACATCGTGGCGTGCGAGACGAGCGTGAGCGGGCACGGCGCGTAGGCGCGGCGGTAGAGCACCGAGTCGGCGCGCAGGGCGTCGATGGCGGGCGTGGAGATGCCGGTGTAGCCGTAGGCCGGCAGGTGATCGGAGCGGAGCGTGTCGACCGAGATGACGATGATCGGTCCGCCGGTGGCGATAGCCGCCGGCGTCCGACGGCAGGCGGCTGCCACCAGCAATGCCACCGCCAGCCAGAATCGATTCCGGACGAACATGCGAAGCGTAGACTAGCCGAGTTGCCGAGCAGGTCGAAGAAACGGTTGCGAGATCCCGAGGTTGCGAAGCAACGCAAGCCCCCGCGACTTCGCGACCTCGCAACCGCGGCTCTGGCCCTGGCGCTGCGCGTCGCGGCGGCGGCCGGCATCGGCAGGCTTCCTCTCAGCCGCACGCCGCAGTACGACTCGCTGGAGTATCTGCTCTGGGCGCAGCAGATCGCCGCGGGCAACTGGCGCTGGCCGCCGCATCCGCCGCACGGGCCGGCGTATCCCTACCTGCTCGGCGCGCTGCTGGCCGCCGGCGGCGGATCGCTGACGTTCGCGCGGCTGGTGCAGGCGGCGATCGGCACCGCGACGTGCGTGCTGGTGGGGCTGACCGCGGCGCGATGGTTCGGCGCGCGCGCCGGGATCGTCACCACCGCGCTGCTCGCGGTCTACGGCCCGCTGATCTGGCTCGACGTCTCCATCGCCTCGGAAGGGCTGCTGATGTTCTTCCTCGCCGCGGCGCTCTGGTCCGCGGCGAGCGACCGGCAGCCGCTGCTCACCGGCGCGCTGATCGGCCTCGCGGCGCTGACGCGGCCGACCGCTCTGATCTTTCTGCCGCTGCTGCTGTGGATCGTTCCGCGGCGGCGCGCGATCGTCGCCGCCGCCGTGATCGCGGTGATCCTGCCCGTCACCATCGCGAACTGGCGCGCGTCGCACGCCTTCATTCCCATCCAGTCCTTCGGCGGCTTGAACCTCTACCTCGGCAACTCGCCGCTGCGCGACGGCACCGCTTCCGCGCGACCGGGAGGCGAGTGGGAGGCGCTGGAAGCGCAGGACGACCTCGGGGGAAGAACGCTGCAGGAGATTCGCCGGCAGCCCGGCGCGTTCGCGCGCCTGCTGCTGCGCAAGACGGCGCTCACCTTTCAGAACGAAGAGGTGCGCGACACGCACAGCTTCTACTTCTTCCGCGACCAGGTCCCGCTGCTGCGCTGGCTGCCGGGATTCATGCTCCTGTTCGGCGTCGCCGCGGCCGGCGCCGCGACGGCCGACTGGCGCGACCGCAGGACACATTTCATCGCCGCGTGGGTCGCGTTGGCCGCGGCGAGCTGCGTCTTCCTGGTCGTCGGCGCGCGCTACCGGATCCCGATCGTGATCGGCCTGGCGCTCCTGGGCGGAGTGTGGAGCGGCGGCCTTCAGGCCGCCGAACGGCGGGCTAAAGCCCGCCGCTCCATACTGGCCGGCCTGATCGCCGCCGCCTGCACGCGCATCGTGGCCGTTCCCGCCTCGCACAATCTCGCCGAGGAGTGGGCGCTGACGTCGCAGTCGCTGGCGAAGGAAGGTCTGGTGGCCGACGCCGAGAAGGCGGCGCAGCGGGCCATTGAGATCGATCCGTCGAACGCACTCGGCTGGGACGCGCGCGGCTCCGCGCTCGCCGCGGCGGGGCGCGCCGAGGCGGTCGACGCCTTCCGCCGCGCGCTGGCCCTCAACCCGCAATTCGCCGCCGCGCACGAGCGGCTGGCGATGCTGCTGGCGCAGATCGGCGACGTGGCGGGTGCGGCGGAGGAGTACCGGCGGACGATCGCCATCACGCCGCGCCAGGTCAGCGCGTTGTGGGCGCTGGCGCGCCTCGACGGTGCGCTCGGCAAGCCGGCGGAGGGATTGGAGATGGCGCGGCGCGCCGCGGCGCTGCAGACCCCGGTCGACGACGACTGGCTGATCATCGCCATGCTGGCGGCGGAGCTGCGACGATTCGACGAAGCGAACGACGCGCTGGGGCACATCGTCGAACCGTCGCCGCGGGTGGAGCAGGTGCGGGAAGCGATCAGGAGAGCGCGGGGCGGCTAGCTCACTTGATCGACTTCAGGTACTCGCGCGCGTCCTTCGCCTCGGAGCTGTCCGGCGCGAGCGCCACCACCTTCTCCAGATCGGGCTTGGCCTGCTTGGTCTTCCCCTGTTGCAGCATGGCCAGCGCGCGGTAGTAGTAGCCCTCGTGGCGCTTCTCGTCGAGCGCGATGGCCTTGCTGAACCATTCCACGCCGACCGCCGGCTGCTTCTTGTTCATCGCCGCGATGCCCATGTTGACGTAGATGGTCGGGTCGGTGATGGAGCCGGCCGGCAGCTTCTCGATCACTTCCTTGCCGCGATCGGTCTGCCCGTCCTCCACCAGCATGTTGGCCAGCAGCATGGCGGTCTGCGTCTCGGGGTTGGCCTTGTACACCTCGTCGAGCAAGACGATGGCTTTCTTCAGGTCGCCGGCGCCGTAGTAGGCGCGCGCCAGCGCCATCTTCAGGGAGATGTTGGAAGAGAGCGTCGGATAGGCCTTCTCGAATTCGGCGACGGCCTCGCCGTACTTTTTCTCGGTGATGAGGCGGTTGCCGTTCTCGATGGCGTCGGCGATGTCCTTGCTGACCGCGATGCCGCCGATCTTCACTTCTTCGTGCGGCGGCTCGACGTCGGCGGTCGGCTGCGGCGCGACCTCCACCTTCGCATCCATCTCGATCTTGATCGGCGGGAGGCGCTGCCCTTCGGCCAGCTGCACCGGCCCGATCTGCTTCATCTCGTAGCCGTCGGCCTCGGTGTCGATGTTCCAGCCGCCGGAGGAGATGCCGAGGACCGCCCACTTGCCGTTCTTGTCGGAGGTGGTGTCGGGGCCGCCCTTCTCGCCCTTGGTGATGCGGAGCTTCAGTTTGGCGTTCGGCACCGGCTTGCCGGTGGCCTTGTCGACGACATTGCCGGCGAGGCGGTTGTTGCCGCGCCAGTCTTCCGACGCGACCAGCGCGGTCGCGGAGATGAGAACGCCGAGCGCGATGGCGAACACTCTTTTCAAGGTCAGGCCTCCTGAGATGGACGATCGATCGATGGGCATCAAATCAAAAAAAGCCGCCGGGGGGAAATTCCCCCCGGCGGCCGTCGATCCCTTGATCGAACCGTTAGAAGTTGAGGCGGGCGCCGAAGCGCCAGACGCGCGGCGACTGGAGCTCGACGATCCGTCCGCCGGTGCCGTTGCTGAAGTCGGTCTGCCGCTGCAGGATGGCGCGCTTGTTCGGCGCGTTGAACAGGTCGGCGGTCAGGGTGAGGCCGATCCGGTTGGCGAAACGGAAGTCCTTCGCCGCGCGGAGGTCGAGCTCGTAGACGTTCGGCATTCTCGTATCGCCGATGGCCTCGGTGAAGACGAACTTGTCGAACACCTGGTCGCCGTTGAGGTTGCTGGCCAGTTCCTGCGCGGGGAACGGATAGCCCTGGCGGCCGGTGAGGCTGGCGCCGAGGCTGAAGTCCCACGGCATCTGGTAGAGGCCGGTCAGGTTGAAGGTCCACTTGGAGTTGATGTAGACGTTGCCCTTGTTGCCCGAGCCGCCCGAGCGCTCCGCAACCTGGCCGCCGGCGCAGTTGAGGATGCCGAAGCCGAAGCGGGCCGGGGAAGGATCGCCGGCGTAGAACGAATCCTGGCCGCAGTCCTCGGTCCAGTCGTTCCAAGACACGTTACCGCGCATCATCCAACGATGCGAGAGCCGCTTGGTGGCGGTCAGCTCGAGGCCGTTGAAGGTCTGCGAGTAATCGGGCCGGTTGGTGATGACGCCGTAGGTCGGGAAGTCGGAGGTCGGCTTGAGATCGTAGAAGTTCGTGCCCGGCACGAGCTGGTAGTCGGCGGGCGAGAACCAGTCGCCGTGCCCCTGCGTCTTCTCGAAGCGCGTCTGGATGAAATCGCCGTACTTGCGGTGCGAGAAGTTGACGCCCACCACGAAGTCGGTCATCAGCTCGCGATCGAAGCCGAGGATGAACTCGTCGGTATACGGCGCGTTGGAGCCGTAGTCGATGCGGGTGACGCCGGCGGTGGAGGTGGGGTTGAACGGATCGAAGTAGGCGAAGCCCGTCCACCGCCGCAGCTCGCTCTTCTCCACGATCTGGTTGTTGTTGACGTCGTCGCCGACGGCATACGCGTAGGTGTAGCCGAGCGGGTTGGCGCCGGAGACGGTCGGACCCATCTGGCTGACGTAGCGGTTGTAGCCGGCGCGCAGCAGGGTCTTCTTGTCGGAGCCGAGGGCCCAGGTCAGGCCGATGCGCGGCGAGAGCGAGCTCCACTTCAGCTCGCGGTCGTCGCCGGCGAAGTTGAGCGCCGGCTCGGAGGTGGTGAACGTTCCGCTGGAACCGCCGCAGTACGTGGAGGCAATGGCCGGCGCGCACGGCAGCGTGGTCGGCGTTCCGATCATGGGGTTCGCCGCCGCGGACGACGGGAGGTTGCGCGACTTCTGGATGTCATAGCGGACGCCGACCTGCATGGTCAGGTTGCCGAGCAGGATGGTGTCGCCCAGGTAGAAGTCGTTGTACTTCTCGCCGTAGGCCAGGGCCTTGTCGCGCGAGAGCTGGGTGCTGAAGCACTGGCCGGTCGGCGTCACGTTGCGCGCCGTGCAGTACGACGAGTCGCGCAGGCGCATGTAGCCGTTGGTCGTGCCGCTCCAGGTGGTGAGCGAGCTGACCGGCGTGTCGCGATACCCGAAGCCGAACTTCAGCTCGTGGTTCATCGTCCCGATGTCGAAGAACTTCGAGCCGTCGGCGCGGTACTGCTTCTGCGGACGGTCGGTGAGGTAGGTGAGGAAGCTGTTGTGCCACTGGTTCTGGCCGGGCCGCGTATCCCACACGATGTTGATTCCGGGACCGCTGCCGCCGTTCGGCACCAGGCCGAAGCCGCCGGTGACCTTCGACCACATGCCGGTGAGGTAGAGGCTGGAGCCGAAGATCTGCGTGTCTTCCAGCTTGTAGACCTTGGTCGGGCCGCTCTGGACCCAGGAGGTCTCGAACGGACGATCGGGTCCGAGGCTGCGGGCGTTGCGGACCTTGTCGCCGAAGGTGTAGAAGCCGACCGCGCTGTTGCTCGTGGTGAGCTGCGCGTTCAGCTTGGCGTTCTTGTCGCGGAGGATGATGTTGTCGAACGCGCCGGTAGCGCCGGGCGCCTGCGAGGTCTGCGTGGAGATCCGGTTCTGCGAGACCGCCAGCCATCCCCAGAGGTGATCGCGCCAGATCGGCCCGCCCACTTCGGCGCCGTAGTCGCGCACGTAGTTGATGCGGTTGGCCAGCTCGAGATACGACGACGCCTCGGAGGGCACGGTCGCCTCGGCCTGCTGGCTGCCGGGGGTGTAGAAGTAGCGGGCCGACCCGCGAAGGTCGTTGGTGCCGCGCTTGGTGACCATGTTCAGCTGCACGCCCGGCGTCTGCACGCGCGGGTCGGCGCCGCCGGTGGTCACCTGCATCTCTTCGAACGAGTCGAAGTCGAAGTACAGCGGCGAGGAGCCGATGGCGCCCATGTCGGTGATGTTCACGCCGTCGACGTTCCAGGTGTTCTCACGTCCGCCGGCGCCCTTGGCGAGATAGACCGACTGCTGGCCGCTCTCGTTGCCGCCGACGTTCATGCGGTCCACCTGCACCGAGGGGGCCTGCTGCAGGATGGTCCACGGATCGCGCGAGGTGGGGATCTTCTCCAGTTCCACCTTCGGCACGTTCGCGCCCGTTCCCGCCTTGCGGACGTCGAGCAGCGGCGCCTCGGCGGTGACCGTGATCGACTCCGACACCGACGGGTTGAGCGTCATGCTCACGTCGGCGTTCTGCGAGACGCGCACGCCGACACCGGCGCGGGTGGCCGTACCGTATCCGGCCAGTTCGGCCTTCAGCGTGTACGTACCGGGCGAGAGGTTGATGAAGCGGAAGTTGCCTTGGGCGTCGGTGACCTGCGTCTGCGGAGCACCGACACCGGTGAGGGTGACGGAAACCCCGGGGAGAACTGATCCGTCTTTCCCTTGGACTTTGCCGTAGATGTTTCCGGTCTGGAACTGTGCATACCCACTGACGGCAAACAGGGCCATGCATGCGGCGACGAGGACCGCGCGGGAAAACTTGGGGGACCACCGTTTCATAGCGGCTCCTTTCAACATGATGCGCTTCGACTGATGCGAATCACCGGCCGCTGTGCCAGGATTCGCTAACCATCGACAATTGAGCGACTTGGGTTCGCCGGCCGCGACGTCGCGAACGGCCCCAAATCCAATGGAACGTTTCATGGGGTTCCATTCTTTGAACGAGGCGTAGCTTAGCACCCGAACGTTTGATTGCGGAACGCGACACAGTCGGTGAAACTGCGCGCCGTGGCAAAACGACCAAAACAACGTGGAGCGGCGGCCTTCAGGCCGCCGGCCGGCGGGCTGAAGCCCGCCGCTCCACAGCGCACGACACTATTAATGATCGGCGCCGCGCTGGTGGTAGCTGTGTTTGCCATTTATGCACAGTGCGCGTCGCATCCCTTCCTCCGGCTCGACGACCCCGACTACGTCGTCGACAACGAGCACGTCACGGGCGGCCTCACCGCGGCGAACGTGGCCTGGGCCTTCACCGCCATCCACGCCTCCAACTGGCATCCGCTGACGTGGATCTCGCACATGGCCGACGTCGAGCTCTTCGGCCTCGACGCCGGCAAGCACATCCTGATGAGCGTCGCCATCCACGCGCTCAATACGCTGCTGCTCTTCCTCGTGCTGCGGCGGATGACGCGCGCCACGTGGAAGAGCGCCGCGGTGGCCGCGCTCTTCGCCCTCCACCCGCTGCACGTGGAGTCGGTGGCGTGGGTGGCGGAGCGGAAGGACGTGCTCAGCACGCTCTTCTTCCTCGCCGCGCTCTGGTTCTGGACCGGCTGGATTGAACGTGTGGGCGCGCCCGCCTCGGGCGCGCTGCCGAGGGCGGCAGCGCCCACACGCGACTACTGGCTGGCCGCCGCGGCGCTGGCGCTGGGCTTGATGTCGAAGCCGATGCTGGTCACCTTCCCCTTCGTGCTGCTGCTGCTGGACTGGTGGCCGTTCGAGCGGAAGCTCGATCGCCATGCGGTGATCGAGAAGTGGCCGTTCTTCGCCCTCTCCGCGGCGTCGATCCTGATCACGCTGCAGGCGCAGCGGACGGCAATGGGGGCGACGTCGCTCGAGGTGCGCATCGAGAACGCGCTGCTGTCGTACGCCGCCTATCTGCGGAAGACCGTCTGGCCGTCTGACCTGTCGATCGTCTATCCCTTCCCCGCCTCCATCGCGGTCTGGCCGCTGATCGCGGCCATCGCCGTTCTGGCCGCGATCACCTTCGTCGCCTGGCGCACCCGCCGCACCCACCCTCCCCTCCTCACCGGCTGGCTCTGGTACCTCGGTACCCTGGTACCGGTGATCGGCATCGTGCAGGTGGGGCACGAGGCGATGGCCGACCGCTACAGCTACATCCCGCTGATCGGGATCTTCATCGCCATCATTTTCAGTGCAACGGCGGCCTTCAGGCCGCCGGCCGGCGGGCTGAAGCCCGCCGCTCCACTGGTCGTCATCGCCATCGTCGCCCTCGCGGCGGTCACCTTCCATCAGCTTGGCTATTGGCGCAGCGGCGTGACGCTCTTCGAACAGGCGCTGCGCGCCACCAGCGACGGCAACCGCCACGCGCACGAGGGGCTGGCGCACGAGCTGATGGCGGTGCGCGACTACGCCCGCGCGGCGGAGGAGTTCCGCGCCGCCATGCGCGCCGGCGCCGGCGACGACCACCTGCACGCCGGCCTCGGCACAGCCCTGCTGCAGCTGGCCGATCCCGCCGGCGCGCGGCGCGAGTTCGAGGCCGCCGTCGCCGCCAATCCGCGCAACGCCCTCGCCCTCCGCCGCCTGGGCGACCTCGCGCTCGACGAGGGCCGCCTCGACGACGCGCGGTGGCTGCTGCAACGTTCCGCCGCCGTCAACCAGGACCCGAGCACGCTGGCCGTCCTCGCCGCGGTGCAGGGCAAGGTCGACGAGGCCATCGCGCTCTATCGCCGCGCCATCGAGCAGCATCCCGACCGCCCGGAGATCCACAGCGACCTCGCCGCCATGCTCTCGCGCAGCCGCCGGGAGCCCGAGGCGGTGGTCGAATACGAAAAGGCGCTGGCGCTCGATCCTCATCATTACGAGGCGCAGATGAACCTCGGAGCCACGCTGACGCGCCTGGGGCGCAACGACGAGGCGCTGCAGTGGTTCGAGCGCGCCGGGCGCGAGCGCCCGCAGTCCGCCGAGCCGCACATCTACCTGGCGCTGATGCACGCGCGGGCGAATCGCAACGGCGACGCCGTCCGCGAGGCCACCGCCGCGCTGCAGATCGACGAGGCGTCGGCGAACCTGCAGTTCACGCAGGCGCTGCAGATGCCGCCCGACCCGTCGAACCTGCGCGGATGGATCGCCTGGCTGCAGACGAAAACGCCCGCCGGGGCGAACCCCGGCGGGCGTCGTTGAACAGCGTGTAGTGAAACCCTAGAAAGTGACCTTCGCGCCGAGGCGCCACACGCGCGGCGCCTGAATCTCGGTGACGCGCCAGCCGGCGGAGCGCGAGCCACCCGCGCCGCCGTTGGCGTTCTGGAGAATCAGCGTCTCGCGCTGGAGCACGGTGCGCTTGTTCGGCGCGTTGAACAGATCGCCGGAGATGGTGAAGCCGAGCCGGTTCGCGATGCGGAAGTCCTTCGCGAAGCGGAGGTCGAGCTCGTAGACGTTGTCGAAGCGGACGTCGCCGATCGGGTCGAGCACCACGTTGACCGTGCCCGGGGCCAGACCGGTGACCGCCTCGCGCAGCGCCGCGGCGTAACCCTGACGGCCGGTGAGGCTGGCGCCGATGTTGATGTCCCACGGCGCGACGTACAGGCCGGTCAGGTTGAACTGCCACTTCGAGTTGATGAAGTCGTTCGAGAACGCGCCCGAGCCGGCCGACTGCGGCGCGTACTGGCCGCCGGGGCAGGCGCCCGGACCCGCGGAGCCGACCGAGGTGGCCGGAAGCGCTGCCGTCGGGTTGGCAATGGCTCCGTCGCCGCAGTCCTCGGTGTAGTCGTTGAGGCTGAAGCTGCCGCGCAGCATCCAGCGGTGCGAGAGCCGCTTGGTGGAGGTGACCTCGAGGCCGCTGAACTTCTGCGAGTAGTCAGGCCGCGTGGTGAGCACGCGGAAGGTCGGCGAAGGCACGCCCGGTCCGAGCATGTAGACCGGCTTGCTCGAGGTGGTGAAGGTGTCGATCGGCGCGACGCCGCTGGTCGAACTGGCCGAGACGCGGCAGTCGTTCGTGGTGGTCTGGAAGGTCAGGCCGTTCGGGCAGAGGTTGAACGTTCCGCCGGCGATGACCGGCGCGCCGGCCCGGGTGGCCGGGACGAAGTCGGCGGCGCTGTAGTAGTCGCCCTTCCCTTGCGTCTTCTCGAACAGCGTGGCGAAGAGGTGATTCGACTTGCGGTAGGTGTAGGTGGCGCCGACGGAGAAGTCGGTCATGAGCTCGCGCTCCACGCCGAACAGGATCTCATCGGAGTACGGCACCTTCATGTCGTAGTCGACGCGGCGGGTGAAGGCGACGCTGCCCGGGTTGGCCACGTCGACGCCGGTGGACGCCGACGAGCGGAACTTGAGCAGCTCGCTGCGCTGGATGGTGTGGTCGTTGTTGGCGTCGAAGCCGTAGAAGTAGAACGCCGAGTAAGCCAGCGGGTTCGCGCCGGAGACCGCGGAGCCGAGCTGGCTGACGTAGCGGTTGTAGCCGGCGCGGAGCAGCGTCCGCTTGTCGGCGCCGAGGCTGTAGGTCATGCCGATGCGCGGGCTGACGCTGTTCCAGCGCAGGTCCTCGGGATCGCCCGGGTACTGGACCGCCGGCAGCTGCGCGGTGAGGTTTGTGCCGTTCAGGCGCGGAAGAGTCAGCGGCGTGGCCAGGATCGGGTTCGCCGCGATCGACTGCGGGAAGTTCGACGAGCGCTGGCGATCCCAGCGCAGGCCGGCCTGCACCGTCAGGTTGCCCATCAGGATGGTGTCGCCGATGTAGAGGTCGCGGTACTTCTCCTCGTAGCCGACGAACACGTCGCGCGGCAGCGTGGCGGTGAAGCAGCCCGACGGCAGCCCGTTGGCGACGCAGAGGCTCTGGTTCGAGGTGGCCGACGCCTGCGTGACGGCGTAGCTGAGGAAGCCGTGCGACGGTCCCGGCAGGCCGGAGGTCGAGTTGACCGGCGTCTGGCGATAGCCGAAGCCGAACTTGAACTCGTGGTTCATCTTCCCGAAGTCGATGAACTTGGAGCCGTCGAGGCGGTACTGCTTCTGCGGACGCTCGGTGATGTAGGTGAAGTAGTTGTCGTGGTTGACGCCCTGCGCGTCGACCCAGCGCGACGGCGCGCTTTCGCCCGCCCCGCCGTTGGCGAAGAGGCCGAAGCCGCCCGACACTTTCGACCACATTCCGGTGAGGTAGAGACTCGAGCCGACGATCTGCGTGTCCTCGAGCTTGTAGACCTTGGTCGGACCAGTCTGCGTATAGGCGGTCTCGAACGGACGGGTCGGCGAGAGGTCGCGCGCATTGCGGAACTTGTCGCCGAACGTGTAGAAGCCGACCGCACTGTTGCTCGACATCAGCTGCGCGTTGAGCTTGAGGTTCTTGTTGCGGAGGACGGTGTCGTCCGGAATGATGAAGGCCGGCGACAGGGAGACCGCGCCGCCCGCGGTCGAAGCGTTGAACTGCTGCGACTGCCACTGCGAGATCTTCTGATCGGCGCGCGCCGCCCAGAACCACAGCTTGTCGCGCCAGATCGGTCCGCCCAGCTCGGCGCCGTAGTCACGGACGTAATGCACGCCGTTGGTGCGCACCAGGAACGACTGCTGATTCGACGGCACGCTGGACTCCGCGGAGAGGCTCTCCGGCGTGTAGAAGTAACGGCCGGACCCGCGGAAGTCGTTCGTGCCGCGCTTGGTGACCATGTTCAGTTGCACGCCCGGCGTCTGAATGCGCGGGTCGGAGCCGCCCGTCGTCACCTGCATCTCTTCGAACGAGTCGAAGTCGTAGTAGGTCGGCGAGGAGCCGGTGGCGCCCATGTCGGTGATGTTCACGCCGTCGACGTTCCAGGAGTTGTCGCGGCCGAGCGCGCCCTTGGCGATGTAGTTCGACTGCTGGCCGCTCTGCGTGCCGCCGACGTTGATGCGGTCGACCATGACCGACGGCACTGACTGCAGCACCGTCCACGGATCGCGCGAGGTCGGGATCTTCTCCAACTCGACCTTCGAGACGTTGGTCGACGTGCCCGCCTTGCGGACGTCGAGCAGCGGCGCTTCAGCGGTGACGGTGATCGACTCCGACACCGACGGGTTGAGCGTCAGCGTCACGTCGGCGTTCTGCGCCACGCGGACGCCGACGCCCGCGCGGATCGCGCTTCCGTATCCCGACAGCTCGCTCTTGATCGAATACTGGCCGGGCGAGAGATTCAGGAAGCGGAAGTTGCCCTGCGCATCGGTGACCGTAGTCTGCGGCGCGCCCATGCCGGTCAGCGTGACCGTCACGCCGGGAAGGACGCTGCCGTCCTTCGCCTGGGTTCTGCCGTAGATGTTGCCTGTCTGGTACTGCGCGTAGCCGCTGACGGCAACCAGCAGCATGCACAGCGCGGCGACCATCGCCAAAAACCTGGGAACGGGTTTTCTCCTCATGTGGTGACTCCTTTCGTTCGGTGACCTGACGACGGGGAAATGACCACGACTGCACACCCGGCTCGGCGGGCAGCCAAAACCTGTTACCAAATTGTGTCCGTGCGGGGGACGCGAGAGCGTAACAGAGGTCGCGAGCGGGGCGCAAATGGGGGCCCAAATGACAAACGCCGCGAAGTTCTTCGCGGCGTTTGCAGGCCTGCCCTCCGGCTGCCTACGAGGTTAGCTGTCGGATTCGGACTGGAAGCCCTAGAGGCTTGTGGCCTCATTCACCCCGGACGGTGGCAAGCCGTCGTCTTGGTTCCCCCGTTCCTCGGCGCCGAGGATTAGGCTGGCAAGCCGCCGCCATGGCGACGGCAGGGACAGTCTCGCGTCAGGGGGACCCGAAGTCAATAGATAGATGATGCGCGGACCACTACGGACGCGTCCGGCATCTGTGTCGCTGTGATGTTTGCTGTCGCACTCTCGCGGCGCCAGATCATGGCGCTGATCCGCCATCGATCGTTTTGCCGGTAGAGCTGGATGCTCTTCACCGCGCGCCCCACCAGCTCGCCGTCGCGCGAGGCGCGCATCTCGTACGCGCTCAGCACGTGCGCCACGTCGCCGAAATCGTGGGTCTGCCGCCAGATCTCGCGCTCGAAGAAGCTCGGCAGCGCGCCGGATTCGATCATCGCCTCGAGGTTCTCGCGGAAAGTGCGCGGATCGAATTCGAACACGCCGTCGTCGTTGACGCGCACCAGGCGAGCGCCCTCCGCGAAAATCTCCGACTGCCGTTGCCAGTCGGGCCGCTCGCCGCGCTCGAAGCTCATCGACGCGTACATCGCGTCGACGACGGCATCGACATTCATCGCGCCGAGGTCAGCGTCACCGGCTTGTCGCGATACAGCTCCGGGTAGACGCGCTTCAGCGCCTCGATCTTCGGCAGGTCGTTGTAGACGATGTACGGCTGCGTCGGATTGTGGATCAGGTAGTCCTGGTGGTAATCCTCGGCCGGATAGAACGCCTTCAGCGGCTCGATCCTGGTGACGATGGGCCGCCCGAAGACGTTCGCCTTGCCAAGCTGCTCGACGTACGCGCGCGCCACCCGCTCCTGCGACGGCGAGCCGTAGAAGATCTCGGAGCGATAGCTCGGCCCGCGATCGGGCCCCTGCCGGTCGAGCTGCGTCGGATCGTGCGCCACGGAGAAGAAGAGCCGCAGCAGCTGCCCGTACGAGATCTGCTTCGGATCGAAGGTGATCTCCACAGACTCCGCATGGCCCGTCGTCTCGGTCGAGACCATCTCGTAGTTCGCGGTGGCCTTCGACCCGCCCGAATATCCGGCGACGACTTTCGTCACGCCGCGCACGTGCTGAAACATCCCCTGCAATCCCCAGAAGCAGCCGCCCGCCACCACAGCGACCTGCCTGCCCGTGGCCTCGGCCGCCGGCGTATCGAGCACCGCGGCGGGAATCTGCCCGCGGCTTTCGTCGGCGCGGACGCCGCAGCCGAGAGCGAGGATGGTGACGGCGATGATGGTGTTCTTCATGGCGTCGTTTGGAACGAGGGGCGGAGGCAGGGGATTTCACGCTACGGAAGGAGCGCGAACGCCGGTACGTGTTTCGGACGAACAACCGTGAAGTGCCGCCGATCCAGCGTGGCAATCACTTCGGCGCCCAGGCGCTCGGCAAGCGCCACGACGGAGGCGTCGACAGTGCCGAGCGGAAGATCGCGATATCGGGCAACCAATTCCGCGATTCGCATCCAATCGCCGGGGAGCACCGGCTCCGTAAGAAAGTTCCCCGAGCTGAGATCGCCAAGGAACCGCACTTCGGCCGTCCAACCGAGGCGCGTCTCGACGAGATACGTCACCTCGGCGATCACCAGCTGTGGCACGAGCAGCGGACCGGGGTGCGACTCGAGCAAGCGCAGGCTCGCTTCATGGTCGCCGTCATCCTCATCGATGTAGGCGTACAGCGGCCCGGAATCGACGATCAGCGCGATCGGCGAGCCTCCTGCCGAATGATCTCCTCGATCCGGCGCGCTGTATCACGCCGTCCGCTGCGTCCCGCTTTCGCGGCGATCAAACGCCGGCGTGAACCATCCCTCAGGTGAGTCTCGATCGCCTCGCGGGTGACTTCCGCGATCGTGGTCCCACGCCGCTCGGCCTCGTGGCGCAGTTTCGCGTCCAGATCGTCCGAGAGCTTCACCGTCGTACGCTTCATGGTATGCCAGCATACCCTATGCGCTGATCACCGCAGGAACTCCACCAGCAGCGCATTCACGGTGTCCGCGGCGTCGGTCTGCACGAAGTGACCGGCCTCCGGAATCCGCACCACCCGCACGTCGGGCACCCAGTCGCCGAAACCGTCCGCGGTCTCGCGCATGAAAACCGGATCGCGCTCCCCGAAGATGAAGAGCGTCGGCACGCGGATCGGCCGCGACAGCGCGCGCAGCTCGCCGCGATGGCGGCGGAGGGCGCGGTAGTAATTCATCATCGCGCGGATCGCGCCGGGCTGCTTCCAGAGGCGGGCGTATTCGGCGACCTCCGCGGGCGTGAACGAGCCGAGGCGGCGCATGATGGCCGGCCCGAACGCGCGCCAGAAAAGCTCCGGGAGGACCGGGAGGTTGAAGAAGAGCTGATAGGCCAGACGGAGCTTCTGCTGGATCGAGCGCTTCATCACCCGCGTGAGCACCGCGCCGTGCGGGGCATTCATCACCACGAGCTTCGAGACGAGCTCGGGATGCAGCATGGCCAGGTACCACGCCGCGTAACCGCCCCAGTCATGTCCGACCAGCCTGCAGACGCCGCCGTTCTGCATGATCAGGCCGGCGATGTCCTTCACCACCTCGGTGAGGCGATAGGAGTCGATCCCTTCGGGTCTCGACGAGTGGCCGTACCCGCGCAGATCGGGAGCGATCGCCCGGAAGCCGGCGGCGGCGAGCGCCGGAACCTGCCTGCGCCACGAGAACGACGACTCCGGGAAGCCGTGCAGCAGCACGACGAGCGGACCATCGCCCTCGGTGACGTAATTGATATCGATGTCGCCGACGCGCGCGGTGGGCATTGGGTGACGGTATATCGTGTCCGGGGTTGCGGGGTAGCGAGGTCTCGCGGTCTCGGGGCCCCACCCACCCCGAGACCACCCCTCATTTTTGCACCGTCTTCTTCTTCCGCTTTCGCGGCCGTCCGCGGGCAGCCGCTTGCACGCCACATGACGCGGGCAAGCGATACGAGCACAGTTCACCGATTCGTTCAGCCGCAACCCACGCCGGGGACTACATTTGGCGACATGAGTCGTCGCTGGGCCGTGATGATCCTTCTGGCCTTCCTCGCCGTCGACGCCCGTCCATGCACCACCTTCTGCATGAGCGTCGACGACCACGTGGTGTTCGGCGCGAACTACGACTGGGATGTCCGCAACGGGCTGATCATGGTCAACAAGCGCTCGGTGTCGAGGGAATCGCTCACGCAGCGTCCGGCGTACTGGACCTCTCAATACGCGTCGATCACCTTCAACCAGTACGGGCGCGGCTTTCCGACCGGCGGGATGAACGAGGTCGGGTTGGTCGTGGCGCTGATGGATCTCGACATCACGGAGTACCCCGCCGTCGACAGCCGGCCGTCGGCGGGGGTGCTCGACTGGATCCAATACCAGCTCGATCTTTCCGCCGACGTCGACCAGGCGATCGCCAACGCATCGGCCATCCGCGTCGCCACCGGCAGCCGAGGCATCCATTATCTGATCGCGGACCGCACCGGCCGGGCGGTGACCATCGAACACCTGGGCGGCGCGCTGGTGACGCACAGCGGCGCCACGCTCCCCGTCTCCGTGCTCGCCAATCACGGTTACGACCAGTCGCTGGCGTACCTGCACGGGATGGTCGGATTCGGCGGGTCGCAGCCGATCCCCGGCGGGACGGGATCGCTGGAGCGATTCGCGCGCGCCGCCTCGATGATCCGCCAGACCAGCCCCGGCGCGGATCCCGTGGCGCGCGCCTTCGCCATCCTCGACTCGGTCCACCAACCCAACACGCGCTGGAGCATCGTCTACGATCCCACCGCCGGCGCCATCTACTACCGCACCGACCAGAACCGCGCGCTGCGCTGGCTCACCTTCTCGTCATTCGACCCGACCTGCGCCTCGCCCGTGCAAATCATCGACATGAACGGGCCGCCGACAGGCGATCTCGGCCCGCCCTTCGCCGACTACACCTCCGCCGCGAACATCGCCCTCGTCAACCAGTCCTACGACCTGACGCCGTCCCTCCGGAACACCTCGGAGGAAACCCGCATGAGGTACGCGATGCATCCGGAGAAGGAGGCGTGCGTCTGGCCGAAGAGGGGGCGGGCGGTGCGGCGGTAGCGATGCGTCGACGCTACGCGGTGATGATCGTCCTGGCTTTCGTCGCCGTCGATGTCCATCCATGCACGACGTTCTGCATGAACGTGGACGGCCGAGTGGTGTTCGGGGAGAACTACGACTGGGATATCCGCGACGGGCGGGCGGCGCGGCCCTAGCGCCGGCGCCGGCGACAACGGCTGCCCTGGCGATACAAGCACTGCTACACTCATTTCCCCATGCGCCGCCTCGTCGCCCTTCTCCTCCTGGCGACCGCCCCCGCGGCCTTTGCCGCGAAACGTCGCGTCGTCCTTCCCCCGACGGAGCTCCCCGTGCCTGCCGCCGATTCGATCGCGGCCGCGCAACTCGCGGAGGGAGTTCCGGGACTCTCGATCGCCGTTCGCAAAGGTGATCTCACGTTCGCGCGCGCGTACGGATTGTCCGACCGCGAGGCAGGCATTCCCGCGCGCACCGATACGATGTTTTCGATCGGGTCGCTGACGAAACAGTTCACGGCCGCGGCGATCCTGAAGCTCGAAGACCAGGGAAAGCTTTCGGTCACCGACAAGGCGCGGAAGTTTCTGCCGGAGCTCGACGCACGCTTCGACGCGATCACGATCCGCCATCTGCTCCACCACACCTCCGGCGTCCGCGAATACGTCACGCAACTGACGAGCGTAACGGTTCCCAAAACGCAGCAGGAGCTCTTCGCGATGATCACTGGAGGAGGGCCGCTGTTTCCGGCGGGCTCGCGCTTCGAGTACAGCAACTCCGGCTACGTCCTGCTCGGCATGATCATCGAGCGCGTGTCCGCGCAGACGTACCAGCAGTTTACTCGCGACACGCTCTTCACGCCGATGGGTCTCGGCAGCACGAGCTACAGCGGGGAAACGGCTCCCCCGCCGCGCGGATACACCGTCAGTTCGGGAGGCCAGGTCACGCCCGACAGCGTTGCCGATCCGACGCTTCTCAACGCCGCCGGCGGGATCTGCTCCACGGCCTCGGATCTCGTGCACTGGACCACGTCGCTCGTCGCCTTGCCGCTGTATACGCGGATGATCGGCGATCGCGTTTTTTCGGTGTATCAGGACGCCGACTACGGATGCGGATTGATCATCGACAAGTTCGAAGGCCACGCACGCGTGTACCACAGCGGCGGGCAACCCGGCTTCACGAGCCGTCTCATGTGGTTCCCCGACGACAAGATCACGGTGGCGGTGCTGATGAACCTCAACGACGGGGGTGACCGCGTGGAAGACGTCGCGGAGGCGATCGCGCACTCGCTGTTCGTGCAGAACGGCGTCGTCCCGGCGGGTGCGGCGGCGGCGGCGACCGCCACCCCGGCGCAGGCGCGGCACGCCCGCGCATCCGCCGGCGAGACGCCGGCGTTCCAGCGTCAGTGGCGATAGATCGCCACGTGCGAGTCGCCGTCCGGGCCGATCCAACCCGCGATCATCCCATCGCTGCTGAACGGGCATCGCGAAGTTTCGCGTGACAAGCGAATCGAAGAAGTCGAGTGGTGCCCAGGGACGGAATTGAAGCGTCAACGCATGACGAGATGTCGTGAACTAATCGGCGTGAGACTCGGTTGAGGTCGCCGCCGCCGCTTTAACACGATCAACACATTGAAGGCACACCGGTCCGCGCGCGGGAACAAAGATGCAGTCTGCTTTGCCGCGTTTGCATACCAGACAGATCGAGATCGCGCCGGTCGCATGCGGCCGTTCGCCGGGATTGGCGGCATCTTGCGCCACGATGCCATCGCAGATTGCGACGCATTCATTACAAATGAATGCCGACGGACCGGCAATGAGCTGTCGCACCGCGCTCTGCGGATTGTTGCAGAACGAGCAACGAATCTCCCGCTTCCTGAAGAATTGCAAGAAGGAGAATCGCTGATTCACCCACATGGTTGACTCGGAGCGATGATACGCCCCAGAACGAAAACGACGCCCGTTCGAGGCGTCGTCTCTTCAGCGTCGAGGTTAGACGCCGGGCGGCCAGTTCCACTGGCTCGGCCCGTCGCCCTGCTCGACGGAGTGGTGGAAGAAGATTCCGCCGTAGGTGCTACGAAGAGTTCCACGGTTGCGTCGTCGTTCACTCTCTGAACGACTGCCGGTGACTGCTTCGGTGGAAACTTTCCGTCCGCACTTCCCGGATGGTTGTACACCACCACTCTGCCGATGCTCGGCTGAGGATTTGGGGCCATGTTTTGTTGATTTCGGAACCGGCCAACTTCACAGCCACCGACTCCAAGATGCGAACCTGGTTTCGACCTTTCCTTCAGCAAAGCATATCCACGGCGAAAACAAGCGTGGAATCTGTGGATTGCGTGAATCGAAGGTACGCGGGAGGCAGGGTGTGTGGCGTAAGCCGCTGATAGAGAATGAGTTGTGATGGTGCCCAGGGACGGAATTGAACCGCCGACACGAGGATTTTCAGTCCTGTCGACCGACGTGCAGGATCAACAACTTAGGGCCTGGCGACCCCCTTCTGCCCCCCAATTCGGTCGCGGTACCGAACCCCGCGAACATCGCCGCGCGCCAGACACTCGAACGTTGTTTCTTCGGATCACATCGACCGGCATGCCCCCCTCCTCACGCGAATTCCATGCAAGAGCCGGACGCGCTGCGATCCCGGCATAAATGCGACGGTGACACCGGCGCAAGCATCGGCATGTCTGCGAGAGCTTAGGTGCCTTCCAGGAGAGGAGTTAGGAGTGGTGCCCAGGGACGGAATTCCGCGCCGCGACGATGGACGTCGAGGTCAGTTTGTAATCCTCGGCGGAGGACCTGATACGGCGGCCTTCGCGAACTTGGATCCGGTCGGGGGCGACGGCGCCGGACGACGCGGCGACGCCTGCTGCCATGTTGCGGGCGACCAGAGACATTCTAGTGATCCCCGGCGAGCGCCTTCTCGATCATCTTCCGCAGCAGCGCATGCTTGACGGTCCGCTCCTTTTGAAGCTTCTGCAGCGCGGCACGGCCGGCGTTGCCGCCGCTCGTGATGAGGATCGAAATGGCGTCGTATTGAAGAAGCTCGGCGGGATCGCTCAGCCAGGACACCATCACCGGCACGAACCTCTCGCCGGCCAGCGGGCCGACGGCATACGCGGCGGCGCTGCGCGCGAGGAGGTCGTCATCGCTCAGGGCCTTTACGACTTCGTCCCCGATGCGCCCGCGAGCATGCCGTGCCAACAGATCCGCGGCGCTGTAGCGGACGTCCGGATCGAGCCTGTGCAGCAGCGCGATGAGCGGACGGACGAAATCATCGCTCCAGTTTTGCTCCGCCTCCTCCATCGCCAGTCCGACCACTGCAGAGTCGTCATCGGCGAGGCGAGCGGCGATCGTGTCCGTTCCGCGTCGCGCCCGCGCGCGCTCGTGCACCAGAGTGCGGATGCGCGACTCGGCGAACTCACCGTCGTAGTACTGCGGGTCGAGAAAGTAGGTGTCGAGGTAATAGCTCAACGCGCGCTCGTCGTCGTGCGCTACCTTCAGGAAAAAGCGAGCGGCCGCTCCCTGGGCGAACGCCCATTTCGGAGCGAGCTGGGCCGCCTTCGAATACTCCTTCGCCGCGCTCGCGATGTCGCCGCGGCCGCGCAGCACCTCGGCGCGCGCGATGTGAAGTGCCGAGTCGTCCGGATACTTGGCCAGGCCGGCATCGACGACCTGTGCAGCCTGGGATGACTCGCCGGAAGCCAATGCCTGGGCGCGCACGCGAAAGCTCTCCACCGCATCGGGATGCTTGTCGACCCACGCCGTCTGCGCTTGTTCGCCCTCGCGTTCCCGGCCGTCATGCTGCAGGACCGCGGAGAGCACGCCGACGTATTCGAAGTTGTCCGGCGCGAGCACGATGGCCTTGCGGAGCTCGCCCTCGGCGCGTTTCCACTCCTGGCGCGAAATGTAGATGTCCGCCAACCGCAGGCGTTTCTTCGGATCGCCGGGGACCCGAGCCACTTCTGCGGCAATCCGCTTTTCGGCGTCGGCGCTGTTGTCGAAGTGATCGCCGAGGAAGACCTCGCGGAAGGCGGAATTGAACACCTCGTCGCCGAAGTAGCCGCGGCGTGCCGCCTCGGCGATGTCGAACGCCGTCAGCCGGTCGCCGTCGGCCACCAGTTCCTTGCTGAGCCGCAGATGCGCTTTCGGGTCGAGGAAGTGCCGCGCGTACTCCTGCCGCAGATTGCCGGCGAAGACCGGCGCGGCTACCAGCAGCGCGATCAGGAGAGATCGCATGCCGCAAACGGTACGCCTTCATCCGCCGCGCAATCAACTCTTTCAATAATTCATCCTGTACGGTGCACACACGATGTAGACACCGACGGGGTAGTTGTTGAAGACGAACGAGAAGGCGTAGATCGAAGACGATCAGAGCGCGCCGTCCTTTGATGCCCTCGAACGGCGGTTAGCCCCTCGCGTGTCGCGCACACGAGCGTGGATAGGTGGCGCAACTGATTGATTTGATGGTGGTTGTGATGGTGCCCAGGGACGGAATTGAACCGCCGACACGAGGATTTTCAGTCCTCTGCTCTACCAACTGAGCTACCTGGGCAATCAGGCAGGCGGCGGAAGATAACACACCATCCGGGAGGACATTCCACCCTCACCCGCCGCTTCGCGGCACCCTCTCCCGCCCGCGGGAGAGGGTCGCTGAGGAGGTCAGCTGGCCCGGTCGCGGACCAGCAAGGCCAGATCGCGCAGCGGTTTGGCAGCGGGGCCGAGGTTGGCGATCGCTTCGAGCGAGGTGTCGACCAACTCCGCGCTCAGCTTCTTCGCCCCCTCCACCCCGGCCAGCTTGACGAACGTCAGGCGCTGCGCGTCCTTGTTCACGTCCTTGCCCAGCTGCTCGGGCGTGCCGACCACGTCGAGGACGTCGTCGGTGATCTGGAAGGCCAGGCCGAGGTTCTTGGCGAAGACCTCGATGCGCGAGAGCGCGGCGGGGCTGATGTTGCCGAGCATGGCGCCGACCGCGGCGGCGGCCACGAACAGCGCGCCGGTCTTGCGCGAGTGGATGAACTCCAGCGTGTCGAAGTCGAGCGCCGAGCCCTCGCTGTGCAGGTCGACCGCCTCGCCGGCGATGGTGCCGTCCCACCCCACCGCGTCGACCACGCGGCGGATGACCTGCTGCATCGGCCACTGCCGCGGCGACAGCGCGGAGTGGTTGCGCGCCACCAGACCGTAGGCCTGATTGAGCAGCGCCACCGAGGCGAGGATGGCCAGGTCTTCGCCGAACTCGCGGTGCAGCGTCGGCGCGCCGCGGCGCAGCTGCGCGTCGTCCATGGCCGGCAGGTCGTCGAGGATCAGCGACGAGCTGTGGATCATCTCCATCGCCGCGGCCGCGTCGAGCAGCTTCTCCGCCTTGCAGCCGGCCGCTTCCCCCGCGGCGATGGTGAGGACGCCGCGCACGCGCTTGCCCGACGACGACAGCGCGCGCGCCAGCGGCGCGGCCAGCGGTTTCGGCGCTCCGGTGCGCGCCGCGAGATTCGTGAAGTACGCATCCAGCAGCGCGCGGCGCGCCGCGAAGTAGTCGTTCACGGGTTTCAGTCTATCGTTATCGATTGGGAGAGCGGGTTAAACTGCGGGCGATGGCGTTTGCGAGGTGGTCCAGAGCGCGGCAGATGTGGCTGCTCATCGTCATCTGCCTGCTCCTTTTCGCCCTCTCCCTTCTCCTCATCCCGAACATGACCTGGCCGATGTACTGGCGCGTCATGACCGCCGCCATGGCGGTCTCCGCGGTCACCATCGGGATGTTCGAGGCGTGGCTGCGCTCGACGCTGCGGCGCGGCGAGTCGACCACCGAGCTGCTCAACCGCGTCTCCGCGGGCGACCTCTCCCCTTCTGCGGCGACGATCAAGGAGTCGACGCGCTCGGAGCGGATGGCCAACGCGCTGCGCGGGCTGGTGGCGAACCTGGAGCGCACCATCCGCCGCTTCGCGCAGCTGGCCACCGACGTCTCCACGGTCTCCAGCCAGATCAGCGGCCGCGCGCGCATCCTGGCGCGCAGCGCCGGCGAGCAGCTGGTGTCGACCGAGTCGACCTCCGCCTCGGTGACGCAGATCGACCAGTCGATCAACGTGGTGCGCAAGAACATGGAAGAGCTCTCCGCCAACGCGGAGGAAACGTCGACTTCCGTCCTGGAGATGTCGGCCAGCATCGAGGAAGTGGGCCGCATCGCCGACACGCTCGCCGAGTTCGTCGAGCAGACCTCGTCGGCCATCGAGGAGATGAGCGCCTCGATCAACCAAGTGGCGACGAACACCGAGAGCTTCTCGTCGTTCTCCACCCAGACCGCCAGCTCGATGGTGGAGATGAACGCCACCACCGAGGAGATCGGCAAGTCGGCCAAGAGCTCCGCGGAGCTCGCGCGCTACGTGAAGGACGCGGCGAACGAGGGGCGCCAGGCGGTCAGCGGCACGGTGGAAGGGATGCGCAAGATCCAGGTGGCGGTGGACGAGGCGAAGAACGCGCTCGGCGAGCTGGCGGACCGCAGCGAGGAGATCGGCGAGATCATCCGCGTCATCGACGAGATCGCGGGGCAGACCAACCTCCTCGCGCTCAACGCGGCGATCATCGCCGCGCAGGCGGGCGAGCGCGGCAAGGGATTCGCCGTGGTGGCCGACGAGATCCGCGACCTCTCCGAGCGCACCTCGGTGTCGACCGACGAGATCCGCACGCTGATCTCCAACGTGCAGAAGGCGGTGATGCGCGCCGCGGAGCAGATGACGCTCGGCGCCGACCGCGTGGCGGACGGCGTGAACCTCACCGCGCGCGCGGAGCAGGTGTTGGACAAGATCCTCGACCTCACCGCGCGATCCACCACCTCGATCGCCGAGATCGCGCGTGCCACCGAGGAGCAGTCGCGCGGGAGCGCCAGCGCCACGGCGGCCATCGAGGAAGTGACCAAGATGGTGCAGCAGACCGCCACCGCCACGCAGCAGCAGTCGCAAACCGCGCGCAAGGTCGGCGAGCAGGCAACGGTGGTGCGCGACTACACCAAGCACCTCAAGCGGGCCATGGGCGAACAGGAGACCGGCAGCCGCGCCATCTCGCGCGCCATGGAAAACGTGATGCAGCTCGTGCAGAACGTGCTGGAGTCGACCTCGGTGCTGGCCACGGAGAGCTCGGCCATCGTCAAGGCGATGGCGGTGGTGAACCTGGCCACGCGCGAGTCGAACATCTCCATCTCCGATCTCAACCAGATGGCCAGCACGCTGTCGCACGAGTCGTCCCTGCTGAACCAGGAGCTGGGACGCTTCACGCTGCCGACGCCGCACGAGGGCGGCCGCGTGGTCACCGCCACGGTGCTCTGGCAGCAGTTCACGCTCGACCCGATCTACATCGGCGCGGCGGCGCTCGGCTTCATGTCGAAGGCGGTGCACGCCACGCTGGTGATGTTCGGCGAAGGGGCGGAGCTGATCCCCGGCTTGGCGGAGCGCTGGGAAGTACTCGAAGGCGGCCACGTCTACCGCTTCCACCTCCGGCGCAACGTCCGCTTCCACAACGGTCGGCTGCTGGAAGCGAAGGACGTGCACGACAGCCTGGTGCGGCTGCTGCTGCCGGAGCTGCACTCGCCGAGCGGCTGGCTGCTGCGCAACGTGCGCGGCGCGGCGGACGTGCTGGAAGGGCGCACGCGGACGCTCACCGGCATCGTGGCGCGCGACAACGCCACGGTCGACATCATCCTCGACGAGCCGCTGGCCTTCTTCCTCTCGCTGCTGACCATGCACGAGGCGGGAATCATCCCCGCCGAGGAAGCGCGCGACGCGGAATCGTTCCGCGTCCGCGCGCCGGGGGCGGGTCCGTTCCGCATCGAGCAGGTGACCGAGGGGGACCGGCTGCGGCTGCGCCGCAACAAGGACTACTTCCGCGCGGGGCAGCCGCATCTCGACGAGCTGGTATTCCGCCTCGACCTGCGCAGCTTCCGCGACATGGCCGACGCCTTCGTGCGCGGGGAGCTCGACGTGGCGCACGGCGTGCCGCTGAACATGGTGAAGGAGCTGCGCACCGACTCACGCTACGCGCCGTACCTGCAGACCACCATCCAGCTGCACACCTCTTACTTCGGCTACGACTGCACGGTGGCGCCGTTCAACAAGCTGGAGGTGCGGCAGGCGATCAACCACGCCGTCAACCGCGAGCGGATCAACGAGCGCGTCTTCTCCGGCCTCGGCGTGGTGGCGCGCTCGCTCCTTCCGCCGGGACTGCTGGGGTACGACCCGGCGCTGCGCGGCAACGACTACGACCCGGAGAAGGCGCGCGCGCTGCTGCGGCAGGCCGGCCTGGCCGGCGGCTTCCGCGCCGAGTACCGGACGTGGGACACGGACGAGTTCAACAACTCCGGGCAGCTGGCGCTGATCGTGGAGGACCTGGCGGCGGCCGGCATCCAGATCGACATCACGCGCCACTCCGCGGCCGACGCGCGGCGGCCGCTGCAGCGCGCCGGCCACGGCATGGTCTTCTTCGGCAACTGGTACGCCGACTTCCCCGACTCCGACAATTTCTTCTACGTCTTCTTCCACAGCCAGTCGGGATCGGTGCGCGGCTTCTACTTCAACCGCCCGGAGATCGACGCGCAGATCATGGAGGCGCGCCGCTCGAACGACCTGGAGCGCCGCGCGGAGATCTACCGGCAGCTGGACAAGATGGTGGTACGCGAGGCGCCGCTGGTGCCGCTCTTCCACGAGCGGCTGTTCGTGCTGACCCGGCCGCACGTGCGCGGCGTGCGCACGTCGCTGGTGCCGCCGCCGGTGCGGTATCACGAGGCGTGGGTGGAAGAATAAGTCCTGGGTCCTGTGTGCTGAGTCCTGTGTCCTGTGTGCTGTAGGATGCGCGGCGCTTTGGACGCAGGACGCAGCACACAGCACGCAGGACTCCGTGTTCACGCTGCGCTGACGACGGTCGCGCTGCTCTTCTCCGCGAACTACATCGTTTCGAAACTGGCGATGCGGTCGATCACGCCGCTGGTGTTCGCGTACCTGCGGGTGGTGGGGGCGGCGATCGTGCTCAACGCGATCGTCCACGACCGCGAGCCGCTGACGCGGCGGGACGCGTGGCGGCTGGCCGGGTTCGCCATGCTGGCCATCGTCATCAACCAGACCTTCTTCCTCACCGGGCTGGCGCTGACCAGTGCGCACGTGGCGGCAATCCTCATCACCATCCTGCCGCTCTTCGTCCTCGGCATCTCCATCGCCATGGGGCGGGAGCGCGCCACGGCGTCGAAGATCGTCGGCATCGCGGTGGCGGCGGCCGGCGCGCTGCTGGTGGTGGCGGGCGAAGGGTTCGAGGGGACCGGCAAGTCGCTGCTCGGTGACCTTCTGATCATCGGCAACTCGTTCGCCTACGGGCTCTATCTCGTGGTGTCGAAGCCGATGATGGCGCGGCTGTCGGCGCGGCGGGTGATTGCGCGGATGTTCGCGCTCGCATCATTGATGATGCTACCCATCGCCGCCTGGCCGCTGGCGCACGAAAACTGGGTGGCCATCCCGCCGCGCGCCTGGATCGGACTGGCCCTGGTCATCGCGGGGCCGACCGTCGGCGCCTACCTGCTCAACGCCTGGGCGCTGCGCCACGCCGACAGCTCGCTCGTCGCCGGCTACACCTACCTGCAGCCGGTGATCACCGCGGTGCTCGCCGCGCTTTACCTCGGCGAGGTGATGCGGCCGATGGTGATCGCCGCGGCGCTGATGATCTTCGCCGGCGTCTACCTCGCCAGCCGTGTGGGGGGGCGCTAGCGGGCCAGCCAGCCGCCGTCGACCGCCAGCACCGCGCCGTGAACGTACGCCGCGGCCGGCGAGGCGAGGAAGACCACCGCGCCGGCCAGGTCCTCCGGCCTCCCCCACCGCCCGGCCGGGATCCGCGCCAGGATGTCGGCGCTTCGTTTCGGGTCGTTGCGCAGCGCCTCGGTGTTGTCGGTGGCCATGTAGCCGGGGGCGATGGCGTTGACGTTGATGCCGCGCGGCGCGAGCTCGTTGGCCATGGCGCGCGTCAGGCCGAGGAGACCGCTCTTCGCCGCGGTGTAGGCGGCGACGCGGATGCCGCCCTGGAACGAAAGCATCGACGCGATGTTGATGATGCTGCCACCGGCGCCGCGCGCGACGAGGCGCCGCGCGAAGTCGCGCGACAGGGTGAAGACCGCGCGGAGGTTGACCTCGATGACCGCGTCCCAGTCGTCGTCGGAGTAGTCGAGCAGGTCGGCGCGGCGGATGATGCCGGCGTTGTTGACCAGGATGTCCGCGTCGGGCAGCGATGACGTCTTCGACCGGAAAGAGAACCGCACGACCTTCGCGCCGGCCTGCTCCAGCGCGTCGGCCATCGCCGCGCCGAGGCCGCGCGAGGCGCCGGTGACGATGGCGGTCTTACCGTCGAGGCGAAACAGATCCAAGGCGTCCAAGCTCCAGTCCGAGGTATTCGCGCGCATTGAAGAACGAGACGTCCTGCGCCAGGCGGCCGAGCAGCTCGCGGTCGTCGGGGAGCAGGCCGCGGCGGACGTCGTCGCCGAGGAGGTTGCAGACCAGGCGGCGGAAGTACTCGTGGCGCGAGTACGAGAGGAAGCTGCGCGAGTCGGTGATCATGCCGATGAAGCGCGAGAAGAGGCCCATGTTCGACAGCGCGTTGATCTGCCGCGTCATGCCGTCGAGCTGGTCGAGGAACCACCAGGCGGAGCCGTACTGCATCTTCCCCGGCACCGAGCCGTCCTGGAAGTTGCCGATCATGGTGGCGAACAGCTCGTTGTCGCGCGGGTTGAGGTTGTAGAGGATGGTCTTGGCCAACTGGCCGCTGTCGTCGAGGGCATCGAAGAAAGCCGCCATCGGGCGGGCCATCTCGAAGTCGCCGATCGAATCGAGACCGCTGTCGGCGCCGAGCTCGCGGCGCATACGCGTGTTGGTGTTGCGCAGCGCGCCGAGGTGGTACTGCTGCACCCAGCCGCGCTCGTGGTCCATGACCGCGAATCGAAAGAGCAGCGCTGACTTGTAACGGAGCGCCGCCCCGGGATCTGGGATCTGCCCCTTGCGCAGGCGATCGAACGTCTTCGTCAGCTCCGCCTGGGGCCACGACTTGGAGTAGATCTGCTCCAGGCCGTGGTCGGAAGCGCGGCAGCCGGCGTCGTGGAAGGCGGCGTGGCGGATGTCGAGCGCGTCGAGGAAGTCGTCGAAGGTGGTGATGGCGATGCCGGCGGCGGCTTCGAGGCGCGCCACCCACGCGTTGAACGACGGCGGGTCGTCGATGGCGAGGGCGGCGTCGGGACGCCAGGTCGGCACCACGCGGGTGTCGGGCAATGTGGGACGGGTTCTCAACCCGTCCGCCGCCGTGGAGAGGACGGGTTGAGAACCCGTCCCACATGCCAGCGCGGCGTGATGCTCGAGCGAGTCGGCGGGATCGTC
>Ga0157377_10000193_pt1 | contig 34138 bp, 32 predicted proteins | sample M55metaG_FD_121116 | JGI IMG/M metagenome (GOLD analysis project Ga0157377, IMG submission 121116) | Miscanthus rhizosphere microbial communities from Kellogg Biological Station, Michigan, USA - M5-5 metaG | ecosystem: Host-associated > Plants > Roots > Rhizosphere > Soil | place: USA: Michigan...
ACTGTGCCGGCGCCGGAGATTGGGTACTTTGGGATTCATCAGGGGTCCACCTATTCGATTTGGTGGACACCATCCTCAGCGCCTCAACCGCCTCGTTCAAGATGGGATCGCTGGCCCCTTACCTTAGGAGCGCGGCGTACGTCGGATGCTGTGCCGCGGCTTGTGGAGATGCCGCTGGGACTCGCGCTCGAAACTGCTCAACTGCCGAGACGACCGCTGCCTGCGCTCCATTGTTCTGCACAAGTACCCCGGGTTCCGCGCCTGCCCTGCCACGCCCGTAGGGCGTGACGTGCTTCCAATAGAGGTCGACGAACCTCTCGCCCAGCTGCCTGGTCGATACGGTGAGTTCTGAGCCGTCGTCGTCACCGAGTTCCACCGCAAGGTCCGCGAGTGCGATGAGCAGCGCGAACTTGTAGGTCGCCGTGAAATCGCCTTCTGCGAACAACCGTTGCAGCTTCGCGAGGAAGGTCAGCTGAGCCTCGGCGGACGGAGGTGGGACCGCGCTCACGATGGGTCCTTCGTCCAGTAGTCCGCCTTCTCTGGTAACACCCAACGGACGCCGCCGCGAGGGTCGTCGCGGTCTCCGCTATAGCGAGGAATCAGGTGGATATGCAGGTGCAGGACTGTCTGACCAGCGGCGACTCCGTCGTTGATGCCGATGTTGAAGGCATCCGGCGTGTATTGAATCTTGAGTTCGTTGCGTGCCTTGTCCACCATGGATAGCAACGCAAGCCGTTCAGACTCCGTCACGTCGAAGAAGGAGGCTACGTGGCGCTTGGGGATGACGAGGCTATGCCCGGGAGACACCGGAAATCCATCGAGTATCCAGACCGCGTGGTCGTTCTCGGCCCGGATGCGCTCCCGCGGAAGCGTGCAGAACGCGCATGGGCTCGCCTTGCTCACGAGACCATCTTTCGGAACGATGCTCGATAGTCCAGAGGCTCCAGATGCAGTTGCCGTGAGACATCGCCGCGCAGCATGTACAGAGCCGGCGACTGGCGGAACTGAAAGACGCGATAGAGGTAGAACGCTTCGCCGACTTCTTTGGAGAAGTCGAGCTCGTTGCGGCTGATGATGAAAGACGACCCATGTGTGCCATTGGTTGTCTTGACCTCGATGTACCGCGGCACGTCAGTCGCATCAAATGACAGGATGTCGTATCCGGCTCCGTCTCCCAAGCGGTCGGATACCCAGTCGAGGCGACCAAACAGGCTAGCCATGCGGGCATCGACCAGCCTCTGGTGCTCGAATTCGATGACCCACTGCTCGCCGGCCCGCCCCAGTTTCCGGTTGATTTCGTCACGGCTGGCGAAATCCACTTTGCGCGGCAGTCGCAAGCGAGGCCCGAGCGCTTCGATGGAAACTACAGTCTCGACGGGCGGCGGGTCCACGAGCACGGCCCGGTAGGTCTTCTCCGCCGGCACCTTGACCTCCTCCAGGGAGTCGACGAGTTGCCCCACAAGCTCGGCGTTGCCGAGTACGAAGGTCTGCACCGCCTTGCGCAACAGAAGCTGGGCATTGCTTCGGGGCTTGTATCCCGGGATGAATGGAAGCCCCAAGCCATGCAGGACCGCGCTGATGTTTTGATGCTTCATTTCGACGGACGCCTTGCTCCGGCCTCGAAGGCTCTGCCGCAGGGCGGCATTGAACCCGGTCTTCTTGTATCCCTCTTGCCGTGCCTCGAGGCGCAGCATGTCGAAGTAGGAAGCCACGGTGGCATCCACCTCGGCAGCGGTCCAGTCCTCACCGACCTTGACCAATTCGAATCCCAGCTTCTGAAGCTTGGGCACGACGGTCGCTTCGCCACCAGAAAAGTCTTCTGCTCTCAGCGGTCCCTCGTCCGGGTATTCGAAGCCGAATGCCGCCCCGACGACGGCCTTCGAGTCGCAGAGCTCGCCGGTGGCTGGGTTCCGTACAAGGAAGTCGCGAGACTTTCCGAACCCGTAGCGCTGGAGAAACGCTGTCCGACCGAGGCGCGTGAACTCGTCCAAGGCGGCCTGAACCGCAGCGGGACTACGCAGTCGCGAAAGGTCACTGGCCAACGGCTCCCCTCCAGTTCTTGTTGTCCTTCAAAGCACCCGCTCCCCAGGCCTGCGACCGGGGCGAGCTGCTTGAATGCCAGAATAGTACATACAAACGCCAGTACTGCACCACTCGAATGCAGCTCTACGCCGGAACCTCGAGGGACTTCATCACCGACGCGACGCGCAACGCCATAGCCGGCAAGCTAGAGCGAGCGTTCCTGGAAGCGTTCCACTACAAGCCGTCCTTGCAGGAAGCGATGTCTTGGCAGAACTCGCTTTTTCGGATGGCTTTCGCGCTGGAGAATGGAGCGTTTCTCGACCATGGGGTCCTGCTGGAGTACCAGTTGCCGCTCTCGAGCAAGCGCCTCGATTGCATGGTGACCGGCAACGACCCGGGTGGTCAGGCGTACTCCGTCATCGTCGAACTGAAGCAGTGGAGCGACGTTGAGGAGTCCAACGCGGACGATTGCGTCACAACATGGGTTGCCGGCAGCAAGAGGGACATTCTTCATCCGTCACGCCAAGTCGGCCAGTACGAGAAAGCTCAAAAAGACCGTCGTACTCGTGCACGGCGGACCAGGCACGGGCAAGTCGGTGATTGCCCTGCACCTCCTCGGCCGTCTCGCAGGTGAAAGCCTGAACGTCATGCACCTGACCGGGTCCAAAGCGTTCACAGAGAACATGCGCCGGATTGTCGGCACCCGTGCTGGCACGCAGTTTGGGTACTTCAACGTCAACAAGCGCGGCGACCTCCCGCCGAATCAGTTTGATGCTGTCGTGCTCGACGAAGCGCATCGCATCCGTGAGACCAGCAAAGACCGGTTCACGCGTCCCGAAGACTGGTCTGGCCTCCCCCAGGTCGACGAACTCATCCACGTCGCGCGGGTGAGCGTGTTCTTCATCGACGACCGACAAATTGTCCGACCGGGTGAAGTAGGCAGTTCCGACCTGATTCGCGCGGCCGCGCAGCGCGCCGGCGCCAAGCTCCTCGAGTACGAGCTGGACGCGCAGTTCCGCTGCAGCGGCTCGGACGGCTTCATCAACTGGGTGGACAACACGCTCGACATCCGGCGCACGGCAAACGTTCTCTGGAGGCACGACGACCCTTACGAGTTCCGAATCGTCGGTTCGGTTCAGGAACTCGAAGCGACGATTCGCGGCAAGGCGTCAGAAGGCACCGCGCGCATGGTCGCGGGGTTCTGTTGGCCATGGTCCGACCCAAGACCCGATGGCACCCTGGTGGCCGACGTCCGGGTAGGCGACTGGGCGGCGCCATGGAATGCCCGGCCGGACGGGGGCCGGCTGGCCAAGGGCATTCCAAAGTCGAACTTCTGGGCCTCGGACTCGGGCGGGCTGGACCAGGTCGGCTGCGTCTATACAGCCCAAGGTTTCGAGTTCGACTACGTGGGCATCATCTTCGGCCTCGACCTTCGGTACGACTGGGACAGCAATACGTGGGTCGGCGACAAGAAGCAGTCTCAAGACAGCGTAGTGAAGCGCAGCGGCGAACAGTTCATCGAGCTCGTGAAGAACACGTACCGCGTCCTCTTCACCCGAGGCATCAAGGGCTGCTACGTACACTTCATGGATGAAGGAACGCGTCGGTTCTTCCAGAGCCGCATGGAGTAGTCACAATGACTGAGCAACGGCTTGTCGACGTTTCGAACCTTGAGGCAGCGCTGAACCAGTTCGCGGCGCAACGCGGCTGGGAGAGGTTTCATTCCCCGAAGAACCTGGCCATGGCGCTGACCGGCGAGGTGGGTGAGCTGGTGGAGCATTTCCAGTGGCTCACCGAAGAGGAGTCGAAGAGCGCCGCTCAGAATCCCCAAACCGCTCAGCAGGTCAAAGACGAGCTGGCCGATGTCCTGCTCTATCTTGTGCGTATGGCGAGCGTCCTGGGCGTGGACCTCAATCAGGCGGTCACAGCCAAGATGCTTGCCAACGCCGCGAAGTACCCCGTCGGCGCCGATACGCCGAGCCCTTGGGGCAATCGCACCAGCTGAAACTCGTGCCCTAGCGCGACCTCGGCGGCCTGCCGGCGGGTGGCGGAAACAGCGGCACGACATTCGGCGGAAGTACGGGACTGCCGTTGAGACGTCTAGTCCGTCGCTCGGCCAGGATGGTCGCCGAGTCGCGCCCAGCATGCATATCTCTCCCAGGCAAAGGCCGCGCGATGGGACGCGAAGATTCGGCGCGGTCGAGGGCTTCGGTCACGTCCGTGTTCACCAGGTTGACGTAGACCTCTGCCATCTTGGTCGTCTTGTGCCCGAGCACGAGCCGAAGCTCGTGTGCATTGAGGCCGGCTCGGGCATAGAAGGTAGCGCCCAAGTGCCTCAAATCCGCGAAACGGAGCCATTTCAAATCCGCCTTTTCCCGGACACCCTCCCAGGCCAACTTCACGGCGTTCTCGCTCATCGTGAAGACGAACGGCGAGCCGTTTCGCGGGACGGTTCTCAGGAGTTGGACAGCACGTTGCGACAGCGGCAGGGTCACATCCCTGCCCTTCGCCCACACGTGCACCTCACGCGTTTCAAGACTGACGTTGTCCCACTGGAGCTTGAGCAACGACCCGCGGCGCATCGTGCTCGCCAGCGCGAGCTCCACCATGGGCCAGAACTGTGGGTTGTCGCATTCCGTCAGCGCCTGCACGAGACGCTCCTCCTGCTCCGGCGTGAGTCGAACGAACCGATGCTGCGATTGCCCGAGCGCGATGCCCACCACGGGATTGCGGAAGGTCTCCCAGCGCCATTCGCGCGAAGCGACATTGAACGCAGCCTTTAGCAGCGCGAGTTCCTTCTGCACCGTGCTTACGCTCAGCCCTTCCGCCTTCATCGTTGTGGCTAGTTCCCGAAGCTGACTCGTGGGCAGCTCTGAGCACCTTGTCGCACCGATGGCGCGGATGCGCTCGTACGTTCGAAAGCGCCGCTCGCGCCGCGCAGCGAGATGCCGCTGCCACCCTGTAGGCGTCGAAGCACCGATGGTGCCTTTCGGCTCCAGTGAAAACGCGCCGTTGTGCTCGACGCAGCGCAAGGCCGAGAGCCCTCCTCCCACCAGGTAGTGATTGATGCGAGTGAGTTCGGCGTCCCGGCCGTGCTTGGCCAGGGTGAACTCATGCGCATACTTGTGCAGCAACTGCGCCACCGTGGCCGCCTCTGGGCCACCGAGTTCCGGCTGCCGCGACAGTGCGTTGCGCTCTGAGGTGGGAACCAGCGGCTCGCGACGTGGAGACGCGTCTGTACTCGGAATCGTCGATGTGCTGAAGGGATTCTTGGGCGTCAGCGTGTCCATGCACTTCAAGGGTTAGGTAGAAACCTCGAAGCTACTCGGAGCCGATTCGGTGGCCAACTGTGTAAACCACCATGCAACTATATTTGCACCCCTGCACCATCTCGACTCTAGGTGGCGTGCAACTATATTGGCATGTCTTGCCAATCAATCCTTTAGATTCCGCCGAGCCTTGGCAGATTGCAAGGCCACCTTGCTTGGCGTGAGCGTCTCGGCTTTACACCGACGAATAAGTGCTAAGGGCGCTTGTAGACGCCGAATTGGGGCGCAGAAGTGCTGTCGGGCAGTGTTTCACGGCCGCGGGAGCGGACTCGAAGAGTTGCGCCTAGTCGATTGATTCTTCTAAGGATTTTATCGAATGACCGTCTCGCCTAGGCAGGATGTTTCACGCTCGTCCTGGGCTGTCCAGAGATGTCGCAGCGCTCGGCCGACGCCACGCTTGGCATGATAACGTTCGTTATCGTCGTTATGTAACGCCCTACACCCATCGTAAATCCAGGTTCTGAGGCCTAGCCACATAGACGTCACATAATCTAATTAAATAGTTTAGCACCTGTAATGCTATATTTTGTGGTTATACGCCAATACTGTGCTCTTGTGAAGTAATTTATTGGCGGTGTAGGCGCGGCACAGATTGCGCAGAAAACCTTTGAGAAATGCTTCCTGCATACCCCCAGCGGTATACCCTGCCAACGTTGCTAACGCTTCAATTGAGCGGATGATTCACGCCATGCAAACTCATTTGGGAGTTAGTCATGGTCAAACGAAAGACTGCAACTCGCACCATTAGCAACGCCGGGCGGCTGCAGGCCACGCGCGTGGTCGCCGGTATCAAGGCCATCGGGCTGGCGCCGACAGAATCCTCTGTGGAAGCCGACGGCCTGCTCGATATGCAGTACGACAGAACCATCGCAACATTCCAGGTGCAACCCAAGACCTTCGAGCTCGTGGTCGACGGGGAGGCCAGGAAATACACCCCGGACGTGAAGTACGTTCGCGCGACGGGGGTCATTGGTTTCCGCGAGTTCAAGGATGCCTCCCAGCCGCTTCCCCCAGACGAGGTTCGCAAGTTGGAGGCCGCGGCACGACGGTTCAACGACGAGGGTTATGACTTCGATATCGTGAACTCCGCCGAACTTCGGCGCGGGTATCGGATGGCGAACCTTCGGCTCTTGAAGCGCTATGCGCAATGGCCTACGTCCGAGCGGCTGCGCGCACAAGTGCATGACTTCCTGCGCCAGCCTGGGCGACACACGCTGGGCTGCTTGCGCGACTTGGTCGGGCTTGCCGCTCTGGGTGGCCTGTACCGCATGTTGTGGGACCAAGCCGTCGGTGTCGACCTTGTCGCGGCCCCTCTGTGTTCTGCCACGCCGGTCTGGAGCTTGGAAGCATGAGAGCCCCGCCACTGTCATTCACTCAGGGCACCGAATACACCATCAACGGTCAGACGCTCGCGGTGAAGGAGTTCGATACCACGTCGGGGCGTGTCAAGCTCTGGTGTCCGGTGACCCGGTCGCGCGAGATTGCGATGTCTGCTGCGGAGCTCGCCAAACTTCGTGGAACAAGCAAGTTGGGTTCGGCCAGCGACGTTGGCACCAGGCACTCGCCCTCGGGGCGGCCTCCCCCGCGGCTGAAGGATGAGGTCCGCGCACGTGTCGTGCGACGTACCGCATACGCCACCGCGTGCGCGAAGCTGTATCCAGTGGGACCGAAGAGCGAACGCCTGTGCAGGGAAATCGAGGAAATTGCGCAGCGTATCGGCGACCGGCACCGGCCTTCTCCGCATTCGGTCTATCGCTGGATGCGACGCTACGTACTCTCCAACTACGACACGGCGGTGTTCGTTCAGGACGCCGGCGCCATCCGCCAGCGCAAGGCGCGCGTCGACCCCAAGGCTCAGGAACTTCTGCGCATCGAGATTCAAGAGTTGTTGGGCGCGGTGGGCGCGACGCTCCACGGTGTCATGAACCGGGCCCTGGCGCGCGTCGCCAAGCAGCTGGGCTATCCCACGTTCAAGACCAAGGAAGGCGCCGAGTTCACGCCAGACGAGTATCTGCTCATGCTCGGTGAAGAACCTTCCTCAGTCGACATTAGGGGGGCAAGCCATGTCCGCTAGCTTCAATGTGCTGTCGGTCTCGCGCGAGACCATGCGTCGAATCGCTCTGTCCGTCGACCGCTACCAAGTCTTGCGAGCGCAGCACGGCAAGGCGGCGGCGAACGCGAAGCGAAAGCCTCGGTCCGCTGGGGTTGTGACCATGCACCCACTGGAGCGGGTTGAGCTTGACCACTTTCTCTGTGACGTGCACCTGGTTTGCGGCAAGACCGGCGCAGCCTTGGGGCGCCCTTGGCTCACTCTGGCCGTCGACCACTACTCGGGCATGGTGGTCGGCTATCACCTGACGTTTGCTCCGCCCTCCGCCGCCTCGGTGCTTGCGGCGCTCCGCCACACCATCGTGCCGAAGTAGCCAACGCACGTTCGTCACTCAACCCTTCATGCCAGTTTGCTTGGCTGGCCGAGCCGCCGCATGGAATCGCGGTTCGCGTTGCCTCAAAGGAACCAAAATGAACACGCCGAAACCCCGACGCTCGGTCAGTCAGCATCGCTTTCCCCGGAACGTAATGCCAGGGCATATGGTCTTTGACACCGGCCGTGAGTTCGTATCGCAGCCACTTCCAGCCGAATACACGGAGACGACGTCGCGAAGCCTGTGGTCCCTCGCCGACTTTGAGCTCGAGCTTCTGCAGTCGATTCGCGAATTCAACCGGACGCCGGCCTCCGCCCCGGCGCGCGGCAAATGAACGCGCCATTCGAGCCGAGCGCCATGCGCAAGGCACTCGACGAAGTGCCCTGGCCTGCGTTCGGAATCATGGACCTGCTGGTGGTGGACAACGGCCTGGACCTGACGTCCCACGGCGTGCAAGACGCCTGTACGGCGCTGGGCATCGACCTGTTGTTCACGCCGCCGCGCTCGCCTTGGTACAAGGGCGTCATCGAACGAGCGGGCGGCACCTTCAACACTCGATTCATCCATTGGCTACCCGGCACGACGCTGGGGCAACCAACGGGCGACCGGCACTATGACGGCAAGGACCATGCTGTCCTGACTTTCGAGGACTTCGAGCTTCTGGTCGAGCAGTACATCCGCACCATTCACAACAAAGCCCCGCGCCGCGAGAAGCCGGGGACACCTGTGCGCCGCTGGCTCGCCGGCATCGCGCAGTGGCCGGTTCGTCTGCCGATGTCTGAGGATGAACTCGACGCTGCCTGCGCGCTCACCCGTACCGCCACGCTGCGCCAGACCGGCCTGCTCTTTCTTGGGCTTCAGTATCAGAACACTGAGCTCGGCACGTTGTGGAACCGTGTGCCTGCCGGCACGCGCATCACGTTCAAGGTGAATCCGCTGGACCTGAAGACCATCAAGGTGTACGTCCCCGGCACGGCGGAAATCATTTCCGTGGACTGCGTCGACGAGCTGTCCTGGCCCCGCTCCCTGTCGTACCACGTGGCCGTTCGCCAGACCGCCAGAAAGATGAACCTGAACGCCCGTGAGGCGCGGGACCTGGCAATTGCGGAGGCGGCCATGAAGCGCTCCATCGCGGCAGCCATCGAGAAGTCGAAGGCGACGCTGCGTCGCGCCCAGGCCGACCTGTACCGGCAAGCCGAAGCGGCTGAAGCTGCGGAAGCCGCGACCGACCTCGCAGACGCCATCCCTCCCAGTGGTGCCGCCATGGACCTGGAAGACCGGCTGGGCAAGGTCTTTGCGGAGGAGTAGACGATGGAGAACACTGACGCCATTGGGGCACTCGACCTTCCCGCGGGGCCGCTGCGCGACGCGTACGTCGCGCTCAATCATCTGTATGTCCAGACACGCCGACATGGCGCCGCGCTGCGCGAGGGTCAACGCCTCTTCATGTCTTCGGCCCATGCGGCGAGTCACCAAGGCTTTGCGCTACTGGGCGACAACGGCGCCGGCAAGACGACGACCGTTCGCCAGCTCGAGTCCTGGTTGCGCAAGAAACTCGGGCTGGCACCCGATGCCCCGAGCCCGCTGCCCATCCTGACGATGCATGCGGACATGAGTCCAAGAGGATTTGTCGAGGCATTGCTCGACGTCTACGGTGACCCGATGTCGACCACCGGCAAACGTGCCGACCTGGACAAGCGCTTGAGCAGGTACCTCAAGCGCGCCGGCCACATTCACGGCATCGTGCTTGACGAGTTGCAGCACGGCTTCATTGGCAAGACCGGACGTCAAAAGATGCTGATGACGGCAACGCTGAAGAATTTCATTTCGGAATGTCCGCGACCCGTTCTGGGGCTCGGTCCGATGACGCTGGAGGAACATCTCGACGGCGACCCGGCGCTACAGCAGCGCTTTGCGGAGCGCTGCTTCCTCGAAGACCTGCGCTTGGACCTCGACGACGACTTGCACGACGTACGTTCCGTCTTGAAGGGGATGGACGAAGTCCTTCCGAGCGCGCCGGGATGCAAGCTCGACTCGGCGGACATGCTCAAACGACTGTATGTGGCAGGGCGGGCCTCGTTTGGTCGCAAGGTGCGTGTGGTGCGACTGGCCTGCTCTTACGGCGCCATCGACGGGGCATCAACCGTCCAGGTCCAGCACTACAGCAGGGCCTGGCGCGCCGTCGCCCCGCGAAAGCTGCGCCACGACAAGCATGACCCCTTCTTGCTTGACAGCGCCACGGTTACGAAGCTGGCTGCGCAGCTGGGGACGAAGGTCCAGGCCGATGACTAACGGACCCAACATGCCGTCTCGTGCCGCTATTGATACCGTGAACCACAGTCGTCAAGGGTGCTCCGCCACAGCAGCCGACCCTGCAGGTTCGTCGTCGTTTGTCCTGACACGCCAGGTGCGTCAAGGAGAGTCGCTCGGCGGCTTTGTGCAATGGCTCTGCGCGGAGAACGTCGTACCGCGGCAAGCCGACCTCTTCAAGCTCCTCACAGTCGGCGGCAGTCCAGCAGTCCGGTCGATACGGGACCTGGCTCAGGAGGTAGGTGCCTTAACTTCACTGGAGCAGCTTTCCCGCCAGTCGCCGGGGACACTGGCACGCCTGCGACTGCGCGTGATGCGTTCGGCGGTGGACGACGGCGAGGAAGACCGCATCGTGCAGTACGGCTATGAATGGCCGCCGGGCAGCCGAACAAGACTGCTGCAACCCATCTGCAGTCACTGTCTGCAGGAGGACGATTTCATCCGTGCGGAATGGGAATATGCGCAGGCGCCTGTGTGCCTCAAGCACGGCGTGCAGCTGCTCGAAGAATGCGGTGAGTGTGGCTCACCGATTCGTTCTGACCGAGCGACCTTCTCGGATTGCGCCGCTTGTGCAAAGCCGCTGACCGACAGCGTTGCAGCTCCCGTAGAGGACCTGGTGCTGACAGCGACCCGCGCCGTGCAGGCGGCGCGTGTGCTGGCCTTTGGGAGTGAGACCTTCACCGCGCCGCTCGAACCGCAGGACCTCTCTGGCTTGCTGCGGCTTCTGCTGATTCCGCGGTTTGGCGAGAGCGCGGACTACGGCCTGCGTGCTGACATGGAGAGCATTCCGCTCACGAGGCGCGTCGAGGCACTGCAACTCCTCGGCTCCTGCTTTGTGGGCAAGCGACTGGACAGCGAACGGGTGCGCCGCTTGGCGCAGCAGCGGTGGCCGTACGCCCCGCTTCTTGTGGCAGACGAACAATCTCAGCTTCTGCTGGAGGCAGGCCGAGTGGGTGGTCTTGCAGCCGAAGTCGCGCGCATGCTGTGCTGGAACGCGGAGACGTCGCCCTATCCCACCGCGGTCGAGGTCTATGGAAATCGTCCGCCGCGAATCCTGACGACGTCGAAGCTCGCCGACCACCTCGGGGTTGAGGTGCGTGCGTTGGCCGTGCTGCTCAGTTTGGAACGTGTCGCGACGACCAATCCGGCTGACTTCGGCTATGACATGGACGAGGTGCTGCGTCTGGAGCGAGTGCTGCGTTCGATGCCAAGCACCGAGGAAGTGGACAGCCTCCTGGGGTGGCCAGGCCTTGCGAAGGAACTCCGGGACATGCGTTTGCTTCAAGGGCTTGCGATGCCTGACGGCCGGACATGCGTCCACCCGCGCAGCTTGAGCCAATTTCTCGCGCGCATCCACGAACGGGTTGGTGCAAGAGCTTGTCGCACCGGCGATTCGATGTCGCTGCAAGACTCCATCGCGCTCGGCTTTGATGCTCGCCAGGTCGCCTGGGCCGTCGCCCAGGTCCTTGGCGGCTCCCTCGATGCGCACGATTGGAAGGCACCATTCGGTCTGACGTCGCTCTTCGTCTGTGCCCAGCGCCTGCGCGAGTTGGCACGCTGGCCCCATTTCGAGGCATGTGAAGGCGGTTCAGCGACAGCAAATCCGTCTACTGCGCTGACTTGAGAGTCCAGTGATGAATAAGCCTGGCCTGGACATGATTGTCTGCACTCAGCTGACCATGCCTGATGGACGCTTCCGTCAAGGGCCGACACTCCATATTGAGCAAAGTCATCGGCGACACGGCGGCGCCTTCGACTGGCACGTGCGTCGTCTGAACTCGAGGCTTGAACCTGTGGAATTCGGCACGGTGTTCGGCCACCGGTTGCAGCGAGAGCCGCTGCTGTGCCTGGCGGCCCGAGCTGCTTGGTCGCTCTGGAATGACAACACGTCGTTCCAGGAACTCGAGGACTACGTCGGTCTGGTGGTCGAAGTGACCTATGGCGATGACAACGTCGCGACCGTCTTCGTCGAACTCGACGAGGCCGGTGGTCGATACACCGGCTCGGCTGCCCCTTGCTTCGAGCTCTCGTTGGCGACGTTCGATAGCCGCGGCAGACGCAATGCCGGTCACTGGGTTCGCTCGGTCTTGAACGAGGTCGCGTTTGGCGACGTCAAACCGTTGCCGCCGGTCTCTCGAGGAGCAGCTCTTCGCACGCTGCCGGGGTGCTGGAAGGAAGGCGCAGAGTCTCCCAAGGACAGCGTGCTCATCTATTACCTGTAGGTTGAAGGAGAGGACATGACCGAGATGAATCGCGGGGTCGCGTGCACCTTGTCGACGGACATGGTGAGAACGGCGAGGTTGCGGCAGCAGAGTGACGACCACTTGGCGTCCGCAAGCGCGGCCGCAGCAAGAGCCGAACTCGCGCTGGCGGCTTCCTCCGCCATCCAGGCGGGCTACTGCGCAGTTCTGTCCGTGCTGTCGTCGGACGAAATCCGGTCGCATCCAGACCACCCGGACAGTGGCGCAGCTGTGCTCGGCGCGACGCGTCTTGGCCTTCTGCCAGAGGACCAGTTGTTCGCGGAGCAAGCCGCGAAGAATTTCTACGCGCCGAATCCAGAGCGCCTTTGGTCGTTCGACCAGTGCCTCGTGTGGGCCAAGCGTGCGCGCGTGGCTGCCGGCTGGCATGGCTGAGCCTGAAAGGCCGCCGCGTTCGCTATGGGGCCGGACCGATGCCGAAGTTGCCGACGAGCAAGGTCATCAACCGGTCCTGGGCCACCGGGTCCAGCAGACCCTTGCAGGGGTCCGTCAGCACGCAGTGGCCGCGACGCTCGTCCGTCGTCCACAGCGCCGCATCGTCGTCGACCGCAATCCAGGCGTCTGGGCACAGCCAAGCCACGTGGTGGCGCACCACCTCCGCCCGGGTCATGCTCCAGTACACGGTCGGCGACATTGGCTGTCCGTGCGTGCCAAGCTTGGCACGCCTTGTTAGGTCGTCGAAGGTGTAGCCAATGACGCGCGAGGCCAAGTGGGTTCCAAGGCGTTGCAGCACCGCCTGCAGCCCCTTGGCCCACACCTGGGGCGACGTCAGGACGATGCGCGCCTCCGGCCACCCTTCGAGCACCCGGTCGAGGTAGGACACGCCTTCGTATTCCGCGTGGCCCTGCTCCCAGCAATCCTTGTCGTAGATGAGCTTGTACAGGCTCGCGCTCGGGTGCAGGACGCCGCTGACCCCGAGATAAACGACCTGGGTCGACGCCACTGGCAGAGACGTCGCCGCGGGGACCAGCGGCTCGAGCGTCAGAGCCAGTTCCAGATGCGTCGCATCCATGACGGCACCGGGCGAGCTGGCTTGTACGTCTGGCGAAGCTGCATGAATCCTCCTGTGGCTGGACGATTACTGTATATCCATACAGCCTTTCCGGCAAGCGCCGGCCAAGTTCACAGAACTTCTCACTGAATTTGAGAAGTTCGGCGCCGGGCTAACGGGTTGTCATTGCCGCCTTTTTTCGAGGCGTGTACGGTCGCTGGGCCACCGTCGGCCGCCTCCTACCCTTCGCCCTTCACCACCATGAGCCAGCGAGTCATCGAATTCCAGCGAAACACCTTGTACGAGCAGGCCTGGTCCCATCCACAGACCAAGCTTGCGCTGCAGTACGGCGTCACCCCGTTGCAACTGAAGCAGGCAGCCCAAGCGCTGGCGGTACCGCTGCCTCCCTCTGGGCACTGGACCAAGGTAGCGCGAGGCGACACCGTCAAGACGACGCCTTTGCCAGATTTCGACGGCGAGACCACCTACAGGCTCACCAAATGGGTGGACGAAGAGGCCGAAGAGGTGGCTCGGCGCTTCGAAACTGCAAGGGACGGCCTTGAACTACGGGCGCCCGCGCTCCCGGAAATGCGCGAGGCGCTCGCCGACTGTCTCCCCATCGTCAAGCAGATGGCCGCGCGATTGAAGAAGGGCTCCAAGGATGGCCGAGACTGGCCCGCCATCAAAGGTATGGGCCAGTTCGAGTTGGCAGTGGCGCCGGCCAACCAAGAGCGCGCGCTACTGACCATGGACCGCGTCATCCGGCACTGCCAAGCCGCCGGATTCAAGCTGGTCTCGGACGAGGCGCAGCGCGAGCCAGCCACTTTCGTCGTCAACGGCGTTGCCTACACACTGCGCATCTTCGAGTCAGGACGTCGCGAGGAACGCGAACTGACTGCTCGTGAGAAGGCGGAAAGGAAGGCCTACCCGGACCGGTACCACTACACACCGGACCGCTGGACCTTTCATCCCAGCAACCTGTTGCGGCTCGAGGTGCACAACCCGGGCTACAGGAGCGCCGAGCTGACCATTCAGGACGGCAGCGACGCGCCGCTTGCCGACCGCATTGGTGACTTGCCGCTCAAGCTGCAGGAGCGCGCACTGAAAGAGAAGCTTCGCCAGGATGTCGGCGCCGAGGAGCGCAAACGCGAAGAGGCACGGCGCGAAGCGCACGCTCGAAGGTTTCAGGCCAAGCGCGATGAACTCGAACGCCTGAAGCACTTCGAAGAGGCCGCCGACCAAGCGGAGCGTGCCAGCCGCCTTCGCTCGCTAGCAGCGGCCATGGAAGCGAGTGGACGGTACGCCGACGCAGAAGGACAGGAGAAGGTCGTCTGGATTCGCAACGCGGCGGACTGGCTGGACCCCACCCTGAACAAGCACTGGCCGGTCGTCGATGACGTTGAGGACCGCTACTACTGATGTCGGAGAGACGCATCGTCGCGGCGATGCTCGCGCCACGAGTGCCGTCGAGGGCCCCCATCAACGCATCTCGTGAGCGCCGACCAGCCTGAGTACTTCCAAGGTCATCCAGGTGTATGCCAGTGATTCGTTGTCGTGCTCCCCAATCGCCCAGCCCTCTGTGGTGATGCAGCGCTCTTTACCAGATTGGCCATACACCAAGGAAATGCGCGCGTGGTCACCGTCGACGGTCTGCGTCAGCTCGCACTCGAGCCCTGCCGCGCGCAGCTGTACCAGACCTCTCTGGAGCGCCAGTCGAGCACGGGCTGCTCGTTTTGCTTCGTCGTCATCAATGCAATCTGCCATGGTGGCAGTCTCTCGCACTTGCCCCATCGAAGGATGAATAGGCCCGTGAGCACACTCAGGAAGACTAACCTCCACCAAGTGTATGGGTGGGCCACCCCAACTGAAACTCAGGCGCCCGCCAGTTTCCTTCCTCCAAGGATTTCGCTAAGCTGGCCGAAACGATAGAGGGGAGGCTTGGATGAGCACCGCCTACTTCCAGATGTTGGATTCGGACAATTGTCCGTTCGTCATCCGCCTTGAGGATGATGCGCTAATCGCTCATGCGCGCGAACTCGTCTCCGGCGCAACCAACCGCCAGCCTCACGTGCAGGGCACCGTGGTGACGAGCCCGGCGGACTACAACCCAGGCTGGCGCTACCACCTTGACCCTGCGTCCATCAAATTCTTCGACATGGCGCTGGAGGTATGCGACGCTGCATCTACCTACGTCGAGAAGCACCTGGATGAAATTGGAGGTGCGTTCCTACCGAAATCTCATTGGTGTCCTTGGGCCTCTCGGCTGACCGCCGAGGTGACTGACCTAGCAGTTCGGATGGCGCAACCGAAACCACCGACCGTGAGCCTCAAGGACGCCTTCGACATGTACCAGAAGCAGAGCGATTCTGTTCACAAGCTCTGGGGGTATCTGTCCGTGGTGTCCATTGCCGTGCTCGGCTTCACCATCGGCTCGGAGAAGGTCAACTGGACGACGTCAGCATACCTGTTCATCGGTCTGGCCTACCTGATGTTCGCAGGCAGCAACCTCTGGGTGCTGCGACGCTCGCAGCAAGAGCTCGGCCGCATCAGCGACGGGTTGGCGGCCTCAGCCGAGAAGACAGGGGGCGATGCACAGAAATTTATAGTCGCGTCGGTCGAGGCCGACCGTGTCACTCTTTTCCACGCCGCCTCCATCCTGGTGGTGCTCGGAGCCATCTGGTTCTCGTGGTACCAGCACTGCAAGCTCGGCACCACATGCGGCGGCCCTGCAGTGCTGGCAGCGGCCGGGGCAGCATCTGCGGCATCGGCTCCAGCTTCAGCGGGCCAAACGCGTCCTTGAGGAGGGTTCGTGAACTCAAAAGGGCTGCGGGTCGTTTTTGTTGTCCTGCTCGTGGGCGTGGGCGCGTACTGGTATTGGTCACCACTCTTGGCGATTCACCAGATGCGCGAGGCCGCAAAGGCCGGGGACGCCGACGCCTTCAATGACCGCGTGGACTATCCGAAGCTGCGTGAAAGCATGAAGGGTCAGCTCTCGGCCGTGCTCACGAAGAAGCTGGCGACGGAGCCTCAGTCCAACAACGAGTTAGCCAAGGCTGGCGCCGCTTTCGGCGCGATGCTCGGCTTGACACTTGTGGACAACATGGTCGACGCTTTCGTCAGGCCTGAAACCGTCATGCAGGCCATGCAGCAAGGCAAAATGATGCCCAAGCGCCAACCTGATTCGCCCGCGCCGAGCCCCCCAGGCGCGCCCAACAAGGAGAAGGTTATGTGGCAGTCCGCGCGCAAAGGCGTGGACAAGTGCATCGCCTACGCGATGAAGCCCGGGCAGCATAGGCTTGGTGATGGAGCGAAGTGGATTCGCGAACTGGAAGCTGACGGAAATTAGACTCCCGACCACTCAGTAGCACACCTCAAATGTGAAGCTCGAAGCGACCACCTTTCGACGCCATCACGCCCTGGAGCCACGTGGTCATCCCGGGGTTGGCCAAAGGTTTGTAGGTGTAGGAGTGCTCTTTCGCGAAGCGCTCAACTTGCGCATCCCTCTGAGCGCTGTCCGCGAGTGCGATACCGCCGCTCAAATGTGGAAGTCTGCCAATGCTCTTCAGCGTCTCGCCAAGGTCGGAGTGGACTGACGAGTTCATACACATGAACAGCCTCGGGATGGGCCGCATTGAATCTCTATCGCTTTGCTTCAAGAGCAACTCAGCGCTTCGCTTCCAGAACTTGGACGAGTCTTCCTCGTAGTCGACAACCATCGAGATACCTTCGCCCATCCGACTGCTGACAAAGGCTGAGAAGAGGTCGAGCACCCCCTTCACGTAGTACGCCAGCCTCTTGGAGTCTTCGTCAGGCGTCATCGCGCCGACCAATACGACCAATCGCTCGAAGTTCAGCAGGCGAGGAGCGAAAGCCGTGTTCGCAACCAGGCGTGCTGCCTTGACCACACGCGCGGCATCGAGCGCTGTAACGAGAGCTGGGATTGAGGTTGATTCACTGGTCTGCTCGTCCTCAACGGCTCCATCCAGCGCAACTGCCGCTTCGGCAACTTCAACCTCTTCAAGTTCTTCGCGCACCAACTTGCCGTCAGCACCAACGAGGTAGTCGTCCGCAGATAAACCTTCACCGGCCGCTACGGTTGAAGCGAGCGCATCCTCGGAAACCTCATGCGACGCCGCAAGCTGTTCAACTTCTTGCCGAAGAGCAGCCACCTCCGTTCGGTACTTCCTCGCATTCTGTGGAGCGCTGGAACTCGTCAACTCTCGGTCTGCCCAGTCGAGATTGGCGGAGATGCGTTCAGCCAGTTTGGCCATGCCTTCGGGAGGCGCGTCGGCGTAGCGACGGAGGTCCGCTCGAGCCTTGCGCAACCCCAACGGAATGCCAGTGGATTTGGGAGTAGGGGCGACTTGGGAGACAGTCGGCAGCTGCCCGAGGTCACGCCCAATGGCTTGAATGCCTTCCTCCGTCAGCTTGTAAAGCCTGGGCTGTCCTCCGCGCGTGCCCGGGCTGGTCGTCGACACTTCGAACCAGCCCTCGCGACACCGGTTCAGCGCTGTTCGCGCAGATTCCACGGGCACGCCGGCCCGCTCGGCCAGAGTGTCAACCGTAAACTCCCGCAGGTGAAGCGCTGCAGCTAACGTCTTGATTTTGCTCAACATTTGTGGCTCCCCCGTAGCTGTCGGATATCCACGCCAACCATCCCACGCGCGCAGTCTAATCATTCGTCATTCATTTGTCAAGTGAATGGCAATCGCTCGCATCCGCACTGTGGGGTTGGCCCTGGCTCAACGTATAGCCGCCACCTGGCGGACGAATGCAACGGGGTCGCGCCTGGCCAAGTACTCAGCGATGCAGTCCAGAATTTCCGGCCCATCAGCCAAGGCTTGCCCCCGCTCCTCATCGGTGCCGAACCCGTACTTAGTCGACAGCACCTCCACCAGCGAAGCTCGTTCGCCATGACTGACCCCGGAGGCATTGATGGCCACAGATAAGTTGACCAAGAGCAGTCTCAGCGTGGGCTCCAGCGGCACCTGACCCGTGTCCTCCAAGGCGCGTCGACAGAGCCACTGCAGCGCACTTAGCGCCTCAGCGCCAGCCGCCCAATCCGACGCATCGTCGTGCTTGTCCAGGAGTTCCTCCCTGTATCGCCTATCGCGAAACGACTCGACCCGAGCGAGAAATTCCCCCCGATACGTGACGATTCGCTTCGGGGCAAGCGCTGTCGCACCGCGCAGGGTGTCGGTCAGGACCCACGTGGAAATGCAGTCCATCCAACCGTCGTGAAACGGCTTGGACACGTCAACGCCCTTCCCCTTGACGTTGACCCCACAGTACCCGTGCACGAAGCACTCGTGGAATAGCACTGGAAGCAGCGCCAGGTAGTCGCTGAGCTTGAATTCGGGAACATAGAACGCGAGGTGCGCCTCGCGAAGCAGAGTCGACACGGAGTCGTCCACTTCCGCACGCATCGCAATTTCGAGTGGGCTGTCGTTGACCTCGCTGGGTCCCGTGGATAGGGTCACAGTTTGCGGAGGCTCATGGCCGAGCGCGTTGGCGTACGCCGCCTTGGCCAGCTTGTCGCAGAAGCGAAAGACCTCTCGGACCGGCTCTATGCAAGCGCCCCTAGACTCAACCGCTCGTTGGTCTTCGTCCTGCGACGCCTTCGTCCACTGGCAAGGCACTGAAGGTGGATTGGTCTTCGAGGAGCAGCCTTCGCACAGGTTCGTGCTGCATGCGGTCACGTAGGCCCTCAACACTGACCTGGCCTTCGCAGAGACCGTCCTGCTGGGAAACTCTGACAGTCGCGAGCGCACTTCCTTCATGTACCCATCGAGTGGGATGGGGTCACTCGCGCTTGTTTGGCAGTACGGCTGTTTCAGGTCCAGTTCTTCGTTGAACGAGACCTCGTCAAACCGCCTCATTACGCGCCTAACCTGCCGGTCGGTTTTCAAGAGCCGCGTCGGGCCACCGTGCTCGAGCACGGCGACCGCACCAACCAAGCGCACGGCAAGCGGCAAGAGATGTGGCCACGCGACATGAGCCATGCCTATACCTCAACGACTTCGCGCCTTGCGCGTCTTCGGCGGTTTTCTCTCGCGCAGGGCAGAGTCACCCCAACGCCGGCGGATTTGGGGCAACGCTACGAACTTCCAAAGGTCCAGCACAACCTTCTTGACGATGGGCGCCGCCGCGAGGAAGACCACTGCCGTTCCCGGGATGTCGACCGACCCGACAGCATCTTCCACTCGAATAGCGTCCTCCAGTCGCTGCGGCAACCGATTTATATCAATGCCCGCCTGGTCCACTTGGCGACGAGCCTCACTGTTGGGACGGAGGAGGTCTTCCCAAAGCTTTTGCAGGTACGCCTCAACATCTCCACGCGTCGCGGGGCCCCGCTCGTAGTTCACTGTCTTCTCGCCCGGAACGGACGCCGGGGAGGAACTGCGAGCCTTGGCCCAAAAGTTCGGGACTACATCTCCTAGCAGCGTGAAGCCGTCCACCGCGGAGCCCATTGTGGAAAGCTCTTGGTTTTCGGCAAACCTCAGACTTGCATCCATCGCACGCTCAAGCGAGCCGAGTTGCTTTTCAGGTGAAGGAATAGTCGGTCTCGCGCCACGGAAGCTGAGCATCGCGCCGGCCCACGCTTCGGATGCAGCCAGACGCTCGATGCTCTCAAATACCTCGTGCTTCGGAGCGCGCTCAGATGCTCTCAGGACAGAAGCAGCTTCCTGCAGTAACGTGATGCCTTCAGCGAAGACCGGGAGGCCTCGGCGCCATGCCGTCTCCAAGTCGGCTACAGCTCTCTCGACGCCTCCGGTTCCAACGGACACTCCACTACGCAAAGCAATGACGCATCGAATGATGGCCGGGTCCGGAATCCACGGGAACATGTGGAACAGGTTGTCGAACCAGTGCGTTGGTACGGAGCGCCAGCCATCCGTGCGGAGCAGGAAGTACGCTCCGATGATGGCTGAAATCGGGTCGTCCGACTTCTCCTCGAGCAGTCGAGTCGCTAAGGGACCCGTGGTAGCGAGCGACGTCGCCGCACGCAGCGAGTCACGCGCAAGGAACTCCAACAGCGTCTCGGCATCTCGCCTATAGCTCGTCACGACCACCTTCAGTGGCTCTCGCCGCGGGTCAGTGGACTCGCTTGGAGTGATGAGCACTCTGCAGGGGCCACCGCCCGGCAACGCCACGAAGTGCCAGGGAACGCGCGCGGCTCCGAGCTGGAGCAACCAGCACGCAGCGCCCAGTTGAAATTCCATCTGGACGACTGCTCGATTGTGGAAGGCCTGCGTGGGAGCAAACGGCGCAGGCATCCACCGCCCTTCGTCGTACTTCCACAGGCGCAGCCAAACCTTGTCGAATTTCTGGATGTCCAGGTCATTCTCAGAACTTGGTTCTGCGAAGGTTGACTTCTCACCAAGCCGAAGCACGGCCCATGCAGACCACTCGTTGTGGGAGATGCGCGAATCGTCAAAGTGCGCTGTCCATGTACTTGCAGCGCCCGGCACGGCACGGCGCGTCTGAACTCGTCCCGAAGGCCACGTCAGCCGGACAAATGGCGGACCTTCGAAATCGGGCAGCGTGATGCTTGAGGGTTCGCTCGATATAGCGACTCCGTCTGCCAACACCACGCCGTCGGCATCGACGACCTTCAACGGAAGGGCAACCGGCGTCTGTTGAGCCACCCCTGCCGGCGTGTAGTCGGTCGAAGAGTAGTTCAGGGTAACGGTGAGGTCGCTCATACGGCGGGCCCCATCGTCAATTCATAGACCGGCGGCCACACGCCTTCTTCCGGGTAGGACAGGTCGGCGAACTCATGCGCGGCCGCCTGGGCACTGACGTCATAGACGCCTCCTGGAATGTCCTTGAGCAGCACCCCTTTTGAGCCGTCGTGCACGAACTTCACACCCTTGGACGATGTCAAGGACATCTGGGCCACGGCGCGCTTCTCTGTTGGTAGCAAGTCGATTTCGACCTTGACCATGGGCGCCGTCGTCACGCGCAACAAGGGGACGGATGTACCCCCAATTTGCTGGTCACTTACCTGTTTGCGTTGGCTGCTCTTGTTGTTGTTTTCCAGCAGCTTGCGCACCGCGGTGGCGAGCGTCTCGCCGTCGACGTCCCATGTGGGTTTGCCAGACGTGCGTATCCCGCAATAACCAGACAGAGCCGTCAATAGTACGTCGGTAAATCGGGAGACCTTGCCTCCCGGCGCGAATGCCAGCTTGCCCTCGCCCGTCGCTCGAATGAGTGTTGCCGAACTCCGGACCACGGCCTTCTCGAGGTCCACCACCATCAGGGAAGTGGGAATCGCTCCAGCGGTGAGGGCAATCTTCTTCGACACCTGGCGGCAAGCGTCGACAAGAAAGTACAAGGCACCCTTCGTTTCGCGCTCCATCGCCCGCAGCGAGTTCGAGACATCGAAGGCCTTGTCCCATGGTGCCTCGTCGTCGTCACCGAAGTCCTCGGCCAGAAGGTAGTGGTCCGCGACCATGATGCCATGGCCACAGAAGTAGAAGACGCCGATGTTGTTGTCGTCGCTGCAGACGCGCATGCGCCAACGGGTGAACGCCGCTTTGATATTGGCTCTGGTCGCCCGCTCGAGTTCCACCGCGCCGCCCGGGACATCTACCGAGATGGCTCCCTTCGCACTGCAAAGCACTTCTACCGTCGCGAGCGAGCATTGGTCGTTCTGCAACCCCGTTGCGCCCGCCTTCATCACTGGCGCTAAGCACCAGGTCACGAACGCCTTCAACGAGAGGGGTGGCGAGGAGAGTTGCCCCAAACCGAGCGGCATCTTCGCCAGCTTCTGGGCACCGTCGATAAGGTGGGGGTAGTCGCCTACCCCGATGGCGAGCACATGGACGCCGGGTCCAGCCAATGGGTTGCGCTCGTATACCTTCGTCATCGCACGCCCTTCAGGACTTCAGTCGCTTGGCCAGCCTGGTGTAGAAGCTCGGACGAAGGAAGTAGCCTCCGTGTGCTTGCAGCGTGCTGTAGCCCGTCTCGTACTCGAAGTCGTCAACCCCATCGAAAACAGGACTGGCTCGATAGCTCAGCACGTCGTTCATGTCGAACACATTGAGCCAGCGCTTCGCACCGGCTGGCTTCGGGACGCGGCCGTCGGGGTAGTGTTTGGGGATGTCGTCCTTGCTCGCCAAGTAGACCTTCATCTCTTCAAAGAGGCCCACCTGGGAACCTACCGTGATGAGGCAGTCCACCTGGAGGGTCGGACGGAACGTGGTGAGAATGTCATACATCACCTCACCTCCAAAGCTGTGCGCGATGACGATGAGCTTGTTGTCCTGCGCGGTCTTCTTTGCGATGGCTTCGTCCAGCCCCGCGAGCACGAGCTTAACGATGGTGCCTTCGCTCCCCGGCGCGCCGCGTCGGCTCAGGTACACGAACGCGTCGCCGGCGAATCGAGTGACCGTCGCGTTGAGCTTCCTTCGCCCTAGCGCACCGAGCACTTCCGTGCCAGCTGCAGGCAGCGCGTTCACTAGGCGGGAGAAGCCCTCTTTCAGTTGGTCGAAGACACCACCTGCCGCAAACGACTCCTCGTCACCGGCGTGAACATGGTGGTTCAACAGGTCTGCAAAGTTAGACTCTTCGGCCGTTGCCAGCCAGTCGGGCTTCGGGTGCGCCGTCGCGTACGCCATGGCGCGCTCGTATGACGCCGCCAGTTCTTGCGCCTGGTCTTGGTCGCTGCTCGCCGCGAGTGCGCTGGCGTAGATGAGTTCGACAGTCCCCTCGAAGTCGGCTTTTGCCAGTTCGACCGGGTCCCCAGTTGCGTTGGGTGACTTGGCCAGCAATTCCAGGACGCGCTCGGTGGCCAATGGGTCGTCGTTCTCAGACCCAAAAGCCTCATAGGAGTCCGCTGGGTCCGGCAGGACGGACATGTCCCAGGCGAATTTCGCACCATCGCCTCCCCAGTACGGGCTGACGATGGTCACGTCCTTACCTTTCAATCCGAGGGCCGGCGCCACTATCGCCTTGAGGAAGCCATTTCGGCCAGCCTCGTTGTCTCGGTATTCGTCACCTGCCCGGTTGTTGACGCCGTGAACGAAGACGATTGGCATATTACCCTCCCGCAAGAACCCGACTGACGCCCGTTCTGCTCTTGGCCGTTGAGGGCTGCATAGGCCCGCACTACTTGCCACAAGAGGTAAGTATCGCTCTTTGCCGAGAGGAAGTGGGTCCCCAAAACTAGGTAGACGCAAAACGCCTATCGAAAGCGGAAAGGCAGCACCACATCCTCGTCTTGATTCGCGAACGCCTTCAGTTTTCTCAGACCGCCCATTCGGTTCCCGCTGGCGTCCTCCAGGTGAGACATAACCGCCAGCTGGAACTTTCCATCCTTCCAAAGCGCAGCTGGCACGAATGACCACTTCCGCTACCCCTCCAGAGGTCATGGCTTGCCGGGACGCGCTTGCCAGTCTGGTCGGCCGCAGCCAAAGTCTGGCCACCATCAACGATGGGTAACGAAGTGGAGTGGCCGCAACTAGCGCCGAAGGTGGCAAGCCAAGACGACGACCCACGTCATACACATGGTGGAACTCGCGTTGCAAGGTGCTGGTCTGCCGACCTGACCAGTGTTCGTTCTACGTGGCTCTCAGCTGGCACAACACTGCTTCGACGCACGCGTTTCCACCAGGCACTCGCAGCGACTCGGCTAGTCGGAACGGAGCGTCTGCGCGGCACTTCTCTGCAATCCTTACGTCTTGTCGGCAGCCGGCCGCTTGGATTGCCGTGGATGACGAGACAGATTGCCCGCGCGCTAGGAGCGACAGCATCACCTCGCCTTCAGCACATCCAACTCGACGGCGCCTGGCAAGGAAGGCACGAGACCAGAGTTCAGGAGCAGGCGTGTGTTCGAGTCCTCGACGTCGTCGATGCGGATATCTCCGAGTCGCACGACTGCGCCTGAGCGCTCGGTGAGCCCGACACCACGGTCCAAGAGGCCAGCCCGACGCCGACGCAGTTCCCGCCAACGTCCGCACCAAATCGTCCGCTCATATGAGTGCGAATGACGATGCGTCCACCGTTCAAGGTGACCGTTGGGTACTCCAGGTAGGCGCTACAGGCACCCCGTTGAACGTAGTATCGACCGTTGTTTTTGAAGAGCCCCTCGACAACGAGCTTTTGAACCGCGCTTTGCTCCAGGACGATTTCCGCCGCACCGGCGTGGCCAGTGGCAATGAGGAGTACAGCCGTCAGCGTCCGGGCGCAGCGTCGAGGTCATGCCGTCACTAGAGCAAAGGCAAGTAGTCCTTGGGACTGAGCAACACCGAGGTCGCTGCCTCCGGTCCGAGCAGCGCCACCTCGCTGGTTGACCACGCCGGCTGGAACGAGCCACCGATGTCCTTCTGTGCAAGGTTGTCCCAGTCGTGCTCGAAGATGTCCTTGAAGTACTTGGCGATACCTTCGTGCTCGAACAGCAAGCTCGCATCCCGATTGATGGAGATGCCAGTCTCGGAGATGTTCTGGCTACCCAGCAGGACCTTCTTGCCGTCAACGATGATGCCCTTGGTGTGCAGGTTCGTCTGCACGCGAAGCGAGTCAGGGTCGAAACCCATGTCGACGAGTGCCTCGAGGTTCTTGCGCGCGTCGGACTCCATGAGCACACGAAAGACGATGCGCACGGAGACTCGCTTCTGCTTCTCTTGGATGAGGCCAACCAGTTCGGTGAGCTTTTCCTGGTGCTCGGCCGGCGCATTGAAGGTCTGATTCTGCAGAAGGATTTCCTCCTTTGCTGACTTCACGAGAGCGATGGCCGCGTCGAAGTAGTTGTCTGGCGTCAGCAACGGCGTGACCCTGACCTGCTCGTCCAAGTCAAGCGGTCCGAAGTAGCGCAGGTTCGGGCTGCGGACATGTCGTCGAGCTTCGAACAACGACACGGCGATGTTTGGCAGGTTCGCGACGGCCTCGACAAAGTCGGGGGACGCCCCGTTCTTGAGGTCGTTGCGCAGGAATGCTTCGTAGGTCTTGGCAAGTCCCTCGTGGTGCACGATGGCGTGCCACTCGCGGTTGTAGTTCTCGAGGTAGCTGAAGTCATTCGAACCGTTGAGGTCAACTTCCGGTTGATTCGAGGATTGCCAGTTGCCACTGGAAAGCCAGAACGCCTTGGAGTCCTGCACGGCTACCTTGATGTGATAGCTGTTGGCAACCCAGCCGTTCTTGATGCCAAGTTTTACCCACCCGAAGTGGAAGCGCTTGCCAAACTGGTCTGACAGTGCTTGGGCAACGTCGGCGTCCGGCAGGTCCTTTTTCTTCGTGCCGGTGCCTAGCGACTCACCGCGCTGCATCACTAGAACGAGCTCCTTGAGGTTGGGCTTAGCGAGGATGGCGTCGAGGATGTGCTTGGCACCGAAGTCATACATGCCCACTACCAATCGGTCCTTGGTAGCGTCCAAGAAGTCGCTCAGGTTCGGCCAACCCGCGTCGGGACTGATGTGCAATCTGAGCTTCATTCTTTCGTTCACAGGACTCAAGGGAACGTTCTGCGGCGGCACGTAGATGATTTCGTTGAGGTCGAGCGACTCCGTCAGGGACAAGAATTCGCTCGTTCGCGGCGTCGCCGACATCACGAGCTCGCGCAGAGTGGGCCCGGTCAGCTGAATCGGATATCCCGCGAATGTCTGTGGAAGCGCTGTGCGTCCCTCGCGGCGCAGGTCAAACTGACTCTTCTTTGCGTCAACGGTGATGACGATGGCGCGGTCTTGCGTAATCCAGCCATTCTCGAACCGATAGCCCAAGCGCACGTTGAGGACGTCGGGACGCTTGAGGAACTCGGCCTTAGCCGCCTGGAGCAAGCTTTGCTCGTCACTGGGCGCAGGCACGACCGCCGAAGCCACAGCCACCGCCGCTGGCGCGGCAACCGGCGCGGGAAGCGCAGGAGCAGGCGCAGGAGCAGCTGTTGTCGGTGCTACGAGGCCGCCAAGGGATAGCGAGACGCGCAAAGGGATGGTCCAGGTAGCCGTCCCGTCCGGGGCAACCGATGGATTGCCGATGCCTCCGGTGTTCGCAGGCTCGGACCGCACTTCGTTTGGAGTCGCGGGCGTGGTGGACGCCTGCAACCCCAACTGAAAGAGTGCGCGCTCGGCGGCGGTCAGAGGCAACCCGTTGACGAACGCGACGATGCGGCTGACGCGGGCTCCCTCGTTGGACTCCCATTGAATCTGGTGCTCGCCCATGACGGGCTGCCACGGCTGTCCCTGCTGATTCAGGATTTGGCCGGCAGCATTGCGCGCGGGCTTGCCCGCGTGGTGCAGCGCGACGACCTCCCACTGGTCGTTGTAGACCGGAGAGCCGGAAGAGCCCGGCGACGTGTCTGTCTTGTAAGTTAGGAAGCGGTCGGGTGTGTCGACGATTTCGTTGTTGCGTAGAACGAGTTGCTTGGGCTCACCGTTCGGGTGCTGGATGATGTTGACCCACTGCCCGATGATGGCCTTGCCCTCGTCGGGAATGAGTTGGTTCCAGCCCTGCGAGGACAGTGGCGTCCCGCTGGCGCCGACCTCCGCCACCGCCACGAGAGTGAAGTCGAGGCCCGGGTCGGTTTGGAAGAAGACGTCCGGTTGTAGGTTGAAGACCTTGATGGTCGAGGGCGAACCATCAGCCCGCACGTAGTAGTCGAACTCCACCACCGAATCGGCGGCCTGGCTTGCGTCGCCAAGCACATGGTTGTTCGTGATGAGCAGCCGAGGGCCCACCATGAACCCGGTTCCATAGCCAATCGGACTGCCGGTCCGCCCGCGGATGGAGACACGGCCCACTGACCTGGCGACTTGCAAGCCCCTCTCGAGGAACGCGATGCCGAGGAAGTCCGAGGTGCCAAGGATTCGCTCGAGGCCGACGGGCTCTAGACGACCGGGTGGCCGCATCGCCTTTTGAAGGTCTAGCGGGACGTCCCCGGTCTTAATAGCCCGTTCGGCGAGACTCGAACTGAGCCCTCGGCGACGGAACCACAGATGCACACGCTCCGGTGTGTCAGCCTTGAAGGGCTCGCCTCGGTCGATAAGAGCTTCATTGCCAGCGCGGACGCCCGCGCGCTCATAGTGCCGCTGCTCCGCAGCAGCAATCTGCGACTCGAAAGTAGACATCCCGGCCTCCCTGCCCTCAACTGGCAATCCGCGATTCCCTCAAAGCACACGAGGAGGCCGGTTGAGGAGCGGCATCCGAATGCGCGGGCTACTTCTACTTCGTACTTGCTGAACTTGTTCGAACAGTACCGCCGAAAAGGCTACGCTACCTTTGTGACAGCCTCGCATAGCATTTCCGAAGCACCCGCCAAGAACATCCCAAAAGTTAGGGATGACGTCGCACTGCGACGCCGTTAGCGTGGTCGTCCGACTTCAAATTCGAATGGGCTTGGGAGTCGGAGGACGCCGCAACGCTCGGGCTCTTTCAAGACTACGTGGAGTTCGTCTTGGACAAAATTTGCTCAAGCGACGACGTTGTGGTCATAGACGTGAAGTCCTTCTAAGCCCGGGTCGGTCCCCGATGACTTCCACTTTGAGAGGGATGGGATGAAGGCATTCGTATTGTGTGCATGCGTCGTTCTCGCTGGCTGCGCAAACATCGACTCCATCTACCGCACCATCGACGTGAACGGCAAGGCCGTTTCCATCGACGCAAAGCAGCGGGCGGTGTTCTCGGCTGATGCCACCAAGAAGGCGGTCATCTGTGCGGAGCCGAGCCCAGACGCCTTGTCTGCGTACGGCGCATCGCTGAGCGGAACCTTCGCGAAGAGCTCGACTGAGCAGGCTCAACTGGCAGCAGCGCTCGCTGAGCAGTCTGCCTCTATCGGCCTTCGTACTCAGTCAATCCAATTGATGCGCGACGCGATGTACCGGGCTTGTGAGGGTTATCTTAGCGGTGGCATCTCGGAAGGTGAGTTCTATTCGCTGCAGAGACGCTTCCAGAACCTGACACTTGGACTGCTTGCCATCGAGCAACTGACCGGAGCCGTCAAGGCAGAACAAGTCGCTCTGAGCACCAGCGCAGGCGCCGCCACAGGCGATAACACCGAGGTCGAAACGGCGGCTCTGTCGAAGGCCAGAACAGACCAAAGCGCTGCGCAGGGTGCCTATGACGCAGCGAGCCTTCAACTCGGCAAGGATGCGACGGCACTAGCGACCGCAAAGAAGAACGTTGCCGACTTGAAGAAGGCGCTCGCCGCGAAGCCCAATCCAACGCAAGATGAAAAGGATGCCGTGACTGCGGCTGAGGAGCAAGCTACGGCGGCGCAGAATAAGTACGACGACCAGAAGCTGGACACGGATAGCAAGAAGCGAACGCTGGACTCGGCCAATGATTCGGTCAAGGTTGCGCAAGAGAATCTGACAGCTGCCCGTTTGCGCGTCCGCGCAACAGCCAGTGGCTCGGCCAGCCTCGGACAGACAGGAGCAGCGCGCGCTGCTATCACCGACAAGGTCGCCGCCGCGGTTCAGAACATCGTGGGCAAGGTGTTTGAGGAAAGTGGTCGTGGCGAAGGATGCAACGGCATCATCGACGACTTTCGGGCGCACAAGGAAAACTACCCTGCGGGGTCACCTGCTGAGAACGTATTGAACACTTGCTTGCTCGCTAAGCAGGCCGAAGCGGTCACTCAGGCGCAGAAGGCCGGTGTGCAACTGCAGAACATCATGCCCCTCAAGTAGCGCTCAGGAACTCGGCCGCTGCACAGGTGGCTCAGTCAATAGGAGACGTCAACATGTCGAGCTTGCGTACGACGAACATTCTTCTTGTGGTCATCGCGCTTTGCTTGGTCGCTCTCGTAGGTAAGCAAACTCTGCTTGCCGTAGTGCCAGACGCAAATGCGGCGACACCGGCGTTGCAGGGCGCGAAGCTGTATGGCTGCTTGCCGGAACCGTTCAACTATCCGAACAATTGCAATTGGCGGCCCTTGCTTGTTGATGGCAAGGGCCAACTCGTTGTCGCGAAATAACTCGGCTCCACGAGGTCATGATGGACAGCGTATTTGTAGTAAATGCCCAGACAGGGCAGCAGATGGGTCCCCCTGCACAGTTCCTGCGAGTACCAGGGCCGGGAGAACTCATCTGGGCGCCACCGAACATGTACAGCGTCGTGCGCGTCGTGCATAGCTGGATGAATGGCCCGAACCCGGTAGCGGCGGTTCATGTCGCGCCTGCACAAAGTCATCCCACAACCGCTGCGATGGCTGGGCACGTCAGTCCGTTTTAGTCCTGTCCAAGCCCCGCACGCAGTATCGGCCGTGACCTCGGGGAGGACCATGACGGTCGCGACGTTCGCGCGGGCAAGGTAGCGCTTGTTGCATGTGGGCCGGGCCAGGCCTGTAACTGCTAGTCGCTATGCGGAGCCGCTGGCGTGCGCTTTTCGCGCAGTGGCTAGCCTCGTTGACCCACGGCTCCCCTTGTAGCGAGCACCAGCACCGGTGACGACGCGGAAAGGGAATGCTGGCGGCAGCCACAAGATGGCGCGATATTTGTCAGTGAAATCAAGGACTTGCCGCGTTGCAGAAGATAGGTTGCGAACCGGCAGCACGTCATCGAGGCAAACTTGTCCGCGAGGCAGCCGGGCTTGCTAAGTGGTTGATTTACCTACTCTGTGGTTGGCAGGACTGCCGTGTCACGACATCGCGATTCTTGATGCAGTTGCATGGGGTCTTTTCGGCCCTCTTTTCGGTCGATCGCAGTCCGGTGTCACGAAGTCGACCCCCATATCGCAGCACTTCGTGACACCCGCGGGTAACTTACCCTTGAAGCGCGACATCCAATGCGCAACTTGCCAGCGCAGAAAGTGGTCGCGACATGAAGTCAAGTACTTGCCGGCCCCCCCCCACTCAGCCGACACAATTTCCCTCGTTACCGCCCCCGTTATGCGACACAAATCGCCACGTCCAGTCGCGGTGCAATCAACTAGCCCTTTGTGTCGCACTAGGGCGAACGCCGCAACTCGGCGTCGATGCCACTAGTCTGCTTAGTCCGCCTCCGGCTCCATCGTCAGCTAACCCACCTTGCGCATTAGCCGACAGCCCGTAAAGGCGCTGTGCCTCCAATCGCGTCACTTCGGCAGCGTGAATCTCCCGGCACGCCTGCAGCTGGCCCAGGCAGCGCGTCAGTCTCAGTGCCGTCGTGGTCCAGTGCCAGGGGGCACTCCAGACAAGCCTCGTCGATATCCTAATCGGTACGCGGATTTGAGAGGACCAGAATATGGACCGCAACTTCGATCCAACAAGTAGACCGGGCGTTGAAGGAGTTGGTCTTGAGTGCTGAACTCATTGTTGTTCTAATCGTCTCGTTCGGCGTGCCCAGCGCGGCACTTTCATTCTTCTGCTTTAAGTTCTGGCAGTACGAACGTAGCGTCACCGCGCAAGCGCGCGCCCTATCCCAGCGGCCGTGCTCAAGAACAACCTGCAGATCCGTTTCTGCGGGTGACCCGCTTGTGACCTATGACAGTCAACTTTGAAGGCGCCTCGCTCCAAGTGCTGAATGCGGCAGAGGAGTTTCGCCACGTACTCAATCTGCTTAGGAAAATCGACATTCGTGACGATGCGCGGGACCGCCTAGCGGCCAGGTCCAGGCTGCTTGCTGCACGTCTGGAGGCGTTTGGCGTGAACGCCAATGCCTTGTTGCATGACCGGAATTGGGCGATCCGGCCGGTCCCCGGTGCCACCTTCTCTTCCCTTGAAGGCGAATGTCAGCCTCGTCGCAGAATTTTTCCGGACTAGACAACGATCCAGCTGAACGTGTTCGTTCCGGCATACGTTCACGGCGCCGCGACCGGTTCACCTGGCGGTCGGACCAGGGTCGCCTTGCAAGCGGCGATTGCAGGCTTGATCGGCTCGAATCGTATGTCACTGTCAGAACGGGTGAAAAACGAGCGCGGCAGTCTCCATCCGCGGCACGATCAATACCTCTTGCTGTTGCGAGCCAATGAAGAGGTACTTGAACCGGACGTACTGTTCCTCCGGCAACTGGTTCTCCAGACACAGCGCGCGGTCGTTCAGGTCGTAGCGCTGAGCAAGCATGAACGCCTTCGCAGGCAGCGCCGATTCGTCAAAGCCCCTGAACAGCACCGCGGAGTACGCCCAGCCAAATACGCCGGGGTCGCCGTAGCTCGCTTGCGGCGCCACCGCGCCCTTCGCCATCCGCGCCAGTCGTTCGCCTCCCCTCGGACGCGCACGGCGCAAGCCTCGAGAATCCAACGCATCCCATTCGAGGCAGACTCATGCATCCAACGCGTCCCATTCGAGGCGGACTCATGCGCATCGACGGCGCGTCGCCGCCCTCTCCACGATCACCGTCTTCCGGCGAGCGCAGCGCCGGGCCCGCCGTCTCGCCTGAGCGCGATCCCGACGCTCTGCCGGGACTGCGGCGTCGCACTGCGTCGGGGCCGATGCCCGGTGAACCGCGGCTGGATGCCGCGGAGGACGCGGACGCGCCGCGCCGCAGGCGCGCGGTACTGCCGACCCTGCTGCGGACGGAGCCTGTCCAGGCCGGCGCCGGCGCCGGCGGCACGGCCGTCGCCGAAGCTTCGGCCCAGGCGCCCGCGGCCGCGCAGCCTGTGCAAGTGATGCAGACCGGGCAGCCCGAACTGGACCAGGTGGCGATCCAAATCGCGAGGCTGGTGCCATTGATCAACGAGGTCAAGACCGGCCTGGCCACGGCGACCGACATCAGCAGGCGGCAAGGCCAGAGCTCGTTCAGCCAAAACTTCGATATGCTAGCGAACCTGAAACCCGGGAAGCACGACGGGTTCCGCCGCAAGCTGGACAAGATACGCGGCAGCCATCCCGGGGTGGTGAAGGCCTTCGAGGCCGCGGTCGCGCGCAAGAGGGTTGACCCGAATCTCGATCGGTTCGCCGCGGACCTGCGCGCGCTGGTGCCGCTCATTAAAGCCGTCAAGGAAGAAGGCAAGATTCCGTCCATCATCAGCCAGCGGGACGACGCGCCATCGAGCTTCAAGAACGCATTCGATGGCAAGGGCAATCTCAAGGCGGGGAACCCCCAGGCCGCGGCGATCCTCAGGAAGCTCGACTTCATCCGAGACTCCCATCCCGGGGTGGTGAAGGACTTCGAGGCCGCGCTCGCGCTCAAGCCGGTTGGAAAGCAGCTCGATCGGGTTGCCGCGGAGCTGCTCGCGCTGGTGCCGCTCATTGAAGCCCTCAAGGAACGCAAGGAGACGCTGTCCGCCATCAGCCAGCGAGCCGCAAAGCCATTTAGCTTTTTGGGCACGTTCGATGCCAACAGCAATCTCAGGACGGACCCGGGGAACAGGCACGCCGTGGCGATCCACAACAAGCTCAAGTCCATCCGGGACTCCCATCCCGGGGTGGTGAAGGACTTCGAGGCCGCGCTCGCGAGGAAGCCGGCCGAGCGTCCGACGCCCAGCAAGCCGAGACCAGGCCGCCCGAGGAAGGACGCGGCACGTCCAGTGGAATTCCGCGTGCCCGCCAGCCGATCGAGCGCCGGCGCCGCGACGGCCGCAGTGCCGCTCGCACCGGCGGCGGCCGTGGGCGCGCAGCAGGCGACCTCCTTGCCCAGCGTGCGAGCGATGGGCCAGAAATTGGGCGCCCTGGAGCGCGCCATCCTGTCGGTTCGGGCGGGCCGCGAGTCGCTGGAAGCCATCAATCGCGAGTTCCAGGGCGTGTCGCGCCTGGTGACCCCCTCGGGACGGTGGCGCAGCGAGTCCGAGCTGCGCCAGGTCTTCAACGAATTGAACTCCGACGCCGACCGCCGTGACCTTCGCCGGATCCTCTTGGCCTTGAACACCCTGCTGCCCCAAGAGCAGCAAGGCGGGGCGGAATCGTCGAGGACCGCCCAGCAACGGACAACCCCGGCGCTCGGGACGCACGATGCGCGGTTCGCGCTGAACCCCGGCGTCAGCGCGGGGGCGGTGCTCCGCGACGAATCGCGGGCCGCGGCGGCCGCCCAAGCGGTCGAGCCCCCGCCGCCTGCGACTGCAGGCGCGAGCGCCGAGGCCTACGTGCCGCAAGAAGCCCCGCCCCTTGCGCCCGCGCGCCGTGCCGACTCGGGATTCAGCCATCTCTCCGACCTGTCCGAGGCTCGACCCTTCCTCGACCTCAACGCCCGGGCCATGGACATTCCACCAGGCGTCGGCCTGCCCGGCCTCGGCAGCGAGCGGCGGCGACCGGGACCCTCATCCGCCCGGGCAGAGGAGGAGGAGGTGTCGTCGCACCCGCGTGGTGCCATGGCCGCCCCGGCCGCCCGGGCCGCGATCCCCCCCGCCATCGTCCCGCCCGCCCGGCAGCCCCCCGCCTCTCCGGGCTCGAGCGCTCTCTCGGGGTTCAGCCACCTGTCCGATCTGTCCGAGGCCCATCTGTGGGATCTGAATACGCCCGCCGGCTCCCCGGAGGCCGCGGTGCCTCAACCCGTCGTCGTGCCTCAGCCCGCCGCCGTGCCGGCCACACAGCAGCCGCCGGCATCGCCGGCAGACAGCGCCCTGTCGGGATTCAGCCACCTGTCCGACCTGCCCGAGGCCCATCTGTGGGATCTGAATACGCCCGCCGGCTCCCCGGAGGCCGCGGAGCCTCAGCCCGCAGGCAACCAAGCGACGCATGCAGCGCAAGCACCAGTGCAAGTGCAAGCCGCGCGCGGGTCCGCACCCGAGATCATCGACCTGGATCAACACGCGTCGCCCGAGCAAGAGCGTCCGCGCCGCCATGACCTGCGGAACAACGCCTGGCTGGACGACCGCGACATCTTCGACTACACCCACGTGATCATCCAGCGGATCGCCGAGGAGCTGGGCGACGGCGGCTTCGACCGGATCACGCAACGGATGAACTTTGCCGACTCGCAGCAGGTGTCCCACCTCCTCAATGGAGATCCAACGCTA
>Ga0157377_10000194_pt1 | contig 34091 bp, 30 predicted proteins | sample M55metaG_FD_121116 | JGI IMG/M metagenome (GOLD analysis project Ga0157377, IMG submission 121116) | Miscanthus rhizosphere microbial communities from Kellogg Biological Station, Michigan, USA - M5-5 metaG | ecosystem: Host-associated > Plants > Roots > Rhizosphere > Soil | place: USA: Michigan...
TACGTGTCGGAGAAGCAGACGTAATTCTTCCGCGCGGTCTGGCTGTCGGTGATCTCCCAGGCGCCGACGAAATTGGGAGTGCCGGCGCACTGGGTGGAGGCGATGTTGGTCACGTACGTGACCGCCGCGTAGTTGCCGAAGCGATCCTGCATCAGGATCAGATCGCCGGTTGTCGAGTTGAACGTATCGAACATCCCGTCGGCGTATTCGACGTCGAACGTCCCGGTGTTCTTCTTCTGGCGGCGCATGTACGTGCCGTCGCGGGTGTATTCGATGCCGGTGACCGGCGCGGTGACCGAGTCTTCCGGATCGGTGTCGTGCAGTTTCTCGTAGAAGGCGTGGTCGTGGCCGTCGGCGCCCTCGTAGACCCAGGCCACGCCGGTGTTGGTGGAGTTGCCGGGGGTGATGATGCGGCCGAGCGACAGCAGCCATCCCATGCCGGCATTCGAGCGGCGCGTCGGCACGGCCAGCGAGCGGCCGGCGACCTCCTCGTAGTCCCAGATCTTGCTGTTGTAGGTGAGCGTCAGGGAGTAGGAGAGCCCGCCGTTGACCGGATACGACGGCCCGAGCGGGATGCGGATGGTGAGGTTGCCGTTGAAGGTATTGATGGAGTCGACGTCGCTGAACTGATAGACCTTGTCCGGCGAGAACCCGCGCTCCAGGCCGGGCGGCTGCTGCGCCAGCGCCGCGTGCGAGGCGCAGAGAAGAAGCAGGGAGAGTGCGATGCGGCGCATGATCACTCCCCCACCGTGGCCACGCCGTACCGCGCGTGGAAGGAGTCGAGGACGAAGACCACGTCGCCCTTCTTCAGCTTCTTCGGAACGGCGGCGGTCGTCCCGGCCATCGGCTGGAGCTTCAGCACCGAGAGGGTGACCTTGTTGTTGTTCTTGTCCGTCCCCTCGTCGAGCGAGCTCTGGGAGAGAGCCATCTCGCCCCAGACGCCCACGCCGGGACGCACCACCACGAACTGCACCATCGAGCCGTCCGCGACGATCTGGGCGATCTCGCCGCCGGCGTCTTTCTTCAGCTCCTTGCCGGTGAGCGCGATGCTGGTGGTGCGGTACTCGGGCGGCCCGCCGGCCACCGCGGCGCCGCTGGCGAGGTCGACCGCGAGCCAGATCGACCGCCACGAAGCGGCGCGGTCGAAGTCGGAGCTCACCTGGCCGCTGCCGTTCGCGTCGAGCAGCTGCTTCTCATACGGCTGGATGCGGGTGATGTAGTTGCGCGCCTCGCGCGCCAGTCCGAACAGCAGGACCGGCTGCGAGGGAAGCGTCCCGCGCACGGAGATCGAGTGATCGTTGAAGACGAGCGACAGCGTCTGCGGCGCCGGTTGCGCGCCGAAGGCGCTCGCCGCCAGTGCGAGCGAGAGAAGGACGAGCGTTCTCGAAGCCATGGGGCGGTCGGCCTCTCTCACTGCATCGACAGCAGGACGAGGATCTCTCCCTGCCCGCTCCGGAGCGGCTCGAGAGCCTTGCCGATGAGCGTGCCGGGACGATGGATCTTGACCCCGCCGAGGTCGACCGGTTCGGAGCGCATGGCCATGCCGGGGATGTCGCTGGTGACGAGGAGGTCTCCGGCCTCGATCGGGGCGCGGGTGGCGTCGACCCGCACTTTGACGCGGCCGGTGGTGGCGATCATCGCCTTGGAGTCGCCCGGTACGCCGAGGGTCAGGCCGGGCTGCGCGGAGACGACGCCGGCCACGCGCGTGTCGTAGGACGTCACGGAGCGCACCACCGTGTTCTCGGCGCCGCGCGCCACGACCACCACGTTGCCCGCCTCGAGGTGCTCGGTGGTCGGCACCCACTCCGCCACGTCCTGATACGTGGCGATGATGTTGGCGCCTCGAATGGTGCCGTTGACCACCAGCTTGTCGCTGGCCAGCGTCCCCACCGGCTCGCCGCCGATCCGCACCTGGCCGTCCGCGCGGACGGCAAAGCGGCTGGCCGCGCCGCTGTCGACGGACAGCGCATTGGAGTTGACGTCGGTGGCGGCGATGGAGACGAGCAGCCCATTCGACAGCGCCACTGAATTGGAGTCGTTTCTGGCGGCCATGGCATAACCCTGCGCATTCGTGCGCCAGGTGATCGCGCCCGCGTTGACGCCGGTGCCGCTCGCGTCGAGGACGTTCGTCGCCGTATTCGCCAGCTTCGAGGTCGGGGTGGTCACGCCGATACCGATGTTGCCGATGTGATTGAAATACGCATTGCCGACATAGGCGGGGAGAAAGATCCGCGACCCGCCGCCGCCGTCGAGCAGGTGAAGGCTCACGAAGGCGGTCAAGACCGAGTGATCGAGGGTGAGGACCTGCGAGTTGCCGTTGTTCGCGCGCAGGTTCAGCAGGTTGCCGACGCCGGGCAGGGTCATGGTCAGCGACGAGTTCACCGAGAGCCCGCCGCGGACCGTCGCCGCGCCGTTCACGTCGAGCAGGGTGGCAGGGACGTTGGTGTTGAGGCCGACGTTGCCGCCGCTCAGCACGTGGATGCGCTCGGCCGAGCCGGCCCAGAGCGAGAGGTCGCCGTCAGCCGCGTTGTTGCCGATGTTGAACTGCCGCGGCGTCCCGGCGAACGTACTGCCGCGCTGGTTGATGAAGCCGTACAGCGTCGCGTTTTCGTAGAAGCCGATCATGCTGACCGGCGAGGTGGCGTCGGTGTGCGTCAGGCGCATGTTGGCGTTCGACGGGGCGCTGACGTGCATCAGGTCGGCGGGAGCGCCGGTCCCGACGCCCACCATGCCGCGGACGATGGCGTTGCCGGCCGTCGCCTCCTTGACCGAGACGTCGTCGAGCTCGAACCAGCCGTTGTTCGGCGGCGTCGATCCCCCGCCTCCCAGGTAGAAATCGAGCGCGGGGCGGTTTTGAATCACCGGCCCGGTGAACATCGTCACCAGCTGCGGCGCCGATTGGTTCGCCGGCAGGATCGTCCCACCCTCGTTGTCGCCGAGGACGACCTGAAACGTGGTGGACGAGCGGTAGCGGAAGGTGATCCGGTAGCTGCGGTACTGCACGAAGGTGATGGCCTGGGACAGCTTGCCGCCGGCGGGGGCCGTCACGTTCGTGTATTCGAGACGTTGCGCGCGCCCGGTGAAGCCGTTGGCGTTGGTGATGATCGACGGCACCAGCGTCAGCGAGCCGCCGCCGGCCGTATAGGCGGAGGCCGTCCACAGATCGCCGGTCGTGCCGTTGCTGCTCGGCCAGTCGACGCCATTGCTGGAGAGCTCCACCGCCCCCGGCGCGACGTCGGAGACTTCCATGCTGCCGCCGACCGACAACCGCTGCAGCGGACCGGCGTTGCCGACGCCGACCTTGCCGTTCGGGTAGTTGATGTTGCCGGCGATGTCCGGCACCCATTGCGCGAAGGCGCTCGTGGCGGTCAGCAGGAAAACGAGAATCAATCCGAGTCGCGGCGTGGAAATACGGTTCACAGTTCTTCTCCGTTCGCGCGGTCAATGCGCGTTGATGTGACGGACGATTCGCTTTTGCCGAGCGGAGGACCGAGCGTCACATAGGTGTGACGCGAAACGGAGAATCCCTACCCTCCACGCAAATAAAAAATGGAGGGTAGGGTTGGAGGCGGGCTATTTGCCCCAGGCGTCCGACTGCCGCTTGATCTCCTTGGCCAGCTCGGCCTCGGCCTCGGTGGCCTTCGACACCGCGCTGGCGGCGGTGGCCTTCGCCTCGGCGACCTGGCCGGCCTTGTTCTGCATGCGGGCCTTCAGCCAGAGCGTGCGGGTGTTCTCCTTGACGGCCAGCGCCTGATCGAGCCACGCGCGCGCCTCGTCCATCTTCCCGTTCTGGAAGGCGAAGTCGGCGGCGCCCAGCGGCACCGACCAGCGCTGGCTGTCGACGCCGGCGATGGCGCGCTTGGCCGCGGCCATGGTGCGGTCGACCGACTGCGTGTCGACGGTGAACGGCACGGCGATCTTCTCCCACCGCACCGCGATCTTGGCCGTGTCGGTGGTCATCTCCGGGATCTCGAACTCCATCCACTCGCGGAACTCCGCCGGTTCCGGCTTGGCCGTCACGGTCAGGACGTCCTTCGCCTTGTCGTGCGTGAAGGCGCCCCACTGCTCCGCCTGCGAGTTGAAGACCAGCGACCAGCTGTCCTTCCCCGGGATGGTGAAGAAGGCGTACGTCCCCTTGGCCAGCTTCTGGCCGTTGATCATCACGTCGTCGCTGAAGTTGATGGTGGTCGCCTCGTTCGCGCCGGTGCGCCAGATCTGGTCGTACGGCACCAGGCCGCCCCAGATCGCGCGTCCCTTCACGCCGGGACGGCTGTACTTGATGGTGATGTCGGTGACGCCGACCGTCTGCGTGAGCGTGGCGTTCGGGCTCGGACGCGGGAGACGAAGCTGCTGCGCGGCGAGCGGGAGCGCCGCAAAGATGAGAAGTGCAATCGCTGTTTTTCGCATGGGCGGGGATGCTATCAAAAGCTACGGCCACTCGATCAAGCGGTCCTCCAGCAGCGTGCGCGCGCCGCGGCCGTCGACGATCTCCACCTGCACGTCGGTCGACGGCCAGACGCCGGGCGGCCGCTCGGGGAAGAGGCGGACGAAGCGCGGCGACGGCACCGGGTACCAGGGGTGCGCCTTCGACACCGAGGCGTCGGCCTGGAGGTACGCCGGGAAGCGGATCGCGCCGTTGTTGAAGAGGAGATTCACCTCGCGGATGCCGTGCGGCGACAGCGCGTAGCCGACGAACCATCCCGCCTTTCCGATATGGCCGGGCGGCGGCGAGTCGAGGATGCCGAAGGTCGTCTGGTTGGGCAAGTACTCGCCGCGCAGGAAAGCCAGTGGAGCGGCGGCCTTCAGGCCGCCGTCCGGCGGGCTGAAGCCCGCCGCTCCACCGGTGGAGAAGACCCAGTCGCCCCAGCGGCCATGATCGAAGCGGCGAACGAACGACAATCGCCCGCGCGCCAGCTCACGGCGCAGCCAGGCGCGCTCGCGCTCGGTCGACTCCTCCCCGCGCACCACCACCAGGTCGATGCCGGCGCGGCGGACCTCGTCGAGGAACTCGTCGCTCACCCCCGGCGCCTTCCACAGCGCGCTGAAGCGGTTGTACTGCGGCGGCACGAATCCCGAGACGCCGTTGGCCATCGGCCGGTGGTGCACCGTGGCGCGGAGCATCGGCCCGTACTCCGCCTCGCCGTCGTCGAACGGCACCTCGATGATGCGCACCGGCTGCGTCGCCAGCCAGCGGTCGACCGGCCACGCGCCGGGGACGGCGAGATACCAGCGGATCGGCGCCGCGCGCAGCTCGACCAGGAACAGCGCCACGACGGCTACCGCCGCCCAGCGCCAGCGCCGCGCCAGCGGCGCCACGGCGAAAGCCACCAGCATGGCCAAGCCGATGTAGGCGATGTTCGCCCACCGCGACGGCACCCGCACCGCGCCGAAGCCGGGCACGTACGCGTACAGCAGCCGGTAGAAGAAGGTGTGCAGCCCCAGCGACCCGATGAAGCCGACGGCGATCCAGAGCGCCGCCAGCGCCAGCGGGCGCCGCCGGCGCCGCGCCACGACCGCACCTATCGCGCCGAGCACCAGCGACAGCACGCCCGGGAAAATCCAGCGCTCGGGATTGATGCTCCGGTCGGCGAAGCGCGCGTAGAAACGGTTCGTCACGCCGGGATTGAGCCAGTCGCGCAGCGTGGCCGACGACTCCCAGATCTCCGCCGCGCCGCGCTTCATCCCGTACAGCTTCGACACCGCGGAGTACGGAAGCAGAAACGGCAGGAGCAGCAGCAGCGCCACGGCGGTGACCGCGGCGAGGCGCACCCAGTCGCGCGGCCGCGGCACGGCGACCGGCACCGACAGCGCGATCACGATCGTCCCGAAGAGGAACCAGTGGACGTTCGACAGCCCGTTCATCAGGAAGGCCGCGCCGAACAGCGCCGCGCGGCCCCACGTCGGCCGCGCCGCGTAGTACAGCAGCGCGGCGAGCATCATCGGCAGCCAGCCGGCGAAGACGTGCTGCACGTGCGGCAACTGCGTGAAGCGGAACGGGACGAAGGCGTAGACGACGCCGGCGGCGACTCCGGCCAGCGCGCTGCCGCTCACCATCCGTCCCAGCACGAACATGGCGAATCCCGAGAAGGCGAATCCGAGGAGGATGGCGACGTTGTGCGCGGCGAGCGCGCCGGCGCCGAGCGCGCGCAGCGGGAACAGCAGCAGCGCCACGCCGTAGAGGTTCTCGCTGAAGGCGAGCGAGTACTTCGCCGGATAGAACGCGTTGGCCTGGAAGAGGTGCAGCGGCTGGTGGAAGGTCGCGTACCAGTCCCAGTCGAGGATCCAGGTGTTGATGTACGGATCGCCGGGGTAGGCCACCGCCGTCCCGAGGTTCGGCGCGAGCGGCCAGGTCATCGCCACCGCCAGCAGGAGGAACAGCGCCGCCGCCGGTACGTTAAAATCGCGCGCCATGGTTGCCATTCGATTTACCGGAAACTACGAAGACCTGTCCACCGATCGCGGCTATCAGTTCAAGTTCTACTGCGAGAAATGTCATAACGGCTACATGTCGTCGTTCAAGGCGTCGACGATCGGCATGCTCGGCTCGGCCGCCCGCGCGGCGGGAAGCCTCTTCGGCGGGATCTTCGGCAACGTCGCCGACAGCTCGTACGAAGTGCAGCGCGCCGTCGGCGGCGGCGCGCACGATAGCGCATTGAAGGAGGCGGTCGCGGAGATCGCGCCGATCTTCAAGCAGTGCACGCGCTGCGGCAACTGGGTCTGCGAGCCGATCTGCTGGAACAAGAAGGCCGGCCTCTGCGAGGGCTGCGCCCCCGACCTGGACGAGGAGATGGCCGCCGCGCAGGCCGAGGCCGCGCGCGAGCAGGTGCACACCAAGGCCCGCGAGGTCGACTGGACCAAGTCGCGCGACGTCGGCACGGTCTCCGGCGCCGTCTGCCCGCACTGCGGCGCGAAGACGCAGGGCGGCAAGTTCTGCCAGGAATGCGGCGGCACCCTCGCCGCCAAACGCTCCTGCACCGGCTGCGGCCACGAGGCCGAGGGGACGCCGAAGTTCTGTCCGGAGTGTGGAGCCAGATACTGAGTTGGGATGTTGGGATGTAAGGATGTTGGGATGTCCCCCACCCCAGCCACATCCCAACCTCCCAACCTCCCAACCTCCCAACCTCCTAACGTCCTAACATCCCAACATCCTAACGTCCCAACATCCCAACCTCGTGCAAACGGCAACCGCCTTGCACCCGCGCCGCGCATGACCAACATCGTTCTCTTCGGCGGCTCCTCCGACGAGCGCCACGTCTCCGTCGCCTCGGCGCAGAACATCGCGCGGACCCTCTCCCCGCCGCCGCTGGCCTGGTTCTGGACGCCCGAGGGCGCGGTGCACGACGTCTCGCTGGCGGAGCTGCTCTCGCACCAGCGGCCGTTCGAGGTCGACTACGAGCCGGCGCGGCCGGCCATCTGGCCGACGCTGGAGCAGGCGCTCGACACTCTTCCGGTCGACGATCCCGTCTTCGTCCTCGCGCTGCATGGCGGCGCGGGCGAGGACGGCACGGTGCAGCGCCTGCTCGAGCAGCGCGGCATCGCCTTCACCGGCTCCGGCTCCGCCGCCAGCGCCGCGGCGTTCGACAAGGAGCGCGCCAAGGAGCTGGTGCAGGGCCGTGTGCCGACCGCCGAGGCGCGCGTGGTTCGCGACCCGCGCGCGCTCGCGGACGCCGTGCGCGACATGCTGGCGCGCCACGAGCGCGTGGTGGCCAAGCCGGTGGCGGGCGGCTCGTCGCGCGGGCTGTACTTCATCGGCCGCGGCGACGAGATCCCCGCGGTGAGCGTGCCGTACATCGTCGAGCAGTTCCTCGCCGGCCGCGAGCTGACCGTCGGCGTCATCGATCAGGGCGACGGCCCGATCGCGCTCCCCGTCATCGAGATCGAGACCGACCCCGGCCGCACTTTCGACTACGCCGGCAAATACCTCGGCAGCGGCACGCGCGAGATCTGCCCCGCGCGCATCCCCGACGCCATGCGCGACGCCGCCCAGCGCGCCGCCGTCGCCGCGCACATCGCCCTCGGCTGCGAGGGCTACTCGCGCACGGACCTCATCGCCACCGGCGACGACGAGGTCTGGTTCCTGGAGCTCAACACCCTCCCCGGCCTCACCACCAGCTCGCTCGTCCCGCAGGAACTGGTGACGGTAGGGATCGGCTTTCGGGAGTTCCTGGAGCGGCAGGTGGAGGCGGCGCGGGGGCGTATTGCGCGTAAAGTAATGGCATGAAGAGGATCAGCTTTCGAGTTCCCGATCAACTGTTGGCGAAAATCGAAGCAGAGGCGCGCTTGAACGGAACATCGAAGGCCGAGGTTGTGCGGCGGTGGCTGGTAGATGGCGGAGGCGCGCAACCGAAACCAATGCCGTCGCATCCGCGCACGGGAAGTCGAAAGCATCCGTAAGATGTCGTCGATGACATCGGAGGATCGCGATTTCGAACGACTAAAGCTGCTCTTCGACTACACGAAGTTCCACATCGGGCTCTACGCCACGTTGGCCGCGGCGCTGATCGCCTTGTTGAACGGCGACTTTCTGGGCACGTTCCGGCCCGAAACGAGTGCAATGTGGGCGGCGATCGTTTTCATCGCGCTCGCGGGGCTGGCAGGCGGGGTGATCGCGTCGACAGTTCCACAACGAAGTGGTGCGAAGGCGCTGTACAGAGAAAAGGCGGGGCCGTGGGCGTTGGAGTTCATGCCGGGACGGTGGTGGACATATGTCGAGCACACCTCCTTCTGGCTCGGCATCATCGCCGTGATCATTGCATTCGCGCGCGGCCATCGAACATGCTGAACCGCATCGCCGCCGACGCCCTCCTCCTCTTCCATCTCGCCTTCATCCTCTTCGTCGTTTTCGGCGGGCTGCTGGTGCTGCGGCGGCCTGCACTGAAATGGGTGCACCTGCCGGCGGCGTTGTGGGGCGCGCTGGTGGAACTGGGCGGGTGGACCTGCCCGCTGACGCGCTGGGAGAACCTGCTGCGCGGAAGGGCGGGCGGGGCGGGCTTCATCGACTACTATGTCGTCCGCACCATCTACCCCTCCGGCCTGACGCGCGGCATCGAGCTGGCGCTCGGCGCCGCTGTAGTGACGATTAACATCGCAATCTATGTCTACGACTTACGCCATACCGCAGCACCCCGTCTCCACGACCGAGAAGCCCTTTGACTCCCTGGGGCTGAGCCCCGCCATCCTCGAGGTGGTGCGCAAGATCGGCTTCGAGCACCCCACTCCCATCCAGGCGGAGATCATCCCCATCGCCCTCACCGGCCGCGACGCCATCGGCCTGGCGCAGACCGGCTCCGGCAAGACCGCCGCCTTCGTCCTGCCGCTGGCCGAGCGCCTCACGCACGGGCGCGGCGTGCGCGGGCTGATCCTCTCGCCGACCCGCGAGATCGCCCTGCAGACCAAGGCCTTCCTCGACCTCTTCGGCCAGCATCACGCCCTGAAGACCGCCTGCCTGATCGGCGGCGTCAAGATGCGGCCGCAGACCGACGCGCTGCACGCGCAGCCGGACATCGTGGTGGCCACGCCGGGGCGCCTGCTCGACCACATCCGCCAGCGTCACGTCTCGCTCGACGCCATCGAAGTGCTGGTCCTGGACGAAGCGGACCACATGCTCGACCTCGGATTTCTCCCGCAGATGCGCGACATCCTCCGCCGCCTCTCCCGCGAGCGGCAGACGATGATGTTCTCCGCCACCATGCCGGAGTCGATCGAGATGATCGCGCGCGACTTCATGCGCGACCCGATCCGCGTCGACATCACCCCCGAGGGGAGCGCGGCGGAGGGGATCACCCACCGGCTGTACATCGTGAAGCCGGAGGACAAGCGCAACGCGCTGCTGGCGCTGCTCGACGAGGAGCTGGGCAGCACCCTGGTCTTCGTCCGCCGCAAGATCGACGCGGAGTGGCTCTACCACATCCTCAAACAGAAGGGCCATCCGGTCACGCGCATGCACGCCGACCGCTCGCAGGGAAAGCGCGTGCAGGCGCTGGAAGGCTTCCGCGAAGGGCAGCACCGCATCCTGGTGGCCACCGACATCGCCGGCCGCGGCATCGACGTCCCCGGCATCACGCACGTCATCAACTTCGACATCCCCGAGAACGTCGAGGACTACGTGCACCGCGGCGGCCGCACCGCGCGCGGCGCGGCGCAGGGCATCGTCTCCATCATCGCCACCTGGCAGGACATCGCCATGGTGCGCCAGATCGAGGCGATCCTCGGCGAGAAGATTCCGCGCTGCGCGGTGGCGGGGATCGAGCCGTGGGTGGAGAGCGATCGCGGGCCGTCCAAGCGGCGCTCGCGCGTCTAGTGTGGGCGCTGCCGCCCTCGGCAGCGCGCCCGAGGCGGGCGCGCCCACACTAGTCCTCGTCGTTCGTGGAGAACCCCGTCACGCCGATCGGCACGGCGCCTTCCTTCGGCGTCGATCCGCGGCGGCGGCTGGCCTCGATCTTCGCCTCCCCGGCCGCGGTGACCGGCGTGACGCGCGTGGTCATCTGCGCGCGGGCGCTGGCGAGGTAGACCTTCACGCCTTTCTCCGCGTAGATCCGCGCGATCTCGAGCTCGTCGGCGTCGATGACGATGTAGTCGTCGATGCGCGTGGACCAGATGGCGAACCTGCCGTCGGCCTGCTTGTCGATGCGCCAGCTCATGGCCGGAACCGTACCCCGAAGCGCGCGCTGCGCGGCTGGCCGAGGGTGATGACGGGACTGGCGGCGGTCTCAATGTGGCGGTCGAAGACGTTCTCGACGGCGACGAAGAACCGCCCTCGCGCGGCGAAGAGATCGGCCACGAAGTAGCCGCGCAGGCGGAACTGATTGAGGTCGTCGTCGAACTGCATGGCCGACCAGCGCAACTGCGCGCCGGCGTTTTTGAAGCGCAGCTGCAGCGTGGCCTGGTGGCGCGGCACCTGCGGCGAGCGCTTGCCGCTGGAGAGGCGCGCGTCGGTAGAGAGCCAGCCGGCGTCGAGGTTCCAGTCCGCGCCGATGGACTGCTCGAAGTCGAGCTCCAGGCCGCGCGAGCGGCTGCTGCCGAAGTTCTGGCGCTGGCGCGTGATCAAGGTGGGCGTCGACGACAGCGTGACATTGGCGATGGTGTCCGTGGTGGTCATGGAAAAGAGCGTGGCGCGGATCGGGCCGCTGCGCACGCCGGCCTCGATCGCCGAGAGGCGCTCGGGGCCGAGGTCTTCGTTGGCCAGCGTCACGACGTTGCCGACGCGGAAGCCGCGAATCAGCTCGTTGAGCGTCGGCGCGCGGAAGGCGCGGTAGGCGGCGGCGGTGAAGGCGAGGCGGTCGGTGGCGCGGAAGAGCAGCGTGGCGCGCGGGCTCCAGGCGGTGTCGCGCCAGCGGTCGACGCGCAGCGCCGCGGTGGCGCTCAGGCGCGGCGTCAGCGTCATCACGTCCTCGACATACGCCGCGTCGATGCGCTGGCTGCCGGAGACGCGCGTCGTTCCCTCGTCGCTCTCGCCGCTGACCTGGCGGACGTCGCCGCCGGTGACGATGACATGGCCGCCGCGCGCGAAGGGGAACCACTGCGCCGACCCGCCGCGGCTGCGCGACGGCACGCGCTGGTCGACGGTCAGGCGCTCGCTCAGCCGGTCGGCGGCCACGGCGGAGAAGGTCTGGCGGTAGTCCTGGTCGCCGGCGTAGGCGCGGAGCGAGAGTCCCGACAGATCGGCGCCGAGGATGAGCTGGCGGATGGTGGTGTCGTTGATCTGCAGCGGCGTGCCGTTGTGGCGCGACTCGTCGTAGTGCGAGGCGCGGACGAAGAAGCCGCCGCGCGATACGGTGGCGTCGACGCCGGCGTGGCGCGAGTCGGCCTCGCGGTCGACGGCGCCGCGCTGCGACGGCTGGACCAGGACGTAGCCGCCGGTCCGGAAGAGATCGGCGGTGAATGCGGCGCGCCATTCGCCGCGCTTCGTGGCGGCGTAGAGCTGGCCGTTGGCCGTCGACTGTTGGCCGTAGGAGAGCTCGGCGCTCACTTCTTCGTCCGCTCGCCGGATGAACTGCACCACGCCGCCCATGGCGCCGCTGCCGTAGAGGTCCGCGCCGCCGCCGCGGACGACCTCCACCCGCGAAATGCCGAGGCGCGGGACGCGGCCCCAGTAGATCCAGCCGCCGAAGGGGTCGTTGAGCGGCACGCCGTCGTCGAGCACCAGCGCGCGCGACGCGCCGCTCGCCCCCAGCCCGCGCAGCGAGACCCCCTGCGTGGTCGGGTTGGCGGTGCGGCTCCCCGAGCGGCGGAAGAGCGTGAAGCCGGGCACCTGGCGCAGCGCGTCGTCGAGCGTGGGCGCGGCGCTGTTGCCGAGCGACTCGCGGCTGACCACCACCACGCTCGACGGGGTATCGGCGAGGCGGGTCTCCTTTCGGGTGGCGGTGACGGTGATTTCCTCGGAGTGCTGAGGAGGTCCTGCGTCCTGTGTGCCGCGTCCTGCGTCCTGGATAAGGGTCGTCAGGAGCAGAAGCGCGGTGAGCACCGTGCGATTGTACGCAGGACACAGCACGCGGGACGCAGGACCTGGTTTTTCCTTTGCATGATAAAGTACTTACCATGTTCGACGTCTTCATCGCCGGCGCTGGCCTGGCGGGACTGCAGGCGGCGCGGCTGATGGCCATGCGCGGGCTGCGGGTCGCGCTGGCCGACCGCAAGGCTTCCGTCACCGACTCCGTCCACACCACCGGCATCTTCGTCCGCAAGACGTGGGAGGACTTTCCGCTCCCCGCCGAGCAGCTCGGCCCGGCCATCAGCGACGTCGTCCTCTACTCCCCCGCCCGCCGCGCCCTCCATCTGCGCGCGCCGCGCGACGAGTTCCGCGTCGGCCGGATGCGCTGGATCTATCTCTACCTCCTAGAGAGCTGCGCGCGCGCCGGCGTGGTCTGGATGCCCTCCACCCGTCTCCTCCGCGTAGAGGGGTCTGACCCCATCGTCATGCGGGGCGGGCGGGTGGAGCGGGTGGAGGCGCGCTTCGTGGTCGGCGCGGACGGGCCGCGCTCGCTCGTGGCGCGCGAGCTGAAGCTCGACACGAACGAAGAGTTCCTGGTCGGCATCGAGGACGTCCTCCCCGGCGAGGCGCCGGCGATGCACTGCTTCCTCGATCCCCGCCTGGCGCCCGGCTACATCGCGTGGGTTGTTGACGACGGCCAGGAAAAGCACGTCGGCGTGGCCGGCTATCGCGACCGCTTCGATCCGGCCGACGCGCTGCGCCGCTTCCGCGCCAGCATCCCCCATCTGGCGAGCGGGCGGACCATCGAGCGGCGCGGCGGACTGATCCCGGTCGGCGGGATCCTGCAGCGCATCGCCTGCGAGCGCGGGCTGCTGATCGGCGACGCCGCGGGCGCCGTCTCGCCGCTGACCGCGGGCGGCCTCGACGCGGCGATGCGCCTCTCCGCCTTCGCCGCCGAGGTCGTTGCGGAGTATCTCGAGACGGGCGACGCGAGCGCGCTCGCCGCGTACGACGGCAGCCGCTTCCGGGCGCGCTTCCTGACCCGGCGCTTCATGCGCAAGGCGATGCGCGTGGCCGGGCATCCGCTGCTGCTGGAGCTCGGCTGCGCCATGCTGCGCGCCACGCCGCTGCGCGCGCTGGCGGCGCACATCTTCTTCGGGCGCGGCTCGTTTCCGGACGTGCCGCGCGGCGCACTCAGTCCAGCGGCACCGTGACCGTCTCGCCGGCGATCACCGTCACCGGGATCGACTTCTCCACCGCGTCGCCCTTGCCGAGGATCTCCAGCACGTACGAGCCCGGCGCGATGTTCTGCGGGCCGAACATCTGGTTCGGCGCCGCGCTGCCGATGAACGCCGGCGCGCCGCCGCCCGCCGGCACCAGCCGCACCCGCCGCACCTGGGAAGTGATGAAAACGATCGCGCCGGCGCGCTGCAACACGACGCGCACGTCGCCGGTCGGCACGCTGAAGGCCACCTTGCGCTGCGGCACGTAGCCCTGCGCCTGCGCGTTGAGCGTGTACTGACCCGGCTCGAGGTAGAACTTGATCCCCTCTTCGTCGCGCTGCATGTTGCCGGTGATGAACTGCCCCTTCGCGTCGGAAACCGAGGCGTTGGCGTTCGACATGATCTTGCCGGTCATGGCGTCGACGATCTTCACCACCACCGGCGTGCCGCCCGCCATCCGCACTTCGATCTCGGGCGCGCTGCCGCCGGCGATCACCACGTCCTTGGTGACCGGCGAGTAGGGCTGCGACACCGCGACCAGGGTGTAGGTGTCGTCGGGAACCGCGGCGAAGAGGAAGCGGCCGTCGCTGTCGCTCTGCGCGTTGCGGCCGGCCATTCCCTTCCCGCGAAGGGAGATGCCGGCGTTGACCACCGGCGCGCCGGTGGCGGCGTCGACCACGCGTCCGCGCACGTTCGCGCCGCGCACGTCGACGTCGTGCGTCCCCGAGCCGCTGATCTCGATCTTCTCCTCGTACCGCACCTCGGGGCCGAGGACCATGACGCGGTACTCGCCGCTGCCGAGACCGTTGGCCTCGTAGAGGCCGTTGTTGATGCGCGCGGAGGCGAACGGCCGGCTGCTTCCCGGCGTCGCCGGCGCGAAGTTCAGCGACCCGGCGGCCATCGGCACGCCGTTCATCGTCACGCGGCCGCGCATGGTGTAGCCCTCGGCGAAGTCGATCTGCACCGGCGGCGCGCTGCCGTTGGTCACGGTGATCGTCTTCGGCTGCGCGCGCCGCTCGCCGCCCGCCACGTTGGCGCTGATGGTGACCTGCCCGTCGGGAACGCCGCGCAGGGTGAAGGCGCCGCTCGCGTCGGTCTGCCCCGACGTGCTGTTGTTCTGCCCCATGCCGTACGCGTAGACGCGCACGCCGGCCAGCTCGTGCTCCGGCAGTCCGGTGACGCGGCCGGTGACGACCGCGCCGCTCTTGAGCGTGAGCGTGACCGGCGCGGTGGCCGGCAGGTCGACGTCGCGCTCGGTCGCGGAGACCATGCCGCTCTTCCGCGCGGTGATGTTGTAGCGCGACTCGGATAAGCCCTCGATGACGAAGGAGCCGTCGGCCTCGCTGACCGCGCGCGGCTCCTCGCCGCCCCTGGCCGGCGCCTGCGCGCTGACGTTCGCGCCGGCCACGCCGGCGCCGCTGGAGTCGATCACGCGGCCGTGCAGCTCGTGGCCGCGGTCGAGCTCCACGTCGAGGCGGGTGTCCTTCGCCGCCGCCACCTCCGCCGACTTCCTGCGCGTGACGAAGCCCTGCTTGCGGAAGTCGAAGGTGCGCTCGCCGGCGCTGATGCCGTCCAGCACGTACTCGCCGTCGCCGTCGGTGACGGCGCGCGACGGCGTGCCGCCGAAGGAGCCGGGGCTGAAGCCGAGCATGACGGCGACGCCGGCCAGCGGCTTGCCGCCGGCGGTGACGCGGCCGGTGACGCGCGCGGCGCGGTCGAGCTGCACCTCGACGCCGGTGACGGCCGCGCCTTCCTCGACCACGATGTCGGTGCGCGAAGCGCTGACGTAGCCCGAGGCGCTGACGCTGACCGATGCGTTGCCCGGCGCGATGTTGTCGAGCACGAACGCGCCATCCTCGGCGTGCACGGTCTGCCCGGGAGTGGGCGGACCGCCGCCGAAGCCGCCGCGGCGGCGTTCCGGCGCGACGGTGAAGTCGGTGATCGGACGCCCGCTTCCGCGCTCGGTGACGCGCCCCTCGATGCGGCCGCCGCGCGGGAGGGTGATGGTGACGTTCTGCGCCGGCGGCGTGACCTCGACCGCGTTGCTGGTCAGGCGCCGGTCGGCGGCGGAGGCGACCAGGCTGAGGCGCGTGGCGGGGAGCGAGTCGATGGTGAAGAGGCCCGCGGCGTCGGCGTCGCGCCGCGCGCCGGTGGTCTCGACGGCGACGTTGGCGTTCGCCGCCGGGGTGCCGTCGGCATAGACCACCTTGCCGCTGACCGACACGCCGGCCTCGACCTGCAGCGTGAAGGGCGAGGAGCGCGCGTTGAGCGTCAGCTCGCGAATGACCGGGATGATCCTGGCCGGCTCGCCGCGCGTGAAGATCGAGTAGTCGCCCTCGACGATGCGATAGGTGACGAGGCCGTTCGCGCCGGTGACGCCGCAGGCGTCGCGCGCCGGCTCCTCGCACGCCGCGGGGGTGAACGCGCCCTCCTCGCGCGTGCCGAGGCCGACGCGGACGCCGGCCACCGGGCGCTGCCCGCGGTCGACCACGCGCACCTGCAGCGGGAAGCCCTGCGGCAGGGTGATGACGACGTCCTTGATCACCTCGCCCGGCTTGAGGTTCCAGCGCGGCGACAGCCCCGCCGCGAAGCCGCGCTTCAGGGCGACGGCGCGCGCCAGGCGAAGCTCGGCGGGGAGGCGGAGGAGGAAGTTGCCGGCGGCATCGGTGATCGTACGTCTCGTACTATCCGTGGACCCGCCCACCAGCGCGCCGGCGACTGGCTTGCGCTCCTCGTCCATCACCCGGCCGTAGATCCGCGCGTACGGCCGCGCGGCGACGCTGCGGCTCGCCGACTCGGTCAGCGGGAAGACGGTCTGATCGGCGGAGTACGACCAATGCTGCGCGCCGAGGTTGTACGTCCCCTGCGGCATCGGATCGAAGGTGTAGCGTCCCTTCGCATCGGCGGGCACCGCCTGCTGGTCGCGCGAGGTGGCGTTGCCGAGGGTGACGATGGCGCCGGGCACCGCCTCGCCGGTGACGGTGTCGCGCACCACGCCGCTGAGCACCGCGCCGCGCTTCAGGCGGATCTCGATCGCCGCCGCGCCGCGCGTGGCCAGGCCGGCGTCGCTTCCGGCGAAGGCGTAGATGGTCTGCCAGTTCGACGGCGCGTGGGCGATGGCGAACGTGCCGTCCTCCGCGCTCGTCGCCAGCGGGAAACCATTGATGGCCACGGTCGCCTTCGGCGCCGGCTGCCCGTTCGCGCCGAGCACGCGCCCCTTCAGCGCCACCCCCTTCTGCAGCTTCACCTCGGAGGAGGTTCCCCCGAAGGAAGTCTGCTCGATGGCGAAGTCGGGATGGATGAACGTGGCGGAGTTGCTCTCGTTCGCCGTGAACGTCCCCGCCGCGTCGGTGCGCGTGAAGTAGTTGGAGTTGAAGGCCACCAGCGCGTTGGCCACCGGCTTGCCGCCCGCGGTGACCTTGATCGTGTGCGGCGCCGGCTCGCGCAGCAGCACCGGGCCGAGGTCGAGGTTGTCGGCGAACGTGCCGCCGCGGCGGCGCGCGCCCGACTCGATCACCAGGTCGACCGCGGCGGTGCCCTTGGTGTCGGCGGAGAACGTGCCGTCGTCCTTCGACGCCGTCGACGTCAGCGGCTCGCGCTCCGGCTTGCCGGAGAGGAGGCGCAGGCGCACCGCGCGCGACCCTTCGCTGGGATAGACCTTGATGGTCGCGCCGGCGACCGGCTTGCCGTTTTCGTCGACGACGGTGCCGGTGATGGCGGCGTGGGCGGAGGCGGCGATGAGGACGAGGAGAAGGAGGCTCAGGTGTCGCACGGTTACTGAATTATGACGCGGAGCCGCGCCGCGAGTTCCGCGTGGCCGCGCTCCGCGGCGACCTCAGCCGGAGTCAGAGTGCCAGCACCTGCCGTGCGACTGGGCCAAGCCGCGCGCGTGTCTCAGGCCGCATGCCGGCCGCGAAGTCGGTCCCGGCGCGCCCCTCCCCCGGAATGAACGCGCCTTGGATCGATCGGCGCGGACCGCTCGATCGGTTTGCGGCGTGGCCATGCCATGCGGACCCATTGAAGATCAGGAGTGAGCCCGCACAGCCGCAGGCCAACTCTTGCCCCGCGTGCTCGGCCCGCGGATCCGACATGCGGTCCGCTGGCGTACCCGGCCACCGGTGCGAGCCCGGCACGAAGCGAGTCGCGCCGTTGTCGGGCCGGAACTCATCGACCATCAGAATGAAGCCGAGAAGCGGCCAATCGCCGGAGTCACGCCTGACGTCGACGTGCAGGTCCTGGGCGGGCGTGCATGGCCGCACCGTCCGGGCGTGCAACGAGCTCAGTTTGAACGGCCGGCCGATGACGAGGCAGCACGCCTCGAGCAGCGGCGGGAAGACATACAAGGCATCGAACTCGGCCCCACGATTGACGAAATCGCTCACCCGGGTGGAGGTGCTGCCGATTCTCACGTCGTTGGCGGTCGCCGACGCAACGGCCGCGGTGTATGCGTTCGCCAGCCGTTCCACCCCATCCGGCGTTCCCGGGCCGGGAAGCACGACGAAGCCCCGCTCCTGCAACGCTGCGGCGACGTCCGCCGGGAGCTCGCTTCCTGCAGCCAAGGTGTTGAACCAGTCGGACATCTAACTACGATCTAAATCATGACGCGAAGCCGCTCCGCGAGCTCCGCATGGCCGTGCTCCGCGGCGACCTCGGCCGGCGTCTTGCCGTCGTCGCTCTTGGCGCGCGGATCGGCGCCGCGCGCCAGGAGCAATTCGGCGAGCTCGGCGTCCCCGCCGCTGGCCGCGCTGTGCAGCGGCGTGAAGCCGAGTTGCTGGCGGGCGTTGACGTCCGCGCCGCGGTCGAGCAGCAGCGCCATGGTGGCGCGGTCGCGGACCGCCGCCGCGGCGTGCACCGGCATCACGGCGGCCTGGTTGCGCGCGCGGGCGTTGACGTCGGCGCCGCGCTCGATCATCTCGCGCGCCAGGCCGGGATGGCCGAAGAAGATCGCCAGGCCGAGGAGCGGGAAGCCGTCCTTCGAGTAGGCGCCGAGGTCCCCGTCGAGCGCGCGCCGGTCGCCGAGCGCCGCCAGCTCCGGCGGCGAGAGTTGCGCGCCGCGCGCCACGAACAGCTCCGCCAGCTCCGGATGGCCGTGATAGACGGCGAAGAGGATCGGGGTGATGTCGTGCGAGGTGGCGTCAAGCAACGCGCGGTCTTCGTCGAGGAGCGCGGCGACGACGGCCGCGTCGTTGCGTTTGATGGCGTCGAACAGCTCGTCGGTCTTCATGGCGTCGAGTTTATCCCGCCGCGCAGCAGCGGGATCAGCGGAACCACCGCGCGATCACGTGCGGCGCGGTCGTTCCCATGAGACTCAGGGATAAGATCCGCCCATGGCCCGTCGATGGTTCGTATCATTAGCCCTTCTCGTTGCGGTTACGGCGTCCGCGGATACGCCTTCCACTGGCACAGTGATCCCGGGAATGGTCTCGTACGACCAGTTCGCGTCCGCGCTTTTGACGAAATATCAGATTGCTGGTGGCGCCCTCGCGGTGGCCCGCAACGGCCAACTCGTCTTCGCGCGAGGGTATGGCTACGCGAACAAGGCGACCGGCGACCTGGTGCAGCCTGACTCGCGATTCAGACTGGCGAGCCTCTCGAAGCCGATCACTTCGGCCGCGGTCCTCCTCCTTTTGCAACAAGGAAAGCTGAGTCTCGATCAGCGCGTGTTCGATATTCTCTCCTACGAGCCACTACCGGGACAGAGCGTCGATCCGCGACTGGCAACGATCACCATCCGGCACCTTCTCGAACATTCCGGTGGATGGAACCGCGATACGACGTTCGATCCGATGTTCCTGCCGGTCCCCATCGCTGCCGCGACCGGAACACCGGCACCCGCAACGACAGACAGCATCATCCGCTTCATGATGGGAAAGCCGCTCCAATTCAATCCCGGATCTGACTTCAACTACTCGAACTTCGGCTACGCTCTGCTCGGGCGCGTGGTCGAAACGATCACCGGCCAGCCCTATGAGACGTTCGTGCGGGAACAAGTTCTCGCGCCCGGCGGCGCCACATGCATGCAGATTGGTCATTCGCTGCAGGCGCAGTCCCTGCCGGGGGAGGTGAAGTACTACGACTTTCCGGGGGCGCCGTTGGGGCCATCGATCTATGGGACCGGGACCCAAGTCCCCAGGCCCGACGGCGGATTCCATCTGGAGGCGATGGCTGCGCATGGCGGCTGGGTGGCATCGACGGTCGACTATCTCCGGTTCGTCCTGTCTGTCGATGCCATGAACGATCCTCCGGACATTCTCACGGAAGCGACGACCAGCCTGATGATCGCGCGGCCAACGATCCCCGTTTGGTCGAAATCGGCGGCTTGGTACGCCAAGGGGTGGCAGGTGCGGCCGTCGCTGGGGGACGCCAACTGGTGGCACACAGGCGGCCTTGCAGGAACCACGACAATCGTCGTCCGCAACTACGGCGGCGTGGCGTGGGCCGCGTTTTTCAACTCTCAACCATCAAACGTTGACGCGTTCGTCGAGGAGCTCGACTCCGGAATGTGGACGGCTCTGGCCGGCGTCACGAGCTGGCCCTCATACGACCAGTTCCAATCCTTCGCCCCTTGTGCCACCAGCACGATCCGCCGCCGCGCTGTGCGCCCCTGATTACCGATTTCCGCGATGGATTCGACCTCGCCGCTATTGCGGGGTGATCGTCATGATCTCCTGCGTGTCGTTGTCGGTGACGGAAATGAACGCCCAGATCCTGGCTCCCGGCGAAGGAGTCAATTCGATCCGGACGCGTTCGGCCGCTGTCACACCGGGGAATCTGACGGTCAGAGGTCCCAGCTGTGCGTAGCCCGGGTTGTAGAGCGGCAGTCCATTCGTAGGGAGCGCGAGATCCGTTGACGCGAGCACCTTTTCGGTCTTCTCATCGACCGCGGCGACATGAACGGTGCCCGCCCCCTCGGCACCGGCTTCGTAGATGCGAATCATGGCCCTGAATCGGGATGATGTCGGCACCTGGATGAGACTCAACGAGTGATCGACGAAGTCATCTTCATGCGCCACCGGGATCTCGACGCCGAAACTTCCGGTCTGCCGGGAGATGTCCCGAACCCGCAACTGAATTCTGAAGTCCTTCTCCGCAGTTCGCTGAATGTAGACGAATTGACCGGGAGGAGCGCTGGCCGGCGGTCGATAGACCAATAACGGAAGTGTGATGCCGCGCGTCGGCGTCTGGTCGCCGCCGATCAGAGGGAAGACGGACGTCGCGGTGGCGCTGTCATTCCGGAACCAGATTTCTGTAGTCCATAGGAGCCGAAACTGCCAGGGGTGTCGGCGCTGGTAATGGGCAGGAGAATCCGGACGAAATCGTTCGGTTGCGCGAATGCGGAAAGAGGTATCAGCGATGGAATGAGAACGGCGAGGTAGACCAGACGACGCATCGATCACCATCCGACTTGCTGCGCGGTAATCGGGCAGAGGTTGTACGTCATTTCGTCCATGATGCAGACTTGATGTGTCTGGCAGCCGGTTCCGGTCGTATGGCAGTTTGCATTCGTGACGCTCGGAAAGCCCGCGACGATCCGGGGACCAAAGCTCGCACAATAGCTACAGGTGAAGCACCCGCCCGGATAATATTCATCGCAGGCCCAGAAGGTGTGCGCGATCTCATGCGAGAGCACTTGCTTGAAACCTGAAATCCCCCAACCTGCATTCGTCAGGGTCATGTCGATCCATGGGCCGCCGTAATACGAGAACGCATACTGGTAGTTACTACCGTATCCACCATAGCTCATGCCGGTATGGCAATCATGCGCCACGAAAACAGACAATGCGCCGGTCAGCTGGTATCCCGACCAGTAATGGGTCCGAACATGCTCGTTGTATTCTTCAGCCATCGCTCTGACGGTGGTTGGATTCACCGGACTCGCGACGAACCCACCGGCGCGCGCTACGCTGGAGCCGAGGTAATAGGGGGCATTCGTGTCTTGCTTCCTCAGAATCTCCGCCACCCAAAGATAATCGTCGCTGAACACATGATTGATCGGCTCATACCCGGTCGCCACGTTGGAGCTCGACCCTGCAGCCCAGCCAGGATAGGCTTCCCACGGTGTGAGACCGAAAGACAGCGTGATCCCCCGAGCCTGAGCCTGATCCGACCAGAAAGTAAGGCCGTAAAGCACTTGAGGCTCGAGGTCGCCGACATCGGCCCAACTCCAAGAACAGTCATCGTGATCGATCGCGCCGCTGCTTTTCCATTTCAAAGACGGTCACGACGAAGTCGCCCTCCATCTTCGCGAACGTCCACGGCGGCGCGGTGGAGCTCAACCCGGATACCTGACCGGGGCTCCGCAACGGCGGCCGTGTCGTTTTCGTCTCGACGGCTGTCCTGGCCTCCGGCTGAGATTCTTTATGAACCGACGCATATGACCCAACGTCTCCGGTAAGCGGCGGTCCCGGCGGCGTATCGAGACCCTTTTGAATGATGGCCTCGAGAGTGCCGTTCATGATTCGGTCGAAGAACCGCGCCAGAGGCGCATCGCGCTTGCTTTGAAACAGACCCGGCGCAATGCCGGCCAACGGCCGCGAGCCGCGATGAATCGCACCGATACCACCGTTCATGATGAGGTCGCGGTCGGCGCTCGGGTCGATGCGAGCCAGGATGAGACGATCACCGAATAAAAGTACATGACCGCCAGCCTTGCGAATGGCCGCCATGGACTCGAAGCTCTTCGATCGGGAGGCATCGACAACGAAGGCGGCGACCCCAGAGACCGGCTTTAATGCGTCCAGGTACGCTTGAGTTCGGCATTGACCGAATGCTGCCTGGGCGATCACGAGCGTAGTGATCATGCTATGAGGAATCTGGAAGCGGCTCGTGCCATATCGAAATCCCTGTGCGCGGTGCACAGCGTTAGAAGTCTAACGGTCTGGACATATTTGCGTCAAATCGAGTGATGGGCACTCTCAGCCGTGCTCTGTGACGACGAGAAGACTGTCAGGCTCGTCAGAAAGTCCACCCTGTAGTCATAGGCGCTGGTGGCGGTGACCAGTCGGGCGTCGCAACCGCCGACCATTCTGCGGCGCGACACGGCGAATCCGCCCTGCCGCGTCGAAGGCCTACTGGATCGGCCGGTGCACTAACTCACAGCTCGGCTGCCGGCCGAAGCCGGACCCGCATCAGCTTCACACCAAAGTTGGGCGGCGTCATCGATCTCGCGTATTTGGGCGAGGGAGTTCCACGACCAGCGCACGCGCACGCTTTAAGCAATTAAGAAGCTTGCGGCGCACTGTTATTATCTCCATTTGGAGCTGCCCAGCGATCTCAACGATGCTTGAACCGTCAAAGTAGTACATCCTGAGCAATCGCCGACGTGGTGAACTCAGCCCGGGTTAATAATCTGCGGCAAATCGTCGCCAAGGCCGACCGACGAAGTAGATGAGCGCCACCCAAAACAGTATGACCGCTACGCACCATCGTGACGTGAGTCGCACGAGCTCAGTGATCCTCGCATCGCGCGTAAACTCCAGCGCTAAACCAATGAGAACGGCGATCGTACTCACCACCCGCAGCCACATGTATTTGCGGTACGGTTTGTCTCGAAACTGCGGCAACATGTCGTGCCTCGTAACGCGAGCAAACACGAGTGTTGTAGCGACAACCACTACATATGACAAATAAAACAAGACAACTGGTATTCGCGGCGACTGATGCTGAAGCGCCGCACTCGCTATAGCATCGGTGAGCCGAAAGATCCACGCAAACAACACCGCGATGAACAACTTCAACAGAAACAGCCGAAATGTATACGCTCGCACCCTATGACCATGCGCATATATGACGGCGACCAGTGCGATGAAGAGGACTAGCATCGCTGCCATCAGCAGATCTGAAAAGCACACGCTGCTCCGGGCCGGTGGGAACGATGACAACGCGATTCCAGCAGCTCCTGAATAGAGCACCACTAACGTCAAGAAGAATGGATGCTCTAGTGCGGATTCAGCTTTTAGCGCGTCAGCCATCAGCGAGATCAGACGTTACCGTTAGCGTAGTATACCAATGAGAGGAATCGGTTTCCCTCAAATCCGGAAAGATCTCCTTGCTTCTACCTGCGTGCTTCGAAGATCCGCCACGGAAGCCAATGCCGGTGGACCTTACTTGGCTCGAGCGCCTAACGTTCTTTCACTCAGCCGATCGCGGCCCTCACGACCCGCCAGCGCCACGCGCAGCGTCGCGCGAAACGAGGCGCGGAAACGCCAGGCCAGCGAACGGCCGCGAGTCGGCAGCTGTGAAGGTACAGACCGGGCACATAGGTAACAGAACAGACCGGGAACATGGGTAACACTCTTCCTCGGGAGGGAGGGTGACCATGCCATGGAAGGAGACCGGTCCTGTGCTGGAACGAATGCGCTTTATCGAGGACTACCTCAGTGGCTTCTACACCATCACCGAGTGGCCGCGCGGTACGGCGTGAGCAGGAGGACTCTGCACAAGTGGCTCGCGCGGCACGATCTGGATGGCATCCGAGGCCTGGTTGATCGCTCCCGTGCGCCGCAGCGCATTCCTCATCGAACGAGCGCCCAGATCGCCGCGCAGATCATCGCCTTCCGCCACCGCTTCCCTTACATGGGACCGCGCAAGATCTTCGCTCGGCTGCGCGAGCTCCATCCTCACCTCGATTGGCCGGCTCCCTCGACCATCGGCGATATTCTGCGCCGGGCCAACCTCGTCACTCCTTCGCGGCGGCGCAATCCGCCTGCTCATCCTCTCCGCGCACGGCGTACTCCGACCGAACCGAACGATCTGATGACCATCGACTACAAAGGAGAGTTTCTCCTCGGTAACCACCGCTATTGCTACCCGCTGACCATCGTCGATCACCTCAGCCGCTACATCCTGGCCTGTGACGGCTTTCCCTCGACGCAGTACGCACACACGCGAAAGGTTTTCGAGCGCGTGTTCCGTGAGCACGGCTTGCCGCGGGCCATCCTCTCGGACAACGGCAGTCCGTTCGGTTCCCCGGGTCTCGGAAGGCTCTCCCGGCTCTCGCTCTGGTGGATCCGGCTCGGCGTCAGCGTCGAGCGGATCGTCCCCGGTCATCCCGAACAAAACGGCGCACACGAACGGATGCACCGCACTCTCAAGGAGCAGACCACACGCCCTCCGGCATCGACCTTCGAGCTCCAGCGGAAGCGCTTCGATCACTTTCGGCACGAATTCAACAACGAGCGCCCCCACGAGGCGCTCGGTGAGAAGCGGCCGGTGACCCTCTATGCCCCTTCGCCACGGCCTTATCCCGAGACACTCCCGCCCATCGAGTATGCCGGCCACCTGGAGACCCGAAAGGTCGACCATTCAGGGATGATCCGCTGGAGCGGCTCACGGCTCGTTCTAAGCCACACGCTCCACGGGGAGTGGGTCGGGCTCGAGGAGATCGACGATGGGATCTGGTCGCTCTACTACGGACTCGTCCTGCTGGCCCGGTCGACGAGCGCGAACGGCGGTTCTATGGCTGAACGCACGCTCGCTTGCCATCGAATCACCCGCCTCGCCTACCGAGCGCCTTTCGTGCGAATTGGTTCAGCGTCGACGCTACGCGTCCTTGAGCGCTTCAGGCATAAACACGCTCTCACCGCGTTGCAACCGCCCGCGGAACTGTTACTTATGTTCCCGGGCTGTTTTGTTACCCATGTTCCCGGTCGATCAGAAGAGTTGAACGGCGCCGAGTTGGACGGCGCCGATGGACGGTGACGCATCTGCGCCACCGTCCAGCAGAAATCACGCGCGCCGGCGGGCCTGACGGAGTTCCCACTCCAGAATTGCCTGGGATACAGTGTTGTAACTCATGCGCCAAGCGATCGCGTTGCGCCCCACGTATTCCGGACGGCTGTTTTCCTGCTCATGCACATCTTTGATGCCGAGAACAAGCTGCTCGATACAAGAGTCCAGAAGTTCATCGATCGGCACAATCCAGGAGAACGAGCCCTTAGGTTTGTTCCAAACGACATTCGCTCGGAACGCCGCCAGCAGCGGCATGACCCAGCCGAGAGGGATCTTGCCGTTGACTGTCTCGTTGATGAAAGGCAGTTGATTCTCGCGGTTACTCGCGCTTCGTATACGAGCGGTTTTGCCGGTTTTATACCGCCCGCCGGGAAGTTCGAGTGCCTTCTTCTCGATGAGGTCGCGTAGCCTGAGAATATCCGGCGCTTTAGAAATCAAAATATCAAACGACTCACCGGCCGCCGGATCGGCGGCCTGTTCAGCAAAACGGCGAACGATACCCTCTTTACGCCCGAAGAGAGCAACTGGATGGCGTTTCTCGTCATACACGGTGCAGTCGAACACGGCGAGGTAATAGAGGACTTCACGGACGTCGATCGGCTTGTCTTCGCCCATCTTGTACGCGACGAGATTGGCGTAGGACTGGTGTGCGATGGCCCTCTGCATCGACTCGAAGTGCTGACGAAGATTCTCCAGGCTCTTCAGATCGACTTGTTGACTCGTATTGAGGCCGCCGGCAATTTCAGCGATTTGATCGCCATCGATACCGACGATAACTTTGATGAATACGGAAGCTGGCCATCCGTTCTCTGGAGGCTGCTTCTGTGTTTCGAGGATGGCGTCAAGCGTGTGAGCTCCGTCCACAACGCCATGTGCCGAGGCATCCGACAACCTAAGAATCACTTCCTGGCGTTTATCATCGAACGAAATGTTGTCCGCGACTATGGTGATACCGCGGTTCCGCTCGGCTCTTTGGACCACATATCCGGTAGCCTGATCGCGTAAAGGTTGTACGTTGTACAACACCAGCGCGACATGTTGCGTCGCGCGGCCGCACGCCGAGAGGCGCGAAGGCTGTAGGCGTTATGCTGCTTGCGGAGATCCACCATGTCCTGGACCGAAAGCGACGTCGAAGACGGGTTCATGAGCGTTGAGCTGAAACGCTGGGGACAGTTCGACGATTACATCCGACGCGAGATGCTCGATTATCGCAATTTCATCTGGCGAGGCCAGTGTGCCGCGAAGTGGCCGCTTGAGTCCTCTCTCGATCGAGCGCTTCGGAAGGCCGGCAAACTCGAGCAAAGCGAGCTACGCGACGAGCATCTGCGTCGATTCAAATTCTCGACGCGCGGCCGTCGAGGCCTCAACCCACCGGCTATTCCTTCCGATAACGACTGGTGGGCACTCGGCCAACACTACGGCTTAGCAACTCCGCTTCTGGATTGGTCCACATCGCCATACGTGGCAGCCTATTTCGCATAAATGCCGGAAGACAACGATGACGATCCCAATCGTGCGGTTTACGCGCTGTCACGGACCGCCGTGGAGCGAAAATCGCGTGCCATTAAGAAGGACTGGAAAAAGAAGAGCAGGCCATCAATTGTGGAATTGGTCGAGCCCCACTCTGATGAAAACGCCCGGCTCGTGAATCAAGGCGGACTTTTCACGCGAGGGCCCGATGGGGTTACGCTCGACGACTGGGTGCGTCAACACTTCACCGGAGTGTCAGATTATGTCCGCATACTGAAGATCGTCATTCCAAACAAGGACCGCATCGTTGCGCTGCGCTCGCTTAACCGCATGAATATCAACCACTTGTCCTTGTTCCCAGATCTTTACGGGGCTGCCAAGTACGCGAACCTTGATCTACGAATCGAAAATTACTAACGGCCTGACTCTCGCCGCAGGCGACACGCGGCCGTTCGTCGGCCCGGCGCTTCCGCGCCCCGTGCTTCGCGGGTTCAGGCGGAACCACCGCGCGACGGAAAGCGCCCCCGCGCCGTTCTCCGCCTCGTAGCGCCGGCTGGGCCCGCCGGCGATGGCGTCCGCGCGGCCCCGAGAGGGCGGCAGGCGGGGTGAGCGGCACGCGGTCCATGAGGGTTGGAGTTTCGCGCCGTTTGGCGCGTTTCCGGCAATCTTTGTAGTCGCCATGAAGACATGTCCGTACTGCGGCCACTCCCGCGCGGCACACACCGACGGCGTCCATTGCGCGCTCTGCCGCTGCCGTTCGGAGGCGGTCGCGCCGGTGCAGGAGTCGTTCGGGTTCCGCGGCAGCGTCACCGCTCAGCGTGACGCGAACGCGCGAAAACGGTAGGCTCAGCCGCAGGAAGAAGTTCGCCGGGAACGTTCGTTGAATGTTTACATGAGCGAAAAAATCAAGATCCTGCGGACCCCCAAGACGGTCGCCGTCTCCGAGCGCAACCTGCAGAACGCGGCCATTCGCCTCTTCCCCAAGCACAACCGGCTGGTCTCCCCCGAGGTCGACTACCTCCGCCGCGTGCTGGGCGACCGCGCCACGCAGAACGACATCGACGAAAAGGTGCTCGCCGTCCGCCGGTTGCCGTGGTCCGAGATCGTGGGCGAATGATTCGCCGTCATCCTGAGCGAGGCGAAGGATCTGCGTTGGCGCGGTTCGAGATCCTTCGCCGTCTACGCGGCTCAGGATGACGAAGCGCTTCGACACCATCGTCATCGGCGCGGGGGCCGCGGGTCTCGCCGCGGCGCGCGAGCTCTCCGGCGCCGGCCGGCGCGTCGCGGTCCTCGAGGCGCGCGACCGCATCGGCGGCCGCATCTTCACCATCCACCAGCCCTCCCTCCCCCTCCCCATCGAGCTCGGCGCGGAGTTCATCCACGGCGAGGTGGAGGAAGTCTTCGACATCGTCGCCGCCGCCGCGCTCCTGGTCCACGAGCTGCCCGACGACCACTGGTGGGTGCGCGGCGAGAGGTGGGAGCTGGTCGACAACTTCTGGGACGTGATCAACGACGTCTTCGCCCGGATCAAAGGCAGCCGCGACCGCTCGTTCGCCGAGTTCGTCCGCGCGCAGCGCGGCCTCACGCCGCGCGTCAAGCAGATGGCGCTGGAGTTCGTGGAGGGATTCAACGCCTCGCACGCGGAGCGCATCAGCGCGCTGGCCATGCGCACGGCCGACGACGAGCAGGTCGGCGACGGCGGCGGCTACAAGCAGTTCCGCGTGGCCGGCGGATACGACCGCGTCATCGAGTGGCTCCGCGCCGGCCTCGACCCCGGCCGCGCCTCCATCCGCCTCGGCACCACGGTGACCGAGGTGGAGTGGCGGCGGGGCGACGTCGCGGTGCGAACCGACCGCGGCGACGAGCTGCGCGCCTCGAGCGCCGTCATCACCCTCCCCGCCGGCGTGCTGAAGGCGCCGGACGCCATCCGCTTCACGCCCGAGCTGCGCGACACCCGCCGCGTGCTCGCGCGCGTGGAGGTGGGGCACGTGGTGAAGATCGTCTTCCGTTTCCGCGAGCGCTTCTGGGACGACTTCAACTTCGTCCACTCCGACGATCCGTACGTGCCGACCTGGTGGTCCGTGGCGCCGGTGCGCGCGCCGCTGCTGACCGCGTGGGCGGGCGGGCACGCCGCCGACCGGATGCTGGCCGAGGCGGCGGACGCGCGCGTCGGCCACGCCCTGGAGTCGCTGGCCAAGACCTTCCGCATCTCGCGGCGGCGCGTGGCGGCGCTGCTCGACGCGGCGTACGTGCACGACTGGCAGGCCGACCCGTTCAGCCGCGGCGCCTACAGCTACGCGGGGGTCGGCGGCAGCAAGGCGCACGCCGCGCTGGCCAAACCGATCGCCGATACGTTATTTTTAGCAGGCGAAGCGACCAGCAGCCAGACCGGAACGGTCGCCGGGGCCATCTCCAGCGGCCGCCGGGCAGCGCGGCGGATCCTCGCTCCTCTCATCAAAGCGAAGCGGTGAACGAGAGTTATGTTATAACAGCATAACTACAAAAGGAGGGTACTCCCATGCCCCGCCGCTTCGCCGCAGCCCTGCTTCTTCTCCTTCTCGCCGCCATCCCCGCCGCCGCCCGCGTCATCTCCTACGCCCCGTACAGCGACCGCGTCGGCGTTCCGGCCGTCGGCCTTCGCCTCAACCGCCACTTCGCGGTGGTGGAGACGGCGAACAACTTCTTCGTCGGCGGCACCACGCGCGGCCAGCTCGTTCTCTACGACTCGCAGGGGCTGGAGGAGCCGCGCGTCATCCTCCCGCAGGACGGCAGCGAGGCGAACTTCAGCGCCGTCGCGGTGCGCGAGCGCGCCGGCGAGCCGACGGTGATCTTCGCGGCGTACAGCGATTCGCAGGGACAGAAGAACCGGCTGAGCACCGACGGAGGGCAGACGTGGAAGAACGTCGCGCTGGCCGGCACGGTGGGCATGAGCACATCCCCCGTCGACGTGGGCGGCTTCTACGCGCGCAGCCGCTACAACAACGTCCGGATCGGCAACTTCGAATATCCGTTCGTGGTGGTCAACAGCCTGATCGGCGTCAATCGCGTCACGGCCATCGCCCTCGACGGCAGCACCAAGGAGCTGGTCGGGGCGACGTCGAAGCTGCTTTTTCTCGCCGGCTCCGATCTCGAGCGGCGCCGTTTCCTGGTCTACAGCGACGGCAACATCTCGATGGTCGACCTCAACGCGGTGCAGACGACGGTCGGCCCGATCGAGCCGACCGCCACGAATGCGGCGGTCGAAGGATGGATCACCTCCACCGGCTCCGCATACATCGAGCAGTACCGGAGCCCCTCGGACATCTCGCTCTGGCTCTACGAAGCCGGACACGCCACCTTCATCGCCGGCACGTACGACAAGACCAATCCCTCGGCCGTCCCCCCGCAGCCTCCCTCCGGCACGTCCAACCCCTTCTTCGCCGTCCCCACCGCCACCTACGGCGGCGCCTGGATGATCAGCCGCGCGGTCGGCGCGCCGACGCGCCTGCTCTCGCACGACCAGCAGCGCGGGCTGATCGAGCACTGGAGCGACATCACCGCGCCGGAAGTGGAGGCGCTCCATCCGTCGGTCGGCGGCGACAAGGTGCTGATCCAGGTGCACCGCCCCCGCCGCGCCGCCGACCAGTTGTTGTTCTTCAAGGACCCGGCGATCGCCGTCTGGCACGTCGGACAGGGCGCGCCGCGTTTCTACGATGAGCTCTATCTCGCCGAGGCGGCCGACAAGGGCTTCCTCATCCTCGACGTCGACGCCGTCGAGAGCGGCGATCCGTTCGTCTTCGACGCCGGCCGCGCCGCGCTCGGCCTGATCACCTCGCCGGGCGGCGGCAACGCCGGCGGCGGCGGTGGCGGCGACGTGGTGCAGGAGTGGGGCGTGGTGCGCGGGTCGCTCGCGCAGCGGCTGGTGCTCCCCGGCTTCGGACGGACGGCCGGCGCGTTCGGCAGCCTCTGGCGCTCCGACGTGACCCTCCAGAATCCGAACGACGTGGCGGTGAACGTGACGCTGCGCTTCGCCATCGCCGGCGAGCCGGTGACGACGGCCGAAGCACGGACGCTCCGCATCCAGCTCGCGCCGCGCGAGATCCGGCTCATCCCCGACGCGTCGAAGGAGCTGTTCCATTCGGAGGGCGGCGTCGGCGCGCTCTTCATCAGCCCCGAGGACGGCGCCTCGATCAACGCCACCGGCCGCACGTACACGCAGGCGGGCAACGGCACCTACGGCTACGGCATGAACGCGGTGGACGTCTTCGCCGCGGCCAGCGCGCGCTTCCCGGTGACCTTCGCCGGCGCCTTCCAGGGATCGAATTTCCGCACCAATCTCTTCATGACCGACGTCTCCGGCCGCGGCGCGGCGGCGGCCTTCAACGCGAACGGGCCGTACGGGCACGTGGAGACGAACAGCGTGCCGACGGAGACCTCGCCCTTCGGCGTGCTGCAGCGCAACAACCTCGGCTTCCTGTTCGGGCTGCCGGCGGCGGCGATCGGCTCGCTGGCGGTGACGCCGACGCGCGGCGAGGCGGTGGTCTCGCTCTTCTCCATCGACAACCGCACCAACGACGCGACGTTCTTCCCGCCCGACCTCTCCGCCGGCCCGGTGCGGACCATCCCGGTGGTGGGGCATCTGGAAGGATCGAACGGCTCGCAGTTCCGCAGCGACCTGTTCCTCTACAACCATTCGGACAGCACAAGGTTCGTGAACGTGGAGATGCGCTCCTGGACGTCGTCGAGCGACGTCTCGACGCTGACCCTCACGCTGCTGCCGCGCGAGGCGCGGATGATCCCCGACGTGCTGAAGACCGCCTTCAACCGCACCGGCACGGCGCGGCTGCGCGTCGGCGCGCAGGGGGCGGCCACCGACAGCAGCGTGCGCGTGACGTCGCGCACGTACAACGTCGACGCCAACGGCGGCACCTACGGTTTCCTGATGCCGCCGCTGAACAGCTTCCAGATGGCCACCACCGGCGAGTCGCTGGAGATCCTCGGCACGGCGCTCGACCGCCGCTTCCGGACCAACATCGGGCTGGTGGACGTGACGGCGACCTTCAGCGCGCTCACGCCGCGCGCGCGCATCGACGTGGTCAGCCAGGCCGGCGCGACCATCGACAGCTTCGAGACGCCCATCCCCTCCGTCGGCGGCGTGCAGCTCAACGACGTCTTCCAGGCGCGCGGCCTCCCGCACGACGGCACCCCGGTGCTGCTCCGCATCACGCCGCTGCAGGGGATGATCGGCGCCTACGCGGCGATGCTGGACAACGAGACCAGCGACCCGACGTACTTCGCGGCGAACCTGGCGGCGAAGTAGCCGTGGAGTGGAGCGCCGGCGTCCGCGCCGGCTGGCCTGGCGGCGTCCTCGCCGCCATTGTTCGACGATCCCGGGCGCCGGGACGGCGCCCGGCCAGCCGGCGGGACGCCGGCGCTCCTCAAGTCAATGCCAGCAGTTCCTCGAACTCCTCCGCAGGCACGGGGTAACTGAAGTGGTATCCCTGCACCTCGCGGCAGGCGTGGTGCTGGAGGAAGTCGAGCTGCTGCTGCGTCTCCACTCCCTCGGCCACCACGCGCAGGTCGAGCCCGCGCGCCAGCTGCACCACCGCGCGGACGATCGCGGCGTCCTCCAGGCCGTCGGGGAGATCCTCGACGAAATGGCGGTCGATCTTCAGCGTGTCGATCGGGAAGCGCTTCAGGTAGCCGAGCGACGAGTGCCCGGTGCCGAAGTCGTCGATGGCGATGCGCACGCCGCTCGCGCGCAGTTCGGCCAGCAGTCCGAAGGTCTGCTCCACGTTCTCGATGGCCACGCTCTCGGTGATCTCGAGCTCCAGGCAGTGCGGAGGTAAGCCGGCGGCGTCGAGCGCCGCGGCGACGGTGGCGATCAGCGAACGGTCGCGCAGCTGCCGCGCGGAGAGGTTCACCGCCACGCGGAAGTCGGGGAGTCCTTTCGCGCGGATACGCGCCGCCTGCACGCACGCCTCGCGCAGCACCCACTCGCCGATCGGCACGATGGTGCCGCGCTCCTCGGCCAGGCGGATGAACTGCTCCGGCAGCAGCAGCCCGCGCTCCGGATGGTTCCAGCGCAGCAGCGCCTCCATCCCCACCACGCTCATGGTGCGCGTGTCGATCTGCGGCTGGTAGTGGAGGATGAACTCGTCCCGCTCGAGGGCCTCGCGCAGCCCGCTCTCGAGCATCAGCCGCTCGTGCATAGCGCGCGTCATCTCCGCGGTGGACATCTGGTAGGTGTTCCGCCCCGCCGCCTTGGCCAGGTCGACGGCGTTGTCGGCGTTCTTCAGCAGCGCCTCGGCGTCCTCGCCGTCGTCGGGATAGAAGGTGATGCCGATGCTGGTGGTGACGTAGAGGCGGTGGCCGCCCAGCGCGATCGGCTCGGCCACGCTCTGCAGGACCCTGCGCGCCACCAGCGCGGCGTCCTCTTTCTTCGCCAGGTCCTGCAGGACGATGGTGAACTCGTCGCCGCCGACGCGCGCCACGGTGTCGCCGTCGTGCACGCACTCCTTCAGGCGGCCGGCGATCACGCGCAGCAGCTCGTCACCGGTGGAGTGTCCGAGCGTGTCGTTGATGACCTTGAACTGATCGAGGGCCAGGAAGAGCACCGCGACGGTCCCGCGGCGCCGCGCGGCCAAAGCCAGGGCCAAGGTGAGGTGCTCCTGGAAGAGGCGGCGGTTGGCGAGGCCGGTGAGCGCGTCGTGGTAGGCCTGATACTCGATCTGCTGCTCGGCGGACTTGCGGTCGGTGACGTCGCGGATGAGCGCGATCACGCCGGCCACGCGGCCGTCGCCGTCGTAGTGCGGGCGGTAGAGGGCGGAGACCCAGCGCTCGTCGCAGAGGGCGTCGGGGGCGGCGACGGTCTCGCCGGCCAGGGCGCGCTGGAGAAAGTCGTCGGTCTCGGGATCGTCGCGGTAGCCGCCGAGGATCTCGTCGGCGGTAACGCCGGTCATCTCCTCCATGAAGCGGTTCCAGAGGAGGACGCGGAGGTGGCGATCGTAGACGACGATGCCTTCGCCGGCGTTGTCGATGATCTCCGCCGCGAACCGCCCCGCCGCAATCGCACCCGCCCGCATCAGTCTGGGAAGTGTCGCACATCAGCGAGCAGGTTGCAGGCTGCAGCGAGCAGGAAATCGAAAAACGTCCTGCTCGCTGCTCGCTGTTCGCTGCTCGCACATCAGCGAGCAGGTTGCAGGCTGCAGCGAGCAGGAGATCGAAACCTCCTGCTCGCTGTTCGCTGTCGCACATCA
>Ga0157377_10000197_pt1 | contig 33632 bp, 38 predicted proteins | sample M55metaG_FD_121116 | JGI IMG/M metagenome (GOLD analysis project Ga0157377, IMG submission 121116) | Miscanthus rhizosphere microbial communities from Kellogg Biological Station, Michigan, USA - M5-5 metaG | ecosystem: Host-associated > Plants > Roots > Rhizosphere > Soil | place: USA: Michigan...
CCGGTCACCACTAATACACTGGTCATAAAAACCCTCTCCTTATAAAAATTAGAATTTTGTTGCGTCGATTCCCGCACGCTCAAGCACTTCCGTGTTGAGACGGTATACTTTGCTCGTGCCCTGCTTTTCTACGCGTAGAACGCCGGCGTTTACAAGCTTGCTAAAGTGATGACTCATCGCGGGCTGCGATAAGCAGACCTCTTGGCAAGATTCGACGATATCAGCACTGGGTACTGCGCATGTACCCTGCGCGACACGACGAACAATTGAAAGGCGCGTTTCATCGGCTAAAGCTTTAAGTATTTCAACGGTTTGGGATTGCTCCATGCTTTCATTATATCAATATATTTAAATATTTCAATATATATGACTAAGAATGCACTTATACGCGCTCTACCTCTATAAATATTTGCGTAAACTATCGACGTGCTGAATGAGTTCTTTGTTCTCCGACTTTTTCGCATAGCCCTGCATACGGTGGATTACCTTACTGTATTGCTTAACATTTTCGCTCGTTAGCTGCTTTGGCAGTGACGATTGCTCGTCGAAAAATAACGCCGCGTAGCATTTGCGAACCGAGTCCTGATCACCACATTCTTTGAAGGCCTTGACTGCATCGTGGAAGTGCTGCTGATTATACTGGTATACACCCTCTGCGCGGTAGCTATCCTGAGTAAGCTCATTACGACGGAGGGCATGCTGCGCAAACCTACGGGCGGCCGCGAACTCATGCTTATCCATATGGTACAATGCGCCATTATTGCCCACGACTGCAAGCAGCTCGATATTGCCGCTTTGTTTGGCAAACTTTAAAGCCTGGGCAAAATTATTGCGGCTCATGAGGCCATTGATTATTGAGCCGTAGGCGGCTTCAAGGTTGCGTGACACGATTTCGCGGGAATGACTGAGCATATAGGCAAGTCGCGAACTTTGCAAAAAATCTTCAGGTGCAACTTCGTGCGTCTCTAGATATGCATCAGTGGTGTCGAGTAAGTTCACTGTGACGAGCTCTTCAATTGGCATAAGCTCGGCTCCTTTTGCATCGTCGTAGTTTGCAAACGTACCATTTGTCGCTTCGACATCTACCCCGCCATAATGCAGTGCGACATGATTTGGTAATAGGCGAATTTTTAGGTCGTGAATATCAAAATATTTTGCGTACAGATGTGCGTACAGAGTAACAATTTGATTACAGTCACCGATGAGCTTTTCCTCACTTGGGTCGCGGAGTAACCGGCTGAACGAACTTGATTCACGATATTCATACAGTCCACGCGTTAGTGAAAAGTAATCGGTAAGCGCACGCAAAAGCTGTACGCGCTGAAACTCAACATGCGCGTGCGGTGCAATCGTATGGATATGCTGTGCAACCCCTGCCCCATCGATTCGATTAGCCTGATAGAACGCATCAAAATCAGCGGCAATCAGCTCAAGATTCGCATAGAGCTTCTTGCGTGTCGACTTGCGTAAGTACTTATAGCCTTTGTATTTATATTCGGTCCATAAGTTAATAGCCGCGAGGTCTTGCTGCATTAGATCAAGCAATTGGGCTCGAGCTGCAGCAACTGACTTCTTCTCGGAAAGATCCCTGAAGAATAGCCCGATATGGCGCTCATGGGCATCACTATATTGGCTAAATTGATAGTAAAGTGTGCGCACTATACTCATAGTGCTAGTGTACCGCAAAACAGCTAGATACGCTCGGCCTTTACCAACGAAAGCGCACGCGCAGCCATGTAATCCATGTGTGGATTTACATCTTCGTCAGTGAGAGTGCGGTCGTAACTTGTAAAGACGATGTGGAAGGTTGTGGTTTTAGTTTCGATATCACTAGTAGGCTGGTAGATGCTTACTGGAGTCACGTCGATTGCGATACCGTTCGCCTGCTCGTCGAGTGATGCCCGCACATTCGCAAGTAATGCACCGTAGCTTACGTCAACGCTTGATTTCAGCGAAATGTCTTGGCTTGTAGACGGGAAACGGCTGAGGGGCGTGTATTCGCGAGCATTCACTGCAAACTTTTCAAACGTAGAAGCAAAGACTTCGAATCCGGCGGTGTTTTCGCTCAGCTTGAATCCGCGCTGTACAGTACGCTTGTATTCGCCGACTACACCAGTGAGGCGATCGCCAACCCAAACCGTTGCCGAGCGCGCAGGGTCAAAAGGCGCTGCAAGCTGGCGGAACGCATCGTGCGGCCCAAAATCGAAATCACTTAGCTTTTGGTAATGCACATCCCTTGAATAAGTAGCATCTTTGATCGTTTGCTCGAGCATACGCTTCGCCTTGTAGTACGCTGCGCCATCAGTTGCTTTTTTACTCGTATATACCGCTGCAATACGGCCGAATTCCTGCGGCAGACCTTCGTCATCTTGCTCGTCTTTATGGTGTGCCTTGCCAATTTCGTAGATCACGAATTCATCAAAACCGGCCTTCACGTTGCCATGGATTTTATCGAGCAGACTTGGCGTAAGACTAAGGCGGTAGTACTGCAAGTCTGGACTTAGCGCGTTACCTAGACGGAATGCTTTCGTTATATCTTGTTCGGCGCGAGCAAGCACTTGTTCATGCACAAAGCTATAGGTAAGGACCTCGTTCGCACCTGCACGAGAAAGACTTTCGCGAATACGTTGCTTAGCAACACGTGCAACGTTGTAAGGCGCAGCTGCACTTGAACGCATAGGCAGTTCGCGTGGCAATGAATCAAAGCCATGCAGACGCCCGACTTCTTCGACGACGTCTTCGGGAAGCTCAATATCGGTACGCCAGAATGGTGGCTGTACAGTCATGCTGCCATCGACGGTAACTTCGACATTTTCGAGTAGTTTTTTCATTTGATCGGTTGTGAGGTCGCTGCCAAGACGTTCATTTACAAACTCACTCGTTACCTGCACCGGCGACTGGTCTGCCCATTCTACTTGAGGAGTATCAGCGACATTACTCGCCTGTTTACTTGCAGGTGAGACTTGCTGGACGAGACCCGCTAGGTAGTGCAGCACGCGGGCATTTTGGCGTGGAGATTGGCCTTTATTAAAGCGCGCAAGTGCATCGGTAAACACACCATGACGCATGCTGCTTTTGCGAACTGCGTACATATCAAATGTTGCAACCTCAAGCACGATTCGCTTAGTGTTAGCATCGACTTCACTTTCACCGCCGCCCATAATGCCTGCGAGTCCAACCGGACCTTCGCCATCGGCAATCACAATATCACCGTCTTGCAGCTCGTAGGTTTTGTCGTTGAGCAACGTAATCGACTCGCCGGCATGAGCCATGCGCGCGCCGAGTTTGTGGCCGCGAAGCTTATCATAATCGTAGGCGTGTGTTGGCTGGGCAGTTGTGAGCATTACGTAGTTTGTTGCGTCAACGATATTGTTGATTGGGCGAGCCCCCATAGTTACGAGCGCGCATTGCAACCAAAGTGGGCTTTCTTTTACTTCGATACCATCAATTGCTAAGGCCATGAAGCGTGGAACGAGTTCGGTTGCATCATTAAATATTTCGAGATCAAGGCCACTTGCGCTCACAAAACCTGGTTGGTTCATGTACCACTCAGGGCTTGTGAATTTGTGACCCAAAATACCTGCGATTTCACGCGCAACACCAAGCTGGCCGAAACCATCTGGACGGTGAGTGAACATCTTGTTTTCAATGTCAATAATCGTGTCGTTCAAGCCAAACACGTCTGCAAATGCAGCGCCAGGGCGAAGTGGTGCACCGCCTTCTGCCGGCTGCTCGTCTGTAAGATCGATAATCCCTTCATGCGCATCGCCAATCGCGAGCTCGCGAGGACTTGCAAGCATGCCGTGACTCATAGCGCCACGCATATTGCGGCTTTCTAGCATGAACGGTTCGGTATCGAATGTTTCAGGCACCACCGTTTTTGGCGGGAGCCAGACAGCAAGCATGTCTTTATGTACATTTGGTGCGCCCGTAAGGACTTGCACCAAGCCTTGCTCGTTACGTTCAACGTCAGGAGTCGCTCCACCATCGTCTACGAGGCAAACATTCAGGTGATCGGAATTTTCAAGCTTGTCACATTCTGCGACGTGTACGATAACTGCGCCTTTATAACGAGCTGCGAGATCAATGATTTCTTCAACTCCGCCAAGTTGCTCGTTGATACGCTTCACGAGCTCATCAATTGGAGGAAGTTCGAAATCGATATATTGTTTTACTGCGTTTAGACTAACTTTCATTAGAACTGCCTCAAGAAATTAAGTTTACCAGATTCAAGGTGACGAATGTCTTCGATGCCGTACTTCATCATGACAAGACGGTCGATGCCACACCCAAAGGCAAAGCCTGTGTACTCGTTAGAATCAATACCGGCTGCTTTAAGTACGTTGGGGTGAATCATACCGCAACCAAGTAGTTCGATCCATTTGCTCTGTGAGCAGATGGTACAGCCGTCTTCACAGAATGGACATTCGAGTGAGAACTCAAACGAAGGTTCGGTAAATGGAAAGTAGAACGGATTGATGCGCGTCTTGAGTTCGCGGCCATAATATTCTTCAAGAAAGGCCTGGAGCGTTGCGACAAGATTGCCGACGTTTACACCTTTGGCGACATAGATGCCTTCGACCTGGTAGAACGTATGCTCATGCCGTGCGTCGAGGTCTTCGTTGCGGAATACGCGGTCTGGCACGATCGCTGCAATCGCTTCACCACTTGCGAGGTTATCGCGGTATTTCACGAGGGTACGATTCTGCATCGTGCTAGTATGGGCCGGCGCAATGAGTGGGTCGCCGTCCTTGTCGGTTTCGACGGTCATAAAGGTATCGTAATCGTCACGTGCCGGGTGGCCTTTCGGGAAGTTGAGAGTCTCAAACATATGATACTGGTCATCGATTTCGCGGCTGTCCTCAGTTACAAAACCCATGCGGTTAAAGATGTCCGAGACAAGCTGAATTTCCTGCATGAGCGGATGCGTGGTACCGTTTTCGCTTGGTAGGAGCACTGGCTGCTTTGCATTCACGTCAAATGGTGCCGTTACGTCGATCGGACGAACATTTGACTCTTCGAGCTCTGCTTCGCGCGCCTGGATGCCAGCTTCAACCGCTTGTTTTAGCTCGTTAACTTGGCGACCAAATGGACCGCGCTCTTCGGGCGCGAGTGTAGGAATTTTTGCGTAGAGCTCGCGAAATTCTGGCGCCTTCAATACCTCGTTAGGTGTTTTCGATTCGCCCACGCGTTGCAACAATGTATTCTTCAGTGTTTCGATGTCCATAGGTCCCGCTCTAATGACTCATTTTGTAGATAAAGTAGATAAATACGCCAACCGCTAAAAAGAAAATGATAGCCCATACTGGCGCAAGCGTTGTTGTTCGCTTGGTGCCACGCATGTATGCGGCATCTTCAACGCCGTCTGGCGCTTTGTGATAGCCTTCGGTCTGCTCGCCTTCTTGCTTGGCTCGAGCCGCCGCTTTTGCCTTGAGTTCTGCCGCAATTCGCTGCTGCAATTCGCTCTGGCCTTCGGTTTGCTCTATATATCGTCCCATGTCTATTATCATACACTATTTTACTCTGTTAATCGATAGACGGTTGCACCCGAACTGTTTGTGCTATACACTGGACCTATATCTTAGTTAAAGGAGGGATATAATCAATGGCTACCAAGAAAGCCGCTTCTACTAAAAAAGCGCCCGCCAAAAAGCCGGCCGCAGCCAAAACAACTGTTCGCACTGTTCGCGCTGAAGCAAAACCAGAGGCAGCGCCAGTTGTGCGTACCGCTGTAACTTCAAGCAAGAGCGGCGCTAAGTTGCCGTCAAACATTGTTAATATCGTGCTCGCCGAACTTGTTGGTACGTTCGTCTTGACACTTGTTGCACTTGCAACATTCACAGACTCTGGCGCCCTCTACGTAGGTCTTGCCCTTGCTGTGCTTGTGTTCGCTGTTGGCGCAGTATCTGGCACACACATCAACCCAGCAGTCACCTTCGGTCTTTGGGCTACTCGCAAGCTTAAGTCAATCCTCGTACCGTTCTATTGGGGCGCTCAGCTTCTTGGTGCGATGCTTGCACTTATCGTTACTAACTGGGTATCAGACAGTAGCACAAACCTTAGCTTCAACCATTTCTGGAGCTTCAACTGGGGTATCTTCGCATGTGAGCTCGTTGGTGCAGCTGTATTCCTATTCGGTCTTACTGCAGTACTTAGCCGCCGCGAACTTTCAGCTGGCGCGCGCGCAATCGGCGTTGGTCTTACCCTAACAATCGGTCTTGTTGCAGGTGGTTCACTGCTCTCGACGCTTAAGGCTCAAGACGTCGCTGCCTACCAGAAGGACTCACAGTCTTCACAGACAGACAAGAGCGCAAAGGCTCCAGACGTTCCTTACTCAGCATACGTAAAGGGCATTACTGCTAACCCAGCTATTGCACTTGCGACAACCAACCACTCAGACAGTGAACTTGGTGTAAGCACAACTGACTCGACTACGTACAGCTACTTCACTTCATCTGTGATTCTCGGTACGCTTATCGGTGCAGCACTCGGTGGTAACCTTTACCTCCTTATCGCTGGTCGCAACAAGAACGACTAATTACTAGTTGATCTTAAAAAATACTACCCGCACCAAACGGGTAGTATTTTTATTGGTCGCGAGTTTGCATGCCCCTTTTCGCTATCTTTACTACGAGTACCGCCACGAGCCTTAGGATTTTTACGCTAAAAACCCTAAGGGCTGCACTTCGCTTTTAGTCTCCGCAGTAAAAGGAGTGAGCGGGACTATTCCTGCGAAGGCTTATCAAGTAAGATTGCTTCAACGCTTGGGTCGGTGTTCGCAATCTTCACGACGTCTTTATCTACCTTAGCAAGCTCTTTATGCGCCGAGTTATAGTGGTTGACTGTCGTGCCAAGCGAATTGCCGAGCTTTGTCATATATTCGTCGAACTTTGCAATATGCTGGCCGAGCTTACCGACGCGCACCTGAATATCTTTTGCTTGTTCCTCAATTTGTAGACTACGCAAGCCTTGTAAAACAGTCTGCAGATATGCCATAAAGCTCGTTGGACTCGTAATAATCACGTGCTTCTCGCGGAAGGCGTACTCGATGAGGTCGCGCGAACTACCTCCATTACCAACATTATTAATGAGGAGATCGTAATAAAGCGACTCGCTTGGAATGAACATAAACGCAAAGTCCATCGTCTTTTCACTCGGGCGAATGTACTTTGAGGTCTCATCGATACGACCCTTCAAGTCAGCCTTAACCTTTAGCATGTACTGCTCGCGTTCTTTGCCTGATGATTCAATCATACGATTGTAGTTTTCGAGGCTAAACTTACTGTCCACTGGAAGAATCTGACCTTTGTCAAGGAAGATTACGGCATCGACGATCTCACCGTCGCTAAATTTATACTGAGTCTGGAACTGGCCTGGAGGCAGGATGTTCTCAAGTACGCTAGATAGGTAAAACTCACCAAATACACCGCGCTGCTTCGGGTTCGAAAGTACATTTTGTAGTGTTTTAAGCTCATCGGCCACACCAACGACGCGTGCGTTTGTTTCATCAAGTTTTGTGAGTCGCTGAGTAACATCAGCCACCAGTTTTGCACTTTCAGTCAACTGGCGCTGTACCGATTGCTGCATGCCGAGGCTGCTCTTTTCTAGCCTGTCGCCAACCGATTGGTTGAGCGCTGCAACACTTCGCGACAACTCAGTCACGTCACTCTTTAGCAGCTCTACGGCACTCGATTGCTTCATTTCGTTGAGTTTATGTGTGAGTACGTACAGCACAACACCAAACGCCGCAATCACCAAAACGAGCAATATACTTACAATAACTTCCATGACCCCACCTTCTGTCGCGCTAGGCGACGAGCATCCAACGAATTAATACGACAACAACTACGGTGACAACGACCGCCAAGATAAAGTTACGGATTCGTGCAAGCCATGCATACAGGCTATATGATAAACCCAATAACACTGCCGCCGCTATTATCACCCAGTACCAAGCTGCACCATCTGCGTGTGACTGCACACCCCATAGCGAGATGAGGGCTGCAAGTACCACGAGAAGCGGACGATATACCCGCGCCTGCGCTAGTACGATGACACCCCCGAAGATGCTCAGCACGAGCGCTGCAATTGCCGCATAATTCGAGGCCTGAGTACAGTCGCCCGTGGATTGAGGGCGACACAGCACCGCGGTAAATACAAATTTATTTAACAGCAAATATACCGTTGCCGCAGCTGCACCGACAAGGGCGCCGCGCAGCACCACTCGCAGTAGTTCGCGCGTTCCCATTGTTACTAATGGCGATTCATTAGGCATTTCTTCATGTACGACAGGCTCGCTCATACCCTTACTCCCCCGGAATTATCAGTAGTCTTTAAGTAATTTTACTATGATTTTGCGCGTTTGCCTACTAATCTATGTAATCGCACTTTAACGTAAGCACGATACCATAAGGTACTGATCGCTGTAATTACCAATGACCCGGCAATATCGAGCGGTGTATGTACAAGCGCCAGTACGCGACCTGTACACATTAGGATAGTAAGCACCGCCATGATTACTGTTAGCATACGGTTGCGAGTGCAGTACCAGACAGCCATCGTTAAGAAGAAGCCCAGCAGCGCATGATCAGATGGAAAGCCGGGATTATTTAAATAGGCCGCACCTGGATGGACTCCAACCTCTTCAAATGGCCGTAATTGCTCGGGCTGCCATGCCGTTCCAATAAACTTTGCGAGAATATATGAGGTGATGCCCGCCATAAATACACGTGCATAGCGATCATAACGCTTTGGCCCTGAGACCTTCCAAAACAATGAGTAAAGCGCTACTAATACCAGCGGGATCATTAGCCAGTCGGCAAGAATCTTCACGAGAGTGTGTTCCATTCCTTTAGTATATCGCGTTTGACGATACTGTGTATAGAATCTTGCTGGTAATAAAATAGCCCCGGCATGCGGAGCTATTTTACCGACAGACAAAACGCTACATTGTCGCCATCATACGTGGAGCGCGCATCATGACATAGCTGTCGATGCGCGAGCGAGTCCAACCTCGCTGCAGTAGCTCGTTACGCAAACGACCCATTAGCGCAAGGCGAAAGTCTCGCTTGCTATAGAGGCCGCATGCTTGAATGACGTCTTCGAATGTCATTGCCCTACTCATTTGTTTGAATTCGTGTGGTGAAATGCCGAGAATTTCGGCACGTAATTCGCCCTTACGATCGTGTCGACTCAATAATTTGTCGAACAACGACTCCCGGCGCTTTTTAGGAATGGCGATTTGGCTAAGGCCTGGAACCGCAGCGGCTACTGCTGTCACGACAAGTAGTGATGCGACTGTTTTGGTCGATAGCTTCATTATTACCTCCTTTTGTTAATCCGTAAGCTTTTTGCTTACAACCTCATATTACATCGTGAAAATGCGTGAAAAGAAAGTACTTTTTGCAACGGAAATTAAGGTAAATGCCAGTCTCATTGAGTAACGAGATACTGCTCGAGATCTTCCGTTTTAGCCTCGAATGATTCACCACTTTCCATATCTTTAACAGAGAGAGCACCGGTTGCGAGCTCGTTCTCGCCAATCACTACCACGTAGCGGCAGCCCGTGCGGTCAGCGTAGCGAAACTTCTTTTTCATCGCACCTGGCTCGGCGTGTACAATTGTTGCTACATTGAGCGTACGAAGATGTGACGCAATTTCCAGAGCCTTAGGTACTGCATTGTTATCGAGTGGCATAATAATTACCTGGGCTAGGCTTTGCTGTGTTGGCTTAATAACGCCAGCCTCGAGTAGCTTATAGAATAATCGCGAAAGGCCGATTGAAATGCCAACACCCGGAAGCTGTGTATTTGTATAGTTGCTGGCAAGGTCGTCGTAACGACCACCCGAACATACGCTGCCCACACCAGGAAGGTCATTCAGCACTGTCTCGTACACCGTACCCGTGTAATAGTCGAGTCCGCGAGCAATACGCAGATCGATTTTGAAGCGCTTTTCGGGCACTTGCATCGTGCGGAGCGCTTCAATTAGTTGGCGGAGCTTTGTGACGCCGCCCTCGAATGATTCGTTCGTAATACCAAGGTTCTCTAGGCTTTCAAGTACTTCGTCGTTCGTGCCGCTAATTTCAGTAAATGCAAGCACCCTGCCGACCTGTTCGGCTGTAAGACCGATATTTTCAAGCTCACCTACGAGATCTTCGCGGGAGATCTTTTCCATTTTATCGATGGCCCGCAACACATCAGCCGAAACTTCGGTCAAGCCTATACCTTCAAAAAATCCATTGAGCACAAGTCGATTGTTGATACGGATAGTAAATTCACCAAAGTTAAATTGATCGAAGATTTCGTTAATAACCGCTGGGAACTCTGCGTCAGTGAGCGAGCTTTCTGAACCAATTACGTCAATATCGCACTGGTAGAATTCGCGGAAGCGACCGGCCTGCGCGCGCTCAGCGCGGTGTACTTTGCCGATGTGGTAGCGACGAAATGGAAATACGAGCTGACCTTCGTGCTCCGCGACATATCGGGCTAGTGGCACGGTTAAATCGAAGCGCAGACTTAAATCGTTTTTACCACGCTCAAACCGATAAATCTGTTGCTCAGTCTCGCCGCCGCCTTTTGCAAGCAATACCTCAGACAATTCAATATCTGGTGTGTCGATTGGTGCGTATCCATACTTTTCGTAGGTGTGGCGAATGATATCAAGCAGGCGGTTAAACTCGATTTGTTCGCTTGGTAAGTACTCGTTAAACCCGCTTGGTCGCCGTGGTGTCGTAAGAGTCTTTTTCATTATTCAATGCTCCTTTAGATAACACTAATAGTTGTTAGCTAAGGAACGAAAGGAGAATAAAAAAGACTCTTTCCGCGGTCCCATCCTTATTCCCAACCTCATTACTGAGGTAAGGCACTTGGCACCGACGCATGCAGCTAAGCTGTGATTTCGGTTTGCATATTTTACGGTTTGCTTCCGTGGCGTATTTTGCGCCCAGCTTGCCTACTCGTGACATAGGCTCGAATGCTTTATGCGTTTAGTTATATCGCAACATAAGAGCTTTGTCAATTCGGTGGTCCCGCTCTGATATAATTTCTTTATGAAATATGCAATTCTTCTGCGCGGTGTTAACGTTGGCGGCAACCATAAGGTACCTAATGCGGCATTCCGCGAGGTCCTTGAGTCGCTTGGATTTACTGATGTCGTTACCTACATTAATTCCGGCAATGCGGTGGGTGCGCATACAAATGCGCCAAGTCGGCATGAGGTCCAGAAGGCCCTTGAAGACCACTTTAAGTTTACAATTCCTACACTCATTATTCCTGGCCCGCAAATACAGGCGATCGCCGCGGCCATCCCGCCAGAATGGACCAATGATGCGCCAAAGCCAGATAAATCTGGCAACAAATCTGATGTGCTCTACTTGTTCGAAGAACTCGACACGCCAGATGCGCCTACCCGGCTGAATTACAATCCCACAAATGAGCAGATGATGTATGTAAAGGGTGCAGTAATTGCGACTGTCACACGCAAGAACCAGACTCGATACAGCCTACTGAAAGTTATTGGCACCAGGCTATACGGATACATGACCGTGCGTAACGTCAACACTGCACGCAAACTTGCCGAACTCGTAAGCTAGCCATAAGCATGTATACTAGAAGTATATAAGGAGGGCCTATGAGTCAAAAAATCACCCCAAGTTTATGGTTCAATATGAATGCCAAAGAAGCAATGGATTATTACGTTGAAGTCTTCCCGAACTCGCGTATTAATCATATCGAAACCTACCCAGACGAGTCGCTCGACGAACATTTCAAAGGAATGAGCGGCAAGGTAATTAACGGGAACTTTACCCTTGATGGTCAAGATTTTATCTGCTTAGATGGCGGCCCAATCTTTACCTTTAACGAAGCGATTTCGTTCACTATTACCTGCAAGGACCAGGAAGAAATTGACTACTACTGGAGTAAGCTGTCGCACGTTCCAGAATCAGAGCAGTGTGGGTGGTGTAAAGATAAATTTGGTATCAGTTGGCAGGTAGTGCCAGAGAATCTTGGTGAGCTACTTGCGAAAGGCCCTGAAGCCACAAAAACAATGATGCGCCAGAAGAAGATTATTATTGCAGAATATTAAGATCAGCTTGATAGAAAAATCACCCGAATGTGCGGGTGATTTTTAATTACTCATGAAGCATCCTCGAAAATTTACGGACGAATCGCTTCATGTGTGGATCGAGAAGCTGATCGTCCATCGCGAGTACTTCATCGAAGCTAAGCCACTTGAGCCCACGCATCTCGCGCTTATCATAATTAAGTTCTGCCGTACTGTCGCCGACAATAACATACCAAAAACTTACATCGGTATGAGTGCCTGGCCCTCTCGTTTCAGTAACCGTAATGAACGCAGGCTCCTCACCGATAACTCTAAAATCAGCTACAAGCTCGAGTTCTTCCATTGCTTCGCGGCGCACGGCTTCACGAGGGTGCTCGTCAATTTCAACATGCCCACCGCTCGGTAGCCACATATTCGCCTTGACGTGATCAATGAGCATTAGTTTTTGGACACGGGGGTCATACACAACAAAGTAAGAGACGAGGTGTTTTGGTGGATTATCAGGTTTTGCGATCCTAAAGATATCACTTGGGCCTTGAATCCACGACAGCACATCATCAATATGCAGCCGCTCGGTTTCATCGACTGGCTCGATATTCTCTACTTCATCTAAAATCTCGTCCCTCATATTCTCCAATACTACCATAAGCAAGTCCATGCAAATATTGTAATAATCACGCAACTAAAAAGACGCCGCAAGCCTAGCGACGCCTTTTACCTTTTGCGGGCTACGCCCGGCGCATATATGCGCGAACGGTCAATGGTGCGAAGATTGCGATGATAACAACTGCACCCAAAACAGTGAGCCAAAAGTCGCCGTGAATTGCGCCGTGATTAACGAGATCACGAATCGCTGTAATTAAGTGTGAAATCGGGTTGACGTTTGCAAACCATTTCAACCAGCCTGGAAGCGTATCAACAGGCACAAATGCATTCGAGAGGAACGTCATTGGAAATAGCACGATCATCGAGATACCTTGTACGCTTGAGGCTGAGCGAGCAATTACACCAAAGAATGCGAAAATCCAGCTTAGGCACCACGCAAAGGCGATAAGCAACGCGCTCGCGCCAAGTACGCCAAGGGCACCTCCGCCGGGGTGGAATCCCATGATGAAGCCCATGATAAATGTGAGAGTCGTCGCAATAACATAGCGGATCACATCTGCCATCAAAGCACCTGCAAGTGGCGCAATACGAGCAATTGGCATTGACTTGAAACGGTCAAAAATACCTTTGTCCATGTCCTCACGTAGCTGCGTACCGGTCACGACTGATGCAGTAACTATTGTCTGAGCAAGAATACCAGGAATAATAAGCGGCAAGTAGCTCGCGACATCGCCCACAATTGCACCACCGAATAGGTAGGTAAACATCACAGTAAATAGGATCGGCTGAAAGACAACGTCAAAGAGCTGCTCAGGGTTGCGGCGCATTTTGATAAGGCCGCGACCCGCCATGGTGATTGAATTTTGGATTGTTCGTTTCAGGCTGATATGATTCTTGAGCTCACGTTGTTCACCTGGAATGATAGCTGTAACCGCTTCCATTATTTTTCTCCTTTCTTTGTAGCCTTCTCTTTGCCGGTAAGCGCAAAGAATACTTCATCGAGTGACGGTTTTTGTACGCTTACTTCGTCAAGTTTAATACCCGCCTTTTTTAGAGCTACGAGTAAATCTGTTACTGTATCTGGGTCTTTCATTGGTGCAGTGATAAGCTTTGGTTCTGGGTTTTGCGTTTTTACCCCAAGGACCTTTTCGATGATATTTCGAGCTTCAGCGACATGTGCTTCGCTACTAATTTGTAATTGCAGTGTCGCTGCGCCGATTGAGCGTTTAAGCTCGTTTGGCGTACCTTCGGCAACTACGCGCCCTTTATCGATTACCGCGATACGATCAGCGAGCTGGTCGGCTTCTTCGAGATACTGCGTCGTCAATAGAATAGTTGATCCGCTCTTTACGAGACGACGAATAGTATCCCACATTTGATTGCGTGTGCGAGGGTCAAGACCTGTAGTTGGTTCGTCGAGGAAGATAAGTGGCGGCTGGGCAATTAAGCTCGCAGCAAGATCAAGACGACGACGCATACCACCAGAAAACTTCGAGAGAGGGCGTTTTGCCGCTTCAGTTAACCCAAATTCCTCAAGGAGATCGTTTGCTTTCGCCTTTGCCTCTTTACGGCTTAGGCCGAGTAAGCGGCCAAAGATTACAAGGTTTTCGATAGCCGATAGCTTGTCGTCAACCGAGGCATACTGCCCGGTCACGCCAATAAGCTGTCGTACGATTTGCGGTTCTTTTACTACATCGTGGCCAAAGATCTTTGCGGTGCCACCGTCTGGGCCTAGCAGTGTGGCGAGCATATTGATTGTAGTAGTTTTTCCTGCACCGTTCGGGCCGAGCACGCCGTAGATCATGCCACTTGGAACCTCGAGGTCAATCCCATCAACGGCTTTATTGTCGCCAAAGACTTTTTGCAGGCCTTTCACCTCAATGGCGAGACTTTTACTTTTTGTCATCTATACGTCATTCCTTAACAATGTTAAATTAGTTCTTCGTTTCTTAACTTAACACTGTTAAATAATTGTGTCAACTGATATAATGCAGTTATGGATCACGATAGTAGACAAGAGCGGATGCGCGAACGTATCGAAGCCCAGCACCGACGCATTGCCGAGCGACTTGAGCAACAGCAGCAGCGACTTGACGACCAGATTGAGCGCCAGCAGCGCCGTATTGAGGAGCGCCTTGAACGTCAGCAAGCCCGACTTGCCGGGCGGCTTGAACAGCTCAAACCCGATTTCGACAGCCTTGTGCTCAATGATAAACAGCAAGCGATCGTTGCCGCGGCACTTGAGCTACTACATACAAGGACACTCGATGAGCTTTCGCTACGTGATATCGCCAAAGCGGTACATATGCAGGCGCCTGCGCTTTACTGGCACTTCAAAAACAAAGCTACTCTGATTGATTTCATGGCCGAAGCAATGCTGCGGCGGGAGTTTAGCGATATGCATGTCCGCGCCGATGGTGAACCGTGGGATGCATGGCTACTCGAACAAATGCGCTTGCTCCGCAAAGCTATGCTCGCTTATCCAGATGGCGGCCGTGTCGTTGCTGGCGCCCACCCCTATCCAGCAGTAACACTTGGTAAGATTTTCGAATACTCACTTGAGTCACTTCATTCTGCGGGTATGCCACTTGGGATGGCCGGCGTTGCTGTATCTACCGTTGTACGCTATGCGTTTGGGTATGTTATTGAAGAACAATCTTCACCTTCCGCAGAGGAACTTAAGAGTATCGATATAGGCAAAGTTCTTGGACATGCACCGTATACCGCCAAGCTTCTCCAGGGTATGGATAGCCACGACGATGAAGCGCACTATGTTGCTGGGGTGAACGTGATTATTGCTGGCATTAAAGCAAGCCTCGAGAAGCAATAATGAAGCCAGAGCTACTTCTTACTGCGCGACTCGCCGCCCACGGATTTGAGTCACCAAAGTTTACTACGCCGCTCAAAGTCGTAACTGCCTTCGGCGCGATGCAGGCGCAAGATTACGGCCAGGCGCTTTGGGCAATTGGCTCACGCATCCCTGGCTCAACGCGGCAGGATATTGAAGACGCAATCAATAAATTTGAGATCATTCGGACATGGAGTATGCGTGGCACGATTCATTTTGTGCCAGCTGTTGATGCAAAATGGATGGTAGACTTACTCACGCCGCGCATTACCGCAAAGCTCAAGTCGCGACGCGCAGAGCTTAATGTAACGCAGGAAAACCTCAAGCACTGTGCAGAAATTCTTGGAAAAGCATTGCGCGGCAAAGTACTCTTGTCGCGTCCGCGTATTTTCGAAATATTTGAAGCGGCCGGCGAGCCAACCAAAAACCAGCGCGGTTACCACATATTACTAGAACTTGCCCAACATGGACTTATTTTTATCGGGCCAAACGATGGCAAACAACCGACATTCGGATTACTCGATGAGTTCATAGCGAGCCGTCCACTTAGTCGTGAAGAATCGCTCCAGACAATTGCTACCCGGTTCTTTACAAGCCACGCACCAGCAACACTTGAGGACTTTGCATATTGGTCAGGCCTTACAGTCGTTGATGCAAAGATGGCTATTGCCCTTGCTGGCGAGGCTCTTGCATCAATCGAAATTGAAGGACGCGTTCACTTCGTTGGAGCAGCATTCCAAGCCCCCGCGTTTCCAATTAAAGACTCTGTGCACCTCATGGCTGGTTTTGATGAGTATTTTCTACCCTACCGCAACCGTCTAAGCATTATTGATGCCGAACATACAGCCCATATTACGCCTGGCAACAATGGCGTATTTAAGCCAACCCTCGTGATCAACGGAACTGTTTCTGGTGTTTGGGCTCGCCAGATAAAAGCTAAGTCTACCGATCTTACCGTTCGACCCTTCCCCGGATACTCCATTACACCAGAGCAACTTGCGCCAATGGTCACCGCTTACAGGCACTTTGTCGGCATCCCCGTTACCCTTACGATTGAAAATATGTAACAAAAGCATATACGTGTTGTGTTTTCTTTAGTTATGTGCTATAATCGCATTTGTCTTTGCCGAGCGCACTCGAATACTTTACCGCCCGACGAACTCAGAAGGATAATACGATGACGAAACTTCACGAAGTACCGTTTGCTGTTGCCCCAACTGAATTTAACGATTTAGAGGCAGGCTCCCACACTCTCAAGGCACCCTTTTTCTCTGGAGATGCTGAGGGTGGGGCTTTACAGGTTGGCCTACAACCTGATGAATATAGCGCTAATGAAAAAGAAGAATTGACGGTCACTGTCAGTGGCGAGCTCGGACACCGCGCTATAGCGCTTGCCCGTGCGGATAAACGACCGTTCACTATCGAAAACTCGGATGACGGCCACTACCGCGACAAGGTACTCAGCCGCCCAGTTGGTGAGCTTATCGTACGGCAGTCCCTCGAAGGAATCTGGCTTGGTGTTGAGGCCGACGGTGAGGAATCGTTTGATGTCGATGCCGCAGGGCTCAACTACTTGACCCATATTTTAGCGCAATATACCCTCCGCAAGCAGAAAGCGCTTCGCGAGCAGGCATCCGCGCACACCGACACTACACAGACCCGCTAGGACTACTAGTTCGTGCTCGTCACTCTTTCGCGCACGCGTATAGCCCAGCATAGAATGCCAAGGTTGATGAATACCTTAATATATTCTGTTGGCAAGCCTTGGTTGAGTTGCCATAATTCGTGATAACTCAAACTCAAAACGAGCACCACTATGGCACAGAGGAGCGCCCACAACATCACCTTACATTGCCCATTATTATCGCGTGAGTGTACTGCCAGCGCCCACAAAAGTGCAAGTGTTGCGATGAGCTGAAAGCAAATCGAACCCCAGTGGAATCCATATGGCGCATTGAACGGATCGGTAAACATAAGGCCTGCGCCAAAAGCCACGAGCATCCACTGCTCGGGCAAGAAGTTCGTCAGAAATTTCAGAGACGATATTTTTCGCAATGCTTTTGCAAGATGATTGTGAAAGAACGGTAAAACGGCGAGCAAGATAAAACCGCCGAAGAACAGTACGTCTTGGAACAGCTGCGTATTTAAGTTATGCAGATTTGTTTCGCCTTGAACGTTGTGCTTACTAAAGTAGGTAGACGTCTGCCATTGGAACACGCGCTGCCCCCAGCTGATTTCTTCCATTCCCATGACAAATAATACGAGTGAGAGAGTGGCTATTACGCCTATAGCGAGCCACTTTTTTTGCTTCGTGAATCGCGGTAAGAGTGAAAGGAATACGCCACATGCTGTGAACTCGAAGATCATGCGCAGCAATGCCCCAGGCCGAGTGAAAATATCATTATCACTCATGCGGACAAGTCCGCCAATGTGCGGGAATAGCGCATTTATCAGCGCAAATATCAGCGCCAGCGTTGGCAATAATACCACCAAAACGGCAGTCCAATTTGGGAGTGGCTTATTTGCATGCTCTGCTTTGATGTTGCTGCGAACAAGCCAGAGTATACCAATCAAAACGAGCATGTAAACGGTAATTCGAGCAATGTCGAAGGCGCCGAAGGCGTTTTTTGCCCACGTTTCACTAACAAAAAAGGTGGCGATCGAGATAATGCCAAGACTCGCCGTGAGTACCTTGATTGCCGAATTGTTGTTGCCCATCTCGTTGTCCTTCATTGTGTTAGTTGTAGTCGACCAAACTTAAGCGATGTTTAGCAGGTCGCTGAATTCATTCATTACATACGTTGGATTATACGCCTTGAGCTTTTCAATGTCATAGTGCAATTGATGTTCAGGGCCACAGAATAGCGCACTTGCCGTGCCGGCATTATGCCCTGCCTCAATATCTTTGTCACGGTCGCCCACCATAATGGCAGCTTCTGGCGTGCCGCCCATACGCTCAAGCGCTATGAAGAGCGGCTTAGGGTGTGGCTTACGCTCGGACTTTTCAATATCGTCATCAGTGACAATTGCTTCAAACAGATCAAGCAAGTTAAATTTTTTGAGCGTTGGGGCAATCATACGGTACTCGGATGTTGTCACAAGCGCAAGGTGCTTTCCCTTTTCTTTTAGCTCGACAAGTGCCTCGCGTGCGCCCGGGAATAACTCAACATTTGGTGAGTTATCAGTTACTAGGTCACTTGCTTCGGCATAGATTTGCACGCCATCATCATACGTTAAATCAGTGTGTTCGTTCACATATGCAGCGAAGCCCCAGGTGGAATCAATAAGTTGCTGATGTGTAAGATTGTAGCCGCGTTTTTGCAGTACTGTATCAAGTGCATCCGGCCATACATTCAATGTGTGCGCAATGTTACCATCCCAATCAAGGAGAATGTAGTCGTAATGCTTCATGTCGTTATTTTACTATGTTGTTGGCTACAAATTAAAGAACAGCACGATTTTATGCTGCTCTTTAATTTTATACGACCACCTTGAGATGCTTATGGCAAATGGTTGCCGCCTGTAACCCCAATCACTTCAGCGGTAATGTAACTTGCGGCGTCAGACGCTAAGAATACATATGCAGGCGCGACCTCGGCTGGCTGGCCTGGCCGCTTAAGTGGCGTATCCTTGCCGAAGTTCTTGAGCTTCTCCATTGGTTGACCTTGGCTCGGCTGCAACGGCGTCCAGATAGGACCTGGCGCCACTGCATTTACTCGAATTTCTTTATCCGCTACCTGCTTAGCAAGAGATTTCGTGAAGGCTACGATTGCTGCCTTAGTGGGTGCATAATCTAGCAGATGTCCGGAAGGTTGATACGCCTGAATAGACGCAGTATTAATGATGGTCGAACCGGGTGTCATGTGTGGCAACGCATATTTGCAAAGCCAGAACATTGCAAATACATTAGTGCGGAATGTCTGCTCAAGTTGCTCTGTGGGGAGGCTTAGGATATCTTCATTCGAAACCTGCTTACCGGCAATGTTAGCGAGAATATCTATACGACCCAGCTGTTCGACCGCCTCGGTAATGAGCATATCGCAAAAGCCTTCGTCAGAAATATCGCCCGGCATAGGAATTGCCTTACGCCCGGTTTTTTCAATAAGCTCAATGACTTCATCGGCATCTGGCTGCTCCTCAGGTAAGTATGAAAGCACTATGTCGGCACCTTCGCGTGCAAACGCAATAGCAACCGCGCGGCCAATTCCCGAGTCCGCTCCAGTGATAAGTGCCTTGCAGCCGTCAAGCAGCCCATGGCCGATATACGATTCTTCTCCGTGATCTGGCTTAGGCTCCATAGTTTTCGCGAGTCCGGGCTCTGTCTGGGATTGTTCGTTGAAAGGCGGGGCTGGTCGCTCCGCTGAATTTTCATGTTTATGGCTCATGTAAACCTCTCTATTGCTTATATCCTATACCCAGTAAGGGGGCCGAAGCCCCCTCTTTTTTGTGGTGAACCTAGCTATTTTGGTGACTATTTTCGCCACCTCGGCGCTTAGCCTCCGTTGGCTGAGCCGCCGCACCCTTACGGCCTAGCTCAGCCATATCTTGCTTAGCACTACTAGCCTTACCGCCCCTACTGGCGATTTCTCGCTGTTTGTCTTCATCCATATTTGCGAATCCACGATTGGTTGTACTGCTTGCACTCTTTGCCATACTTCCTCCTTTCGTTAGGTTTGACACTTTGTACTATACGATTGCTCTGCAGTCCTCGCAGTGAGACTTATTGCTGGCGACCAGCATAAAATACCACATGGTCATGTGAGGAATATTACATCGACTCTAGCTGAGGGGGGGAGTACATAAGAATTTACGCGTATAATAAAAATATGAAGCAATCTTTAGATAGTGGGATTCCTCTTATTTTGCAACGTGCCTTACGTGCCTCGAGAACAAGGCGTGTGCCAAGCGGCCAAATTATTCTCTACGAGGGGGATACACCTCAAGAGGTTTTTATTCTAAAGTCGGGCATTGTTAAGCTTTACGATATTGATGATCAAGGTAGCGAGAAAATCCTCCACCTTGTTAAGCCGCCCGCTGTTATACCATTCGCGTTCTTTTCAGGGATGCACGATCCTCTTCATTGGTTCTACACAACACTTACGGACTGCGAGCTCTATGTCGTGCCCGCTACAGAGCTTAAAGACATGACACATGCCGACAGTAACCTCGCTGAAATTTTAACCAATCATTTCTCGGATGACGTCCACGAACTACTCGTACGACTTAATAGCCTCAGTAAGACCAATACACAGGATAAGGTTATTGCTGTCCTACGTTTTTTGATGGCGCGCCACGCCACAGAGCGTCGTGCCGGTTGGTGGCGGGTAAATTTCCCAATTAACCACCAGCTAATCGCCGACCTTTGTGGCATTACTCGGGAAAGCACCTCAATCGTCATGAAAGAATTTCTCGATAAAAAAATCACCCGCGTCCCGAAGTTAGCGACACTTGAAATTAATAGAAAACGACTCGAGCTACTGTAATCAAAAAGAGCGCCACAGGAGACGCTCTTTTGAGAAATAATTTCAGTGCACCCCGGCACCGGGGAGCCAGTCGATGACTGGCCCACCCGATGCCGGGAACGCGTTCACTCCCGGCCGTGGCTGGCGCTGGTGACGCCGAGAGCGGCCTCGATGGCCGCGACCGTCTCCCGCGCCTGGGCCGCGTTCGGACCGTACTGCGCGTTGCGGTTCGCCTCGATGAGCGCCTGCCCCAGGTAGCGGCGAGCCACCTCGTTGTCCGGGTGCTCCAGCGCCCACTGCAGGTACAGCGCCTCCTTGCGACGGCGCTCGCGCAGCCGCTCGTTGCTGGCGTCGTCCTGGGCCTGGCGTTCGCGGAGTACCGCCTCGATGTCCTCGTCGGCGGCGTTGGCCGTCGTCGACTTCGTGTCGGCCGGCAGCGTGGCCAGGTAGGCCTGTGCGGTCTCGTCGTCGGGGTGCTCGGTCGCCCAGCCCTTCAGCCGTGCGGCCTCGTCTTCGCGAGCCTGCCTGCGCGCCACTTCGTCGCGGGCGCTCTTCTGCGCCAGGCGAACCTTGCGCGCGGCCGCGTACTTCGGTGACATGCGCTCGCGGACCTTGGTGTAGACCGAAGGACCCGTGAGTACGGCGAGCACGAGCACAGCCCATGCTGCCAGCGTGATAAGTTCTTCCATTGGAACCTCTTCCCTGCGGCAATCTATGCCGCACCGTGTTTTTTTCGGTTGACCCGCCGGAGACACTTTCGTACAACTAGCGTTCCGTTCGGGCACATAAAAGGCAGAGCCTTCAGCCCCTTGTGCGCCCGAACGGTAATAGTGTGAACTACGTTATAAAAGTACAGCCACCCATATTGGACAGCCGTAGGCATACTATAGCACATATAATATATTGCATCAATGCTACAGGTAGCGCCTCGACCGAGCTTACCCACACTACGTTTTATACATCTTTGCAACATCCTAAAGTAGCGAATTATGCAACCGTGCATGAGTTAACTTTTATTTAACCTATTTGTTGTTGCAGTAATGCTACTATTAGGTCAATATGAGTTGGCGAGAGTAAGTTATGAAAGTACTTCTTATTGAAGACAACGCCCGTCTAATTGAACGAGTGAAGCATCATTTGCGTAACTCTTTTGTTGTTGATGCCGTCACAACTGGCGCCGCTGGCCTTACACAAGCTGAAAAGATTCGCTATAAAGCAATTATTCTTGACCTTAACCTGCCGGATTTGGACGGCAAAGAAATTTGTGAGCAATTGCGCCAAGAAGGCAATAATACTCCGATTATCGTCGTATCTGGCGTCCAGGACGCCGATAGCCGTGTAGCACTCCTTAATGCTGGGGCTGATGACTTCCTTGTTAAGCCATTCAACCCCGCTGAGCTTATTGCTCGCATTCACTCTATCATTCGTCGCCATCATGTTGAATACGATCAGCACATCTTAACAATCCAAGATCTGACGATTGATATCAACCGGCGAGAAGTGCAGCGCGCTGGCGTGCCCATTCCTCTACGCCGAAAGGAATTTGATATTTTAGAATATCTTATTACCAATCGCGGGCACGCCGTGACGCGTTCGATGATTCTGAATCACGTGTGGGATTCCAATGAGGCAACTTGGCAGAAAACTATTGATGTGCACATTAAGCATTTGCGCGACAAAGTCGATCGACCGTATGACTCTGCACTTATCAAAACAGCTTACGGGGTGGGATACATGATTGATGATGCGGTAGACGAGATGTAAAAAGGAGGGTACCATGGAAGCAGTTCTGTTCAATGTTGTTACCGATGTGCAACAACGTGATGAATCCAGTGTTGCTGACCAACTACGCGTAGCGTTTAGTGTTGGCTCGTTCTGGCTTGACTAAGCAGACTCAATAGCAATGTAATAGCCTTGTGCTCCAGGTAACCATGAAACGTCCAAATTTCACCCCCCTCAAAGCGTCACTCATGCGGACTCACTCAGATGGTTCAGTACAACGATACTCGTCAAGTGAGTACAAGGCTATTTTCGAGACCGTACTGATCGGGTCGTTTGTCTTAGTTGCAATTCTTACCATTTCCCTTTTAATTAGCTACGGTGTGTACGGGAATACGTATGTTTTAGGCCGTATTCTTATCTGTGGCGGAGGCTTGCTATATCTCGCTGCGACCTACGGTGCCTGGGCAAAGCGACGCCATCTTCTTGCTTCATGCGCCTTGGTATTGTTCTATTACCTGATTGCAACCGTTATTATGTTTGGCTGGGGTATCGATATTACCTTCGCCCAGCTGATGCTTGCCGTGACTATTGTACTCGCTGGGGTGTTCCTCGGCTCACGTGGCGTGTTTATTACGGCAAGCCTGGGAGTTCTTGCTATGTTTGCCGCCCAGGCTGCAATTACTGTCGGTAAAGCACCATGGTTCACTCCTACAAGCCATACCAATTTCGCTGACATTATTGGATTTGCGACTCCTATTGCAATTCTTGCGCTCATTACAGGGCTTTTCGATAGGCGCACACAGGAACTTCACACTGAAGATCTGGAGCTTAACAAAGAACTTACGAAAGAAAAGAGCAGCCTAGAGCAACGCGTACGCAGTCACTCAATTGAAATTGAGCACCTCCAACTCGAGCAGGCGGAACAACTGTATCGCTTTGCAGAGATTGGGCAGTTGAGCACGTTGCTTCTGCATGATTTATCGAATCACCTCACTGTCCTTAATATTGATCTCGCTGATCTTAAGCGCGAAAAAGGCAGTACTGCTGCACATCTTGAAGAGAGTATCAATCAGATTGAAAAATCAGTTATGCAAGCCGCTCGCCACCTGCAAGGCAAAGAAGAAATGCAGACATTTGATGTACGAACGTGCATTGAGTCAAGTACCAAGCTTCCCCGCTATCAAGAACTCAAAGAGTCGATTAGCGTGTCTTTGCCGCCAGAGCCTGTTCAATTCTACGGCGACCCTTTACGGCTCAGCCATATTCTCTATATTCTGATCCGCAATGCCCTTGAGGCATACCCGCGAACAACGCCAAGCGACAAGCGGACGGTATCGATTCGTCTTGAAACGAACAATGATAACACTATTGTGATCCGTGTTATTGATTATGGCCGTGGCATACCAAAAGCTATTCGCGAGCAGTTATTCAGTCCGCTTGCGAGCAACAAAAAGGGCGGCCTTGGCATTGGATTGTTCATTGCTAAAGAAATTACCGAATCGTATTTTGGCGGAACACTACGGCTCAGCGACACAACTGAACACACAGAATTTGTACTGACTATGCCAAAGCGACAAGCTGAGTCATGATGCAGAAACATCTTGGGCTGAATGATCTCTCAGCACTTGATTTTGCTATACAGTGCACACGCATTGCCGATGCCTACGCCAACAACGCAGCATCAGTAGATGGCGACGTCTTCGCCTATCTTGCTAAACAACTCATAGCCCGCGAAGCCCAGCCGGGCGGGCCATACAACGATGAAAGTGGTGCGCCGACGATTCAGCTCAATGCGGCTATCGGACGACTTTTCTTGCTTATGGGTAAGCCCTTGCCGAACATTGATGCATATTTAAAGACACTTCCTATCAATCTTTCAGATGCCGACCGAACCGCACTTGATGCATACAGAAGAGCGCAAGCTACTATGCGACACACTCCAGAAAAAGCATCCAGGCGACATACGTCATATCGACGTGCAATCAAAACACTCAGTACGCTTGACGAACCAGTTAAAACCCAAGCCCTCCAGTTCTTGGCGCGTATCGAAGCAGCCGACACAACGCACGAAATAGCAGCAATTTCACAGTTCGCCAAGCAAGCCATCACGGACAGTAGTATCCCCCCTATAACACTCAACGCACTTGGCGAAGCAAATGTTTATAGCTGGATTGCCTACAGTATATACGATCACATTTTAGACAAAGAAGCCGATGCAATGTTATTGCCCGCAGCTAATGTATGCATGCGTATTGCGCTTAAGCTTTATCAACGATCGCTACCTGTAAAACACTCGCTGCAGCCCCTTATTGCCCATTATTTTGATATGGTTGATACGACAAGCGCCTGGGAAGTTACATCTTGTAGGGCGCGCATTTCAGAAGAATCAATCTTTATAGGAGCCTTGCCGCATTATAGAGATTATGAAGCACTCGCATGGCGGTCATGCGTACATATCTTAGGCCCACTCATTATTGCAGCTTCTTCACCCATGTCTAATATAAAGACAAAACAATTCACTGAAGGGCTTCATCATTATCTTATTGCCCGCCAACTAGGCGATGATATTCACGATTGGCGTGAAGATCTTATGGCTGGTCGTATAAGTGCGGTTGTTGCGCTGCTGCTTGAGCGCCAGAGCATACAGACAAATAGCACACACGACCTTACTACACTGATTACTACAATTGAAAAGGACTTTCTCGCCGAAGGCGCCGTAAAGGCGAGTGAGCACATCTTGCATCACGCCAAGGCTGCCCAGGAAAAGCTTGTAGCCGCTGGCTGTAAACCCTCCTCCGCCTTAGTAGGTCTCGCTCGTAGACTTGAGCGAATGGCTACGGAGTCAATTCACCAACAGCAACGTTTTGTTGGCTTCCGAAATGAATATACGGCAAACACTTGATATGCCCGCCAACGGTTTGGTTCGTTAGAGGAGCGTCCAAGCCCAAGTTGGCGTACCGCCTGAGTATGTCACAGTAATGCTCTTACCGCTTGGCACGACTACCATGCCGGCGCCCGCGAGCACTGATGCGCCATCAACCTTGATGTCGCTTACGGTTGCCGTACCGTTAGCGACTTGCACTGCTGCATCGCGCCAAAATGGGTTACGAAACGCGGTTGTACTTGCAGTCATCGTGGGCGCAGTTACGGTGCCAGGAGCTTGGTCGAGATAGACAACCTTAATAGCAGTAGGGTCAGAGACCGTAATTGTATTAATAATACCGCCAAGGCCGATGTATCCGACTGCTGAGCCGGTATTATCCTTGACGTGCGTCATATTGCCTTCAGTGGAAAGTGTCTCAATGAGTACCTTGCCGCTTCCGCCAATATTGACACCGTTTACGCACGCTTCAACACTTGCGCTACTAATGTGGTTATTATGGAACTGCCCAACAGAGCTAAAGAATGGGCCACCTAGCATACCGGTGTAGCAGTAAATTGCTGCAAGCCTATCCGCAACCAGGTGCTCACCGAGATAGTATCCGTACGTCGCGCCCTCGACACTACAGTTATTCATGATTGAAAGGTCGTTATTGCCTGGCACCGGCATTGCAATACCGAAGTTCCAACCTGGTGTCGTGTAAGTTGCATTAAGCTGGTTCGGAGTTCCAGCTGGGAAAAATGCCACACTATCAAGATGTGCATTCGCCATTCCACGAAGATCGATACCGCTCGTATCGGAGCCTCGCGCTGTATGTGGAACCTGTATCTGGATGCCTTTGATGACAACATTACAGTTTGAATACACCGCGCCTGAAACATAGCCATTTGGCAATGTCGGCCCGCCAATCACACTCGCCTCATTTGAGTTACTCGACTGATCGGTCGCATTCCAAGTCGACTGTAACACGACGCCGTTCATCTGTGGACTTGTTGCGTTCCAGTGTGGCATAGATGCGGCATCCGCCACACCGATGAGTGCAATCGTGAGCTTATTGTTTGTGCCGCTGACTATCGGCAGCGCCAATTGTGCATTACCGCTGCGGTCAGTACGTGCTGCCGACGAAATGACATATGTTGCAGGCGGGAATAATACCTCTGCGTAGCTATTGTTCGCAGCTGCATACGAAGCCGCAGCATCTATTGCTGCTTGAATCGCGGCCGTGTCATTTGTCGTGCCGTCACCCGCAGCATTGTACGGGGCTGATTTAACATTAAACTGCCATGGGTTTGTCGTCGCTGCATGCGCGTCAACATATTGTTTCGTCGCACTCTCAAGTGGATTTGCTGGATCTGCTGCAAGAGTTAAGGTGCCTGTCATGGTGCCACCGCTCTTCTGGAGCGCACCTGTAATGCGACTATCATCACCCTGTGCAATTGTGCCTGCGGTCGTACCAAAGTTCGCTGCGAGTGTTCTGTCGGCACTCAAGTCGCCACCGCCTGTTAGCCCCGTTCCAGCGCTAATTGCGCGAGTTGTTGGTGCTTTTGCATTGAGTGCAGTTTGCGTTGCTGTACTGACGGGTTTATTTGCGTCACTTGTGTTATCGACGTTTGCGAGACCAACGGCTGTCTTATCGAGAGTTTGCCATGATTTGTCGCCACGGAAATACTGCGTAGTTGAACCACCCGCTAGGACAGGAACGGTAGGAGCACTTGCTGTGCCACCTAGGTCACCGGCAAGTTGCAGGATACCTTTGGTTGTTGTCGATGCATCAGAAACGACTGCGCCGCTTGCGCTGTCTACGTATGCTTTTGTTGCAGCATCTGTTGGATTTGTAGGTGTCGGTACAGTTGGCGAGATCGTAAAGCTCTTTGCTCCACCTATTGTCTCACTTCCAGATACATGAACGACGTCTGCATCATCGGCTTTTGTTGCAAGTGTGCCACTTGATTTGAGCGTGCCATCCGTATTGTGCTCAACCCCCAAAAAGTCGTTGAGGATATTCCCCCATGTTCCATCGTCTGATCCGGGTTGCGGTAGGCGCGCCATACTTATGTTTATTTTACCATGCTAATAATTGTTATGCCTATAGCAATCTTAGTGAGTTTATTAAGGTTGCTGCGCTATAATTTGTTACCATAGAGTTAGTCATGAAATCCTCGTATAAAATCCTGCTTGGCTTTTACCTTACCACGCTTCTTTGGCTTATACTGTTCAAGTTTTCGTTTGATATTATTGCGGTTATTGAACATCACCAGACAAGGATACTGAATTTGATACCTTTTACAGGGCTTTCAGGTAGCAACGTACGCGAGATGATTGAGAATGTCGTCGTGTTTATACCCCTAGGACTCCTGTTCGCTATCAACGGCAAACATATCGGCTTTTGGCGTAAACTCGGTATTATTGGCGTAATTAGTCTTACAGTAGAAATTGTCCAGTTTATTTTTGGCATCGGCATTACTGATATTACTGATATTATTACCAATACGGCGGGCGGATTGATTGGGCTTGGCCTCTACAAACTCTGTAGCAACCACATGGATGAAAAGATCCTTAATCGCTGCATTGCCGGTATTATTGTTGCTGTCGTCGCGGCTATATTATTCCTCAGGCTCTTCATACTTAAAGTCAGGTATTAGTTCATCAAAAATTGCCCGGGCATAAGCGGGCATTGCAGATCTTGCCAGATAGGCTTAGCCTTAGTTTTACAAAGTTAAGGGGCACCGACTTGCGGTGCCCGAGGAAGCCCCTGATAGAGGCGGGATGAGCCGCGCCTAGGCGACGAGGAGCCCGGCGAGTCGTGCCTTGGCACGACGGGACGGCTCTCGAAGCATGTCGCCCGGGGGCAGCCTTCGCGTCGCGACCACCACCTCTCCGGGGTAAGTCTCGATGCGGTGCCCGCACAGGGTGCAGCGGCCGTTCAGCGGCTCGGTGTGGTCGTGCGGCCTGGGGTCGGCGAGCGCCATCGCCCATTCGCGGACCACGAGCAGCAGGCTCAATGTAGCGATCTTCACTATTCACCAGTTTCTGTCGAGGCGGGAGCGTAGCTACGGTACCATAATAACATAAATAAGCTAAAGAGTCAATATCACCCCTTATACTCATTCGATTTTAGAGTTGCTGCAGATTCGTCTCGAGCACAAGCAGCCGCATCAGTTCCAGTATGCGCGTATCCTCTTTATCGAATGGTGCGTCTACAACTTCTTGCACATAATGCGCTAGCCGGTCTGAGTCAATAAGCCCCTGTTCAACGAGTCGGGATGTTTGGAAGCGATCCTTAAAAAGTTGCGCGAGCTTTGGTTTACACGTATGGATAAATTCACTAAAATCTTCTGTGGTTTCAGGGTGAACGATTGACTCAGGGTAGCCGCGAGCAAACTGGTATATACGAAGAAGATTTTTGTCATAACGATGCCATGCTGGGATGGTTTGTGTGAACAAAAAGAGTGTCGGATTGGCTAGCGGTGCGACGGGCCAGATATTTCTATCGATGAAGGTATTATTAAATCCTAAGTGAGTAAGCAATGTTGAGTAGGCGATTGCAGGCACTGACCCGCTGGCATGCGCTAACGCTTCTGTTTGTATCTTTTGGTAGAGCTTCGCAAATGCATCTGTAGTATAGGATGGTAGCTGTGCTTGCAGTCGCTCTTCTTGTATCTCACCAAATGGCAGTACGCTGCGCGGGTTAATATTCTGACATAGCTCGTCGCCGCCAACACCTGTGAATACCGTTGCTATTCGCCTCTCGGCAAGATAATCTGCAAGCTGCTTTGTTGCGACGAGATGAAGATCGCTAAACTCGCTGACTATATAATTACCCTGGCTTGCCTCCATAAATGGAGTATGCTTTGACGGGTTGAGATCAACGATATAATTGTCAATCCCAAAACGTTCTTGCATTGCCGTTAGCTTTGCGCGCTGACGTATACCCATTTGGCCCGGTAGCCCGAGGGACACCGTAAGAACACGATTGCCCTTGTCGGCATAATAACCAGGCGCGATAGCTGAATCAACACCACCACTCAGCTGAAACGCAATGTTATCATATCGATCCCAATATGCATCGAGTGTTGATTCGAGTGCTTGCTTGAACTGGCCCGCGTTGCTTGCTGGCATATCTGCAAGCTGAGTGATTAATCCGTCTGGAGGATGTTTAACCACGTATTCCCCGCCTCGCCAGGTAAGGCGTACGCGATCGTAGAGCGGCTCGCTGCGATCAAGAAGTGCGCGATATCGGTCGTCGAATAGCATGTAATTCATTGCTGCAAGCGTGTTGATTGTTACTTGCTTCCTACCGACCATATCGTAGAGGCGACTTGAATGATTCGACATCGCAAGCATGCGGCCGTGCGCGGCAACGAAAATAGGCAGCACCGACGCCGTATCGCGCTGGACCATTACCGACTGGCTGCGACAATCTATTTCGGCGTATAGAAATTCTTCAACGCCAAAGCTATGCTCGGCAACTGCTCCAAGTTCACTGCTGGCAATAAAGCGCCCGTGTGTAATATCGCCATACCCAAAGCTCAGCACTGCACCATTGCAGTGCGCAAATGTTGCTGGATAGGAATACCGTTTCCGGAGACGCAGCGAACCAAACGCTGATGTAAAAATATAATCATCACCGGTTGATTCGTCGCGCCACTGAATGCTTTGAGACAGCTCACCCGCTGTGAAGACTGCCTCAAAGAATGGTCGTGAAGTGTCCATTTACACAGGCCGTTAGGCTTGGAATCCTACCTTTAGCCGGCTGCTTTCAGGCTGTTAATGTCGAAGCCTTGGCTTGGCTTGTAGCTTGTTACGCGAGTACGGCGTTCACGCTCCGCGTCGTCGCCTGCAGCAAGATTTTCTTCAGCTGCTACAATTGCAGCGAAGCGCGCGTCAACTTCTGCTTCAGAAATTTCTAGTTTTCGAGCTGCTTCAAAGCTTGTTGCCAAACTTTCTTCTGCAGTAAGTTTGATTGTCTCTGCTGACATGCGTAAATCCTCCTAACGCTTTTTGAAATGATTTTTCCATAGTACCATACAACGCACTCATGTGAATAATCACGGCATGCGATGCACGTAAATCCGTTTTATAAAATCTCAAGCATATTTACGGCTGGACGCACGTCACCATAGCATCGAAAGAATGTTGTGAGCGTTGCTCGGTCGAGCTCGGGCGACTGGCCAATGAGTGCGTCAGAAATCATAGTTACCTTATACTGCAACTCGGCAGCATCGCGCGCCGAGGCCTCGCAGCAGACGTTTGTTACTGCGCCAACAATTACTATAGATTCGATACCTCTTGTCCGTAACAATTCATTAAGCGGCGATTTACTCGGGAAGAATGCACTGTGGCCCCGTTTTGTCGTGTGAATGTCATACGCCATAGACTTTAACTCGGGCCAGAGCTTCGTCGCGTCTCCGCCCGACCTGCCCATGCGCTCATAATTATCTGCCAACTCGTCGCCAAAGACAGCGCGAAAGTTCTCGGTTGCTTTTTGGATTGGTGTCGTCACCCATGCAACCACACCACCCTTTGTACGGATAACATCGGCAAGGATATTAACATTATTCGCAACTTGCTGCATATTAGCTTTATCACGGCCCGTACCTATATCAAGGTCAATCACGACCAGCGCAGTCTTTGTAGAATTAATAGACGGAAACGCATGCAGCCGCCCGCGGCGTCTAAAAACTTTCTCAACAATTGCCTCGGGTATTATCCCGCTAGGATGATCCGGGACTTCCTGATTCATTGTTATTTCCAGATAAGGCTGATTGTTTCAGAACCAAGCGCGCACACGAGGTAAAATGCTGCAAGTTGCCAGCCCGCGACAAAGAATAGTAGCACGCCAGCAAGTGTGAAGAGTGTATACTCACCGAGCGCATTCCATGGCTGCGCAAGTATGATTGATGCTTTGGGCGCGAAAAACATACCCCATAGCACTACTACGACACCAACGAACGCGACCGCGATAAGTATACGCAGCGGCAAAGCTAATTTAAGCGAAAGACTCCACCAAGCGAATACACCAAGCATCGCAAGCTCTGAAAGAAACGCTACTAAACCATTGAGTGAGAGTAAAATTGTTTGCATATTACATAGATTATACTATGCTCGCTACCCTGCTATAGCAAAGTAGTCTGCTCGCGTAGCTGCATTAAAACTTCGGCCAGGTACGGTTCAGCATTTACGGTCTCGAGCTGCGATTCATGCACCCAAATATATTCTTCGTGTTCTTCGCTTAGGGCAATATCGTCCACATCTTCATTTAGTGTGTACGTTAGGCGAACGACGTGTAGGTCTTTTGCCGGTACGAAGATATCTTGTGCTGCGATTAGTGCTGGCGTCGACTGAATCTCATGCCCGATTTCCTCTTGCACTTCCCGCTTGAGTGCTGCTGGCAAGTATTCGTCGGATTCAATTCTGCCGCCAGGAATATCCCATGAAGGCTCCGAGATATCGGTTGCGAGGATTGTGCTACGCCGCATAAATAAATATTCGCCGCGACTATTTTTGATGAGTGCTTTTACGCCTACCTGGAGATTCATTTTGGGTTACTCCACCACCTCGACGCCGCGCCAAAACGCAACATAGTCGGTGAAATCCTTCTTTACAATTTCTTTTGACCTTGGTGTTGGTTCATGATAATACCAGGCGGCATCTCCGTTAATATTGCCGTCGACATCGACGTTATAGTAGCTCGCCAAACCCTTCCATGGACAGGTCGTGTGCGTATCGCTTGGCTTGAAGTATTCGTGCTTTATACTCGCTGGCGGGAAATACCAGTTGCTTTCAATACGAATCAGCTCCTCTTTATTTGCCTCTGCAATAACTGCACCGTTCCACACTGCCTTCATTATGCGCTTCCTTCCATCTTTTCTTTTATTATACGCTCTGGGGCATGTATCCGTGATAGAATACGGCTCAATAGGAGTACTCTTGTTAATTATGCCGGGCGACCACATGACTGAAACACTCATTACTCACGGCGTACCCGAAATGTAGCATCGCTCGTGGTTGGCGGCAGAATTGATCCACGTCTAGCACATAATGATTGACAGTGGAGTCGTGATCTACAGGAAGTCTTCGCGACCGACCCCTGGATACCACCGCTTAGCCTCGACAAGCAATGTTTCTACGCCTAGCGAAGGCTGTACACTAAGAACATGTCCCAGATTCATACTCATCGAGATTCACCCCACCCGCTTGTTGATACTGTTTGGGCTACACAAAATATCTCTGACGGTATTTATTCGGCGACGCCAGACGGTTCGTGGGATTTGATTATGTTGAATATGCAAGATGGCGCTCGACATATGATGATCACAGGCCAGGCGACAAAGCCGATGGATGTGCCGTATCAAAAAAACACCAGCTCGGTTGTTATTTCCTTTGCTCGTGGCGCCTATATTCCGGTGTATGCAGGCAAGCTGGTTGATTCATTTGAAATGCTGCCCAACACAGACGCTGAGCACTTCGCACTCTGCGATAACATGTTTGTATTCCCGACTTATGAAAACGCTGAGGAGCTTGTCGAGGCACTCGTTGAGTCTGGCCTGCTGATTGCCGACCCGATCATCTATACAGCAAACGAAAGTAATGCATGGGCAGCATCGAAACGCTCGCATCAACGACATTTCGCCAAGCGCACTGGCATTAGCGAGAAATCTTTCGAGCAGATTGAGCGCGCCAAAAACGCCGTACGACAGCTACAGGGCGGCAAAGCCCCGCGCGATGTTGCCGCCGACACTGGCTATAGCGACCAGCCGCACCTTGCTCGTTCACTCAAGAAAATCATGGGCGTCAAACCCTCTGATGTCGACGATATTCATAAATTATAAGTTGTCGTTTTTGTACAAAACTCAAGTCCATGCATTTGATTAAATGAAGGTATCAATCAATAACCAAGGAGAAATCAAATGGAAATGAAATTAGAACTCGTACCGGTGCCCGTAACTGATGTAGATGCGGCAATTGATTTTTACGTCAATAAAGTGGGCTTTCATCTTGACCACGATCATCAGGTGACCGACACGCTGCGCTTTGTACAACTTAC
>Ga0157377_10000198_pt1 | contig 33472 bp, 33 predicted proteins | sample M55metaG_FD_121116 | JGI IMG/M metagenome (GOLD analysis project Ga0157377, IMG submission 121116) | Miscanthus rhizosphere microbial communities from Kellogg Biological Station, Michigan, USA - M5-5 metaG | ecosystem: Host-associated > Plants > Roots > Rhizosphere > Soil | place: USA: Michigan...
CACGTTCGCTTCGCCGGGTTTCATGCCAGCGACCACCCTCTCCGCCACCGCGGTCTTGCCGGTGCCTCCCGCCGCGACCAGCGACCAGACGCGGTCGGGCGAGGCCAGGTCGTCAGCCCATGCAGCGAGATCATTGACGAGTTTCTCGCGCCCGTGAAAATGCGGCGCGGGCTGGAGGGCATGGACGATGCGGATCTCGCCGCGCTTCGGCACGGTGGGCGCCGTGCCGCGTGTGCTCAGGGCGATGGCGATTTTCTTTCCCAGATCGTCCGGGGTGGTGAACTTGTCGCAGACAAAGGTCGCGCGCAGCCAGGCTTTGAAGTCGCGCAGCGCACGCACGCCGGCGAGCACCTGTGCCTCGTCGGCGGTGGGGTCGGTGAGCAGGTCCTGCTCCTTCTTCTCGGTCCAGGGGAAGTCGTCGGCCACGATCCAGACCAGCACCTCCCTGCCGGCTTTCCAGGCCGCCTCCACCTCACGGCGGGTGATGCTGCCGCGATCTTTCTCCGGGACGAAGCCGTAGCGGTGCGCCACGATGCAGACCAGCACGTCGCACTCGCGGGCCTTGCGCTCGCACTCGGCCACCGGCTCGCCGGGCAGCGGGCCGAAGCGCTCCTGCACCACGGACTGCTGCAACATGCGCAGGATGGTGTCGTCGGCCACTTGCCGGTAGGGCCCCAGGTCCAGCGCGGTCGAGGAGAGAAAGACCTTCATCGCTGAAGGCTGACTCTAGCCGATCACAGCTCGCAATGGTCTGTGGTGACCTTGTCCTGGCGATAGACCTTCGGTTTATTCACGGGGTCCGGCTGATAAAATTTGTACCCACAGTCGCCGCGCGGAGGGAAGTTCGGGAAGCCGGCGCTCTTGAAGGCGGCGATGCTGGTTTTCAGGTTGTCTTGCGTCGGCTGGAAGTGCCCGCTGTCGTTGGAGATCCATTGAATTGCGCCGTCGGTCACCAGGATCGTCCCCGCGCCGACGACCCTGATTTGTTTTTGAACATCCGTCCCGGGCTCCTTGTTCGGAGACGGCAGTCCGGCGATCGATCCCATCAGAATTCCCGCATGGGTGGTCAGCCTCGGCTTCGTGCAGCCGGCGGTCGATTGGTTCTGGGGAATGGTCTGGCCGACGCAGTTCGCCGATCCGCGGACCTGAATGTAACGGCCGTCCACATTGACAAGGTAAATCTTGTTGTCCCTGCCGTCGATCACGTACAAGGTCTCCCTGCTCGTGCTCCCCGTCCACGTACTCATCAGCGTGTTGGTCGACTTGTAATAGGCCAGCCCGTTCTTGAATATGACTTCATAGGCGGCGAGGGCGTCGTTCGGAATGCCCTTTTCACAGTTGGTCACGTGGAGCCATGAATCGCACACGCCGTTGGCGGCGGTGCCGTTGTCGTTGTATTCGTAAAAAACAGGGAAATCCTTGCAGATCTGATTGACAGGACACGCCGGCTCGCAGAGATTGTTGCTGTCCGCCTTGAGCCCCGACGCGCAGGAATCGCCCCACTTCTGGCACGAGCAAGGTTGTTCCTTGATGCAACAGAAGTTGAATGGAAAGTAGGCGCAAAATTCCTGGGTGCATTTCGAACAGGGCTTCTGATCGGCGCCGCCGCAGGCCGGCGTCGCGGTCGCCGTGGCGGCCAGCGCTTTTGTCTGATTGGTGGCGGCCGAGGTTTGGCCTCTGCTCTGCGCGATATCGGCGGAGGTGATCGCATATCCCTTGTCGGCCGCGGCGGCGATGAGTTGATCGTCGGTGGTGGCGACGCTCAATGCCGACATGAGGCCGTGATCGTTGACGGCCGCGCTCAGGAGAGTATTCATCGCCGCGTTGTACGTCGGCTGCCCCGGCGCGGGCGGCAGGATGCAGGTGACCGTCGAATAGGGAGAGGCGACGGTGGCGGCGACGAAGTCGTACCAGGGCTGCTGCCGTTCCGAGCAAAGCTGGTTTCCGGCGGCGTGCTCCACATACGGATCGAGAAGCTGGCCGGTGCCGGCGCCGTAGGGCGCGGCGGCGCCGTAATTGCGGGCGCCGTTCGTCCACCACGCCTGGCCGCTGGTGGCGGTCGGCCAGATCACGTAATTCGAGGTGGTCGCCCCGCTGTCCATCTGGGAAACGAACAGGTCGGTCCAATTCAGCGTGATGGTTTGATCGCCCTGGCCGTGGAGGGTGATGGTCTGGCTCGTCGCATCCAGGGTGATGTCCCAGACGTAGCGGGCTCCCGTTTTTTCGATGAGAGCCACGACGTTGCCGGCGGAGTCGTACCCGACCACGGCCATTCCCAGCCTGTTGTCGGCATAGCTCAATGCCCAGAAATTGATGCCGTTGGCGGCGATGATCGGACAGGATTCGCTGGCGCTCGACGAATCCGGTCCCTGCAGACAGGTGGCTTTCAGTCCGATGGGGACGCGCGGCGGAGAGACCACGTCGATCACTTCGACGGTCGGCGTTACGACCACGCCGGTCTGCTCCGGCGCCGGAGCGGGCGCAGGCGCCGGTTCCGGCTGCGGCTCCGGCGCGGGTCCCGGGGCGCATCCGCAAACGGCCTGCCCCGCGCCCGAGTCGATACACGCTTTCACCGGCGGGTACTTCGGATCGTTGCTCCAGTTCCCGGCGTAGACCATCCCGTACGAGGCGCAAACCTCGGTGCATACGCCGGCGGCGGAAGCGTTGTCCTGGATCCGCGGACTGCAGCGATCCTCCGCGGCGAGGACCGCCGGGGGGATGACAAGAAGGACGACGACACCAAAGACGAACGAGATCCTGTTCCGTGTCATGAAGGCTCCCCCCTCAGGCACAGCCATACGACCTTAATAACGTAACGCCGGAGTTGATGCAGACGTCAAGCCATGCCGACGGCGTGCGTCCCCTCCACCCACCCCGCCGCCAGCGCCGCGGCGCGGCGATCGCTGCCGGTCAGCCGCTCCAGCGAGCGCCAGGTGGTGAACTCCAAGGCGTGGCGGATGGTGGTGGCGCGGCGGGGGCTGCGGCGCGGCCACTTCGCGTCGAGCTCCGACGCGGCGCGGTCGAGCTCCGCGGCGAGCGGCGCGATGAGCTCCGCCACCAGCGGGATGGTGCGCGCGTCGTTCGTGATCTGCAGGAGCATGGCCGCGTTGGCGCGGTACCAGCCGTAGAGGGCGGCGATGGTGCGGCGGCAGGCGGCGAGCGGATCGGGGCCCTCCGCGGGGATCGTCGGCAGCGGGTTCAGCGCGTTCCAGTGCGCGGAGCAGGCGCGGAGCATCGCCGGCTCGTCCGGGAAGTGGCGGTAGACGGTCAGGCGCTCCACCCCCGCCCGGTCGGCGATGGCGCTGACCGTGGTGCGGGCCGGGCCGAGCTCCTCGTGCAGCGCCACCATCGCCGCCACGATCCTCTCCCGCGTGGCCTCCTCGGCCGCGGCGCGGCGGACCTTGGTGTACGCGCGGGGTCGTTTCATGGCCGGACATCATAGCGCACTTCGGTGAACACGAATGTTCACAGAAACCACTTGACGTCCGGCGCGTGTCAACCGATATTCGGTGAACAACGCTGTTTACAAATCAGGAGGACGCCATGATCACCAACGCAGACTCGGGCACCAACGTCGCAGAGATCGCCCCCGGCATCTACCGCATCAACACCCCCCTGGACATCCCCGGCAACGCTTTTTCCTTCAATCAATACCTGGTCGATGACGCCGAGCCGCTCCTCTTCCACACCGGCCCGCGCCGCCTCTTCCCGCTGGTGCGCGAGGCGGTGAATCGCGTCCTGCCGGCGGAGCGCCTCCGCTGGATCGCCTTCTCCCACTTCGAGGCGGACGAATGCGGCTCGCTCAACGAGTGGCTGGCCATCGCCCCCGCGGCGCAGCCGCTCTGCAGCGCCACCGCGGCGATGGTCTCGGTGGCCGACGTGGCGGACCGCGAGCCGCGCGGCATGAGCGACGGCGAGACGCTCTCCACCGGCCGCCGCACGCTGCGCTGGTTCGACACCCCGCACCTCCCCCACGGCTGGGAGACCGGCTATCTGGCGGACGAGTCGACCGGCACCCTCTTCTGCGGCGACCTCTTCACGCAGCCGGGACGCGGCGAGACGGCGCTGACCAGCGCCGACATCCTGGGACCCAGCGAGTCGTTCCGGCAGTCGATGGACTACTACGCGCACTCGAAGAACGCCGCGCAGCACTTCGCCAAGCTGGCCGCGTTCCAGCCGCGGACCCTGGCCTGCATGCACGGCAGCGCGTGGCAGGGCGACGGCGCGGCGCTGCTCCGCGAGCTCGCGCAAGCGGTCGGCGCGTGAGCGTGACGGGCGCATGATGTACGCGTCATGCGCCCTCAGCTCTTCACCTTCACCGCGTTGTCGTCCCTCTTCCATTCGATCAGCATGTGATTCAGATCGCTGCCGGCACGCCCCGGCTTGCTTGGCACCGTCACCGTGATCGTCTGCTTGCCGGCGTGAATGCGGTGCTTCTGCAGGTAGAGCTGCGGATCGAACCTCCTACACTTATCGGCAGGGGCGAAGACGCCGATCTCCACCAAATCATTCATCGTCACAGGCGTCGCCTTGTCGCGGGGCTGACCACCGCCTTGCGCACGTTCAGGTCGAGCGTCACCTGCCACAAGCCTGCGGCGGTCTGCTTCTCCGCACGATGATGATCTCGGTCACGAGCGGGATCTTCCGATACCGGGTCGGCGAGGTGGCCGACCAGACGATCGCCACGAGCGGCTCGACGCGCGTGGCGGCACCTCGACCGCACCGTGGAAGGAAATTATCTTACCGAAGGACGCGCACCGCTTCCTCTGCCGCACGAGCCAATTCCTCGACGAACATTTCAACGATGTTCTGACCGTTTAGCTCCGGCATGGCATGGATGTACGGGTTCATGACCGTCGCGCGCAGCACTGCGACACCATGTTTTCGGTACTCGGCTTTCGCCTGGCTAGAGAGATCGCATCGCTCAAACAACGGAGGACTTGTGGATCCTTTTCCCGTCCGCGCAAAGAGGTCCGCGGCGTACTCCGGCCAGCGCATGACCGTATTCGAAAGAAAGAACGGTTGCGAATAACTGTATTCGCGCTCGCCGAGCTCGGAGAGGATCGTGAAGCGGTCGTACACTGCACGCGTCAGGGCGTTCATGTCGACCAGCGACGGTGACGTACGCTTCTTGACAACGAAGGTGACGAGATTGGTATCCGGTGGTCCCGGTGTAAGCGGCACGAACATGTAATCGACTCCGTGCTCCGCCTGGCGGCCAATCTCATTCCACTGCCGGAGCCACTCGTACAGGTCACGCGCAGCAAGTATCGAGGCGCGGACAATTGCACCATGCTCGCGCATTGTGAGCGGGACCGCGCGCGTTGCGAGCCATGCTCCGGCCGCAGTGGCGCCCGGTCGTGACCCCTCGAGCATATACGGGCTGAACGACTCTGTGATGACCTTTCTCTCCGTCACAGACCCCCCTCCGACGGAGTGCCGGGGCGGGAGGTGAAAGAGTGGGTCGGGAGTCGCCGCCGTGATGTATGGTGCCCTCTGCAGGATGAAGAGTCGCACGCGATCGTTTCTGAATGCAACCGACCCTGAGGGATACGGGGCGTATCCCATCTTATGAGGATCCACGGTGATCGACTCGGCGCGCGGAAACGACAGAAAAGCATTAGCCGTTTCGGGCGTTGGCCAGTTCACCGGGAACGTCTTCGTGAAGATCCCCTTCGTGATCTTCAGCGAATGACTCACATACGACGCAACGATGTTCCGGCGATCTTCACTTGAAAGCGTTAGGCTCTCCGGAGACGGCACGTCAAGCCCGTGACGCCCGAAATAATTCGGAATGCGCGTGATGCCCTCCGCATAGTCGTCGAAGCGTTGACCGACGATGTCGCGCCGAAGGGTCAGAAGCCTTCGGTGCAGCATCTCGGAGTAATTCTTGAGATCCGATGGCAGGTGCTTACGGGCGGTTGCCGCAGCGTCTGAGTCATCCAGGAGGGGCCCTTCGGGAGCTGCGTCAGGCGCAATGCGCGAGATGACCGAGCGCATCGAGCGTTCCGTCCACAATTCGAGTGTTCCATGCCAAGCACCGAGGTCGGTCCCGGTCGGTACGGCCAGACCGAGTGCGCGACTGAGCTTCGTACCCACCTCCGTTGCATATTCACGTGGAGACAAAGAGAACAAAGAACGCACGAAACCGCCCCATGCCGCATCGATGTGCAGCCAGAACGAGGCGTTGCGCTTCGAACAGAACTCGTCTCGCAATGCCACGATCTTGTCAATGGGATCAACCGCTCCTTCTTCGGTCGTTCCGGCCGTTGCCACGACTGCAATCGGTACACGTCCGGAGCGCAGCACGTCGTTCAGAGTGTGCTGGAGATGCTTGGCATCCATCCGAAACGAAGTGTCGACGTCGATCGGGAGGACGTTCTCTTGCCCGATTCCGAGTACGTCAGCGGCCTTTGCGACGCTGTAATGCCGCGTGCCTCCGACCAGGATCACCGGAGGGTGATCGTTGAAGAGCTTGCCGAAACCACGGCCGAGCCCTGATGGCATGCGATTGAGTTTCGACCACACCTCTTCGCCAATCGCGTTCTTGCCCGTCCGAAGAACCGGTCCCGCGAGTGCCGTCACGATTTTGGGTAGCAGATAGATTGACTCGTTCGGTTTGATGGAAAGCACCTGCTCGGCAGTGGAGGCACGCAGGTCGACGCGTGTGCCATTCGGCAGCTTGATCTCAAGCGGAATATCCTCGGCCACACAGAGCTCGCGAACGGCAAGGGGAAAGTACTTCACTTGCCGGGCAACCCACAGCGCCTCGATGTTCGCCACGGTGCCGCCGGAGGTTAGATGTGCCCATCCAAACTGCTTATTCGCGAGCTTCGAATAGAACTCCTTCGCATCGACTTCTTTATCCGGAGGAGCTGGCGGCGGCTCATAGCCGAGCATACGCATGATCGCGGCACACGCGTCGATCTCCATTTCTGTCGTCACAGGCGCCGCCTCCGGCGTCACGTTGTTTGGATTGAACAACATCGCTGCGAAGTATCCGAGCATCGCAGGCATCAGCGTGTCGGAGAGCTCATGCGCGATGTACCGCGGACTGTAAAAGGGAAAGTTTCGTCGCAGTTGCGCCAGCAGTTCGTGAACCTGCTGATTGAGCGCGTCGTGACTGGTGACGAAATCGCGTTGAAGCGCCTTTGTCAGGAGGATCGGGTCACCCGGAAAGTAGTTCTTTCTCCAATGGACATAGTCTCGCAAGACGAGAAGAATCAAGTCCTCGAACAAATCTGCATGCTCGGCTTTCGGGCCGAGGAACAAAGACAGATATTCATAACTAGTGCCGCTCGCTTCCGTCATGCCTCGTACTCCAAGGGCTGAAAGCCCGCCGTGACCATGATCAACCGCGAACCTCTCCATCCGCAGGAGTCAGCTCTTTGTTCGTGAACTTGAACTCGACACTGTGTCCCGGGAGAAGAGGTTCTTCGACGATGAGGATGTGGACCTTGCTGAGGGGGAAATCCTCGCTCTTCGGTCGTACGGTCACGTACACATTGACGTTAGACAGTGCTTCATCCAGGTAGATTCGCGCACCCTCGGCGAATTCTGTGGTCACCAAATAATATGACCCGGGAAACGTCCGAACTTCGCGCCGGCGGACTCGAACCGGCAGGCCCTTCCCCTCCGAAGCCGCCGACAATCGGCCGTCGAGATACACACGTCCATTGCGAACGCGGATCGCCTTGTCGGCCGAAGTCCAATCTCCAGGCTCCGGCATCGAAGCTGATCGCGGACCGATGCTAGCCTCGAGAAAACGTGGAAGATTCCCACTTTTGCTGACTATGTGCTCGTCCAGCCGATGAGACACGGTGACGTCGGTTTCCTTCTCTTCTAGACTGAAGAGGTCATATGAGACGTCGATTTCGATGACGAGGCATCCGTCCTCCACCGGCTCGTCTTTGATGATCCGGAGATGGATCTGCGCGTTGCGCCGTGTGCGTGCTCGGGACAGCAATGAGCTCTTGATACTGCGCCATACCTCGAGAGGGACTCCCGAACCATATACCGTATCGAGCAGTGCCTCGATCTTGCCGAGATCGAACCTCGTGCGTGCGTACATTTCATAGGCACCCGTCAAAAATGCAGAGACCCAGCAGGCGATTGCGAGATCGCGAAGCACATCGCGAACAAACGTACCGGGAGCGGCCTGGTCCGCTGCGAACAGCAACGCGCCTCCAAGCGCAAGGAGAACGAGCACCCCGATGGCAAGGAAGGCTACCGTGTCACGCCGCTTCGACATGGCTTATGAGAGCGCTATAATGCAGGATTGCATTCCGTCTGTCCAACAGCTTCGCATTTCTGGACATGACGCGACCCTCTTCTGCTCTGTTCTACGTCATGCCTGCATCGATTCCCACAACACAACATAGACGCAGGAGACGTCCGCCGCAGCCCGTTCAATGCTCTGTGCCGCATGCCGCGCGCGTAGCCGCCGAGTTTCTGCTTGCGGACGTCCCAGAGATTCGTCTGCCGGAGGGGCGACTCGACGCCGCCGGCGTGGCGGAGAGCTTCGCCACTAACGTGAGCTCACAGCTCGACGACCGCCAGAGCCTCGGCGCGGCGCGGCGCGCCGGAAGAGAGATCGCCGTGCCGCAATCCTCCGCCGCGTCCCACACAGTTCCGTCGCCGTTCCTGTCGCTGCTCTACACGGGGATCGTTTCGGGCAACATGGTCTTCACCGCCACGTTCGCGCCTAGCGGAGGAAGAGGCCGGAGCCTCCTCCCCCGCTGACACTGCTGCGCAGACTAATGGTGCGAGTACGGCGAGACCGCCGGCGCCACCTCCACCACCGTCATCATGCCGCGGTCCTCGTGGGCGAGGATGTGGCAGTGGATGACGTAGTAGCCGGAGTAGTCGACGAAGCGGCTGCGCATCTTGAAGTAGCCGGGGACTTTCGCCGCCTTGGGCAAGCCGGCCCATGAGACGCTGACGCCGGACGGGATGGGGAAGACGTCCCACCAGATGTTGTCTTTCCCCGCCGGCGGCTGCGGCACCGTGGAGCAGGGCTTCCAGGTCGACGGCTTCGCCGGATCGAGGTAGCACTGACCCGGCACCAGCGCTTGAGGCGGGGTTGGATTGATGAAGACGTACTGCGGCGTGTTGACCGAGTAGGTCAATCCCGAGCCGGTGGCCCCGGCGTTGCCGGCCAGCGTGAGATGCGTGTCGTCCTGGATGCTGGCCACGGTGACCAGGCCCTGCCCGGCGATGTTCAGGACCCAGCCGGGACGGAGGACTGTGGTGAAGTTCGTCGCGCCGGCGCCGGTCACGGCGGTGCTCTGCGTGGTGGTGCTCAGCGTTCCGCCGCCCACCGCGGTGCTCAGCGCCGCGTTGGGGTCGAAGATCTCCGTGATCTGGAACGGGTTGATGTGGATGTGGTACGGGTGCGAGATGGGCGGGCCGAAGGTCTCGTTGACCACCTTCCACTCCTCCACCGTATTGAGGAGCACGAGCTCGCCGACCTCGCCGTCGAACTTCTTGTGGTTGATGCGGTGCTCGCCGAAGACGGGGCCGGTGGAGAAGGTCACTTCCTTCGTCCCCTTCACGTCCTCCGGCTTGATGTCCTTGAGGAACGGCGGGAACGACGGCGGCTTGTCGGTGAACTTGGCGAGGTTGCCGGTGGCCTGCGCGCCGGTGACGTTCACCGAGAAGAGCGTGACCAGGTTCTGCGTGGGGAGGTCCTGCGGATCGACCTCGTTCTTCACCATCAGGCTGTAGACGCCGGTGGCGAGCGGCGCCATGACCAGCAGGTCGGCGCGGTTGCCGGCGGCGAGGAGAAACTGATTGTTGGTAAAGGCGGGGATGCCGAAGTTGGCGGGGCTGAACTGCACGCCGTCCTGCGCGATCTGGTACCAGGTGAAGAGCGGCTTGCCGCTGCTGTCGACGGCGGGCTGGCCGGCGGAGTTGTACATCCCGACCACGTAGGTGCCGGCGCGGCCGGAGGTGTTGACGATGCGCCACAGCTTCACTTCGCCGGGCTGCATCTTCATCACCGGCCGGATGCGGCCGTTGACGGAGAAGTCGGGACCCTTGTCGGTGCGGCCGCTGCCGTTGCGCTCGAGGTTCGGGGTGACGCCGAGCTGGTTGACCACCAGCACCGGCTGGCGGCGCGTCTAGCCGGCGCCGTAGAACTTGTCGAGATCGTCGTCGTACTGCCCTTCGATGACGAAGGCGCCGGTCATGCCGTTGCCGACGTTGATGGCGGTCGAGCCGTGCTTGTGCGCGTGATACCAGTGCACGCCGGGCGACTGTCCCATCTGCAGCGGCTTCTGCGGCGGCGGATCGAGAGGTCCGCCGGTGTGGCCGGTGTGGTCGACGTCGGGCGGCGGGAAGTCCGCGGCGGTGTACTTCGGCAGCTGGTAGCAGTAGGGGTAGGCGCCGACGTAGTACTGCGGCCAGTCGCCGCGCGCGATCTGCTCGGCGTCGACGGGCCAGAGCTTCTTGATGTTCGGCGTCATGTCGTAGGCCTGCAGCAGCGACTTCTGCTTGGTCCGGTAGGCTTCCGGCAGGTCGTTCCACTTGTGCGGCCAGAGGCTGAGGACGTCGCCGCCGAGCTTCGCCTCGCAGCGCTGGAAGAAATCGCTAAAGGCGGTGGCGAAGGTGTTGGCGGTGACGGTGGGCTTGCCGTTGCTGCGCGGCGAGGGGCGGATCTCGATGAAGACGTTGTCGCCGGTGGAGTTCGGGTTGGTGTGCGTCCCGTGGAAGTGGATGTTGGCGGTGCTGGAGCCGTGGAAGCAGTCGGGATAGGTGTCCTTCCCGCCGCCGGCCTTGTTCGGGTAGCCGTTGCTGCTCTCGTCGCAGCCGGTGCCGGTTTTCGAGTCGCCGCGGTCGATGGAGTTGCCGAAGTTCGCGGGGTTGACCTGGTTGAGGAAGGTCAGCTCGATCATGTCGCCGAGGCGGGCGCGGAGGGTGGGACCGGGCATGGGGTCGGGATAGTCGGACGTCGGCTTCGGAAGCGGCGGCATGGCGCCGACGCCCTTGAAGACGCGTACGTATTGCGGCGCGCACTTGATGACGTTGGTGTCCGACGGCGCCGCGCCGGGGGGCGTCTTGAAAGTGAGGCGCTGCTGCTCGTCGGTGAGCATGAGCGTGGCGCGCAGCTTGCCGCCGCTGGAGACGAGCTCGGGGATGGTCGGCAGGTCGGGCGCGGTCCAGGCGCCGCCGGTAGTGGAGTCGCCGATGCACGGGATCCACTGCGCCGAGAGCGGCGCGGCGGCGACGAGCAGAAGGGCGAGAAGGAACAGACTCAGTCGTTGTTTGCTCATCTCATCGCTCCTCAGTAGGTGTTTCCGATGATGGTTCCGCGCTCGGTCTCCGCGTAGGGATGCAGCGCGCAGATGTAGTAGACCGTCCACTGCGGCGGCGCCGACGCCGGCTGGGCCACGTCGTAGCTCGGCCGCGACGAGTCTCCCGCGGGAATGATGTCGGAGAGGTAGTTCGGCCCTCCGCGCGGCAGCACCTGGTCGTTGGGCAGCGCGGTGTACGTATCATCCGCCGGCCACGGCTGGTGCTCCTCCTCGGTGCAGTTGTTCCACGTCACCAGGTCGTCCTCCAGGCACTGCAGTGGATCTCCCTCCTTCGCGCCCTTGAGATCAGGGATGAACGTGGCGCCTTCGCCGGTGCTGCAGGGAACGATCTTGATCGACCAGTCAGGCATGATGATCTCTCCTCTCTCGGTGTGGTTGTTGAATGCGTGCACCCCAGAACTCGCTCCGCGGCCAGCGCCGCTCTTCGCCGTAGACCCTGGCGCGGGTGCGGAGATAGCCGTCGAATTCGGATCGGATGAAGCGCTCGTAGCGGCGCAGCCCGCGCGCGTCGCCGCCCACCAGCCGGTCGCCGATGGCGTAGGCGGCGAAGACGCCGGAGCGCAGAGCCTTGGTGATTCCCTGCGACGAGAGCGGATCGAAGCGCGACGCGGCGTCGCCGGCGGCGAGCCAATCGGCGCCCGCGGCGACGTCGAGCCGCTGCGAGCCGCAGGCGCGCGCCACGATCGGGCCGCAGGCCGCCGCCCCGCGCGCGATGCCGCCGACCACAGACATTTCGTGCAACAGCCGCGTCCAGCAGGCGTCGTCGCGCAGGCCGAGGCGGCGCGCGACGGCGCTCTCGGTCATGCAGGCCACGAAGCGGCGCTGCCCCGGAAGGGCGGCGGTGTACCACCAGCCGTCGGCGAACGTCTCGACCACCGTGCGCCGGTCGCCGCTGGAATCGTCGTCGAAGAATCGTCCGAAGCTGACGAGGCGATCGAACGCCTCGACGCGCGCGCCGCGGTATCGCGTGGCGAGCGCCGCGCCGCCGGTGGCGTCGACCACGAAGCGCGCATCGACCACCTGCCCGTCGCTCAGCTGCAGGCGCCAGGCGCCCTCCGCGTCGCGAACGCTGGTGCCGAGGAGCAGCGCGGCGCCGCGCGACGCGGCGTGCTGCGCCAGCAGCGCATCGAATCGCGCGCGGTCGAGATGCCACCCCGGCCCGCGCGCGTGAAAGATGTAATCGTTGTCGCGCGGCGACGCCTCGCCCCACGACGCGGTCGTGCCATGCGCCTCGGTATGTCCCGCGGCGCGGAAGGCGGCGAAGACGCCGAGGCGCTCGAGGATGGGGCGGGCGGCGGGCGAGAGCGTCTCGCCGGCGCGCGGCGCGTCGAAGCGCGAGGCCTCGATCAGCGCCACCGACAGCGACGGCGCATGCGCGCGCAATGCGATCGCGCACGCGCTGCCGGCCGGGCCGGCTCCGGCGATCGCCACGTCGACTTGCATCAGCTCGCGCGCACCGCGTACCACGAGGCGACCACGCCCGCCGGGTGGATCGGCCCCGTGCCGGTCTCGCTCTGGTGCGGGACGGTGCGGACGATGGAGCCGACGATCGACGGGCGCTGCAGGCGCGCGTTGCTGTTCGGCCAGGCCGGCACCAGCCAGCCGATGTAGTCGTAGATCCACTCCGCGGGGCCGACCACTCCCTTCCCCTGAAAGCGGACCTGCATCGGCGAGCCGTAGCCGAACGAGCCGTGCAGGTCGAGCGACCAGCCCTCGCCGCCGATGGTGCCGCCGAGGACGTCGAAGGAGTCGGCGGTGATCTTCAGCGTGCCGAGCCCGAACTGCAGATCGTTGAAGGCGACGGAGAGATCGGGATTGTTGACCAGGCTGCGGTAGCTCCACGTTCCGACGAACGGATTTTCGGTTTTCATCTCGAACTCTCCTCAGCGCTTCGTGCGCTCGATGCTGAGATACGGCGGCGGATTTTGCGGCGGCGGCTCCTTGAAGTCGTAGGCGGCGTTGCGGATGACGAAGGGAAGCCGCCACCACTCGGTGACCATCTTCAGGTCGCCGGCATTGGTCTGCGGGACGCCGGGCGTCCAGTCGATCCACGTGCCGGTCGCCGCGTCGTTCACCTGCGTCGGGCGATGCGCCGGCCACCAGAGCGTCTCCCACACCCGCTGCTCGCGCGTCATCAGCGAGTCGACCGGCGCGTCGGCGTTGATCTGGTTCCACTCCTCGTACGTGATGTCGATCGGCTGCGTGGTGCACTCGTTGAAGTCGCTCTGCCACGGCACCGACATCGACTTGGTGAGGTCGCCCGGCTGCAGGCCGACGTCGAAGTTGCTGGTCTGGCTCAGGTCGTCGATCGAGTAGCTCGAGTAATCGATCTCCGGAATGCGGCCGTGGTTCTGGTTCGCCTGCGCCGCGGTCTGCCCGAACGAGTAGTACGCCGGGTCGGCCTTGATGCGATACGGCACGTGCCAGATGGCCGGGTTGCGCATCACCCATCCCACCTCGGCGCCGGGACAGAACGATCCGCCGAGGACGCTGGCCAGCGCGCCGCGGTCGAGCTCGCGCCCGGTCTGCACGCCGGTGTCGGCGTACGGCCACCACGGATTGGCGTACGGCCAGCCCTCGAGCGCCTCGTTGTAGAAGTTCCCCATCGCCCACTGCCGCAGCACGTAGTACTGATACTCGGTGAGGCGCAGGAACTTCGACGGCAGGGTGTTGGAGATCGGGTTGTCGCCGGCGAGCAGCGGCATCAGCGGCAGGTTGTGCACGCGGCTGCTCGGCTTGCCGTTGAGGAAGAAGTCGTTCTCCTCCCCCGGCTGTCGCAGGAGGCTGAAGAGGAAGGTGCGATCAGAGCGGTAGGGATCGACCGTGTTCGTGGCGATGCACTCGGCGCGGCAGTCGTCGAGCAGCTTTCCGATGAGGTGCTTGCGGAGGTGCTCGACGGTGAGCCTCCGCAGGTCGATCCGCAGCCGCTCGCTCAATCCGGAACCGGCGCGGTCGACGATGCCGGCGACGCGCTCCTCGAGCACGCCGCGCGCCGTGACGGCCTTGGGTGCATCGGACGCCGCGCGCCAGCGCGCGATGTAGTCGTCGTACGACTCGGAATCCGCCGGCGGGCGGCCGATCGCTTTCGCAAAGTCCGTGAGCGCCTTCTGCAACTCGCCGGACATCTCCTCGGTGAGCAGGCCGTCGGGCGGGAACGGCTCCCCTTGCTCCTTCAGCTCGCGCTCGATCTGCTTCTGCTGAACCATGTACAGCGGCGCGAGCGTCTCGATGAACAGCTCGCCGTTGTGATGGCGGTTCATGCAGCGCTGCTCGCATCGCCGCACGCCCGGCCAGAAGACCTGCGGCGGCACCGAGAGCTTGGCGGGATCGAACGAGCCGCGCGTGGAGTAGTTGTGCGGATAGTTCGACTGCCCGAGGACGTTGCAGAGCCAGGTGAACTGGTCGGGGCGGAAGAGGATGGACCAGACGTCGCGGTAGAACCACGGCTTGTAGTCGGGGTTCCAGCGGAGGCGGCCGGCGCGCCAGTGAATGAGCGCGTCGGTGTCGGTCGGCTTGATGACCTGCGGCTTGCCGAACGTCCCGGCGGTGCCGTAGAGGTCCGTGCGCTCCGCGAACTGGGTGATGGCCAGGTCGTCGATCACGTCGTCCATGGTCACCACGTCGAGCACCTCGGGGACGTAGCGCGGGTAGGCGCAGATGACCCACGACGGCGCCTCGACGTCGATGAAGCGCTGCTCGCCGACCAGCTCGGAGAACATGACCAGCCGCGCCATCACCGGCCCGTCCGAGGTGTCGTCGAACCAGCCGTCGTTGTTCGCGTAGTTGTCGATGCGCGGCTGCCCGAAGTCGTCGTACAGGTACGAGCCGGAGTGGCCGTGCCCGCCGAGGACCAGCAGGCGGCCGTCGTTGTCGGTGAGCAGGTCGCCGAGCGTGTCGATCGATTCGGGCTGCAGCGGCGGCGGGAAGGTCGGCGAGTAGTTCTCGCCGCCGTCGCGGTCGAAGCTGGCGCGCCGGCGCGTGGTGCCGTCGACGGTGCGCGGGCCGGGATCGATGATCAGCCGCTGCCGCGCGTCTTCGCCGGTGACGGCGGCGTTGCGCAGCGGATGGTCGTCGGCGTAGCCGTGCTCGCCCTGCAGCTGGCGGAACTCGTACCAGCTCGATTTCTTGTTGGCCAGCCAGACGCGCCACTGGATGTCGACCAGCGTGCCGGCGTTGCCGCCGCCCTCGATGCGGTCGCCGCGCTTCAGCGGGCGTCCGTCGCACGAGTCGTCGTCGTAGACCCACACCTCGAAGCGCGCCGCCTGCCGGCGGATGCGTCCCTCGGAATCCTTGAACGTCGCCACGCGCTGTACGGTCATGCCGTCGGGCGAGACGAGCGGGTTGCCGAGGGAGTCGCATTCGATGGGCAGCTCGGCGCGCTGCTGCGGTCCGATGTAGAACGAATCGGGACTGTTGCCGAGCCGCGCGACCCCGACGCCGGGATGGATGCGGTAGATGGGAATCATCGTCGCTGCCGCCTTTCCAGTCTCTCTCTCAGTCCAGGAAGTCGAGCGATACGCCGTCGACGCGCAGCAGCTCGTTGTCTTCGCGATAGTCGGCGCCGATGACCACCAGCGTGATCTGCAGCGACTCGGCGCCGGCGTCGAGCAGCCGCTTCGCCGCCGCGGTCACGTTCACCCGGTGATTGCGCGGCGTGTTGTGGCTGCGCGGGCGGAGGTCGTACTCCCGCGCGCGCGACGGCGGCAGCTCGCAGTGCCCCGGGCCGCCGATGCACTCGCCGTGGCCGAAGACGCCGAGGTAGCCGGCGTAGTTCTTGTGGTCGATGGGGGTGGAGGCGTTCGCGTCGGGAAGGTTCAGGAAGACGCGGATGAAGCAGGAGCGCGGCAGCTGCGGGACGCGGTGCAGCCGCACCTCCACCTGCCGGAACGACTTGCGCGCCGGCTTGGGGATGGGGATGGGCTTGGAGACGAAGCGCCCCACCGGCGTGTTCAGTCCCACCGGCACCACGAAGGCGCACTTCACGTACTCGTAGCCGAAGCGGGCCATGTCGAGGGTATCGGCGATGGTGTAGCTCCACGGCGTCAGCACCGCGTCGAGATCGGCCGGGAGCGAGTGCGGGTTGATCTGCTGCCACTCCGACCAGAGGCGGTCGATGTTGGCGTGGATGGGCCAGAAGATCGGATCGTACGAGGCGGTGAGGTTGCTCAGCATGTCGCCGGTGGGCGGCTGGGTGTAGAGGTCCTCGCGCGAATGGAAGTTGCGGCCCGCGGCCTTCACGTCGCGGTTGCGGTTGCGTCCCACGGCCGCGGGTGTCTCGGGATCGGCACTCGGCTTCGACTTCGGCTTCATCCCGCCCGTCCAGATGTGCATGGTGTTGTGCGGGTTCTGGTCGAGGTAGCCGAAGGAGTCGTTGTAGAGGCTCCCGCCGCCGAAGTCGCGGAAGGTGCGCAGCGACATGATCTGCCGCATGTCGTCGGCCGTCGGGTAGTGATAGTGGAAGGGATCGGCGTTGATCGAGGTGGGGAACTCCGCCGGATAGCGCAGCGGATACCAGAGCGAGTTCGCGGCGAGGAGCGCGTCGATGAAGCGGTCGCGGTGCTCGCCCTCGGTGTACGGCTCGCCGATCGCCGCTTCCACCGCGGCAAAGAACTCGGTGACGGAGGTGTAGATCTCCCCCACCATCTCTTTGGTCAGCGTCTTCGCCTCTTTCGCCGGCAGCTTCGGCACGGCGTTCTTCAGGAAGTCGATCGACTCCTCGGTGAGGAAGGCCTTGAACGACTCCGGGATCTTGCAGCCCTTCTCCGGATGCTCCGGCACGTACTGCGACATCGTCCAGTCCCAGTACGGCATGGTCACGCCGGGACAGACGTCCTGCATGGCCTGCTCGAACTCGTAGAGGTAGATGCGGTGCCAGGGCAGGAAGCGCTCCCACCCGTGCTGGCAGTGGTTCTTGTGGATCAGCGCCATGTTGTTGTAGCTGCGCCGGTCCTGCGGCCACTTGTTCAGCCGGTACAACTCGCGGAAGGCGCGGCGGAGGAGCGCCAGCTGGTCCGGCAGGAGGCAGTCGAGGTTCATCCGCTGCTTCACCTCGCCGTAGCGGTAGCGGTACTCGTTCGGCGAGCCCTCGTAGACCGCCCAGGTCCGCGCCTCGCCCTCCACGTTGCCTGCGGGAATGGACTCGACGCTGGTGGCCCGGCTCTGCGCCGCGGCCTGCAGCGAGATCTCGTGCTGCGGGTCGGGGCAGCCGTCATCGATCCAGTCGGAGATCAGCGCGACGTCGTCCGGCGCCACGGTGCTGCCGCCCCACGGCAGGCGGGGGAACTGCGTGCCGTCGAACGGCGCCTGCCCGCGCAGGCCGCGCACCAGCCCCGACTTCGCGCCGCGGCCGGGGAACGGCGGGCCGTCGCCGCTCTGCGGCGGCGCGCAGCAGGCGCAGGCCTGCTCCGCCGGCTCCGCGGGGGCGATCATCGGCACGCCGTAGACGCGCGCCTCGAGCAGGTTCTCCAGCGGAAACCAGAAGCGGCCGGCGCCGCCGTAGTCGGCGTCGCTCTTCGCCGCGGCGCTGTCGAGGATCTCGACCACGCGTTCGTACCGGGTCACGACACCAGCGGTTTGTGCCATCGAATCCCCTCACGTGCAATCTGAAAAACGGCGACGAGAAAAAGGGCCGCGGCGCCGGCGTAAACGGCGGCGGACGACTGGAAGACGAATCGACCCACCATGATTGTGACGGCGGCGATCAGGGCCAGGACCGCCGGGCCGTAGCGATGCTCCATCCGCGCGCGCAGGAAGAGCGCGCCGACGGAGACCGCCAGCGAGGCGATCATGACCGCCGGCATCCACGCCGCGGCCGCGCCCGCCGCCCCGGTGGCGCCGAGGATGGCGAAGAGACAGAGCGGGCACTTCGGCGTCAGGGCCACGAGGGCCGACCAGACGACGAACAGCGCCGCGCCACGAGGCGCACCGGTGCCGAGAAATTTTGGCTTGATGACTAGGAGGGTAGCACCGTGCGGGTTTCCCTACCCGGCGAGCAGCGAGCGGCGAGCAGCGAGCGGCGAGCGGCGAGCGGCGTTGCAGCGCGGCCGGGGTGCACGTGCAGCGCGAGGGTGTGGCAGTGCAGCGCGGGAGTGTGGCAGTGCAGCGCGCCAGCGCTGCACTGCAGCGCGGGGGTGTGACAGTGCAGCGCGGCAGCGCTGCACGTGCAGCGCGGGGGTGTGGCAGTGCAGCGCGGCAGCGCTGCAGTGCAGCGCGGGGTGTGGCAGTGCAGCGCGGCAGCGCTGCACGTGCAGCGCGGGGGTGTGACAGTGCAGCGCGGCAGCGCTGCACTGCAGCGCGGGGGCGTGGCAGTGCTCCCCTTACCCGGCGTCGTCGAGCGGACAGTAGCTGGTCGGGTCCGGGATGACGCTAGCCACCGGCGGGCAGGGGTAGTACTGCGTGAACTGCTGCACCTCCTGCGCGACCTCGTAGCAGGTGAGGAGCTCCACGATCTTCAAGGCCTCGTCCAGCCCGGATGAGATGCCGCCGCCGGTGACGCGGTTGCGGTCGACGACGAAGCGCGGATAGCCCTCCGCCACTTTCACCGCCGGGAAGCGCTTCAGGCAGGGGATGAAGGCCCAGTGCGTGGTGGCGAGGTAGCCGTCGAGCAGCCCGGCCGCGGCCAGCAGCATCGCCCCTTCACACACTGATGTGACCAGGCGCGCGTTGGCGCTGCGCGTGATGAGGAAGTCGAGGTACGTCCGCTTCGGATCGTGCATCAACGCGTTGAGCGCAGACGGATCGCCGCCCGGAGTCCAGAGGACGTCGATGGTCGGAACCTCGTCGAAACACTTCGGCGCGGTGAGCGCGACCTTCGAGCGCGTCATCACCTCCCCCGCCTTCTCGGCGGTCAGCACGATCTCCACGCCGAGCTGCGGCGCCTTCGATCTCATGCTGTCGAAGATCTCCACGGCGGCGGCGACGTCGAGCAGGTCGACTTTCTCGTAGATCGGGATGCCGATGATCATGAGTACAATGATGCACCATGGCGACCACGAGGACCCTTGCCGCGCTGCTGCTGACGCTGACCGTTGCCGCCACCGCGGCGGCGCAGGAGGCCGCGCCGGCGGAGTTCGGGCGCGCGTCGGGCGGCGAGCTCGCCTTCTCGCTGCGGAAGTCGTCCTCGCCCCTCTCCGGTTCGCTGGCCACCGCCTTCCCCTTCGGAACGCGCAACGGCGCCACGCTCGGCGGCACGCTGTTGAAGGATCGCCTCTGGTTTTTCGCCACCGCCGAACGGGCGGAGACGCCCGTCGCTTCGGCCGTCGATCTCCGGAGCCTGGACACGAACCTCAAGGCGCAGCTCGGCGACCGCCAGAGCCTAGGCGCAACCTATAACGCCGGACAATCGACCATCCCGTCGTCGTTCCTGTCGCTCCGCTACACCGGCATGGTGTCGAGCAACATGACCTTCAGCGCGACGTTCAATCGCAGCACGCAGCCGTAGCGAGCAGGTGGCAGCGAGCAGCGAGCAGGAAGGCGGCGGCTCACGGGTTTCCTGCTCGCCGCTCGCTGCTACCTGCTCGCTCTACGCCTTCCTGCTCGCTGCTCGCTGCTCGCTCGTACCAAGCGGTACCACCGTCTGTCGTCACCGCTCACATTCCGCGCAGCTTCCTCCTCCGCAGCTTCCTCTTCCGCAGCTTCCTCTTCAACTCCCTCCACCATCGCTTCCGCGACTCAGGCGTCGACACCCAGCCTCCTCCCTTGCGAAACCCCGTGCCGATGGCGATGAAGGCGGCGGGGCGGCCATGCCTCGATCGTCCGACATAGGCGATCAGCGCGTTGGTGTAGGGGCTGATCCGCTTCCCCTTCTGGTCGCCGCCGAGCACGTTGAATTGGTTGTAGTCGCCGATGCCGAAGCTCAGGATGTGGAAGCCGTTGGTCTGCTCGACCCGGTTGGCCATGCCCCAGCCGCGCTTCTTTCCGGGTTTTCGCCTGAAGGAAGGGAGACGGCGTTTCATCTTACGGACATGGTGCTTAGGAACATCGTCTTTAGGCACATCGTCCTGATGAACATCGTCCTCGGGCTCGTCGTCCTGGGACACATTGCCCGGCATGTCGTCCTGGGGCACATGGTCCTCGGCCGAGCCCACGTGGCTGTACTTCACGTCGTAGTGAACGTGCTCGCTGGCTGTACCGGCGCCAACCGTCTCGTCCACGACCGGCTTCGCGTCGATCAGCCTGTCCGTCGACGTCTTGTCCCTGAGAATCTCGTATTGATCGGGCGAGTGCTTCCACTCGCGGAAGTGTTTGCGGAACTCGCGGTTCGTCAATCGGGCGAATAGGGTGTCGAGATGGGCGCGGAAATCGCCGTAGATGATGGTCCGGCCGATGTGTCCGTGACCCGGCCCGTCACCTCCGTCGTCGGCCTCCTCGTCCGCCTCCGGATAGACCGGTATCGTGCTGAAATCGTGCTCCGCGGCCGGCAGGGCGCTTTCGGGCTCGGGCTCCGGGGCCGCGCGGAATGCTGACGCGGGCGCAGCGGGAGTCCGTTTCTTTTCGAGCTCGTGCGTAACCACGTTGGGGAGTGCCAGCAGCGGACAAACCTGCACCGCCCGAGTGCACGTCGCACCAAGAAAATCCACAACCTACCAAATTAAAGCAACACCTACCGGATAAATGGTCTTGCGATCGTGCAATGGCTCGGCGAGCATCACCGCATGCCACAGACTCTGACGTACTCCGGCTCGGCGGTCGCGAGCAGCGGCGCTTCCGTCAGCTTCAGCCGTTCCATGCCTCTGGAGGGCGTGAACGTCATCTCCGTGACCATCGCCAACGGGGTCACCACCACGGTCTCGCTGGGGGTCACGGCAGCCGAACTGAAGCTGCTGCTGATCAAGCCGAGTGCGCCCGGCGCCACCATCAAGGTGACCGTCCAGCCCTCGGCGAAAGTCTTCACCCTCGAGGAGCCGCTGATCCTGGGCGGCGCCGGAGCGGCCAGCCTGCTCGGCGCGGTCACCGCCCTCGATATCGCGAACAACGGAACCGTCCCGGTGTCGATCGACATCCTGGTCGGCCGCGATCCCACCACTCCCTAGCCGCCGTCTCTCACCTCGAAATCACGGAGGAGCGCTGTCATGCCTGTGACTCCGACTTATCCCGGTGTCTACGTCGAAGAAATCCCCAGCGGTGTACGGACCATCGTCGGCGTCAGCACGTCGACGACCGCCTTCGTGGGGCGGGCGCTCAAAGGGCCGGTGCGCACGCCGACGGTGATCCACAGCTTCGCCGAGTTCGGCCGGATCTACGGCGGGTTGTGGGCCGATGCGCCGATGACCTTCGCCGTGCAGCAGTACTTCGCCAACGGCGGCGCGACGGCGGTCATCGTGCGGGTCTTTCCCAATCCTGACCCCAGCCGCGCCACCTGGACGCTCGGCGGGTTGATCCTGGTGGCCTCCAGTCCCGGCGGCTGGGCCAAGGACCTCCTGGTCGAGATGGACATCCACTCGGCCGACCCGGCGAACCTCTTCAATCTCACCGTCTACGACGGAACCACCACGCCGGCCACACCGCTGGAGACCATCCGGAACCTCTCGTTCAACGCCAGCTCCGGGGCGTTCGTCACCAAAGCCCTGGTACAGAAATCCGAGTACCTGCGCGTGTCGAACGCGGGGGGCGCGGTGGGCAACGTCGGTCCGGTGGCGGCGGTCGGCGGCGACGACGGAGCGGCTCTCGGCAACACCGACATCCAGGGCGACGAGACCGATCGCACCGGCATCTTCGCCCTCCTCGACACCGACATCTTCAACCTGCTCTGCCTCCCCCCGCCCAAGCCGGACGACCCCATCACCGGCCCCACCTGGACCGCCGCCGCCAAGTTCTGCGCCGATCACCGCGCCATGCTGCTCGTCGACGCGGAGGACGACAAGCCGGCGACCGCCGCCATCAACGCCCCGGCCCTGGTGGCCAGCGACAAGAAGAACGCGGCGATCTTCTATCCGCACATCCTCGTCGCCAACCCGCTCAGCTCCACCGGCGCCATCGACGACTACGTCCCCTGCGGCGCGGTGGCCGGCATCTTCGCCCAGACCGACGCCGAGCGCGGCGTCTGGAAGGCGCCGGCCGGCATCGAGGCCACGCTCGCCGTCTCGGGGCTGAGCCGTTCTCTGACGGACGGCGACAACGGCATCCTCAACCCGGTCGGCGTCAACTGCCTCCGCACCTTCCCGGTCTACGGCACGGTGGTGTGGGGCTCGCGCACGGTGGACGGCGCGGACGTCATGGCCAGCGAGTGGAAGTACGTCCCGGTGCGGCGGACGGCGCTCTTCCTGGAGGAGTCGCTCTACCGCGGGTTGAAGTGGGTGGTCTTCGAGCCGAACGCGGCGCCGCTCTGGGCGCAGATCCGCCTCAACGTCGGCGCCTTCATGCAGAACCTCTTCCGGCAGGGGGCCTTCGCCGGCACCACGCCGCGCGAGGCCTACTTCGTCCGCTGCGACGCCGATACCACCACGCAGACCGACGTCAACCTCGGCATCGTCAACATCCTGGTCGGCTTCGCGCCGCTCAAGCCCGCCGAGTTCGTGATCCTCAAGCTCCAGCAGATGGCCGGACAGATCCAGGCCTAAGGAGGAGTTCCCGTGGCCCAATTCAGCGCCAATCCGCAGCGATTCGATCCGTACAAGAACTTCAAGTTCCGCGTGAAGTGGGACGGCCGCTACGTGGCCGGCATCAGCAAGGTCGGCGCCCTCAAACGGACCACCGAGGTGGTGAAGCACCGGGAGGGAGGCGACCCGAGCTCGACGCGCAAGTCGCCGGGGCGCACGGAGTACGAGGCGATCTCGCTGGAGCGCGGCGTGACGCACGACCTGGAGTTCGAGAAGTGGGCGAACAAGGTCTGGAGCATCGGCGCCGGGCTCGGCTCGGAGGTCTCGCTCAAGGACTTCCGCAAGGACATCATCATCGAGGTCTACAACGAGGCGGGACAGCTGGCGCTGGCCTACAAGATCTACCGCTGCTGGGTCTCCGAGTACCAGGCGGTGCCCGACCTCGACGCCAACGCCAACGCGGTGGCCATCCAGACCATGAAGCTCGAGAACGAGGGATGGGAGCGCGACACGGCGGTAGTCGAACCGACGGAGCCGGCGCTTTGAGGATCGACGATGACGAGACTCCCGGATCTCGACCTCGTCACCCTCTGGAGCGCGGGACAGCAGGTGCACCCTGCCGCGCGCGGCGCGGCGGTGCTGCGCGCCGTCTCGCCCGACGCCACCTTTGACGAGCTGGCGCGGCTGCCGATCGGGCGCCGCGACGCGTACCTCCTCGCGCTGCGCGAGCAGTGGTTCGGCGCGTCGTTGACCGCGCTGGCCGACTGCCCGGCGTGCGGGGGGCGGGTGGAGGTGGAGATTCCCGTTTCTTTGCTGCTCGATGGGAACGACGGGGGGGACGGGTTGGAGAACCCGTCCCACATACGGCCTGCCGATACGCACGATTTGATGGCCATCGCAAGCGCGCCGGACGTGGCGAGCGCGCGGGCCGAATTGCTGCGGCGGTGCGCGGGGGACGTGCCGGCGGAGTCGGAGGACGAGGTGATCGCGGCCATCGCGGCACTCGATCCGCGCGCCGACGTTTCCATCGCGCTGACCTGCCCCGACTGCAGCAACGGTTGGGACAGCGCGCTCGACATCGCCGCCTTCCTCTGGAGCGAGATCGACGCGGCGGCGCGCCGCGCGCTGCGCGACGTGCACACCCTCGCCGCAGCCTACGGCTGGACCGAGCGGGAGATCCTGGCCATCCCGGCGGAGCGGCGCCAGCTCTACATGCAGATGGTGACCGGATGAGCGACGTGCTCGGCCGCCTCGCGCAGCGCGTGGTCGCGCCGCAGACGATGCTGCAGCCGCGGCTGCCGTCGCTGTTCGAGGCGGCAGCGCCGCCGGTCATCGAGCCGTCGCCCGCCGCCCCCCCGCCGCCCCCCCGCGTCATCCCGAGCGTAGCGAGGGACCCGGAGGGGCGGGCGGCGCCGGAAAGGGCGGAAAGGCTCGAGGTGCCCGAGGTGCCAGAGGTGCCAGAGACACCGGTGGCACCCGCGGCGCCCCCCACGCCCGCCCAGGTCCCTCGCTACGCTCGGGATGACAAGGCGGGGGCCGAAGCCGCGCCGGAGCCGCGGGTCGTCACCATCGTGCGCGAGCTGGTGGAGCGGATCCCCGCGGAGATCGCCGCGGCGGTGCCGGCACCGGCGGCGCCCGAGCCGGCGCCTCCGGTCATCGTCACGCGCCGCGTAGCGCCGATGCGGGTGCAGTCGACAAACATCGTCAACGTCCCCGCCCCACCCGAGCGCGACGTCCACATCACCATCGGCCGCATCGACGTCCGCGCCGTCACCGCGCCGCCCGCGCGCGAGCGGCAGGCGCCGAAATCGCCGCGCACCCTGAGCCTCGACGAATACCTCGCGCAGCGGAGCCGCCGGTGAGCAACTTCCGCGCGGTGGCGGCCGTGACGCAGACGCTCGTCAAGATGCTCGAGCCGCCCGTCGGCGACGCCGTCCCCGGCGCCGGCGTGACCATCCTCCGCCCCGACGACGCGGTCGGCCTGGCCAAGGCCGGCCTGAATATCTACCTCTATCAGGTCACGCCCAACGCCTCCTGGCGCAACGAAGATCTCCCCACGCGCCCCGAAAGCGGCAAGGGCGTCTTCCGGCGCCCGCGCGCGGCGGTCGACCTCCACTACCTCTTCACCTTTCACGGCTCGGAAACCGCCTTCGAGCCGCAGCTGATCCTCGGCAAAGTCGTCGCCCTCCTGCACGCGCGTCCGGTGCTCGACCGCACCACCGTGCAGAACGCCATCAATCAATTTTCCGACGCCGAGCTCAAAAAGGCCGACCTGGCCAACGACGTCGACCTCGTCCGCGTCACGCCGCTGCCGCTGTCGCTGGAGGAGCTGACCAAGATCTGGTCGGTCTTCCTCCAGCCGAAGTACGCGCTCTCGGTCGCCTACCAGGCCTCGGTGGTCCTGCTCGAAGGCGAAGAAGTTGCGCAGCCGCCGGTTCCCGTCGCCGCGCACCGCGTGGTGGTCGTTCCCTCCACCGGGCCGGTGCTCGAACGCCTGCGCTCGAAGGCCTCCGCGCCGCCCGATGCGCCGGAGCGCGACGGGCTGCCGATGGTCCTCACCGACAAGCTGATCATCGAAGGGCGCGGCCTGCGCGGACAGTCCACCACGCGCGTCCGCATCGGGCACGCGCTGATCACGCCGGCCGCGGCGGACATCGACGACAACCGCATCGTCATCGACCTCGCCACCATGCTGCTGGCGGACGAGCGGCGCGCCGGCGTGAAGCTCGTGCAGGTGGTGCAGGACATCGCCTTCGACACGCCGGACGATCCGCATCGCGGGTTCGAGTCGAACGCGCTGCCGTTCATGCTGGCGCCGGTCATCACCGTGACCAGCACCACGGCGGCGACGGTCGAGCTGTCGGTCAGTCCGCCGGTCGCCGTCGGGCAGCGCGCCGTGCTGCTGCTCAGCAAGGGTGCCGCCGCCTTCGCCTTCCCGATGATCGTCAAGACCGCGGGGAGCACGCTCACCGTGCCGATCGCCGGCGTGCCGCCGGATGACTACCTGGCGCGCCTGCAGCTCGACGGCGCCGAGAGTCCCATCGACGTCGACGCCAACGGTCTCTTCAAAGACACGCCGAAAGCGAGCATCCCCGCATGAGCGCGCCCACCGGCTGGCTGGAGGCGAACCAGCGCCACCTCGGACGCGCGCTGGACGAAGTGCGCGCGTTGCTGCAGCGGCAGCCGTTCGAGGCAGCCTCCGGCGACGAGACGACCTTCGCCCTCGACGCCGTCACGCGCGTCTTCAACCTCACCAGCTTCGAGCGCAAGGTGCTGCTGCTCTGCGCCGGCGTGGAGCTCGACTCGAAGTTCGCCGCGCTCTGCGCCGAAGCGCAGGGGGATCCGGCGGCGGGATACCCGACCTTCAGCCTGGCCCTCGGCGCGTTCCCCGATGCGCACTGGAGCGCGGTGACGCCCGGCGGCGCGCTGCGGCGCTGGCGGCTGGTCGACGTGGCGGACAGTCACATCGTGACGCGGTCGCGCCTGAGCATCGATGAGCGCGTTCTGCACTTCCTGACCGGCATCGACGCCTTCGACGAGCGGCTGGCCGGCATCATCGAGCCGTTCGAAGGCGAGGTGTCGCTCGTCCCGTCGCACGACTCCATCGCTTCGAGAGTGGCGAAGTGGTGCGGCGCCGGCGTGAGCGTCATCCAGATCTGCGGCGGCGACGAAGCGACGCGACGGCAGATCGCCGCGGCGGCCGCGCGCCGGCTCGGCGCGTCGCTGGCCGTGGCCACCTCGCACGCCATTCCCGCCGCGCCGCGCGACGCCGACGCGCTGGCGCGCTTGTGGGAGCGCGACGCGTCGCTGAGCGGCGCGATCCTGTTCGTGGAGTGCGAGGCGACCGCGGGCGAGCCGGCGTCCGCCGAGATCGTCCGCCACTTCGTCGACCGCGACGGCGCGCCGCTGCTGCTCGGCGCGCGCGAGCGGCGCGCCTTGTCGTCGCGGCGCTCGCGCGCGGTCGACGTCGCCGCGGCCGGCACCGCCGAGCGGCGGCAGCTCTGGCAGTCCGCGCTCGGCGACGCCGCCGCGGGCCTCAACGGCGAGATCGACGCGCTGGCGATGCACTTCCGCCTCTCGCCCTCCGCGGTGATCGACGCCGTCGACGAGACCGGCAGCTCCGATCCGCAGCTCCTCGGCGACGCGCTCTGGCAGGCCTGCCGCGTCCGCACCCGCCAGCGCATCGAAGAGCTGGCGCGGCGCGTCGACTCGCGCGCGACCTGGGACGATCTGGTCCTGCCGGCGCAGCAGCTGGCCACGCTGCGCGAGATCGCCGCCGCGGTGCGCTATCGCTCGGTGGTGTACGAGCGCTGGGGCTTCGGGCGCCGCGAATGGCGCGGGCTCGGCCTCTCCGCGCTCTTCAGCGGTCCGAGCGGGACCGGCAAGACGCTCGCCGCCGAGGTGCTCGCCAATGAGCTGCAGCTCGATTTGTACGCCATCGACCTGAGCGGCGTGGTGAGCAAGTACATCGGCGAGACGGAGAAGAACCTGCGCCGCATCTTCGACGCGGCGGAGGAAGGCGGCGCCATCCTCCTCTTCGATGAGGCCGACGCGCTGTTCGGCAAGCGCAGCGAAGTGCGCGACAGCCACGACCGCTACGCCAACATCGAGGTGAGCTACCTGCTGCAGCGGATGGAGGCGTACCACGGCATCGCCATCCTCACCACCAACCTGCGCGACGCGCTCGACACGGCGTTCCTCCGCCGGCTGCGCTATGTGGTGCAGTTCCCCTTCCCCGGCGTGCCGGAGCGCGAGCAGATCTGGCGCCGCGTCTTCCCGGCGGAGCTGCCGCTCGACGCGGTCGACGTCTCCAAGCTGGCGCGCCTCAACGTGGCCGGAGGGAACATCCGCAACATCGCCCTCTCCGCGGCCTTCCTCGCCGCGCGCGGCGACGGCGGCGTCCGGATGGCGCACCTGCTCGACGCGGCGCGCGGCGAGTACGCGAAGCTGGAGCGGACGCTGAACGACGTGGAGGTGGCCGGATGGCTGTGACGATCCACATCGAGCAACTCGTCCTGCACGGCTTCGATCCGCGCGACCGCCACGCTATCGGCGACGCCATCCAGTCCGAGCTGGCCGCGCTCTTCGCATGTAGGACGGGCTTCAGCCCGTCGTCAGCCGATCACATTGACGCCGGCAGCGTCCCCATCGCCGGCGTCCGCTCCCCCGACGCGCCGCGCGCCATCGCCAGCGCGGTGCATCGCGAGGTGACGCGATGAAACGGCGCCAGAACGCGCAGCCGCGCGCCGCCGTCCCGCGTTCGGTGCGTCACGTCCTCCGCACGCCCGGCGTGCGGCTCCACGACGCCACCCGCGAGGCGATGGAGTCGCGCTTCAACCACGACTTCCGCCACATCCGCGTCCACCACGACGACCGCGCCGCGCGCGACGTCGGCGCCGCCGCCTTCACCGCCGGCCGCCACATCGTCTTCGGCGCGGGCCACGACACCCCGCGCGTCCTCGCCCACGAGCTGACGCACTCCTCGCCCGCCGAGCACGACCCGCGGTCGCTACGCGTCGGCGGCGCGAACGAGCCGGAGGAAGCGCAGGCGGAGCGCGGCGTGATGCACGGCAGCGGCGCGCCGGTGATCCGCCGGCTGGTCGAGGTCGACAGCGCCGCGGAGGAGCCTCCGGCGGAGACCGCGGGCGCCGATGAGCCGGAGCCTGCCCCGACGACGTATCTCGAGCTGCGCGGCCCGTCGCGCATGTGGAGCGGCATGGAGCGGCCGTTCACCACGCAGTGGCTGCCGGCGGGAACGCGCGTGGCCGAGCTCGAGGACCCGCAGGCGGATGACCGCTGGGCGAAGGTGCGCGTCTCCACCGGTCCTTCATTCAACACGCGCGGTTGGGTCAAACGCTCGCGGCTCGTCTCGAAGGCGATGACGGAGGTCGTCACCCCCGGCGACGCCGAACGGCTGTGGGGCGAGCTGGCGCGGTCGGCGTTCCTCTCGTCCTCCGGCAAGGAGCTGCCCATCCCCTACTACTACCCGCAGGACGGCTGCTTCGCGCGCGCCTACGCCATGAACGAGGTGCTGGAGCAGGCCGGCTATGCGGCGGAGAAAGTGTTCGTGGTGGCGCAGAAAAAGGGACCGTTGCTCGACTTCGATCCCGCGCTGCACGTGGAGACGCCGTACGGCGATCCGACTCCCGGGACGGACGGCGGCCGCGGCGTGAACTGGCATTACCACGTAGCGCCGATCGTAATGGTCGAGCAGCCGGGCGGCGGCCGCAAACAGATGGTGCTCGATCCCGCCACCATGAAGGGCCCGGTGTCGATGGAGCAGTGGATGTCGAACATGACTCCCGAGAAGCTCACCAGGACCACCTGGACGAACTTCAAACCGGGTTGGGACGAGCAGGGCTCGGGCCGCTGGAAGGGAGCCGTCTACTTCACGTCGGGCCGAAGGCACTATTCGCTCGACAAGGCGAAGGCGCCGGCCCGCGAAGCGGTCGCGAAGGAGCTGACGGGCTTCGCCGCCAGGGCCACCGCGATCGAGCTGGGGATGAAAGTCCGCGCCCTTCTCGCCAAGCCGAAGCCGCAACTCTCCGAGGTTCTCGCCGCCTTCGCCGCCGCGTCAGCGGAAACGCGCGCGTTGTACGAAGAGGTCGTGGTGGACGGGATGTACGAAATCGAAAAGCACTTCGGCGCCGGCGGTCTCCAACGCGTTCGCAGCCTCCTGGAAGGACCCAAGCCATGACCACCTCCCCCCTCTCCCCCCGCCTGATCAAGGGCGGCATCGTGCTGATCGATCCCGGCAGCGCGGCGGTCCTGCGCATGATCGCGCTGCAGTACAACCCCGACACGCTCACCCGCACGCTGCAGGTGCAGGCCACCGAGTCGGGCGGCGGGCAGGACCGCTCGGAGGCGATGCGGCTCAAGGCGCCGCCGGTGGAGACGATCAAGCTCGACGCGGAGATCGACGCCACCGACCAGCTGGAGTTCCCCGGCCAGAACCCGAACGCGGTGAGCGTCGGCATCCACCCGCAGCTGGCGGCGCTGGAGATGATCGTCTACCCGTCCTCGTCGCAGATGCAGGCGAACAACGCGCTGGCGCAGAGCGGCACGCTGGAGATCGTGCCGATGGAGGCGCCGCTGACGCTCTTCATCTGGAGCAAGAGCCGCGTGGTGCCGGTGCGCCTGACCGACTTCTCCATCACCGAGGAGGCCTTCGACGCGCACCTCAACCCGATCCGCGCCAAGGTCGGTCTCGGCATGCGCGTGCTCAACGTCAACGACCTCGGCTTCACGCACAAGGGCGGGAGCCTCTACATGCTCTATCAGCAGCAGAAGGAGCGCTTCGCGGCGATGGCGCGCGGCGCGGGCGCCGAGATCCTCGGCATCGGAGGCGTGCTGTGAGCGACATCCTGACCCAGATCTTCGAAGGCCCGCCGCTCGACGCCACGGCGTTCCCGCCCAGCAGCCGCTATCACGGCGTGCAGGCGCTGCAGATGGTCGCCGCCGACGGCTCGCCCGTCGTCTACCTTCGAAGGCGGTTCATCCCGATGCCGGACCGCTTCGCCCTGCTCAACGTGCACCGCGTGCGCGAGGGCGAGCGCCTCGACAACATCACCGCGCACTACCTCGGCGACCCGCTGCAGTTCTGGCGCGTCTGCGACGCCAACGTGGTGATGACGCCGGGCGAGCTGACCGACACCGTCGGCAGCGAGATCCTCATCACCCTGCCCGCCGACGTGCCCGGAGGGACGGGTGCTTAAAGGCGTGCAGATGACGCTGATGATCGGCCCGGTGGTGCCGCGGCCGGTCGGGCAGGACGTGCTCGACGCCCTGCAGAGCGTGCAGGTCACGGTGCGGGCGCGCGAGGCCAGCGGCTTCTCGCTGGTCTTCTCGCTCAGCACGCGCTCGCCGCTGCACACGCTCTTCCTGCTGGCGGGCGGCGCGGCGATCCCACTGGTGCGGGTGATCGTGGTGGCCACCGTGAACGGCACGCCGAACGTGCTGATCGACGGCGTGATGACGCATCACGAGGTGGCGCCGGGCCCCGACGCCGGCCACTCCACGCTGACCATCATCGGCGAGGACCTGACGAAGGTGATGGACTACATCGACTTCTCCGGCATCCCCTATCCCGCCACGCCGATCGAGGGACGCATCGCGCTGGTGCTGGCCAAGTACGCCATGTTCGGCATCGTGCCGAAGATCGTCCCCAGCATCATGTTCGACGTCCCGCTGCCGACCAAGCGCATCCCCCACCAGTGCGGCAAGGACCTGCACTACATCCGCGAGCTGGCCGACAACGTCGGCTACGTCTTCTACATCGATCCCGGCCCGACGCCCGGGATGAGCTCCGCCTACTGGGGACCGGAGATCAAAGTCGGAAAGCCGCAGCCCGCGCTGAACGTCGACATGGACGCGCACAGCAACGTGGAGCAGCTGACCTTCCGCTTCGACGGCGACAAACGGATGCTGCCGATGATCACCATCCAGAACGAGGAGTCGAAGGCGCCGATCAAGATCCCCGTCCCCTCCATCACGCCGCTCAATCCGCCGCTCGGGCTGATTCCGCCGATTCCCAAGGGCATCGAGCCGCTGAAGATGTCCGCCAAGCTCTCGCCGGTGCAGGCGGTGCTGATCGGGCTGGCCAAGGCGGCGCAGAGCGCCGACGCGGTGAAGGGCCAGGGGACGCTGAACGTGGTGCGCTACGGGCGGATCCTCAAGGCGCGGCAGCTGGTCGGCGTGCGCGGCGCGGGAACCGCGTTCGACGGGCTCTATTACGTCGACGAGGTCACGCACGACATCAAGCGCGGCGAATACAAGCAGAGCTTCAACCTGGTGAGGAACGGCCTCGTCTCCACGCTGCAGCAGGTGCCGGCATGAGCGAATTCTTCGGGAAGTTCCGCGGCGTGGTGGTCAACAACATCGACCCGTTGCGCCTCGGCCGCATCATGGCCTCCGTCCCCGACGTCGGGAACTCCATCCCGCTGACCTGGGCCATGCCGTGCGTACCGGTGGCGGGCAAGCAGAGCGGCACCTTCGTCCTGCCGCAGATCGGCGCCGGCGTCTGGATCGAGTTCGAGCAGGGCAACATCGACTATCCGATCTGGAGCGGCTGCTTCTGGGGCAGCGCGGCGGAAGTGCCCACCATCGCCAACGCCGGCAACCCGGTCAGCCCGAGCATCGTGCTGGAGTCGGGGCTGACGAACATGATCGTCATCAGCGACGTCCCCGGCCCCACCGGCGGCATCATCCTGAAGATCGCCACCGGCGCGATGATCCTCATCAACGACGTCGGCATCACCATCTCCAACGGCAAGGGCGCGTCGATCCAGATGACCGGCCCGAACGTGACCATCAACAACGGCGCGCTGGTGGTGGTGTGATGCCGGGATTCCTCCTGCACGCCGGCGCCACCGTTCAGTGCTCCCACGCGGGGCAGGCACAGCCGACCGTGCCGAATCCGCGCGTGACGGTGAACGGGCAGCCGACCGTGACCATCGCCGCGCCGTGGACGGTGGCGGGCTGTCCCTTCCCGACCAACGCCGGCGGGCCGTGCGTCACCGCCACCTTCATCACCTCGGCGGTGCGGATCTCCTCGAACGGCCAGCCGCTCTTGCTGCTGGACAGCCAGGCGCTCTGCGCGCCGACCGGCGTGCCGCTGATGATCCTCGTGACGCAGACGCGGGTGACCGGGAGCTGAGATGGACGTCGACTATCCGTACAGCATCGACGGCCGCGGGCGCACCGCCGAAACCGGCGAGGACGACCACATCCGCGACCTGATCGAGCAGCTCCTCTTCACCATGCCGGGCGAGCGGGTGAACCGCCCCGACTTCGGCTGCGGCCTGATGCAGCTGGTCTTCGAGCCGAACAGTCCCGAGCTCGCCGCGGCGCTGCAGTTCACCGTCTCCGCCGCGCTGCAGCAGTGGCTGGGCGACCGCATCACCGTGCAGAACCTGGTGGTGGAGAGCGACGACGCGGCGCTGCGCGTCACGCTGCAGTACGTCGTCATCCGCAGCCAGCAGCAGCGCGTGGCGCAGTTCACCCGCGAGGTGGCGCCGTGAGCGTCTTCCGCTGCTGCGACGATCTCCGCCGCGCCGTGGTCGCCGGCCAGTCGACGTTCAACGGCATCGACTACCTCGAGGTGGTCGACCACGACGAGCCGATCCTCGCCAAGCGCCAGAAGGTGCTGCGCGTGGTCTTCGTCAACTCGCCGCCGCCGGCGGTGACGAAGGACAACGTGGTCATCGAGGGCGGCGAGCGCGTGCGAAACATCAAGGTCATCAGCGTCGCCTTCGACGGCGACGTGCTGGTGGTGGAGGTCGATCCGCGCGGCGACTTCTCGCCGTACGTGCTGCGCCTGGTCGAGGCGCTCGATCCGAAGCTGCCGCTGGCCACGCTCGACCCGCAGCTGGCCGACGTGGAGTTCTCGTTCAAGGTGGAGTGCGCGTCGGACTTCGACTGCAAGCCCCCCGCGGTCTGCACGGCACCCGAGGACGAGGCGCCGCGCATCGACTACCTGGCGAAGGACTACGAGAGCTTCCGGCGGCTGATGCTCGACCGGATGTCGCTGCTGCTGCCGAACTGGCGCGAGCGCAGCGCCGCGGACCTCGGCGTGGCGCTGGTGGAGCTGATGGCCTACGTCGGCGACCACCTCAGCTACTC
>Ga0157377_10000200_pt1 | contig 33217 bp, 27 predicted proteins | sample M55metaG_FD_121116 | JGI IMG/M metagenome (GOLD analysis project Ga0157377, IMG submission 121116) | Miscanthus rhizosphere microbial communities from Kellogg Biological Station, Michigan, USA - M5-5 metaG | ecosystem: Host-associated > Plants > Roots > Rhizosphere > Soil | place: USA: Michigan...
AGGCCACCGAGCTCGGGAACCAGAAGGCGAAGAAAATCCTCGGCATGGCCATCCAGCGCATGGCCTCCGACTACGTCGCCGAGAACACGGTCTCCGTGGTCGACCTCCCGAGCGAGGACATGAAGGGCCGCATCATCGGCCGCGAGGGGCGCAACATCCGCGCGCTCGAGCTGGCCACGGGCGTCGACCTCATCGTCGACGACACGCCCGAGGCGGTCATCCTCTCCGGCTTCGACCCGATCCGCCGCGAGATCGCCCGGATCTCCCTCGAACGCCTGATGCAGGACGGCCGCATCCATCCGGCCCGCATCGAGGAGCTCGTCGAGAAGGTGCGCCAGGAGCTCGACCAGAAGCTGTTCGAGGAAGGGGAGGCCGCCGCGTTCTCCATCGGCCTCACCGACCTCCATCCCGAGGTGCTCAAGCTCCTCGGGCGCCTGCGCTACCGCACCTCGTACGGGCAGAACGTGCTGGTCCACTCATTGGAAGTCGCGCAGCTCGCGGCGCTCATGGCGGTGGAGCTCGGCGTCAACGACACCATCGCGAAGAGAGGCGGCCTGCTGCACGACATCGGCAAGGCCATCGACCGCGAGATGGAAGGGACGCATCTCGAGCTCGGCCGCCAGGTGCTGGAAAAGTACGGCGAGAAGCGCGAGATCATCCACGCCATGGAGTGCCACCACGGCGACTACGTCCCGACCACGGTGGAAGCCGTGCTGGTCAACGCCGCCGACGCCCTCTCCGCCGCCCGCCCCGGCGCGCGACGCGAGATCCTCGAGAACTACGTCCACCGCCTGGAGCGCCTCGAAGCGATCGCCAACCAGATGGAAGGCGTCGCCAAGAGCTTCGCCATCCAGGCAGGGCGCGAGCTTCGCATCATCGTCAACGCCGAGAAGATCACCGACGAGCAGTCGATCTGGCTCTCGAAGGACGTGGCGCGCAAGATCGAGTCGGAACTGCAGTATCCGGGACAGATCAAGGTGACGGTCATTCGGGAAATGAGAGCCGTTGATTACGCGAAATGAGATCCGGGTAGCGTGGTTGCGGAGTTGCGCGGTTTCGCAGCGCTTCGCAACCTCGCAACCTCGCAACTGCGCAACCCCATGATCCGCATCCTCTACATCGGCGACGTCGTCGGCCAACCTGGCCGGCGGGCGTTGCATCAGAAGCTCGAGCATGTCGTCGATCGGGAGAGGATCGACTTCACCATCGTCAACGTCGAGAACGCCGCGGGCGGCTTCGGCGTCACCGAGGCGATCATGGAGGAGCTCTCCGAGCTGCCGATCCATGCCTACACCAGCGGCAATCACATCTGGGACAAGAAGGAGTTCGTCGAGAACTTCGAGCACTATCCGCAGGTCATCCGGCCGGCGAACTATCCGGCCGGCAATGCCGGCAAGGGGAAGGTGGTGCGGCAGACCGCGGCCGGCGTCGACGTGGCGGTGCTGCAGCTGATGGGCAACGTCTTCATGCCGCCGTGCGACAACCCGTTCCACGTCGCCGACCGCGAGCTGCGCGAGATCACGGCGAAGGTCATCATCGTCGACATCCACGGCGAGGCGTCGTCGGAGAAGCAGGCCATGGGGCGCTACCTCGACGGCCGTGTCTCCGCCGTGGTCGGCACGCACACGCACGTGCCCACCGCCGACGAGCGGCTGCTGCCGAACGGCACCGCGTACCAGACCGACGTCGGCATGACCGGCGCGTACGACTCGGTGATCGGCTTCCGCCCCGACGAGGCGCTGCACCGCTTCCTGATGAACACCCCGCGCAAGCTCGAAGTGGCCAAGCGCGACATCCGCCTCTCCGGCGCCATCATCGACGTCGACGAGACCACCGGCCGCGCCTCGGCCATCGTGCGCGTGGCCGAGAAAGTGGAGGATTGACCCTCTCCCTCGTCGCGGTCGGCCACCTCCCCGCCGACGCCGTGGCGCCGCTGCTCGAGGCCTTCGAGCGGATCGAAGTGCTGGATCTCGACATCCCGCCGCGCGACGACCTCGCCGCGCACCGCGCGGAGCTGAACCGCGCCGTCGACGCCGCGGCGAACGACTGGATCGTCATCGTCCGCGAGCGCGAGTCGGTCGGCAAGCCGCTCGCCGCGGAGATCGCCGAGGCCGTGCGCGCCGCCAAGGCGTGGGGCTTCCGCATCCGCAGCACCCCGCTCTACGCCGGCCAGCCGCTGCACATCGGCCCGCAGTCGGGCGAGCTGCGGCTCTTCCACCGGCGGCACTTCCTGCGCCGCGGCGAAATGGGCGTGCAGGGAACGGTGGTGCGCCTGGCCAACGCCATGACCTCGGTGACCTTCGCCTCGCCGGACGAGCACCGCGACTACCTGGCCAAGACGCTGGTCCCGCAGCCGCCGCTGCGCCGCGCGCTGATCTTCGCGCGCAACGTCGTCCTCACGCGAGCTCGCGACGCGAACACGCTGCGCTACCTCTGGATCGAGGCGGCCTTCGATCGGTCGTAGTTGCGGAAGCACCCCTTGTACGTTAATGGGTGCGGGGAGAGGGTGGCCGAAGGCCGGGTGAGGGGCTGTGCGCTTAGATACCCCGCAACCCCGCCCTACGCGATCGCCATCGCGGGCGTCATCGTCCGCCGCAGCCCGCTCAGCCGCCCGTTCACGCGGAACTGCCGCGGCGACATGCCGAAGCGCTCGCGGAACTGCTGGCGGAAGTAGTTCTCCGAGTCGAAGCCGCAGCGCCGCGCGATCTGCGACACGCGCATGTTGCCGTGCTTGAGCAGGCGCGCCGCCTTGGCCAGCCGCTTCTCCTTCAGGAAGTGGCTGAGCAGCCGGCCGGTGACGCGGTGGAAGCGTCCCGAGACGTACTGTCGTGTGTATCCGAGCTCTTTGGTGACGGCTTCCACTGTCAACTCTTCGTCGTCGCGGACGCGGCGGCGGACGGTGCGGATGAGGGAACGAAGTAGTCCGTCCATTCCGGATCTCCCTGAAAGGCCGCGCCCGGCCGCTGGATGTGCCCAGCGGTCCGACTTGGCATTAATCGCTTTAAGGAAGGCTTCATTGTACGCCCTATTTCGGCGTCCATCGATTTTTGTCGCGCACCCGGTATTTTTCCATTGCGGCGGAAAATGCGCGGTCGAGATCGATCTCCATTGAATTGGCCAGGCAGACGGCGACGAAGATCACGTCGCACAATTCGTCCGCCACGTCGTCAGGTGTTTCCCCGACCTTCGGCTTCTTGAAGCCCACCTGGTAACTGAGCGCCCGCGCCAGCTCGCCCAGCTCCTCGGTCAGGCGCGCCAGCATTTCCAGCGGCGGGAAGTAGCCCTCTTTGAATTGCGAGATGTAGTCGTCGACGTCTTTCTGGATCGGCGCGAAGGTCATGCGCGCAATTCTGCTACCATCGATGACCGATGCGCTCGCTATCCCTCGTGGTGGTCCTGGCCCTGGCCGCGCCTTCGTACGCGCAGGTGGGGCTGATCATCCGCGCCGACGGGACCAAGGTCATCTCCAACATCGGCGCGCAGGGCTCGAAGCGCTCCAGCGACTGGAACTGGCTGGCCAAGCAGCGCAACCGCCGCTCGGCGTACGACGACATCATCGAACGCCACTCCGTCGCGCACGGCGTCGACCCCGTCCTGGTCCGCGCCGTCATCCAGGTGGAGTCGAACTTCGATCCGCGCTGCGTCTCGCACAAGGGGGCGCGCGGGCTGATGCAGCTGATGCCGGGGACGGCCAAGCGCTACGGCGTGCGCGACGTGTACGACGTCGAGCAGAACATCCGCGGCGGCATCCGCTACCTGGCCGACCTGATGGCGATGTTCCCCAACGATCTCTCCCGCGCGCTCGCCGCGTACAACGCCGGCGAGGGCGCCGTGATCCGCCACGCCGGGATTCCGCCGTACGACGAGACGATGACGTACGTCAAACGGGCGCTGACGGTCTACTACGGCCGGCCGTACGGCGCGATCGGCTTCGGCGGCTCGCGCGGCGGCAAGAAGCTCAAGGGCGGCTTCAAGACCGCGTCGGTGCAGCCGCTTGCCGCTCTTCCGGGCATGCGGTATCTCGGCTCCCAATAAGTCGATACAATCGCGCGCTGCATGCCGCAGCGCGATCCCGCCGCACCGCCCGGATTCGACCAGGGCGTCTTCCTGCTCCATTACAACCGCGGGCGCGAAGCGTTCCACGAGGGGCGCTACGCCGAGGCGCGGCGCGAGCTGGAACAGGCACAGCGCCTCCGCCGCGACGACGCCGACGTCCTCAATCTCCTCGGCCTGGTCTACTTCAAGACCAACGCCTTCCCCGAGGCGGAAGTCATCTATCGCCGCCTGGTCAATGAGAATGCCAACGTCTTCATCCTCCACTCGAACCTCGGCCTGATCCTCTTCAAGCAGGGGAAGCTCGACGAGGCGGAGCGCTACCTGCTCCGCGCCGTCGAGCTGCGGCCGAACTACGCCAAGTCGCACCTCTACCTCGGGCTGCTGTACCGGCAGAAGCGGCGCTTCCCGCAGGCGATCGAGCATTTGAAGTTCGCCGGCGCCGACAAGATCGTGCGCGAGGTGGAAGCGGAGATGCAGCCGGCCGCGCCGGCCGGCGGGCTGAAGCCCGCCGCTCCACAGGCCGAGGCGGTCACGGTCAAGCAGCCGATCCCGAAGCGCGATGAGACGACGCAGAAGATCCGCGCTCTCACCACCGAGCACCTGGCCGAGGTGCGGCACCTGGTGACGCAGCCGGGACAGGTGCCGTCGCCGGCGCACACCGCCGCGCGCAAGCTGCAGGACGCGGTGGACGAGCCGCAGCTGGCCGAGGAGAAGCGGATCAACCTCGACCGCAAGATCGAAGGGGCGTCGCGCACCTTCTCCCTGCACGACAACGGCTTCCTGGAGATCAACTTTGCGCGCAGCGTGCACGTCAAGCGCGGCACGGTGTCGAGCTACTCCGGCAACCTGAAGTTCGTCGCCGAGTCCGGCCTCCTCGGCACCACGGCGCAGACGCTGATCAAAGCGGTGGGCCACGGCAAGATCTTCGTCTACGAGAAGGGCCGCAAGACGTTCCTGCTCGACCTCAACGAGGAGTTCATCTACGTCGAGGGCAGCAACCTCCTGGCGCTGGAAGACACGCTGACCTACCGCGTCGAGCCGATCTACGACGCGGCGTACCAGCGGAAGATCGACACGGTGAAGATCTTCGGCAAAGGCTCGCTGGCCATCTCCACGTCGATCGAGCCGCTGACCATGCGCGTGACGCGCGAGTACCCGCTCTCGATCTCCTCGAACGCGCTGGTCGCCTGGACCGGCAATCTCATCCCGGCGGTGATGGACGACAAGTCGGTCGACAACGTGATGATCGAGAACACCGACGACGCCGGCTTCAAGATCCGCTTCGAAGGCGACGGCGTAGTGGTATCGGAACAGTGATCGCCACCAGTGCGAACGCGCTGATCACCGCCCCCCACCCAACCAGCGGATTGCAATAACGCATCTCCACCCGGTGCCGCCCGGCCGGCACCATCACCGACTGATAGGCAATGTTCGCCGGCGCGACGGCCGCCTCCCCCCCGTCAACGGTGACGCGCCAGTACTTGTGCCGCGTGACCAGCATGGCGAGGGGGGAGGGCGTGTCGGCGATGACGTCGATCGTCGCAGTGTTGGAAGTCTCACGTACGCCGAGAATGCGCGCCGAAGAACGGTATCGGCCACCCGGCAAATGACGAATGATCAGCGGGTCTCCCCAGTCAGCCACGTAGTCGGCGCCGGTGAGCGCGATCACCCGATCATCCCCCCGGCTGCGCCGGAACGCGTCGAGCAGATCGTGCGTCGGCAGGAGGAAGGTCTCGTCGATGTCCGGCTCGAGCACGCCGCGCAGTCCCCACGCCACCGGCGTCAGCGGGCGCAGCGCGTTGCGCATGGTCCAGGTCCACGAGGCGCGCTCGTACCTGGCGCGGTTCGGGTCGTCGAGCATCCACTCGGCGCGGTGCGCGAGCGTAGCGCCGGGCGGCAGCGCGCGCGCCAGCGGCGGCGGCGTGAAGAACTCGCGCGGCATCCGCGGCGCGATACCGTTCGCCAGCGGGAGGAGGTCGAGCATCGCCAGCGCGCAGGCGGCGAGCAGGAGCCACGGCCGCTTCAGCAGGCGGTCCGCGGCGATGGCGGCGAAGACGATCATCGCCACCACGCCCATGGCGATGAACTTTTCCGGATAGCGAATGGAGCGAAGGCCGAGCGCGTAGAGCAGGCGGAACGGCGCGCCGACCGCGAAGAGGTACGACGCCGCGGCGATCGCCGCGAACGGCAGGCTGCCGCGCATGCGCGTGACCAGGCCGGCGATGGCGAACCCGGCGGCGAACAGCCCGCAGTAGATGCTCGGAAAGTACGGGACGCCGCGCGGGTAGTAGCGCGAGGGGATGGGACCGCGCGTCACGAGCTCCAGCGGCCGGATCGGCGGCATGCTGAAGTCGGTCACCACCTCGTAGCTGAAACCGCGCGCGCGCGCCGAGTCGCGCGCGTGGTCGAGCATCGGCAGCAGCTGGACGGCCGAAAGCAACACGACACCACCGAGGAGTAACGCGACCGCGCGCAGCGCCGCGAGACCGCGAGACCGCGAGACCCCGCGGCCCACCATCCACGCCCCCGCGAAGAGCAGCGCCCACAGCTGCGCCAGCGCCACCGGCTCGGCCACCAGCATCGGCATGGCCAGGATCGCCGCGGCGAGCGCGAACGTCCGCCTGGCCGGCGCGCGCACGAAGCGCAGCGCCGCCCACCCGCCCAGTCCCGCCCAGCTCCAGACGAAGAACGTCGGCAGGTTGGTCATCGTGCCGAGAAAAAATCCCCCCAGCCCGAACGACAGCGCGCCGGCGAACGCTGCGGCCGGCCGCTGCGGCAGCGCGCGCAGCAGCGCGTACATCCCGAACAGCGCCAGGTAGACGTGCACCAGGATGTGCAGCGCGAAGCCGCGGTCGTACGGCCCGATGAAGATCAGCCACTGCGGCGGATAGAAGATCTCGTACGCCGGGTTCGCCGCCATCGGCTGCCCGCCGGCGATGGCGGGGTTCCAGTACGGAAACGCCCCCGACGCGATCACGTCGCGCACCGCGCGCTTCATGGGGAAGTGGTAGCGGTAGAGATCGCGGAGATAGAAGTTGCTGCCGCGGAAGAGGACGTCGGAGAAGAGGAGGGTGGGGATGACGGCCAGCAGCAGAACGCAGAAGCGGCCGGCGCGCCGTTCCGTCATCCAAGTCCCAGCATCTTGAACAGCACCGGAATGATCACGAACAGCTGGATGGCGTCGAACACGCCGTGCGCGATGATGCCGGGGATCAGGTTCTTCGTCCGGTAAAAGGTGAAGCCGATGATCAGCGAGATGACGAAGACGCCGATCAGCAGCAGCGGCTGCCCGAAGCCGGAGTGCGCCACGGCGAAGAGCGTGGTCGAGGCCAGCAGCCCGACGCGCTTCTGCAGCCAGCCGCGGAAGAAGGCCTCCTCCACCGTCATCGCCGACAGCACGATCAGCGCTTTCTTCCACAGCGGCATCGCCGCCATGAAGCCGATCATCGGCGACGGCTGCGGGTTCTTCGGGATCAGTCCCGCCGCCGAGAGCAGCAGCCCGATGATCAGCGCCACCGCGAGAGTGAAGAGCCAGCCGCCGAAGCCGACGGCGAAGCCGGTCATCACCGCCTCGCCGGCACGCTCGCTCCGGATGCTGAGGTAGTCGCCGAGCCGCGGCCGCCCGGTGAGCAGCCACCAGACGACGAGGAAGACGATCAGGATCCAGTGCAGGGCGAAGAGGCGGTAGAACGGCGTCCCGGCCAGCTCCTTCGCCGTCGGCGTCTTCAGCGACGAGCCGGTCACCAGCAGCGCGATCAGCAGCATGAAGATGCCGAGCCAGACGTACGCGATCACCTTCGAGATCGGCGACGGGAAGCGATCGACCGACAGCAGGTTGTAGCGCTCGTTGAGGATGACGATCGCGGCGTAGACGAGAACGATCAGCGCGATGGGGAGGAGGAACGGATTCACGCGCCGGCCCTCGCCACCTGCACCAGGTTGTCGTAGAACGTCGCGCCGCCGCCGAGGTCGGTCAGCGCCTGCGAGGTGGTCTGGTTCGCGTTCGTCCCATCCTCGGTGAGCTTGCCCCACCAGATCGAGGGCGCGCTGACCACTCCCGGCCGCACGCGGTCGCTGACCACCGCCTCCGCGGTGAACGTGCCGCGGTCGTTGTAGATGGTCACGCGTTCGCCCGCGCCGATGCCGCGCGCCATGGCGTCGTCCGCGTGGATCTCCAGGGTCGGCTTGCCGGCCGAGCGGCGCAGCGAGACCACGTTGACGAAGGTCGAGTTGAGAAAGGAGTGCGCGGGCGGCGAGATCAGCGCCAGCGGGAAGCGCCGCGCCAGCTCGGGGGCGCGCTCCTCCGATTCCGCGGGCGCGATGTACAGCGGCAGCGGGTCGAGGCCGAGCGCGCCGATCCGCGCCGACTCGATCTCGATCTTCCCGCTCGGCGTCGGCACGGTCGCGCCTTCGCGGTAGGGGAGGTGCGGACTGGGAACGTTGAGCCGGATCCACCCCGTCTCGCGCAGCGCCTCGAGCGTGATGCCGGCGCTGTTCGGGCCGGCGCCGGCCAGCGCGGCGCGCATGATCTGCTCGTCGGACTCGCGCAGCGCCGGCTGGTCGAGCTTCATCGCCGCGGCGATGCGGCGGAAGATCTCGCTGTTCGGCAGCGACTCGCCGAGCGGCGCGATGGCCGGGCGGTTGAGCATCATGTAGAGATGGCCGTAGGCCTTGTGCAGGTCGTCGTGCTCCAGCTGCGTGGTGGCCGGCAGCAGGACGTCGGCGTAGTCGGCGGTGTCGGTCTGGAAGTGCTCCAGGACGACGGTGAAGAGGTCGTCGCGGCGGAAGCCGCGCAGCACGCGTTCGCGGTCCGGCGCCACGGCGGCGGGGTTCGAGTCGTAGACCACGATCGCCTTCACCGGCGGATCGTCCGTCTCGGTCAGCGCCTCACCGAGCCGCGACATGTTGATGGTGCGCGCCGGCTTGCCGAGGTCGGGGCGCTCCACCGCTGGTTTGTCATAGTCGAACGTTCCGGACGACGACAGCTGGCAGCCGCCGCCGATGTCGTTCCAGGCGCCGGTGACCGCCGGCAGGAGCGCGACGGCGCGCACCGCCGACCCGCCGCCGGCGTGGCGCTGCAGTCCGTAGTTGAGGCGGATGAAGGTGGGGCGGGTGGTGCCGTAGAGCGTGCCGAGGCGCTCCACCGTCTCCACCGGGAGCCGGCAGATGGCGGCCACGCGCTCCGGCGCGTACTCGTTCAGCACGCGGTCGCGCAGCTTCTCCCAGCCCAGCGTCATCCGGTCAAGATATTGACGATCGTGGTACCCGTCGCGGAAGAGGACGTGCATCATGCCGAGGGCCAGCGCGGCGTCGGTGCCGGGACGGATGGCGACGTGCTCGTCGCAGGCGTCGGCGGTGCGCGTCCGCAGCGGGTCGATGCAGATGGTGGTCGCGCCGTTCGCCTTCGCCTTGCGGATGTACGGCCAGAGGTGCGGGTTCGACGTCAGGGTGTTTGTCCCCCAGAGGATGATCAGCTTCGACTGGTCGATCGTCTCGGGGTCGGTCCCCATCCGCGTGCCGTAGGTGAGGTTCAGCGCCTCGCCGCCGGCCGTGGCGCAGATGGTGCGGTCGAGATACGACGCGCCGATGACCTGGAAGAAACGGCCGGCCATCGCCTCGCTCTGGATGATCCCCAGCGTGCCGCCGTACGAGTAGGGGAGGATGGCCTGCGGCCCGTCGGCGTCGATGACGGCCTGCAGCCGCGCGGCGATCAGCGCCAGCGCCTCGTCCCACGTCGCGCGGCGGAACTTCCCCTCGCCCTTGGCCCCGACGCGGATCTGCGGATGGAGCAGCCGGCCGGGGTGGTAGGTGCGCTCCAGGTACTTCGCCACCTTGGTGCAGAGGAAGCCCTGGGTGAAGGGATGGTCCCTGTCGCCCGCCATCTTGACCGCCCTTCCGTCCTCGACCGTGACGAGCATGGCGCAGGTGTCAGGGCAGTCGTGCGGGCAGACGGCGCGGACGATTTCGGGCACGGCGCCAGTGTATCGGATGAAACGAAATGCCGCGCCCGCTCACCACCACTCAACGACGGTTTTAAGGAGCGACATATGGCCATCAAATCAGAAGATCCGGTCAACGCGATTCCGGAGATGCTCCGCGCGGCGCTGGTGGTGCCTCCCATTTCCTGCGACAGGATCCACGCCGCCGTGGACGGCATCCTGAACGCCCGATGTTCCAAGAAGCAGAACCATCTCGAGCACTGCAAGGACGGAGCGGAGTCCGACTGTCCCTGCAGCGGCGGCGGCGCCGGGAGCGGGCCTGCCATGGCCGACCTGGTGGTGCTGATCGACCGCAGCGGCTCGATGTCGGGCGCCGCCACCAGCATCAGCAACGCGGCGGCCGCGGGAATCGCCAAGGCGAAGGAGGAGTGCCCGTCGGATCTCCGCGTGGTCTGGCTGGCGGTCGACAGCTCGATGCCCGGCACCACCGGCGCCGGCGGCGGCTGGCCGGGAACGAATTTCACGCAGTCTCACGAGGCGTACCTGAACTCGATCGGCGTGGCCGGCCCGTTCTTCGGCGACGCGCCGCCCGCGGTCTCCTTTCCGAACGAGCAGGGGGCGGATGCCATCGCCGACCTGGCCAGGCATTTCGACTGGCGGAAGGGCGCCTGCCGCGCCATCTTCTACATCAGCGACACCAATCTCGACGCCGACTTTTTCCGCACGGCGGACGACGTCGCCGCCACCACCAACGCCGTCAACGAGGCCACCGCCAACGACGTGACGGTCTTCGCGCACTTCATCTCCCCCTTCCAGACCGACAACGCCGCGGCCACGCAGCAGGACTACCAGGATCTCTGCGATCAGACCGGCGGCACGCTGTACGTCGGCGCCGTCGATCAGGACAAGTACACCGAGCTGCTGAAGGACGCCATCTGCAACGCCTGCGGCGGCTGCAAGAAAGTGCCGCAGCCGGAAGTGAAGCCGTGCATCAGCGTCGGCTGGGGCGACAGCAAGTGCGACTGCATGGAGACGGACGACGTCGAGGTCCTCTGCATCACCGTCTGCAACTGCTACACGAACATCACCTTCTCCGACTTCACCATCAACGCCGTCCTGGTGACCGACGGCAGCGGCGGTCCGGTGCCGACCCTGCCCGACGGAACGCCGTCGGTGGAGGTCACGCCGCTCGGACCGCTCTGCTTCGGCGACATCGGCCCGTGCAAGGACAACAAGCCGACCTGCATCTCGCGCCAGGTCGTGCTGCAGACGCGCGGGGCGAAGGGCGGCACCTACCAGCTGCAGCTCATCGGCATCTGCTACGAGGTCTGTTTCCACTACCAGGAGCGGGAGTGCTTCCGTCTGGAGCTTTGCCCCGACCGATAGACACCAAAAACGCGGCATAATGACGCCCACAAACCTTCGGAGGAGATACGAATGAAACTACGTCTGTGGGCAACGATTTGTCTGCTGTTGATGGTCGCGCCGATGTACGCGGCGCAAACGCCGGCGCGCTGCGGTACCAAGCAGCCGGGCGATGAAGAGATCGCCCAGATCGAACAGGGCATCGCCAAGGGCAAGAAGGGCAAGACCTCGGCGGTCATCGACGTGTGGGTCCACGTGATCCGTACGGGAGCCGGCTTCGCCAATGGCGACCTCTCCGACACCATGATCCGCGACCAGATCCGCGTGCTGAACGAGGCGTACAACGGCCGCACCGGCGGCGCGAACACCGGCTTCGGCTTCGAGCTGGTCGGCGTCGACCGCACCACCAACGCCACCTGGTTCACCCAGGCGGTGATCGACCTCAACGTCGAGCTGCAGATGAAGACCGCGCTGCACCGCGGCGGCAACGGCACGCTGAACATCTACACGGTCGACGGCGGCCCGTACCTCGGATTCGCCTACTTCCCGTCGATCGTCACCGATCCGACCTACGCCATCCTCGACGGCGTCGTCCTCGACTGGCGCTCGCTCCCGGGCGGCACCTTCGCCATCTACAGCGAAGGCGACACCGCCACGCACGAGGTCGGCCACTGGCTGGCGCTCTACCACACCTTCGACGGCAAGTGCGGCAGCAAGGGCGACTACGTCGCCGACACTCCGTCGGAGTTCAGCCCGGCGTTCAACTGCCCGGTCGGCCGCGACTCCTGCAACGGCCAGCCCGGCCTCGACCCCATCTTCAACTTCATGGACTACACCCAGGACTCGTGCATGTTCGAGTTCACCCCCGGCCAGGTCGCCCGCATGCAGGCGGCGTGGGCCGCGTTCCGCGAGTAACAGCGAGCAGCGAGCGGCGGGCAGCGAGCGGGTTTTTCCTGCTCGCTGCTCGCTACAACCTGCTCGCCCCTGACTTTCAAGTGTCCATGGCTCACATGAAAGCCACGGCGTTTGGCTTTGGGGGGACGGGATGACAGGATGTAGATCGGCTACCGGCCTGTCATCCCGTCCTCCCGTCCTCCTACTCTTTCTCCAGCACCATCGCCACGCCCATCCCGCCCGCGGCGCAGACGGTGACCAGGCCGAACTGCTTGCCGGTGCGCTGCAGCTCGTTGCAGACGGTGGTGACGATGCGCGCGCCGGTGGCGCCGAAAGGATGTCCCAGCGCAATGGATCCGCCGGTGCGGTTGATCGTTTCCGGGTCGATGTCGCCGAGCGGCTCGGCGCGGCCGAGCTTCTCCTGCGCGATCTTCTTCGAGCCGATCCACTGGATGTTCGACAGCACCTGCGCGGCGAAGGCCTCGTGCATCTCGATGACGCCGATGTCGCCGAGGGTCAGCTTGGCGCGCTCCAGCGCCGTCGGTAGCGCGAAGACGGGACCCTGCAGCAGCTGGTCGAAGGGATCGGTCGCGGCGAAGGCGTAGCTCTTGATGAAGCCGATCGGCTTGTGGCCCTCCGCCTTCGCCTTCTCCTCGGACATCAGCAGCACCGCCGCCGCGCCGTCGGTCAGCGGCGAGGCGTTGCCGGCGGTGATGGTGCCGTACTTGCGGTCGAACACCGGCCGCAGCTTGGCCAGCGCCTCGAGCGTGGTGTCGCCGCGCACGAGGTTGTCGCCCTCCACGATGTTGTCGAATCCCGGCGGGACGATCACCGTCATCACCTCGTCCTTGAACCGCCCGCTCGCCGTCGCCTCGGCGGCGCGGACGTGGCTCTGCATGGCGAATTTGTCCTGCGCCTCGCGCGAGATGCCGTTCTCCTTCGCCATCTTCTCCGCCGACTCGCCCATGGTCAGGCCGGTGGTCGACTCGGCGAGGGCCGGCGCGTCGGGGGCGAGGTCCTTCGGCCGCAGCTTGGTGAACTGCCCCAGCTTGCCGCCGACGCTCTTCTGCTTGCTCGCGCCCATCAGCGCCTCGGCGAAGTTGCGCGAGAAGAGGATGGGGATGTCGGAGAGCGATTCGGCGCCGCCGGCGATGACGGTGTCGGCGTAGCCGCGGAAGATGAGATCTGCTGCCGACGTAATGGCCTGGTTGGCCGACGCGCACGCCTTGCCGACGGTGTAGCCGGGGATCCTGCGCGGCAGGCCGGTGCCGAGGACGATCTCGCGCGCGATGTTGGGCGCCTTGACCGACGGGATGACGTTGCCGAAGATCAGCTCCTGCACTGTTTTCGGGTCGATGCCGGCGCGGGAGACGAGCTCGGTGACCGCGAGCTTGCCGAGGTCGAGCGCCGTCAGGCGGGCGTAGTGCGTGCCTGATTTGGCGAAGGGAGTGCGGACGCCTTTGATCACCGCGACGCGCGGGTTGTATTGCCACATAGCCGGTGGATACTACCGCGAATGAAGTGGCGCATCGGGGCGGCCGTGTTCATCGTTCTCGCGGTGGCGGCGGCCGTTTTCGTGCAGCCGTTGCTGCGCTCGCGCGGCAGGGTGAGCCGACGCATCTGCCGGTGCCGGTGCCCGGCGTGACCCGCGTCCCGATCGGGCTCGCGTACAATCGAGTCATGTCGCGGAAGGTACCGATGAGCGGCACGCCTGATCCGGTGGTGGAGGCATACAAGCCCGGAATCGACCGGACTCTGATTCGTGAAAACCTGAAACGTTCCCCGGAGGAACGCATTCGACGTCTGCAGCAACTGCAGGCGTTTGCCGAAGAGCTGAGGCGCGCGGGTAATGCTCGTCGCCAGCCCAGCGATTCATGAACGATTTCGAACGGATTCTGACCGCTCTTCGATCCGCCGACGTTTCGTTCGTGATCATCGGCGGTGTTGCCGCAACCGTACATGGCTCGGCACGACTGACCTCAGACATCGATGTGGTCTACGAACGCTCACCCGCGAACATCGAACGTCTCGTGAAGGCGATGGCTCCGCTGAAACCATATCTGCGGGGCGCGCCACCTGATCTACCGTTTCGCTTCGACTCAGAGACAGTGCGGCGTGGGCTCAATTTCACGCTCAGCACCGAAGCGGGCCCGGTCGACGTCCTCGGGGAAATCACGGGGGTGGGGGACTACCACGCCGTTTTCGCGGTCTCCGAAGAGATTTCGCTCTTTGGTGCGAGTTACCGCTGCATCAGTCTCGATGCTCTGATCGTTTCGAAACGCGCGGCTGGTCGCCCCAAAGACCTGGAAGCTGTCGCCGAGCTCGAGATCATTCGAGACGAGCGAGTGACTGGCCCTAACCCACCACCCGCGTCCGATCGCACGTGAGTCGCCGATGAGTATCTACGCAACCCTTTGGTTCTCAAGTTTCCAGCAGAGGACCCGAACTAGATAACCACCGCCGGCGCCCGCGCCAATAAGCTCCCCTCATCCGCCTTCGGCACCTTCTCCCCTCAGAGAGGGGAGAAGGGCGCTCGATTGCCGAAGGCCTAATCCACCACCCGGGTCCGATCGGGATGCGCGAACATCCCCGCCGCGGTGGCGCGGACGCGCAGCTCCACGGTCGCGCCCTCGCGCAGGCGCAGCGCGGCGGCGGTCTCGCGCGGCACGGCGACGTCCACCTCGCTGCCGCGCGCGTCGGCGTCGAGCGCGGCGGCGAAGCCTTCGACCGGCTGCACGTCGTCGACCGCGAGGGTCACCTGCGTGAAGGTCGGATGCTTGGCGTGGTCGCCGACGGCGCGGACGCGTCCGCGGAGGTCGGACCAGTTCGCGATCCGCTGGACCATCGCCGCTAGGCCTCCGTCACCGGGCGAACCACCCGCCCGCGTCCGATGCGCGGTCCGGTCACGTTGAGCGTGACCACCATGTCGGCGCCGGACGCCGGGATGCTGGTGACCGCCACCGAGGTGGCGAGACCGTTGTACGCGCTCGACGAAGGGGTGGAGGCGGCGTCGAAGGCCGCGTGGCCGGCGCCGGGGAAGGGGTCGCCGGCGTCGCCGCGGTTGCGGGCGCGCTCGAGATCGCGGTTGCCGTCGGCCTGCATCAGCGCCACCTTGTAGTGGTTCTCGTTGGAGTTGCCGTTGATCGAATCGTCGATGTGCCAGATGAGCAGGCCGTCGCCGGGAAGAGCGCGGTCGAAGCCGTTCCGCTGGCGGTTCTCGACCAGGAAGTACTCGGATGCCCTCGCGTCGCCGTCCTTCCAGAGGCGGAAGATGGTGCGTGTCCGGCCGACGTCGCCGATGGTGGCGGTGCCGTTTTGCCGCTGGACCAGCACGTTGACCCATCCCTGATCGGCCTTGCACCACGCCGATGGGTGCGCCGGAAGGTCGCCCGGCTGCGCGCCGGCGACCCCGCCGCCGTTCCAGCTGCCGTCGGCCATCAGGCACCAGTTGCCGATGCCTTCCGAGGTGAAATCGATGTCGTAGAGGTCGGGCCAGCCGAAGAGGAGATGGCCCAGCTCGTGCGCGCAGACGCCGATGCGGCTGTTCTCCGGCACGGTGAGATAGCCGAACACGCGCGTGCCGTCCGCGCCGGCGAGCGCGCCGCCCTCCAGAAACCACTTGTGCGACCAGATGTCGGTCTTCAGCCCCGTCTCCTCGGCGGCCGGGCCGGCGTGGACGATGATGAAGGCGTCGACGAAGCCGTTGTGATCGTTGTCGAGGCCGCGGTTGATGGAGGCGAGCGCCGCGAGGGTGGCGTCGCGCGCCATGGTCTGCCCGTTGGGCGAGACGAATCCCCGGCCGGAAGCATCGTTCGCGTACGCCTGGAGCGTGCGCGGAAGCAGGAACGGGCCGACCACGCTGCCGGTGATGTTCACCAGGTCGCCGGAGACCTCGCGGAAGTACTCCGCGACGCTGCCGGTCGGCACGACGCCGGTGGAGAAGAAGAGGTCCGCGATCTCGGCGGCCGGCCGCGTCATCGGCCTGTCGGGGAACTCCGCCAGGACGACGAGCACGTTCAGGTCGCCGCGCAACGGCGGCCGCGCGGCAGCGGCGCTGCGGATCACCGCCTCCGCCGTGCCGACCGTGAACTCGTCCGGCGGCAAAATGACGCCGTCGTCGAGGCCGAAGGCGCGCGGCGTCCGGACGCCGATCATGGCGGTGAGCGCCGAGTCGGCGGTGGCGGCGCGCAGCTCTTCCAGCTCGGCGCGAAACGCCTCCAGCGCCGCGGGGTGCGGAGCGACGGCGCAGAAAGTCTCGGGCGTGTGTCGGCGGACGAGGACCATTCGGTTCTCCCTTGCGTAGTGGTGCACTTCAGGAGACGGACGTTTCCGGGCACTTTTACGATTTCTTTTTTCTCTCCATCATCGGGTCGATCCGCCGCCCGTGCGCGGAGTCGTCGATCAGCTTGGCCAGGCGGCGCGCGCGGGTCTCCTCCTTCTTCGCGCCGGTCACCCAGTAGATCGTGACCCGCCGGTACCACGGCGGCTGCGCGCTGAAGTAGGCCCACGCCTCGGGGTTGGCGCGGAAGGCCTTCTCGTCGGCGGGCGGGAGCTCGCGGGGCCTGTTCTCGTAGGAGTAGATGGCCGACTTCTTCTCGTCGCGCACCTCGAAGGCGCGCAGGCCGGCGGGCGTCATCGATCCGTCCTTGATCAGCTCTTTGGCGCGGCCGATGTTGATCGCGCTCCAGATGCTGCCGCGCCGCCGCGGGGTGAAGCGGATGCTGTAGCTGACGTCGTCGATGCGGCGGCGGACGCCGTCGATCCAGCCGAAGCAGAGCGCCTGGTCGACCGACTGCGGCCAGGTGATCGACGGCTTCCCCGAGTCGCGCTTCCAGAAGCCGACCAGCAGCTCCGGCTCCTTCTGGTGATGCTTCTCCAGCCAGCGGCGGAAGGCGGCGGGCGTGGCGAAGAACTTCGGCGTCATGGACAGAGGATACAATCGCGCGCATGACCGCGGCCGCTCCGGTCCTGGAGGCGAACCCGCTCCGCGAAGGATTGGAACAGGAGCGCGTTCCGGACGCGTCGTGCCTGGTCATCTTCGGCGCGTCGGGCGATCTCACCCAGCGCAAGCTGATCCCCGCGCTCTACTCGCTGGCGCACGACGGGCTCCTCCCCGCCGGCCAGACCATCATCGGCTATGCGCGGCCCGACTTCACCGACGACGCCTTCCGCATGGCCATGCGCGAGGCGTGCGACAAGCACGCGCGCGTGCGGCCGGTGGACGACGCGGTGTGGGAGAACTTCGCCAAGGGGCTCTTCTACGTCCGCGGCGAGTTCAGCGAGCCGGAAGGCTTCTACCGCCTCAACCAGAAGCTGCAGGAGTGCGACCGCACCCGCGGCACCGGCGGGCGCCGCATCTACTACCTGGCGGTGCCGCCGCAGTTCTTCCCCGTCATCACCGAGCTCCTCGGCGCGGAGAAGATGGTTACCGACCCGGAGCGCGGCGGCCCCTACACGCGCGCCATCATCGAGAAGCCGTTCGGGCACGACCTGCAGTCGGCCAAGGAGCTGAACCGCGTCGCGGTCACCACCTTCCGCGAGCGGCAGGTCTTCCGCATCGACCACTACCTTGGCAAGGAGACCGTGCAGAACCTGCTGGTGCTCCGCTTCGCCAACGGAATCTTCGAGCCGTTCTGGAACCGTCAATACATTGACCATGTCCAGTTCACGGTGGCCGAGTCGATCGGCGTGGAGAAGCGCGGCAACTACTTCGAGACCGCCGGCATCACCCGCGACATCATCCAGAACCACATGCTGCAGCTGGTCTCGCTGGTGGCCATGGAGCCGCCGGTGGCCTTCGAGGCCGACGCGGTGCGCGACGAGAAGGTGAAGGTGCTCCGCGCGCTGCGCGAGCTGCCGCGCGGCCGCGAGAGCGAGAACGCCGTGCGCGGGCAGTACGGCGAGGGCTCCGTCCTGGGCGAGAAGGCGCCGGCCTACCGCGGCGAGCCGCAGGTCGACCCGCAGTCGCGCGTGGAGACCTACGCGGCGATGAAGCTCTTCGTCGACAACTGGCGCTGGGCCGACGTCCCGTTCTACGTCCGCGCCGGCAAGCGGCTGCCCAAGCGCGTCACCGACATCTCCATCCACTTCCGCCCGGCGCCCTATCCGCTGTTCCGCAAGATGACCAACATGAAGACGCAGCCGAACGTGCTGGCCATCCGCATCCAGCCGGACGAGGGGATCTCGCTGCGCTTCGACTCCAAGGTGCCCGGGCCGGCGGTGCGCACCGCGCCGGTGACGATGGAGTTCCGTTACGCCACGTCGTTCGGCGCGGAGCCCCCCGAGGCATACGAGCGGCTGCTGCTGGAGACGATGCTCGGCGACTCGACCCTCTTCGCCCGCCGCGACGAGGTGGAGACGGCGTGGGCCTGGCTCGACCCGCTGCTCAACGCCTGGGCCGCGGACCAGCGCCCGCCGGAGCTCTATCCGGCCGGGACGTGGGGGCCGGAGGCGGCGGACCGCCTGATCGAGCGCGACGGGCGCAAATGGAGACGGCCGTGACGCTCGAGAGCGACACGCGCGTCGACGTCAACGCCATCGAGAAGAGCCTGGCCGATCTCTGGCGCGGCGAGAAGAAAGAGGGCGATCACGCCGTCACGCGCGCCGCGCTCTGGAACGTGGTGGCGCACACCTCGACCAGCGACCATCACGCCACCGCCAGCGAGACGCTCAGCCTCGCCGCGGCCTCGGTGCCGCAGCGTACCATCGTGGTGCGCGCCAATCCGGAGGGGGAGCGCGACCTCGCCTCGTGGATCAGCGCGAACTGCCACCGCATCGGCGGCGGCCAGCAGGTCTGCTCCGAGGAGATCTGCATCGTGGCGAGCGGGGAGTACGTGGCGCGCGTGCCGCCGGTGGTCAACGCGCTGCTGATCCCCGACATGCCGGTGGCGGTCTGGTGGATCGGCGACCTGCCGAACGAGCACGAGTCGTACGTGGAGTCGCTGCTGGAGCCGGCCGACCGGCTGATCATCGACTCGGTCTACTTCGACTCGCCGGCCGACCTGGCGCTGATCAGCCGCGTTGCCGCGCAGACTTCCACCGCGCCGGCGGACCTGAACTGGGTGCGGCTGGAGGAGTGGCGCACGGCGGCGGCGTCGGTGTTCGATCCGGCGTCGATGCGCGAACGGCTGCGCAGCATCCGGCGCCTGCGCGTGAGCGCCGCCTCGTCGCGCGACTTCTTCGGCGAGTCGGTGGAGTCGCTGCTCTTCGCCGCGTGGCTGACCGCGCAGGCGGGCCGCATCGGCGACGAATCGGCCATCGACTACCGCTTCGAGCGCGATGCAGTCGGCGGGAAGGGCGGCGGGTCGGGCGGGGTGGCGGGGGTGGAGATCGGTTTCGACGACGGGTCGACCGCGACCATCGCGCGCGACCGCGACCGCGGCGTGCTGGTGGCCACCGTCGACGGCGAGACGACCATCCCCGACTCGGTGACGCGCAGTCTGCAGCAACGCACCGACGACCTCATCGTCCGCCAGCTGAAGCGCACCGAGGCCGATCCCGTGCTGCTGAAGACGCTGCCGATCGCGGTGGCGCTGGCGGGGCGGTTGTGAGTTGCGGTTGCGAGGTCTCGGGGTCTCGGGGTATCGAGGTCTCGAGATCACGTTGACCGCGAGACCCCGAGACCCCGATACCCCCGCCCATGAACCTGCGCATCTTCGAAACCGCCGCCGACCTCACCACCGCCGCCGCGCGCACGATCCTGCAGCGCGTGGCGGGTGGCGCGCGGACCATCGCCCTCTCCGGCGGCTCGACGCCGAAGCCGCTCTACGCGCTGCTGGGTCGCTCGGCGGAGCTGCGCGAGGCGCCGATCGTCTGGGTGGTGGTCGACGAGCGGTACGTGCCGATCGAGCATCCCGAGTCGAACGCCGGGATGATGGAGCAGACGCTCTTTGCCGGCGGGATGGCACCGGCGCACCGCTTCCTCCGCTTCCGCACGGCGCTGGACGATCCCGCCGCGACGGCGCGCGCGTTCGAGGACGAGTGGCGCGAGCTCGGGCTCGGCGACCTCGACCTCGTGCTCCTCGGCGTCGGCGACGACGGGCACACCGCGTCGCTCTTTCCCGGCACGGCGGTGCTGCAGGTCGAAGACCGCATCGCGTCCGAGGTCTTCGTGCCGCGGCTGAACGCGTGGCGGGTGACCATCACCCGGCCGGTGATCCGCGCGGCGAAGGCGCGCCTGGTCATGGTGGCAGGCGCGTCGAAGCGGCCCATCCTGGAGCAGGTGCGCGCCGGCGCGGACTATCCGATCGCGCAGGTGACGCGGGAGACCACCGACACCTGGTGGCTGGTGACGCGCGACGCCGCCCCGGAGATCTGATAAAGTACTTTTCGTTTGCCGGGCGATCCTCATCCCATCCACGAACACGCCATCGAAAACCTTCGCCTCATCCGCGAGACGATGGAGCGCGCGGGCTCGTCGTTCACCTCCATCCCGGGGTGGGGCGGCGTCGCCATCGGGGGGACGGCGGCCGTGGCCTGCTGGCTGGCGCAGCGCGCGGTGACCGACCCGCCCGCCTGGCTGCGCGTCTGGCTGGCGGAGGCGGTGGTGGCGGCGATCATCGCCGCGGCGACCATGGCGCTGAAGTGGCGGCGGACGGCGACGCCGTTCATGTCCGGCGCCGCGCGGCGCTTCTTCGTCAGCTACTTCGCCCCGGTCATCGCCGGCGCGGTGCTGACCTTCACTCTGGCGCACCGCGGCAGCTACGACGCCATCCCGGCCGTCTGGCTGCTGCTCTACGGCACGGCCTTCGTCAGCAGCGGCGCCTTCTCCATCCGCGTCATCCCGGCCATGGGCGTCTGCTTCATGACCCTCGGCGGCGCCGCGGCGCTGGTGCGGCTGCCGATCGGCAATCTCATCCTCGGCGCCGGCTTCGGCGCGTTTCATGTCGTCTTCGGAGTTCTGATCGCAAGGAGATACGGTGGCTAGAGCAACAGCAGTGAACAGCGAGCGGCGCGTGGCGCGGCCGGGCGTCGTCGAAACGACCATTCCCGACTTCGACCGGCTCATTCACGAGAAGATGCGGCTGGCGATCGTCAGCGCGCTGGCGGTCAATCCGACCCTGACCTTCAACGAGCTGAAGGCGATCCTGAAGACGACCGACGGCAACGTCAGCGTGCACACGCGCAAGCTGGAGGACGCCAATTACCTCACCTGCCGCAAGTCGTTCGAGGGGCGGATGCCGCGCACCGAGTACGCGCTGACCGCCGCCGGCCGCCGCGCGCTGGAGCGCTACCTCGGGCACATGGAGGCGCTGATCAAGGCCACGCGGAAGGGGAGCGAGTAGCGGATGCCCATCAGCCGGCGTGACTTCGTTCGCGGCGGCATCGCCGCGGCGGTGACCGGCATCGTCTCCCGGCGCGCGTTCGGCGGCGCGACTCCCACCCGGCGGGTGGTCATCATCGGTGCCGGTCTCTCCGGGCTGGCCGCGGCGTACGAGCTGGTCGCCGCCGGGGTCGACGTGACGCTGCTCGAGGCGCAGAGCCGCCCGGGCGGCCGCGTGCGGACCTTGCGCGGCCGCTTTGCCGACGATCTCTATTGCGAAGCCGGCGCCGCGCAGGTCTTCGACAACCACGCCACGACGATGCACTACGCGCAGGACTTCGGCCTGACGCTCGACCCGTTCGAGAACAAGGGCGGGACGGTCTATCACCTGCGCGGGCAGCGGCTGATCGACGCTCCCGGCGCGCAGCTGGAGTGGCCGGTGCGCCTGCCGGAAGGGGAGCGCGGGCAGACGCGCGCGCAGCTCTGGGATCGATACGCCGCGTCGTTCTTTCGCGGCGTCGACCAGTCTCTCCTCGAGGATGTGGTGCACAGCGATCTCCTGCCGCTCGACCGGATGTCGACCAGCGACTGGCTGCGGTCGCGCGGCGCGTCCTCCGAGGCGCTGGCGATGCTGCGCCTCGGGCTGCCCGACCTGGCGGGCGCCGGCAGCGACGGCACCTCGGCGCTCTACCTGATTCGCGACATGGCGCACCGCGTGCCGCGGAAGCGCGCCTTCACCATCCGCGGCGGCACCGACCGGCTGCCGGCGGCGTTCGCGTCGCGGCTCGGGGAGCGGATTCAGTACGGCGCCGAGGTGGTGGCCATCGAGCAGGAGCAGTCGGCGGTGCGCGTCACGTGGCAGCGGAACGGCGAGCGGCAGACGATCAGCGCGGACCGCGTGGTCTGCACCATTCCCTTCACCGTGCTGCGGCGCGTCAGAGTCGATCCGCCGTTCTCCGCCGGCAAGCGGCGCGCGATCGAGGAGCTGCCGTACTCGCCGGTGGTGAAGGGGATCGTGCAGAGCCGGCAGCGGTTCTGGATCGACGAGAACCTGAGCGGTACGGCCTTCTCCGACCTCCCGCTCAACAGCGTCTTCCATCGCAGCGTGAACCAGCCCGGCACGCGCGGCCTGCTGGAGAGCTACACGGTGGGCAACGCGGCGCGGCAGCTCGGCAAGCTCTCCGAGGCGGAGCGCGTGGCGTCGGTGACGTCGCAGATGACGAAGATGTTCCCGTCGCTCGCCGCGCAGTCGGAAGGCGGCATCTCCGTGGTCTGGGAGCACGAGCCGTTCGCCCGCGGCGCGTACGCCTACTTTGCTCCCGGCCAGATGGCGACGCTCGGCCCGCACCTGGCCACCATCGAAGGCCGCGTGCACTTTGCCGGCTGCCACACCTCGGCCTGGCCGGGCTGGATGCAGGGGGCGCTCGACTCGGGGCGCCGCGCGGCGAACGAAGTGATCGCGGCGACGCGCTGAGCTGGGCCGAGGCGCTGCCGCAGCCGTAGCGGCTGTTCGTGTCTGATTTTCAGTCGAGATTACATCCGTGGATGTGACGATCGACTCAATTTCAGTCGAGATCGACAGATTTTGAGTCGAGATTACGTCCATGGATGTGACGCTCGACTGATTTTGAGCCGAGTTTGACAGGCATGGTGTCGATTTCGACTGACTTTGAGCCAATCACACATCCATGGATGTGACGATCGACTGACTTTGAGCCGAGTTTGACAGCAGGGGTGTCAATCTCGACTCGATTTCAGTCGAATTTTGCGCCGCGTGAAGGACCAGACGCTCCAGTGTCGCCGGTCCGACGGTTCGCACTGCCAGCCGCCTGACTTCAATTGTCTCGCGAGGAGTGACCGGAAGGAGGCGTGCGTGACCGCGAGCACGGTTCCGTGCTCATCCGCGAGGTCGCTCAGCCACTCGGCGGCCTCGCGGGCGCGCTGCAGCTCGGCCGGAGCGAGGTGCGGACGACGAAAGACGGCGCGGAGGATCCACTGCAGTCCGTAGGTGAGCGCCCAGGCCATCAACGGCATCCGAACGCCGCGGATGTTCGGCGGGATGAGTTCGAGCTCCCGAAGCAGTGGCGACGTCACGACGTCCCGCGCCGGCCACAACCGCATTGCGGATTGCAGCGCGCGCGGTGCCGTGCTGGCGACGACGATGCCGCTGCCGGCCGCGAGCTCCGTCACCGCCGGATGCGGCTGGTCCTGCTGGTCGATGCCGGCCGCCTCATACGCGTCGCGCCACCGGTGAAAGCCGGCCAGGTCGATGGAGCCGCGCTGCACATGCGCGGAGCGGCCGTGCCTGACCAGGAGAATTCGTTGCGATGCACCGGGCATGAGGGCCTCGACGGCCGAGTGTATGCTGGCCCATCTTGAAGAATCACGCCGCCGATTGGGAAGATCTCGCGCGGCGTGAGCCGTATTTCGCTCTTCGCACCAGTGAGGGTCTCGAGGCGGTGGAGGGCAATGCCGAGGCGACGGCGGCCTTTTTCGAGACGGGGGAAAACGATCTTGCCGCGCTGCTGGCGGCGATCGCATCGGTGCTCGGGCGCGACGTTCGTCCGACGTGCGCGCTGGACTTCGGCTGCGGCGTCGGCCGGCTGACCCTTCCCCTGGCGCGGCGGGCACGGCGCGTCGTGGCCTGTGACGTCGCGCCGACGATGCTCGCCCATGCCCGGCAAAACGCCGAAGACGCCGGGCTGCGCAACATCACCTTCATGAGCAGTGAGGGTCTCGGTGAACTGGCGCCGGAGCTCGACTTCATCTGCTCGCTGCTGGTGTTCGAGTACATTCCGGCGGCCGGCGGCTACGACATCCTGCGAGCTCTCATGCGCTTGCTCGCTCCGGGCGGGGTGGCCGCGATTCAGGTGGTGTTTCGCCGGCGGCTGGCCCGTTTCCGCGCGCGCTCACGGCCGCACCAAGCCGACATCAACAAATACGACGAGGATGTCTTTCGCGACAGCATCGAGGCCGGAGGAGCCCAGGTTGTCGCGCGGCTGCCTACCGGCCGTGGCGGCGCGACCGGCGCCGTCATGATCATCGTGAAGCCGCTGTGAGCGGCGATGTCACTTGCGTCGCAAGTGGACCCACGTGGTCAACACCACCTTGATGACGCCAACCGAGGTGACGGTCCTGAAGAGGAAAACAAATGCACAAGGCCAAAAGGAATGAGCCTGGTCGATCGGCGAAATATCGAGATAAAACGTCTCTGCCACGTCGAACAGGACGGACCGGACGAGATTGTCCAGCAGGTAGAGCAGCCAATCATTGACGGACAGGGATGCCCCGGTGAAGGCCTTCGCTCCCCAGATCCGCCACATCGTGAAAGAGGCCAGCAGGAACGAGGCGATCAACAGTATGGGCAGACCGACCAGGTGAAAATCGCCGGTGTCCCCCTTGGAGATATCCTTCTTGAGATCGCTCTCCAGGGCGGCGGTGCTGAGCGCGAACACGATCGCCGTCCCGCTCATCATCACGAACACAACCAGCGCGCCCGCGAAGACGAGCTTCGCTCCAACGTCGAAGCTTCGCGCCACCCACCACGCCGGAATCGCTAAAATGAACAGACCGGCGACACCGAGCAGGGACTCGTATAGCAGCGACTTCCTGGGTGTTGCCGCGCTCATCGGCAAGATGATACTCGCGCGGCTGGGCTGAATTCCGTCGCGAATCGCCAAACGCTACCAGGAGTGGCTATGTTTGGTATTGAAGGAGCCACCGCCATGTTCGCTTACCTGATCGCACTTCTTTCGTTCCTGCGGAATGACACTACGGCCTTCGTGGCTAGTGCGGATGAGGGGAACGGGATTGATCCACACGGCTGAATAGCGTCGCGTGACGGCGCAACGCGCTGCGTCGCCAATAAGGCTTGGAGCGCCGGTCAGTGAACAGCACGTGATCGGCTACTGCGAAGAGCGATGCCCGCTACTTACGACGTTCCAGTACGGCAAGGTGATACCCGGGACCGCGAAATCGTTGGCGGTGACAGGCCGAACGACTGCAGTGCCGCGATGAGGCGGACAGAGTTCTCCTTGCTGGGTCTCACCCAGACGTCGACGTCTTTGGTTGCGCGCACGTATCCGTGCGCAGCAAGCGCATGCGCTCCCACGACGAGAAATTCAACGCCGTGAGCGTTCAACTCGGCAAAGAGATCTTTGAAGTCTTGGTTCGGTAGCATGCGTCCACGCCAACGCGGCCCGGGTAAGCTCCCAAACAGCAACCATCCTTTCGCCCGCGGTCGAGAGAGAGTCGTCGGGATCGGCCGTTGGCTCCGGACCGCGGATCACGCGTGTGAAAGTGATGTTTCGCTGTTTCACGAGGTGAATCTTACCTCCGTTGGCAGACGCTCGAAGAGCTGGGCAGCCGTTCAGGCGTACAGGAGACGACCGCGGGGTTCTGGAACAGGCCTGCCGAGTTGTTGTGCCGTCTCGATCCATTCCGATATGACAACTTTCACGTTCGCGATCGCCGCTTCATAGGTGGGACCCTCCGCAGCACAGCCGGGTAGTTCGGGGGCTTCTGCAACGAATGCTTCGTCTTCGGCGCTCCAGTAGATGATTACTTCGTAGCGAAGGTCAGCTTCCATGATCTTCACCTGCCAAATTGTAGCGGACGGCCTCTTCTAACAATGGTTGGCGGCTCGAATCCCAAGTCATGGCTGAATTAGCCCTCTTGAACAGGCGCCATCGGCCGTTCAGGTGGCAAGACCGACAAAACCTCAGCAATCGCCACGAGCTTTCCACCTTCTTGAATGCGCCACTCCCTGCCAACCTGCAAATGTTGCGCGAGCCCGGCGACATTGATAAACGTAATTACGAGATCGCGAGTCTCACCGGGATATACCCATTCGCCATCCGGCACCTCGATCTGGCCTATGAAAAGGTGTCGATTCTCTGGGGCTCCGAAGTTGTGATTCGGTCGATAGCGTGCGGTGAATGGCGACGTCCGGCCGCCGTCCTGGGCAGCTAGTACCCGAAGACGGGCCAAAACTCTCAGCGGTCCGTCGCCTGCCGGTCGCAGTTCGTCATAGAAAACGAAAGACTTCATGGCAAAACGGGCTTCAGGATGCTACACCCGGCCGCGCCATGTGGGTCGTTCTCGTGCACCAACCGCGACTTCCACGGCAGCGACGGCGAGCAGGCGGGTGGAGTCGAGCGTCGGGAGGGGAGAGGCCTCGGGGGTGATCAGCAGCGGAAGCTCGGTACAGACGAGGGCGACCGTGTCGCAGCCGCGCGCCGCGAGCTCGCCGATGATGCGGGCGCACTCGTCCCGCGATTCGTCGCGGACGATGCCCAGACAGAGCTCGTCGAAGATGATGTCGTGCACGATGCGGCGGCCGGCTTCGTTCGGGATCTCGAAGCCGAGGCCGTGCCGGGCGAGGGCGGCGCGGTATACGGGGCCGGACATCGTCCACTCGGTGCCGAGGATGCCGATGCGCTTGCGGCCGTCGCGCTCCGCCTGGCCGGCCACGACCTCCGCGATGTGGAGGCACGGGAGGGGGAATGGGTCGCCCGGCGACTCCAACGCGATGTGCGCGGTGTTGTCCGGAACGACGAAGAAATCGGCGCCCGCCGCGGCGAGCTTCGCTGCGTCCTTCATGAAGAGGCCGCGCAGAAAGGCGAGGTCACCGGCCTCCCACGCCGGCATCGCGCGGTGCATCGCCACCCCGGTCAACGTGATCTCGGGATGGTTGTGCGGGCCGAGGCGCCGAATCCCCTCGAGCCACATGGTTCGATAGCAGAGGGTTGCACCCTCCGCGCTGTGGGCCACGATGCCGATGTGCAAGCTCATCGCGTCATTGCGATCGCTGCGCGGGAACGTACGTCGGGTCCTGCGTGAGCATGTCGACCACCGAGCCGTAGGCGGCGATCTTGCCGTCGCCGCTGAGGACGCGCACCTCGATGCGGGCGTTGTAGACGTCGTCCATCCCGATCTCGTGCAGGACGTTGAACTGGCGGAACTCGTTTGCGCCGAGGGTGAACTGCGTCTTGGCTGCGACCTTCAGCTCGGGGTTGAAGATGCTCAGCTCGACCACCGACGACTTGCCGTTGACGTTGGCGATGCCGAGGTTGGTGCGGAAGCGCACCGACTCCTCGGCCTGCAGGATCTGCAGCGCCCCTTCGCCCGCTCCGATCGCGTTGGCCTCGGTGACCGCCGGATGAACTGGCCGTAGGTGCCGGTGGAGGTCTTGTTGTAGGTCCGCGCGGAGACGACGAGGTTCGACGCCGCCGGCGTCGAGACGTGCAGCGCGCCGCCGCTGTTGGTCAGCGCGTAGAGCGCCTGCAGCGCGTTGTCGAGCACCTTGGTCTCGCCGCCGTTGATGGTCATGGTGGTGGTCTGCGGCGCGCCGTTGGCGTTCTGCGGGTAGTAGGTGAAGGTGGCGGTCTGCGGCGAGGTGCCGGCGTTGTAGACGCGGACGTCGCTCTGCCAGTCGGCGAAGCCGGTCTGCAGCGCGGCGACGCCGGGAATGACGTAGCGGTCGGAGCCCTCGGCGCGCAGAGGTACGCCGTCGACCAGCAGCGGATCGCCGCTGGCGTTGTCGATGACCGAGGCGTACGCGGTGACCTTGCCGTCGCCGCTGGTGACCTTCACCTCGATGCGGCCGTCGGGAATCGAAAGGTTCTGCGTGGCCAGGAAGGCGTTGAGCTGCTTCTGTTCGTTGGCGGCCAGCTCGAGGGGGAAGTTGAGGAGGTTGTGGCCGGCGATGTCGAAGACGGAGATGAGGACGTTGGCGGGCTTGCCGCCGCCCTCGACCACGCCGAGGTTGGTGCGGAAGGCGCTGGACTGCGCGATCTGCTGCAGGCCGAGGATGGGGGGGATGCCGGCGCCGGCGGCCTTGGTGATGAAGGAGGAGAAGGCGATGGCGGGGATGAACTGGCCGAGCGTGCCCTGCGCGGTGACGTTGTAGGTGCGGCTGGAGGCGACGCTGACGGTCTGCACGGTGACGGCGGAGGTGAGGTCGAGCGACTTGGCGCCGCCGAGCGGGCGGATCTCCAGGACGCCGTTGGCGCTCTCGCCGAGGCTCCCGATGCCGTACCAGTTGCGGACCACGTCGTTGAGCGCGGCGGTGGAGCCGGCGTCGACCTCGAGGGTGGTGGACTTCATGTTCTTGGTGGCGTCGGGGCCGGCCGGGGCGAAGGTGATCTGGTACTTGATCCTGGAGAAGCCGGTGTTGGCCAGGCGGACGTCGGACTGCCACTTGGAGGCGATGCCGCCGAGGTGGCCGGCGGTGGGGATGATCATGGCGTTGGCCGGCGGCTCGGTCGACTTCGCGCTACCGACCGGCGTGACGATGCTGATCGACACCGGGATCTTGATGGTCTTCGTCTCCGCCAGCGGCTTGATGCGGCTGGCGCTGGAGGTGGAGCCGATGGTGACGATGACGGTCGCCTCCCAGGTGCCGGCGGGGAGGCCGGCCGGGTCGGCGGTGATGATGAGGAGGATGCCGGCCGGCGTGAGGATGCCGCTGCTCGGCGCGACGGTGGCCCACGGCTTGTCGACGCGCGCGGTGTACGGCACGTTCTCGCCGGGGAAGCCGGGGATGAAGACCTGCAAGGTGACCGGCTGCCTGCTGCCGAGCGGCGCGTTGGCGTTCGGATCGTCGGGCGGCGGAACCGGCGCGACGACCACGCGCACGAGGTCGGAGTCGGGGCCGAACTTCTGCGCGCAGGCCGAGAAGGCGCGGACGCGGTAGTACCAGCCCGTTGCGGTCGACGAGGTGTGGCGGAAGGTGAGGCTGGTCAGCGTGGTGGAGGTGGTGGTCGTCGCGCCCGGGAGGAACGACGGGCTGGTTGACTCGTCGACCTCGTAGCGCGCGGCGCCGAGGTCGTCCCACTCGATGGTGTAGGTCTGCCCGGTCTGGATCTCGGCGACGGCGCGCGCCACGGGGCGCACGCCCTCGTTGCACATGTTGAAGATGCCGGTGGCGGAGCGGAGCTGGCACTGCGGGCCGGCGTCGGCGGTGACGAACCAGGAGACGGGGCCGTCGTCGAGGGTGACGGTCATGGAGGTCAGCGCGGTGGTGCCGAGGTTGGTGCTCGCGCCGCCGTTGACGGAGGCGAAGACGGTGTAGCTGGTGGCGCCGGCCACGGCGGTCCAGGAGAGGTTGACGGGCGAGGCGGCCTGCGTGCCGTTGCCCGGCGCGAGCAGCGCCGGCGGCGCCGGGCAGACCGTGGCGGTGGTGAAGGTGGCGCAGCTGCTGGTCTTCACCGGGCAGCCGGAGCTGATGGCCTCCACGCGCCACTGGTACTGCGTCCCCGGATTGAGGCCGGAGAAGGACATGCTGGTGGCGGTGGTGGTGAGGATCGGCGTCTGGCAGCCGCTGCCGCCCGCGCCGAAGTAGACCTTGTACTGCGACGCGCCGGTGTTGCTCCAGGCCAGGTTGCCGCTGGCCGGCAGGCCGCTCGCGCCGCTGGCCGGCTGCAGGATGGCGGGCGGGTCGGGGCAGGCGGTGACGGTGGTGACCGACGAGGAGTTGTTCGAGCCGTTCGGATCGGAGGAGCTGCTGGTGACGCTGGCGGTGTTGGTGACCGAGCCGCCGGCGCCGTTGACGGTGAAGTTGGCGAGGATGGTGCGGCTCTGGCCGTTGGTCAGCGTGCCGATGTTGCAGGGGAATGAGGTGCAGCCGCCGCCGCTGGCGGAGTTGAAGGTCATGCCGGACGGCGTCGGGTCGTTGAGGACGACGCCGGTGGCGGTGGCCGGTCCGTTGTTGATGACGACGATGGTGTAGCTGACCACCGAGCCCGGCGTGGCGTTGGCCGGGCCGCTCTTGGTGACGGCGACGTCGGCGTTGGCCTGCGTGACAGTGGTGGTGGCGGAGGCGGTGTTGTTCGCCGAGCTGGAGTCGGGCGTGGTGGAGCTGACCGTGGCGACGTTGGTCACGCTCGGCTGGTTGTAGGTGACCGGCACGTTGAAGACGGCGGTGATGACGCGGTTCTGGCCGGCGGGGATGGTGCCGAGGGCGCAGGGGAACGAGGTGCAGCCGCTGCCGCTGGCGGAGTTGAAGGTGGTGCCGGCCGGCGCCGGATCGGCGACGGAGACGCTGGCTGCATCGGATGGGCCGGCGTTGGTCACGGTGATGGTGTAGGTGGCGGTCTGTCCGGCGGTCACGCCGGCCGGACCGGTCTTGGTGATGCCGAGATTGGCGACCGAGGATCCGCCCGAGGTGACGGTGGTGCTGTTGTTGGCGCCGTTCGAGTCGGCGCTGGTGGTGGAGACGCTGGCGGTGTTGACGATGGTGGCCGAGGCGTACGACGGCGGGATGTTGAACACGGCGGCGATCGTCACGACCTGCGACGGCGCGAGCGTGCCGAGGCTGCAGGGGAACGTGGTGCAGCCGCCGCCGCTGGCGGAGTTGAAGGTGAGGCCGCCCGGCGTCGGGTCGCTCACCACCACGCCGGTGGCGGGCGACGGGCCGCCGTTGGTCACGGTGAGGTTGTAGGTGATGGTCTGTCCCGGCGTGAAGTTCGGCGGGCCGCTCTTGGTGATGGAGACGTCGGCCTGGTTGATGCCGGTGCCGGTGAGGCTGGTGACGGCGTTGCCGGAGCTGCCGTTGTTGATGACCGTGGCGCTGCCGGTGAAGGAGCCGGCCGACGGCGGCGTGAAGGTGACGTTGTAGCTGAAGTTGCCGGCGGGATCGACGGCGAACGGCGTGGCCGGCGCGGTGCCGAGCGAGAAGCCGGTGCCGGTAACGTTGATGCTGTTGACCGTGAGCGTGGTGCCGCCGTTGTTGGTGCAGTTGACGGTGAGGGTCGAGCTGCTGCCGGCGTTGACGTTGCCGAACGGCAGGGTGGCGGTGCAGGAGGCGTTCGGGATCAGGTTCGGGGTGTCGACGTTGAGGTTGAGTCCCTTGGTGCCGGCGGCGTTGACGTCGAACGAGTCGGTGGCCGAGCCGGAGAACTGCGGCGCGTCGGTGACGATGGTGGTGATGGCGGTGTACGGCGGGTCGATGAAGAAGAGGCCGAAGCGCGTGGCGACGACGGCGGTGCCGCTGGGCAGCAGGCGGACGGCGGTCGGCGTCCATTCCGGAAGCTCGACGGCGTTGACGAAGACGGGCGAGCCGCTGCTGAGATCGAAGACGTACAGGCCGGGTACCGCCTCTTCGCCGATGGCGGTGCCGGCGGCGAGCGCCGTCGAGCCGTCCGCGGTGATGACCACGCCGCGCAGGTCGACCTGGAAGTTCAGTTCGTCGAGCAGCGTGGGCGTCGCGGTGGTGAGGTCGAAGTAGTGGACGCCCCACTCGCTGGTGACGACGGCGCGCGTTCCGGTGGCGTCGACGGCGACGTCGACCGCCGCACCGGCCGACAGCGCGACCGAGGTGACGCCGATCGACGACGGGGTGATCAGGTTGAGCACGGCGAGGTCGGAGCCGTTGGCCACCAGCGCCTTGTTGCCGCCGGCGTAGAAAGCGATGCCGTCGGCGCCGGCCTGCGGAAGAGTCGCGGTGCCGAGGAGCGTCATCGGGTTGGTGGCGAGGCTGACCAGGTAGGCCTGGTCGTCCGTGGCGGTGACCAGCGCCTGCGTGCCCAACGGATTGACAGCCACGTTCTTCAGCGGCGAGGTGCCGAGGATCAGCGTGTCGGTGATCGGCGGCGGGGTCTTGCTCATGTCGAGCCGCACCAGCTTTGCGCCCTGCAGCGCGACGACCGCGCTGTTGTTTCCGTTCCAGGACACGGCGGTCGGCGCGTTGCCGCCGGTGTAGACGTGCGTGGGGATCGTTTTCGCCACGGTGTCCACGACCGCGGCGGTGGTGCCCGGCGTGGAGAACATCTGCACCGGCGCGCTGAACTCGGAGGTGGTCGGATCGAACTTGTTGACGTCGGTGGCGGTCAGCGTGATCCAGTAGCCCGGCGGCACGCCGGTGGGGAAGCTGAAGTAGGCGTCGCCGGCGGCGTTGGTGGAGGCGCCGACGGTGCCGAGGAAGAACTCGCCCTCGCCGTTGCCGCTCGGGTCGGGGCTGGTGCCGGCGAAGACGTCGATGTCGTAGTTGGTGGAGGGCTGGGCGTGCAGCACGCCGGCGCCGTCGACCAGGCCGGTGCTGATGATCACCGGGAAGTTGGTCAGGTCGTTGGGACCGGCGTCGGCGTCGAGCGCGTCGTTGGGCGTGACGCCGTCGCAATTGAGGTCGATGCCGAGACCGCCGTTGGAGAAGATGTCGTTGCCGCGGATGGAGACGCCGGTGGCGCCGCTGCAGACGGTGACGCCGGCGCCGGTGTTGTAGCCGATGACGTTGCCGAGGCCGGACTGGTCGCCGATGAGGGCGGCGATGGTGGTGCCGCTGACCTGCACGCCGGCGCCGTTGGCGATGCCGAAGTTGCCGCTGGCGTCGGTGCCGATGAAGTTGCTGATGACGAAGTTGGGGAGGCCGCCGATGATGATGCTGCCCATGCCGACCACGGGGAGGCTGGCGCCGAAGTCGCCGATGATCCCGCCGCCGCCGCCCGCGTCGACGATGGCCACGCCGGCCACGGTGTTGCCGCTGATGACGTTTTCCGGCGTGGGGGTGCAGCCGCACGACGCGGCGCTGACGGCCTTGCGCGAGGCGCGCTGCTCGCTGAGCGTCTTCGGCTTGAGCGTCTGCCCCTCGCCCGGCCCTTCGCTGCGCTCAGGGCCACCCTCTCTCCGCTGCGCGGGGCGAGGGACTCTCGCGACGCTCATGGCGGTGCCGAAGGCGGATGAGGGGCCGCTCACCGACTCCAAA
>Ga0157377_10000202_pt1 | contig 33023 bp, 30 predicted proteins | sample M55metaG_FD_121116 | JGI IMG/M metagenome (GOLD analysis project Ga0157377, IMG submission 121116) | Miscanthus rhizosphere microbial communities from Kellogg Biological Station, Michigan, USA - M5-5 metaG | ecosystem: Host-associated > Plants > Roots > Rhizosphere > Soil | place: USA: Michigan...
CGGTCAAGCAGCGATAGACCACGACCGCGAGCGAGTAGACGTCGACGCGATGGTCGAACGCCTCCGCGCGCCAGACCTCGGGCGCGACGTAGCTCGGCGATCCGGCGATCATCCCCACCTGGGTCAGCGCCTCGGCGCCGGCGACCTTCACGAGGCCGAAGTCCATCAGCCGCACGCCTCCGCCGGCCTCGGGCGCGAGGAGGAAGATGTTCGCCGGCTTGACGTCGCGGTGGACCAACCCCATGGCGTGGGCGGCGCCGAGCGCGTCGGCGACCTGGGCGATGACCTCGGCCGCGCGGACCGGGTCCAGGCGGCCGTGACTCTCGATCTCCTGGCGCAGGTCCGAGCCCTCGACCCAGCGCATCGTGATGTAGAGCCGGCCGTCGTCCTCGCCCGCCTCGTAGACGTCGACCACGTTGGGGTGGTCGATGTTCGCGGCCAGGCGCGACTCCTGCTGGAACCGGGCCCGGAATCCGGGGTCGGAGGCCAGCGCCGGCGTCAGCAGCTTGAGGGCCACGCGGCGGTCCAGGGCGATCTGGTTGGCCCGATAGACCACGCCCATGCCGCCGCGGCCTGCTTCCTCTTCGATGCGGTAGCCGGCGAAGACCGTCCCCGGATCCATGGCGCAAGGTATACCTACGCGCGCCGTGCCCGCGCAGCCGCCACGTGACTCGACCATCGCCGTCGTGGGCGACGGCTTCGGGTCCCTGATCGTCTACGCGACCGCTGTCTACCTGGGGTTTCGGCCCGAGGAGATCACGATCTACGGCCCCAGCCCGAGCCCGGTCGGCACCTACCAGCAGTTCGCCTACAACCTCGGCCAGACCGTCCTGCGGTCCGAATCGGAGTCGCACTTCCTGCCCGCGGACTGGCCCACGTTCGCGCAGCTGGACGCCTGGTCGCACCGCCATCTCGGGCCGCTCCTGCGCTCGATCCGCCGCCGCTACAACCCCGGCGTGGCCGAGATCCTCACCGAGGCGGTCACGGTCGCCCACGACCTGGGCTGGGACGACCAGCGCGTGCCGCTGCGGGTGGGCTGGCTGCAGCGCGAGGACGGGCCGCCCGCCCACTTCGTGCTCTACGACGCCGACGCCGGCTACCTGGGGCGGGCCAAGCACGTCATGCTCGCGCTCGGGCACGGGCCGCTGCAGTTCCCGCCGCCGCTGGCGGCCGCGCGCGAGCGCGACCCGACCATGCGCGAGCGCATCGTGCAGGCCTACGAGCCCAAGGTCTACGACGGCTCCGGGCGCTACCTGGTCATCGGGACCGGGATCGCGTCGGTCAACGAGTGGGCCAACGCCCTGGACGCGGGGGCCAAGGTCATCGCCCTGCGCCGCAACCCGCAGCCCGACGAGCAGGACCTCAACGTGCCCCGCTGCCTGTTCGAGTCCCAGGGCGTCGACGCCTTCCAGGAGCTGTCGCTGGACGAGCGCATCGACTTCCTCGGGCGCACGCTGCGGGGAACGGCGCCCAGCCGCCGGAGCTGGCGCGAGCGGGTGCAGCGCGGCCGCCAGGAGGGGCGCTTCGACGAGCTCCTGGGCGAGATCGACGCCGTGCGCCCCGGCCCCGCCGGCCTGCGCGTGCACATCAAGAGCGACCACGGCCCCGACCCGGGCTGGCTCGACGTCACCGGCGTCGTCTGCGGCACGGGGTTCGTGAAGTCGGTGCTGGCGCTGCCGGTGATCCGGCGCCTGATCGACACCTACGGGCTGCCGGTGGAGGGGGCGCGCATCCCGCTCGCGCCCAACTGCGGCGTGCCGGGGCTGGACCGACCCGACTCGCGCCTGGCCGCCATGGGCCTGCTCGCCAACAACGTGATCCCGCACGGCGACACGATCGCCGGGCTCAAGTACGTGGGCCGGCGCTTCGTGGCCGACTGCGCCCGCGCCGAGCGGCTGCGCGAGCGGCCGTTCTTCGGGCGCCTGGGCATGCAGCTGTCGCTGGCCGGCCGCAGCGCCGACGCCATCCGCCGGGTGCGCATGACGGAGCAGCTGGCCTAGCCATGTGCCCGACCGTCCTCGGCCGCATCCAGACCCGCACGGTGATCCTCATCGGGCCGGCGATCCTGGGCCTCGTTCTCTCGCTCGCCACCGGCAAGGCGGGCTGGATCGTGCTCATCGGCGTCTACCTGCTGCTCGGCGTGGCGCTGGACACCGGCTTCTACCCCTTCGTCATCCGCTGGCAGCCGCCGTGGCTGACCTTCGTCCTGGCGCTGGCCGAGTTCGTCCTCCTCTACGTGCTCTCCCAGGTGCTCGAGATCGGCCTGTCGCCGGTGCAGGCGATCGTCTTCTACTGGGTCAGCTGGGTCATCGCGATCACCACGAAGATCGTCGTGCTGCCGATCCTCTCGCTGAGCTGGATCGAGAACGCGGGCGAGTTCCGCGCCACCGGCTGGGCCGTGGTGGCCCAGAGTGCGCCGGTCTCCGCCGTCGCATTGGCGGCCGTGCCGGCCGAGCCGTCGGCGCTGGCGCGCGAGTTCGCTGCCGAGGGCGACCTGCCCCGCGCGGTGCGCAACGCCGCCTCGCCGTCGACGCTGGACGCGATCCCGGAGGAGCTGCGCGTGGCGGCCCAGCGGGTGCCGCCGTCCTGACGTCGCTAGGCGGAGACCGTCGCCGGCGTCGTCGCCGCCGGGTCCTCGGCGGGCAGGAGCGGGCGCCCGAGCATGAGGTCGGCGGCACGCTCGGCCACCATGACGACCGGCGCATGGGTGTTGCCCGAGGTGATCGAGGGCAGCGACGAGGCGTCGACCACGCGCAGGCCGTCGACGCCGCGCACGCGCAGCTCGGGGTCGAGCACGCCGTCGCCCTCGGCGCCCATCCGGCACGTGCACGCCGGGTGGTAGGTGTGTTGGCACTCGGCGCGGATCCATGCCTCGAGCTGCTCGTCGCTGGCCACGCCCGGGCCGGGGTCGAGGTTGCGCTTGGCGGCGGCGCCCAGCGGCCCCGTGGCGGCGAGCTCGCGGGCGAACCGGCACGCGGCCACCATCGCCGCCATCTCGGCGGGGTCGGCGAGCCAGTTGAGGCTGATCGCGGGCGACGCCGACGGGTCGGCGGACCGCAGGCGCACCGCGCCCTCGCTGTGCGGGCCCACGTAGGACGGCGCCAGCGTGAACGCGCTGCCCGGGAAGGTGCGGAAGCCGTTGTCGTAGTAGTAGGCGCCGCCGAACAGGATCTGGAAGTCGGGCGCCGGGCCGTCGGTGGCGATGCGGGTGTGGATGGCCGCCTCGCCGACGTTGGAGGTCAGCTTGCCGCGGCCGCGCCCGAGCACGTACTCGGCGAGATAGCGCGGGTGGGTGGCGTCGAAGAGGGTGTCGGTCTCGTCGGTCTCCCAGGTCAGGGTCGGCATCGGGTGGTCGATCAGGTGCCGGCCCACGTGGGGCGCGTCCAGCCGCGGCTCGATCCCCACCGCCCGCAGGTCCTCGGCCGGCCCGATGCCCGAGAGCATGAGCAGCTGCGGGGAGTTGTAGGCGCCCGCGCACAGGATCACCTCGCCCTCGGCCCGCGCCGTCTCGCGCCGCCCGTCGCCGCGGTCGTACTCGACCCCGACCGCGCGGTCGCCCTCGAACAGGATCCGGCTGGCCTGGGCGCCGGTGACCACGTCGAGGTTGTCGCGCTCCTTGCGCACCGGGTGCAGGAACGCGTCGGCCGCGCTCCAACGCCGCCCGCGCTTCTGGGTCACCTGGACGACGCCGGCGCCCTCCTGCTCGGCGCCGTTGAAGTCGTCGGTGGCGGGCACGCCGAGCTGTCCGGCGGAGGCGACGAAGCGGTCGGCCAGGCCAGAGACCCACACCGGGTCGACGACGCTCAGCGGCCCGGCGCTGTTGTGGTAGGGCGCGCCCAGGCGGCCGTTGCCCTCCGACCGCTTGAAGTACGGCAGCACCTCGGGGTAGGACCAGCCCGGGGCCCCGCGCTTGCTGGCCCAGGCGTCGAACACCGAGCGGTGCCCGCGCATGTAGATCATCGCGTTCATCGAGCTCGACCCGCCCAGCGAGCGCCCGCGGGGCAGGAAGATCGAGCGCCCGATCAGCGACGGCTCGGGCTCGGAGACGTACTGCCAGTCCAGGTCGGTGCGGAACTGCTTGGCGAACCCGACCGGGATGCGGATGTTGACCTTGCGGTCCGACCCGCCCGCCTCGAGCAGCAGCACGCGGTGAGACGGGTCCTCGCTCAGGCGGTTGGCCAGCGTGCACCCGGCCGACCCGGCTCCGACGATCACGTAGCGGTGGCTGGCCATCGCTGTCGGCGACCGTACCAGGGACGCGTGGCTAGAGTACGTTGATGTCCTCAAAGCACCGATTTTCGGGATGAGGCACGGCTGGGAGGGCGCCCCGCTTCCGCGTGGCCGTCACAACCTCAGCGCTCAGGCCGTGCGCTCGTCGCAGCGCGACCGGCTGCTGCGCGCGATGATCGGGCTCGTCGGCGAGCACGGCTATGCCGACACCTCCGTGCCCATGGTCGTGTCCGCCGCGCGCGTCTCGCGCTCGAGCTTCTACGCCCTCTTCGCCGACAAGACCGACTGCTTCATCGCTGCCTGCGACGAGGAGTCCAGCGGCATGCTGAAGCTGATGCTCGAGGCCGGGGCCGAGGAGGACTGGGTGCGGGCAACGCGGCTGGGGATGGAGCGCTACCTGACGTGGTGGCAGCGCCACCCGGCGTTCTCGCGCGCGTACTTCGTCGAGCTCCCGGCCGCGGGCAGCCGCGCCGTGCGCCAGCGCGACCGCCAGTACGCCCGCTACCGCAAGCTGTTCGCGGCGCTCGGCGAGCGCGCCCGCGAGGAGCAGCCCGAGCTGCCGCCGCTGTCGCCGCTGGCCACGCGGCTGATCGTCGCCGGCATCACCGAGGTGGTGGCCGAGGAGGTCCGCGCCGGGCGCATCGGCGGCCTCGACGCCTTGGCCGACGCCCTGCTGTACCTGGTGCTGCGGCTGCTGGCCGACGACGCCACCGCCGAGCGGGCGGTGTCGAAGCGGCGGCTGCGCGTGGCCACTTCCTAGGCCATAGCTCGCTGTTGCTGGCGCGGGACGCAGGGGTGAAGGCGTGCTCGGCACGGCGAACCCCGAGGACCCCGCCAGGAGCAGCGAGAATGGCCTAGCGCGCGCTGAGGGCTGGGGAGCTCCAAGCAAAGCGCGTCACGTCGGTCCGCGGCGCCAGGGCGCCCGGGCGCGTCCCGCGACGCACGAACACGATCGGCGCCGGGGCCGTGCGCGCGATGTCCGAGCGCGTGGGGCCGAGGCCCTCCTGACGCCAGCGCTCGGAGAGCCCGACCACGAGCAGGCCCGCGCCCTTGGCCGCGTCCTCCACGCCGGCCTCGCCGGGCTCGGCCAGCACCGGCTCGGCGGTGACGCCCGCGAAGCGCTGCACGAGCAGCGACGCGTTGGCCAGCGAGCGCTGGCCCTCGGCCGTGCCGAGCAGCTGCAGCGGCGCCTTGGTCGCCGCCGCCAGCCACGCGCCCAGCTCCAGCGCGGCCCAGTCGTGCTCGGCCCCGCCGAAGGGCACGAGCACCGGCTTGTCGGGCCCGGGCAGCACCACGCCCTGCTCGCGCGCCACGAGCACCGCGACGTCGGCGGGTGACTCGCGCAGCAGGGCACCGACGTCGCCCCGCGGCACGCCCACGCCGAGCAGCGGGCGACGCCCGTCGGTGAGCACGAGGTCGACCTCCTCGGCCGCCGAGAGCTTGACCAGGTCCTGCCCCGGCCGCGCCGAGGTCAGCGCCACCGAGCGCGCCGCCACACCGCGCTGCAGCAGGTCGAGCCGCGCCTTCGCGGCCGCATTGGAGGCGTCGGTGAGCAGCCGCTGCTCGGTCTGCAGGCCGCCGCGTACGCCGGCGCTGCGCGGCGGGCGCAGCACGCGGGCGATGATGAGCTCGCGCCGGGGCTCGGACTGGGCCAGGGGCTCGGCCAGGGCCAGGAGCTGCGCCAGCGCGCTCTCGGTCTGGGGCGCGACGAGGATCGAGTGCTCGGGCACCGGCACGGGCGAGTCGGCGTGGGACTCGCGCTTGGCCACCTCGAGCTCCTCCTCCACCGGCGCCCCGAACTCGTTGCGCGGGTCGAGGAGGCGCAGCGCAGGCCCGGCCATGAACGTCGTGATCAGCGCCATGATCACCAGGGCCGCGAACAGCGCGGGCGAGATCACGCCCTTCTCCAGCGCCAGGTTGAGCACGATGAGCTCGGTCAGCCCGCGCGTGTTCATCAGCGCTCCGAGCACGCCCGACTCCTTCCAGCTCAGCCCGGTCACCCGCGCGGCCAGGACCGTCCCGCCAAACTTGCCCGCGATGGCGACGACGAGCAGCCCGGCCGTGAGCGCCACCAGCGGCCACGAGTCCAGCAGCAGCATGTTCGTGCGCAGCCCGGTGTAGGTGAAGAAGAGGGGCAGCAGGAGGATGACGACGAAGTCCTCCACGCGGCGGGTGACGTCCTCGGTCAGGCCGGCGTGGCGGGGCATGACCGCGCCCATCACGAAGGCGCCGAAGATCACCGCCACGCCGATCTCCTCGGTCAGGTAGGCGGAGATGAGCACGCCCGCGAAGATGGCCATGATCCAGCCGACGGGCACGCGGCCGGCCTCGTCATAGGCGGTGGCCGCACGGGCGAGCAGGCGCCGGGCGCCGAACACCATGAGCAGCAGGAACGCCGCGGCCAGGCCGATGGTCTTGGCCACGTCGCCGAACGAGCCGCTGGCCGCGGCGACCGCGGAGGCCAGGGCGATCAGGAACCAGGCCGAGATGTCGTCGATGGCCGCGCTGGCCAGCGCGAGGGCTCCCATCGGGCGCTTGAGCATCCGGCGCTCGACGATGATCCGCGCCAGCACCGGGAAGGCCGTGATCGACATCGCGACGCCCATGAACAGGGCGAAGGCGACGAACGGCTTGTCCGGGCCCACGAGGGCGAAGATCGGCAGCGCCGCCAGCAGTCCCAGCGCCATGGGCACGAACACGCCGGTGTTCGACACGGCCACCGCCTGCGTGACCCGGCCGCGCAGCTGGCTCGGGTCGAGCTCGAGCCCGACCAGGAACACGTAGAAGATCAGCCCGAGGTTGGCGACGATGCCGATGATCGGGACGATGTCGCTGGGGAAGATCGCCGCCTCGACGCTGGGGAACAGCGCGCCCAGCAGCGTGGGCCCGAGGGCGATCCCGGCCACCACCTCGCCCATGACCCGCGGCTGGCGCAGGCGGACGGCCAGCCAGCCGAATGCGCGCGCCACCAGCATCACCACCGCGATGGCGAGGAAGAACGCTGCCACGGCGTTGGCGGCCTCGCGCGTGCGTGTGGCGGTGACGGTCTGGGGGCCGATCGCGAGCGTCAGCGTGCGGTCCGTGGCCGTGCCCGCCACCGGCGCCGACCCGCCGCGTATGCACTGCACGCGCCCCGCCAGGTTGCCGTCCTTGTAGACGAGCGTCCCGCGCTTCGCGCCCCCGGCCGTCACGACGACCGCCGAGCCGCCGTCCAGCGTGATGGCGTTGCCCAGGCAGGTCGAGCGCGGGGAGATCGTGTAGCCGTAGGCCACGCTGCCGGGCGCGCGCGGCTTGGGCGCGCCCGGCGTGGGCGGCTCGCGCTTGAGCGTCCCCGCCACCGGCGCCCCGGCGACCGTGCCGGCCAGGCGGCCGGAAGTGGCGCGGGCGTCGAGCTGGCCCGAGGCCCCGTTCTGGCAGCTCACGCCGCCGGTCAGGCGTCCGTCCTTGAAGCGCAGGTTCCCGCCCGCCGAGCCCTGCACCGCCTCGAGGTCGACGAACTGCCCGGACTGGCTCAGGTTGACCTGCTTGCCCAGGCAGCCGTTCGCGGGGACGAGGTCGTAGCCGCCGGCGATGCTGGGCTGCGCCTTGGGCTTGGGCACGACCGCGAGCACGATCACCGCTACCGCGCCGACGGCCAGCGCAAGCAGGCTGTAGTACGCGATCAGGCGCCCACGGGGGACAGCGCGCGGGGGAGCCTCGTCCATGGGCGGAAGAACGTACCGGGGGTTGCCGACAACCGTCGCGGGACGCGATGATCGTCCCATGGCGGACCTGGGCGCCGGCACGGAATTCGCCGGACACCGCATAGAGGAGGTGATCGGGCGGGGCGGGATGGGCGTCGTCTACCGGGCGATCGACCTCAACCTGGACCGCGAGGTGGCGGTCAAGGTCATCGCCCCGCAGCTGGCCGGGGACGAGGACTTCCGCGCCCGGTTCCGGCGCGAGTGGCGCCTGGCCGCCTCGATCCGCCACCCGCACGTGGTGATGATCTACCGCGCCGGCGACGAGGACGGCCAGATGTATGTCTCGATGGACTACATCCGCGGCACCGACCTGCGGGCGATGATCGACCACCAGGGCGCGCTGGAGCCGCGGCAGGCGGCCGGGATCATCGAGCAGGTCGCGGGCGCGTTGGACGCCGCCCACGCCGCCGGGCTCGTCCACCGCGACATCAAGCCGGCCAACATCCTCATCGCCCAGCGCGACCGCTACGCGGATGCCTACCTGACCGACTTCGGGCTCAGCAAGCAGCTGCGCTCCGGCACGACGGCGCTGACGAAGACCGGGATGTTCGTCGGCACGGTCGACTACGTGGCGCCCGAGCAGCTGCGCGGCGACCCCGTCGACGCGCGCGCCGACATCTACTCGCTGGGCTGCGTGCTCTACGAGGCGCTGACCGGCCACATCCCGTTCCCGCGCGATTCCGAGCCGGCGAAGATGTGGGCCCACGTCTCGGAGCCGCCGCCGTCGGTGCGTGCGCGCCGCCCTGACCTGTCCCCGGAGCTCGACGACGTTCTCCGCCGGGCGATGGCCAAGGACCCTGATGATCGCTTCCCGTCGGCCGGCGATCTCGGCCGCGCGGCGGTCGCCGCGGTCGCCGGGCGCGCGCTGCCGGCGGTGGAGCGCAGCGTGGCCACCGGCGACGCTGCGCCGGACACCAGCGTGAGCCCGCAGCAGCGGCCGGTCGAGAGCCCGCCGGCGCCGGCGCCGGCGCCGGCGACGGTGATCCCGACGCCCGCGGCGGCCGCCGCGCCGCCTCCGCCGCCCGCGCCGCCTCCGGCCGTCCCGTACCAGGCCGCGGCGGCGAGCGCACCGCCCCCGGACGCACGCAGCGGCGGCGGCAACCGGCGCATCCTGCTCATCCTCGGCGGCGCCGCCGTCGGCGTGATCGTGCTCGTGGCGATCGTGCTCGCGGTCAGCAGCGGCGGCGGCTCGACCACGACGACCGGCGCCACGAAGTCCACTCCGAAGAAGCCGCCCCCCACCGCCGACCTTGCCGCGACGTACAGCGCCACCATCGACACCGGCGGCACGCTGAAGCTCAACCTCAGCGGCACGCGCTCCGAGCTCGTCCACCTCGCCATCAACATGCCGCTGAGCTGCGCCGACGGCACCGACGACACGTTCCGCACGACGTTCCTCTCCCCCACCGACACCCAGGCCATCGACCCCGACGGGACCTTCACCTTCAAGGGCACGGCCGACGCGGACTCGTTCATCACCGGCGGGAGGGTCACGGTGAGCGGGCGGCTGGAGACCAACGGCGCCGGCACGGGCAACGCGCGCATGGTCGAGAACAGCCGCAAGCACGGGCGCTGCGACTCGAGCATCGGCCGCTGGACGGCCAACGGCAGTTAGCTAGCTCTGCTGGTGGGGGACGAGCACCAGCCCGAGCGGGTTGGTGTTCAGCGGCACCGGGAGCGGCACCGGGGAGGAGTCGAGCTCGGCGAGCTTGCCGCTCGGCCCGACGGCCAGGACGTGGATGAGGTTGCCCGAGCCCTTGGGCACGATCGCCGCCACCTGGCGCGGCGTGATCACGAACAGGAACTTCCCGTCCTGCGAGAGGTGCAGGTTCCACGGGTTTCCGCCGCCGGGCAACTTGACCGTCTGCATCAGGCGCGGGTTGCGCGGGTCCGACCCGACGTCCCACACCGAGAGGTTGTCCGAGCCCGCGTTGGCGAAGTACAGCCGGCGGCCGTCGCGGCTGACCACGCTCCAGCACGGCAGCACCGCGTCGGGGTCGCGCGTGTGCGACGCGAAGCTCAGCGCGCCGTTGGGCGCATAGGTGTAGACCCCGATCGACTGCAGGTTGGGGAAGCCGGTGTAGAGCACGCCGGGCGTGCGCGGGTTGGCCGCCAGCCCGGCCGGCCACACCGGGCTGAAACGCTCGCCGTGCGGGAAGGCCGCGGTGGGGACGTTCTGGGGCGAGTTGGGCGCCTCGGTCAGGGAGCCGTTGGACCCGAGCGCGAACGCCCGCAGCAGCCCCGACTCCTCGGTGGTGAAGACGAGCTTGCCCCCGGGGGCCACATAGACCTGGGTGGGGGACGAGCGCGGCGGCTCGGTGACCGTCGTGCCAGTGGGCTCGAGCGATCCGTCGTCCTGGATACGGAACGTCGTGTAGTTGGGCCCGACCGTTTCCAGATCGCGGACGCCGTCGTGGGCCTTGTTGGCGACGATGAGGATGTCGCCGCTGACGCCGACCGAGCCCGGGGCCTTGCCGCCGCTGGGAAACGGCGAGCCCTTGACGGGCTGCAGGCTGCCGTCGGTAGCGATGTGGAACACGGCGATCGTGTCCGAGCTCTGGTTGACCGCGAACAGCAGCGTGTGCTTCGCGTTGACCACGACCTGCTGGTCGGCGTCGAGCACGCCCCGGTCCTGCAGGTCCTTGGAGCCCGAGCCACCGGTGGGATAGGAGGCGAGGCGCAGCGGCTGCAGGCTGCCGGCCTCGTAGCGCAGGGCGAGGATGGCGTTGCCGTCGGAGGCCGACGAGTTGGTCTCCACGTAGGCCGTGCCGTCGAACGGCGCCGTGACCGGCGTGGCCTGGCGCGTGGCCGAGCCCTGGTTGCGCTCGCTGCCGCCCTGGGTGAGCACGATGGCGATCGCGGCCGCCGCCACCAGGGCCAGAAGCCCGAGCACGATGGCCCAGAGCCGCACGCGGCCGCCGCCCGACGGCGGCGGGGCCGACCGGTCGGGGAACGAGGGCGGGCCCTGCGGCGGTTCGCTCGGGCGCGGGCCGGCGGGCGGCGGCGGTTCGCGGCGCGGCGGCGCGGTCGAGCCGCTCGGCCCGTTCATCAGCGGCATGGCCAGGGTCTCGGCGCTGCCGCCCATGAGCGGGATCGCCGTCGTACGGGCGCCGCGGTCGACCGACGGCGTCGGCCTCGCCGACGGCTGGCCTCCGGCGGCGACGAGCTCGAGCGTGGTGTCGCCGAGCTCGATCTGGTCGCCGGGGCGCAGCGCTGTGGCCTCGCGTACCCGCATGCCGTTGACGCGGGTGCCGTTCGAGGACCCGAGGTCCTCGATCACCAGCTCGCCCGACGCCGTGCGCGAGATCCGCGCATGGCGCCGGGACAGCTCCGGATCGTCCCCGAGGCGGCCGGGATGGGGGGCCTCCCGACCGATCTCCAGCCCGCCGTCGAGGCCGATGCGGCTGCCGGCCGCCGGGCCGGCGAGGACGTGGAGGCTGGTATCGGTCAGGCGCTAGCTCACCCTTGCTGCTGCTGCTGCTGGCTGTGGTGATGGTGGTGGTGGTGCTTCTTCTTCTTCTTGACGATGAATCCCTGCTGTTGCTGCTGGCTGTGGTGATGGTGGTGCTTCTTCCTCTTGGCGAGACCATCAGCCGGAAGGGCGAGGACGACGGCGGCGCACGCGACAAGGGCGATAAGGGCTCGGATGCGAGTCATTCTGGGTGACCTCCCAGGTAGTGAAGAACGACGACTGTAAAGCCATATCGGCCAGCGGGGGCAAACGTCACACCCCAATGACGAGAAGGCTGAAACGCGCCTCGTAAGCGTCGTCGGGGCGGGCAAAAGCCAAGCCGTCGTGGGTGACGAGCGCGTTGGTGGGCGCCGTCATCGGCTCGTAGCAGATGAACTGCTCGCCCGGCGGCGCCCAGACCTGCGCGTAGGGATAGCCCTCGTCGAAGCGCACGCCGATGCGCCGGCCGCCGCCTTCGAGGCCGAACTCGATCGGCTCGCGCAGCTCCGAGAAGCCGTCGTCGTAGGTGCGGTCGCCGAGCGCGCCCGGCGGGATGTTCGCGACCTCGTCGGTGCCGGTGGGGATGCCGCGATCGTCGAGGAGCATCTGGCGGCGGACCGGGAAGGTCACGAGGAAGTCCTCGCGCGCGACGCCGGGGAGGGTCAGGTAGGGGTGGTAGCCGAAGGACACCGGCACCGGCTGGTCGGTGGTCGCCGTCAGCCGCGTGGTGTGGTGCAGGGCGTCGGGGTCGAGCGAGATCTCGATCTCCAGCGTGTGCGGGAAGGGGAAGCCGGCGAGCAGGTCCTCGTGGGCGCCGTAGTCGAGCCGGGCGTGCAGGCCGTCGGTGTCGCGGCCGACCACCTCCCAGTACGGGCAGGCCGAGGCCAGGCCGTGGATGGGCAGGCCGTTGTCCTCGGTGTGGACCAGCGGACTGTTGAGGTCGAGCTCCACGTCCTTGCCCGCGACCGAGTAGCGCGGGCCGTCGATCCGATTGGCCCACGGGTGCAGCAGCGGGATGCCGAAGGTCTTCGCGCTCTTGACGTAGGCGTCGAGGCCGTCGCGCTGCTCGAGCAACTCGTCGCCGCGGTGGCGCAGCGAGGTGCCGATCATGCCGGCGCCGGGGGCGAAGGTGGCCTCGAGGTCGCCGGCTTTGAGGGTCACGGGCTCCATGGAGGGCAAGCCTAATCCGACGGGTCGGGGCGGCGTCGGCCACGTTTGGTCTCGCCGCGCCGGCGCTTGGTCTCGAGCCGGCGCTCACGAGCCCCGCGGCCGGGCTTGGTGGCCCGGCGGGGGCGATGCACGTGCAGGCCGCGGGCGATGCGCTGGCGCAGGCGCTCGAGGGCGAGCTCGCGGTTGCGGGCCTGGCTGCGGGCCTCCTGGGCGACGGCGGTGATGCGGGGGCCGGAGCGGGCCATGAGGCGGGCGCGCTGCTCCTCGTTCAGGGCGCGGGAGGCGGTGACGTCGAACACGGCCTCGACCCGCGAGGCGGTCACGTTCGCATGCTGGCCGCCCGGGCCGGACGAGCGGCTCGTGCGCACGGTGACCTCCGCGAGCGGGATGGTGACGTCGCGGGTGACCTCAAGCCCGTCGCTCAACGCGCTTGCGCTCCTTGAGCGATGAGATGGCCCGGCGGCTGAGCTGGTACGCGTTGAGCAGCAGCAGACCGGCGAACGCGATCTTCAGCGCACGCGTGGGCAGCGCGTTGGCCAGCACGACGCCGGCGAGCACGCCCAGGCCCGACAGCGCGCCGATCACCGCCGCCTCCTTCAGGGCGACGTTCCCGTAGCGTTCCTGGCGCCAGGCGCCGACGAGAGCGACGGGGACGACGGCCAGCAGCGAGGTCGCCTCGGCCTCCACCTGGCTCAGGCCCAGCCCGATGGTCAGGGCGGGGACGAAGAGGATGCCGCCGCCCACGCCGAGCATGCCGGCGACGACGCCGGCGAGGATCCCGACGAGCGCCGCCTCGATCACGACAGCACCAGCTGGACGGCGACCACGACGGCCAGGACCGCAAACAGCAGCGAGATGGCTTCGAGCGGAACGCGCTGCTGCATCCAGGTGCCGAACAGCACGCCGCCGATGGCCGGGACGCCGACGAGGACGCCGTCGAGCAGGTGCACGTTGCCGTAGATCGTCTGGATGACCGCCGCGACGCTGGCGATGATCACGATCGCGGCCAGCGAGGTCCCGGTGGCGCGGCGCTCGTCGAAGCCGAACCAGAGGATCAGGAGGGGGACGATGACCGCTCCGCCGCCTACGCCGAGGAGTCCGGAGAAGACCCCTGCGACCGTCCCGATGGCCGCGAGCTTCAGGGTTCTTCCGCGGGCCACGGCGAGGCATACTAGAAGTCGTGAGTCCCGCACAGCCCGCGCCGAACAGCGTCTCCGCAGGCCTCGCCGACGCGCTCGCCCCGCTGCGTGCCGACCCGTCCCGCTCGGCCGTCCTGTTGGACATCGACGGGACGCTGGCCCCGATCGTGCCCCACGCCGAGGACGCCCACGTCCCCGAGAAGACGCGCACGCTGCTGATCGCCCTCGCGAAGCGGTACGGCGTGGTGGCGTGCATCAGCGGGCGCGCGGCGGCGGATGCGCGGCGCGTGGTCTCGCTCGGCTCGATCGCCTACGTGGGCAACCACGGCGGCGAGCTGCTGCGGCCGGGCGCGACGAAGCCCGAGGTCGAGCCCGAGATGGCGCATTGGACCAAGCGCGTGCAGGAGTTCGCCGAGCGCACGAACGGCGACGAGCTCGGCCGGCTGCGGGTGCGCACCGAGGACAAGGGGGCAATCGTGGCCTGGCACTGGCGCGGGGCGCCCGACGAGGAGGCCGCGCACGCGGCGGTCAAGCGCATCGCCGAACACGCATCTGAGGCCGGACTCGAGCCCCACTGGGGGCGCAAGGTGCTCGAGGTCCGCCCGCCCGTGCGCGTCGACAAGGGCGGTGCCGTGCAGCGGCTGCTGCGCGACGTCGACGTGGACGCCGCGCTCTACGCCGGCGACGACACCACCGACCTCGACGCCTTCCGGGCCCTGACCCAGCTCGTCGCGTCGGGCCGCCTCAAGGCCGCCGTCCGCGTCGGCGTGCGGTCCGATGAGGGGCCGCCCGCGATCGCCGAGGAGGCCGACGTGGTGGTCGACGCCGGCGACGGCGTGCGGGCCCTGCTCGCGGCGTTGCTCGACGACTAGGCCGTGCGCTTCACCGACTTCCTCCGCGCGACCGTCATGACCAGCGCGGGCGCCGCAACGGTGCTGGCGGTGATCACCGTGCTCGCCGCCGGCACGCAGGACTCCGACCTCACGGTGGTGTTCATCTCGGCCGCGTGGTGGATCGCCGCCACGGCGATCGGCTCGACGCTCGGGCGCCGCGGCGAGACCAACCCGCCGATCGCCCGCCTGCTCGCGGCCGCGCGTTTCCAGACCATCCTGCCCGAGCTCCACCCCGGCCGGACGCTGATCAACCGGCTCTGGCCGCTGCTGCTGTGCACCGTGGCCGCGGGCGCCCTGGCGGTCATCGCGCCGCAGGTGCCGGGGATCGCGTGCGGCTTCGCGATCATCTGGTCGCTGGCCTGGCGGCGCCAGGACGAGGCGGTCACGGCGATCGAGGACCGCGACGGCGCGCGCTTCTACGTCGACCGCACCTCGCCGTTCAAGGCGATCCAGCTCGTGCGCACGCCGGGGTTCAAGGCCGACACACCGTCCCGCATCGAGCGCGAAGCCGCGGCGTCCTAGCCCATTCTCGCCGAGCTATGGGCTAGTTGAACAATGAGACCAGTCCGACCAGGGCGGGCGCGAGGACGAGCGCGGGGAGGAAGTTCCCGACCTTGACGTCGATGAGGCCCAGCAGCTTCAGCGAGATCCCGAGGATGAGCACGCCGCCGGCGCTGATCAGCGCGGCCAGCGCCTGGCCGCGCAGGACCTGGTCGAAGGCGCCGGCGCCGAGCGACAGGCCGCCCTGGATGACGAGGATGGTGATGGCCGCCAGGCCCACGCCCCAGCCCAGGCCGGCGGCCAGGGCGATGGCGGCGAAGCCGTCGAGCAGGGCCTTGGTCGCGAGGGCCTGGTAGTCGCCGGTCAGCCCGTTCTGGATCGAGCCCACGATGGTCAGCGGCCCGACGCAGAACAGCAGGCTGGCGGTGACGAAGGCCTGCGAGACGGTCGAGTCGTTCTTGCCGCGCGCGACCGTGGCCTGGATGCGATCGCCCAGGCGCTCGAGCCAGCGCTCGATGCCGATCGCCTCTCCGACGAGGCCGCCGAGGAGCACGCCGCCCATGACGTAGAGGAAGTTCAGGTTGTGGGGCGGCAGCGCGAGGCTGACCCCGAGCACGCCGGTCAGCAGGCCGAGGCCGGCCATGACCCGCTGCTGCATGCGCTCGGGCAGGCGACTGCCCACGCCGACGCCGATGAGCGTGCCGAGCAGAACGGTCCCGACGTTGATGAAGGTGCCCGTCAGCAACGGCCGGGGAGAATGGCAAGCCGTGGCCCCGGATGTGCTCATCGTGTCGCTCGGCACCACCGCCGGGCTGCGGACGGCGGACGCTGCGCTGGAGGGATCGCTGCAGCGGGCGGGCGCTTCCGTGGCCGTTGCGCGCGTGCCCGTGCCGGCGCGGTTGCCGCCCACGCTTGCGGCCCAGGACCTCCTGCTCGCGCGCGCCGCGCGTGCGGTGGTGACCGACGCGCGCGCGGTCGTCTACTCGTCGACGACGGCGGCGCTGCTGTGGCCGCGGCCGGGCGCCATCCGCTTCGACGCGCTCTCGGCCGCCAACCGGCCGGGCCGCCACGGCGTGTGGCAGCGGCCGGTCGAGCGCCGGCGCCTCGAGGCCTCGACGCTGCTGCTGCCGTGGAGCGCGGGCGCGCTCGCCGAGGGGCCGCCGATCGCGTCGCCCGCGTTGGTGGTGCCGGTGCCGGTCACGCCCGGCGCCGCCGCGTCCGGCCCGCGCGACCTCGCGGCGATCACGTACGGCACGAATCCGGGCAAGAAGGGCCTGGACCGCGTGCTGGGCGCGTGGGCGCTCGCCCGCCGGGAGGGCGAGACGCTGGTCGTGCTCGGCGGCCCGCGGGTCGACGCGCCGGGCGTGCGCTGGCAGCCGCTGGCCGCGCCGGACGACTGGCGCGCGCTGCTGCGGCGCGCGCGCGCCTACGTCACGGCTCCGCGGCGCGAGGACTACGGACTGGCGCAGCTCGAGGCGCTGGCCGAGGGCTGCCAGCTCGTCACCAACGCGGCGCCGGGGCCGTACGCGGCGCTGCCGCTCGCGCGGTCGCTCGACGCCCGGCTGGTCGGCGGCGACCTGGCGGTGGCGCTGCGCACCGCCCTCGACCACCCCGCGCCCGACTACGCCGCGCGTGCGGTCGAGATGCTGCGCCCGTGGCGCCCCGACGCGGTCGACGCGCTGGTGGCCGAACGCGTCGTGCCGGCGTTGCTGGGCGAGGTACGCTGAATGGTGCCGTGCTGTTCCTGATCGACGATCGCGTTCCCGCCGAGCACAAGGAGCGGTCGGCATGGCGCGACGAGGTGCCGTGGCGCGGCGTCGCCGCCGTGGGGGTGATCCTCGGCCTGTGCATCGTCGGGGCGGCGCTGGCCCCGGCCGAGGGCCTGGCCTGCGTGACGATCGCCGCCGCCCTCGCGTGCCGGTTCGGCGTGCGGCTCGGCGGCGACTGGCGCGGGATGAAGGACCACCGGCAGTAGGGCCGCGCGGCGTTCCGTCGCCGGGCGCGCGGTGTTTGCGCTCGGGTTGAGAACGGCAGCGACGAGGGGTGGGTCCAGCGGGGCGGGGGCGGTTCCCGCGAGTGATCGGAGGTTTGTGTGGGCTATAGGCCCCAAAATGTTCCACTCACTCGCAAAACCGCGCTCGCGCCGGAACCCACCCCCTAATCGCCGCCGTTCGACGCGAGCACAAACCCCACGCGCCCGGCGGCCGAACGCCACTCGTCGCTCAGACCAGCGCGCGCTTCCGCAGCGCAGCGAACTCCGGCCACGACCGCGTGTTGGCGACCTGGTCGCGCGTCAGCCACGCCCGCCGCGCCGTCGCGATCCCCCAGCGCCGGAATCCGAAGTCGTCGATCGAGTGGGCGTCGGTGTTCACGAGGATCAGCACGCCCGCCTGCGCCGCCGCCCGCGCGTGGACGTCGTCGAGGTCGCGGCGGTCCGGCGACGCATTGATCTCGATCATCGTGCCCGTGCGCGCCGCCGCCTCGATCACCCGCTCCATGTCGAACGCGTAGGGCGCGCGGCTCTCGATCTTGCGCCCCGTCGGGTGGCCGATCGCGTCGATCAGCGGGTGCTCGATCGCCGCCACGATGCGGTCGGTCATCGCCTTCTCGGCCATCCGGAACGACGTGTGCACCGAGCCGATGACCCAGTCGAGCCGGGCCAGCAGGTCGTCGTCGTAGTCGGGCGCGCCGTCGGGGAGGATGTTGACCTCGCTGCCGGCCAGGAGCTCGATCCCGTCGAGCTTCTCGTTGAGCGCGTGCACCTTCTCGATCTGCTTGCGCAGCTGGTCGGGCGAGACCTCGTTGCCGAACCCGTGCGTGGCTGAGTGGTCGGTGATGGCCAGGTACTCGAACCCGCGCTCGCGCGCCGCGAAGGCCATCTCCTCCAGCGTCGCCCGTCCGTCCGACGCCGTCGTGTGCGCGTGCAGCTCGCCGCGGAGGTCGTCCTCGGTGACGAGCTCGGGCAGGTCGCCGCGGGCGGCGGCGTCGAGCTCGCCCCGGCCCTCGCGCAGCTCGGGGGGAACCCACTGGTACCCGAGGCGCTCGTAGACCTCCTCCTCGGTCGCGCAGCGCCAGGTCTCGCCGCTGGCGTCGTCGAGGATGCCGTACTCGGACACGTGCAGCCCCTTGCGCACCGCCGCCTCGCGCATGGCCATGTTGTGCTGCTTGGAGCCGGTGAAGTGCTGGAGCAGGTTCCCGAACTGGTCGGGGGCGACGATCTTCAGATCGACCGGCAGGCCGGTGTGGGTGCGGCCGCGCGCGCCGGCGTCGGTGGCGCGCCCGGTCGACTCGATGATCTCGAGCTCGCTCAGCGCCGAGGCCAGCGCCACCGGCTCGTGTGCCGTCGCGATCACGTCGAGGTCCTTGACCGAGTCGGCCAGCCGCCGCGCCGAGCCCGCCAGCTCCACGCGCTCGGACGCCGGGTGGGCCCGCAGGGCCGCCACGATCGCATCGGCGGCGGCCAGCGCCTTGGGCAGCAGCATGCGCAGCCCGGGCACGTCACCCGCGTCGAACGCGGCCAGCGAGGCGAGGATGTTCTCCTCCGCCTTGGCCCCGAACCCGCGCACGCCGCGGATCGCCTGGTTCGCCGCCGCCTCGCGCAGCGCGTCGATCGAGTCGATGCCCAGCTCGTCGTAGAGCACGCGGGCGCGCTTGGGCCCGAGCCCCGGCACGGCGCGGGTCATCTCGATCAGGCCGGGCGGGAACTTCGCCCGCAGCCGCTGCGCCGAGGGCGTGTCGCCGGTCTCGAGCAGCGTCACGATCTTGTCCTGCAGCGTCTTGCCGACGCCCGGCAGCGACGTGGCCTTGCCGTCGCGCGCGAGTGCTGCCACCGACGTCGAGCTCTCCCGCACCGCCTTGGCCGCGGTGCGGTAGGCGACGACCCGATGGATGATCGCGCCGTCGAGCTCGTACAGGTCGCCGAGCTCGTCGAGGGCGGTCGCGATCTGGCTGTTGGTGAGGTCGGGCATCCCCGGCGCTTAGGGTACGCCGCCGCGTGCCCGCTCCCGCCTGGCTCATCCTCCCGACCTACAACGAGGCCGAGAACCTCGAGGCGATCGTGCGCGCGAGCCTCGACGTCATCCGCACCACCGCCGCCAACGGCCACCGGATCCTCATCGTCGACGATGGCTCGCCGGACGGCACCGGCGCGATCGCCGACCGCCTCGCCGCCGAGCTGCCCGACGAGGTCGAGGTCCTCCACCGCCCCAACAAGGCCGGCCTCGGGCGCGCCTACCTGGCCGGCTTCCGGCGTGCGCTCGAGGCCGGGGCTGGCTACGTATGCGAGATGGACGCCGACTTCTCCCACGACCCCGCCGACCTCGCGCGGCTGCTGCGGGTGGCGCAGGACGACGCCGACCTCGCGCTCGGCTCGCGCTACGTGCCCGGCGGCGAGGTCGAGGGCTGGGGCTTGCTGCGGCGGGTCGTCTCGCGCTGGGGGTGCTGGTACGCCCAGCACGTGCTCGGCGTGCCCGTGCGCGACCTGACCGGCGGCTTCAAGTGCTACCGGCGCGAGGTGCTCGAGGCCATCACGCTCGACGCGGTGCGCTCGCAGGGCTACGCGTTCCAGGTCGAGCTCACGTACAGAGCCGTACGCAACGGCTTCCGCGTGCGCGAGATCCCCATCGTCTTCCGCGACCGCGAAGTGGGTACCAGCAAGATGTCGCCGCGTATCGCGTTGGAGGCCGTCTGGCGCGTTCCGCAGATGCGATTCCACGCGCGCTGACGCTCCGACGGTCTTGCTTCACTTTGTATAGTGATAACAGAAGCCCCACGACAGGAGAACCGATGGCAGCGAACATCACCGAAGTCACCGACGCGAACTTCCAGGCCGAGGTCCTCGAGTCCGACAAGCCCACGCTCGTCGACTTCTGGGCTCCCTGGTGTGGTCCGTGTCGTGTCGTGGCGCCGGTGCTGGAGGAGATCGCCGGTGAGCGCGACGACCTGAAGATCGTCAAGCTCAACACCGACGAGAACCAGCAGACGGCCGCCGCGTTCGAGGTGCTCTCGATCCCGACGCTGATCCTGTTCCGCAACGGGCAGGTCGCGCACAAGGTCATCGGGGCCTACCCGAAGGCCAAGCTCCAAGCCGAGCTCGAGCCCGCGCTCGCCTAGGCCATTCTCGCCGCCCCTGGCTAGATCCTCGGGGTTCGCCGTGCCGAGCACGGCTTCACCCCTGCGTCCCGAGCCAGGAACCCCGAGCGATGGCCTAGGGCCTAGGCGCGCTCAACCCCGATCCGGAGTTCGAGCCCGTCGATGGTGGCGCTCGACGCGCTGCCGTCGGCCTCGAAGGACAGCGAGCGCGCGAGCGTCTCGCCGCGCACGTAGTCCTCGTAGGCGCGGGCCGCGGCGAGCAGCTCCTCGTGCCCGCCGAGCGCCAGCGCGATCCGGTCCTCCACCGCGAGCCCGGCGCTGCGCCGCGCCGACTGGACCGCGTGCACGATCTCGCGCGCGAGCCCCTCGCGGCGCAGGTCATCGTCGAGCGCGAGGTCGAGCGCCACCGCGTGCGAGCCCTCGCGCTCGAGCTGGTAGCCGTCGAGCGGCCGCATGGCCAGCTGCAGGTCGGACGGGCCGAGCGTGTGGTCGTGGCCGTCGAGCGAGATGCCGATCTCGCGGCCCTCGCGCAGGGCCGCGGCCACATGCGGCGGGTCGAGCGCCGCCACGGCGTCGGCCACCTGTGGCATCAGTGAGCCGAAGCGGGGGCCCAGCGCCCGGTAGTTGGGCTTGACCTCGTAGCGGCCGAGCTCGTCGGCCGCCGACACGAAGCGCAGGTCCTTGACGTTGAGCTCGTCGCGTACGAGGTCGGCCAGGCGCTCGATCGCGTCCCGCTCGACGCCCGCGGCGACGATGACCGCCTCGCGCAGGGGCTGGCGCACCTTGAGCTTGGCCTGCCCGCGGGCCGCGAGCCCCAGCCGCACGGTCTCGCGCACGACGTCCATGGCCGCCTCGAGCGCCACGTCGCGCGGGCCCGGCACGGGGAACGCCGTCAGGTGGACGCTGGGCTCGGTGCCGTCGAGGTTGTCGTAGATCTCGTCGGCGATGAACGGCGTGAACGGCGCCAGCAGCTGGGCGACGGTGAGCAAGCAGGTGCGCAGCGTGGCGAAGGCGACGGGGTCGCCGTCCCAGAAGCGCCGACGCGAGCGACGCACGTACCAGTTCGAGAGGTCGTCGATGAACGCCGCGATGGCGCGGCCGGAGAGCGTCGCGTCGTAATCGTCGAGGCGCTCGCTCACCACCTCGGTGGTCTGGTGCAGCCGCGAGAGCACCCAGCGGTCGAGGTCGTTGGCCGCCGGGGCGTCCGGGCGGTCGACGCCGTTGACGTTGGCGTAGAGGACGTAGAACGCGTACGTGTTCCACAGCGGCAGCAGGAGCTGGCGCACCGACTCGCCGATGGTCTCGACGTTGAAGCGGTAGCCGTCCCACGGCTGCTTGGAAGTGAAGAAGTACCAGCGCAAGGCGTCGGCCCCGTAGCGGTCGAGCACCTCCCACGGGTCGACCACGTTGCCGATCGACTTCGACATCTTGCGGCCGTCCGCGTCGAGGATCAGGCCCAGGCAGAGGACGTTGCGGAAGTCGGACTGGTCGAAGAGCAGGGTCGAGACCGCCAGCTGGGAGTAGAACCAGCCGCGCGTCTGGTCCAGCGCCTCGCAGATGTAGTCGGCCGGGAACGTGGCCTCGAACAGCTCCTGGTTCTCGAACGGGGCGTGGCGCTGCGCGAACGGCATGCAGCCGGAGTCGAACCAGACGTCGATGACCTCAGGCACGCGGCGCATCTCGCCGCCGCACTCCTCGCACGGGATGACGACGTCGTCCACGAACGGTCGGTGGGGGTCCTCGAGGCGCACGCCGCTGCGCTGCTCGAGCTCGCCCAGCGAGCCGACGCACGTCGTGTGCCCCTCGCTGCAGCGCCACACCGGTAGCGGAGTGCCCCAGTAGCGGGCACGCGACAGGGCCCAGTCGACGTTGTTGGCCAGCCAGTCGCCGAAGCGCCCGTGCTTGACGTGGTCGGGGTACCAGGTGACCGTCTCGTTGGCCGCGAGCAGGCGGTCGCGCTTGCGCTAGGTGGCGATGTACCACGACGGCGTGGCGTAGTAGATGAGCGGCGTGCCGCAGCGCCAGCAGTGCGGGTAGGCGTGCTCGTAGGACTCCGCCTTGAATACGCGGTCCCGGCTGCGCAGGTCGGCGATGAGGTCGTCGGCGACCTCGCGCACGCCGCGCCCGGCGTAGGGGCCGGCGCGGTCGTCGAAGGTGCCGTCGGGACGCACCGGGTTGACCACGGTCAGACCCTGCTCGCGGCCGAGGCGGAAGTCGTCCTCGCCGAACGCCACCGCGGTATGGACAAGGCCCGTGCCGTCCTCGGCCGAGACGAAGTCGGCCGCGACCACGGTGTGGCCCTTGGGCCCGTAGGCCGCGGCGGGAATGAACGGGAACGGCGGCTCGTAGCGCGTGCCGAGCAGCTCGGCGCCGGTGAACAGGTCGAGCACCTCGGCGTCCTCGCCCAGCAGCGCCTCCACGCGGGCCTCGGCCAGCACCGCGACGCCCCCGGTGTCCGGATCGCGGGCGCGCACGTAGCGCAGGTCCGGGTCGGCGGCGATGGCGGCGTGGGAGACCAGCGTCCACGGTGTGGTCGTCCAGGCCAGCAGCTCGTCGCCGGGCTGCAGCGGCGCGGGCGGGTCGACCACCGGGAAGCGCACGTACAGCGACGGATCGACGATGTCGAGGTAGCCGCCGGGCAGGCCGAGCTCGTGGCTGGACAGCGCCGTGCCGCAGCGCGGGCAGTAGGGCACGACCTTGTGGCCCTCGTAGAGCAGGCCCTCGTCCCAGATCGACTTGAGCGCCCACCACACCGACTCCACGTAATCCGGGTCCATGGTCCGGTAGGCGTCGTCGAGGTCGACCCAGAACGCGATCCGCTCGGTCAGGCGGTTCCAGTCCGAGATGTGGGACATGGCCGACTCGCGGCAGCGGGCGTTGAAGGCCTCGATGCCGTAGCGCTCGATGTCGGCCTTGCCGGTCGAGCCGATCTCCTTCTCGACCTGCAGCTCCACCGGCAGGCCGTGACAGTCATAGCCGCCCTTGCGCTCGACGTAGTAGCCGCGCATGGTCTTGTAGCGGGGGAAGATGTCCTTGAACACGCGCGCCAGCACGTGATGGACGCCAGGTGGGCCGTTGACCGTGGGCGGGCCCTCGTAGAAGACGAAGCGGTCGGCGCCCTCGCGGCGGCGCAGCGACTCGCGGAAGACGTCGCGCTCGCGCCAGCGCTCGAGGACGGCCTCTTCGAGGCGCGGGAACGAGGGGCTGGAGTCGACCGGACGGTGCGGCGGCAAGAGCTCAGAGGATAGGCTCGAGTCATGGGTCGGCTCGACGATCTCGACCTGTCGCTCAAGTTGTCGCGCGCGGAGGAGGCCAAGCGCGTCGAAGCCGCCCAGCAGCGGCTGTTGGCGCTGCGCCTGCTGTGCGGCGGCCTGCCCGTCCCCGGCTCGCGCGACGACCACCCGCTCGGCCCGCCCGTGCTGGCGCTGTTCGAGGGCTGGGACGCGTCCGGCAAGGGCGGCGCGATCCGGCGGCTGGTGACGCCGCTGGACCCGCGCCACGTGCGCGTGGCCTCGTATGCGGCGCCGACCGCCGACGAGAAGCGCCACCACTTCCTGCTCCGTTTCAGCGCCGCGCTGCCGGGCTGGGGCGGGATGGCGGTGCTCGATCGCTCCTGGTACGGGCGCGTGCTGGTCGAGCGCGTCGAGGGCTTCGCCACCAAGGACGAGTGGAAGCGGTCGTACGGGGAGATCGCGCGCTTCGAGACCTCGCTCCAACTCGAGGGCATGCTCATCCTCAAGTTCTGGCTGCACATCTCCGACGAGGAGCAGCTCAAGCGCTTCAAGCGCCGCGACGCCGATCCGCTCAAGCGCTGGAAGCTCACCGACGAGGACTGGCGCAACCGCAGCAAGCGTCCCCAGTACGAGAAAGCGGTGGAGGACATGCTCGAGAAGACGTCGACCAAGGACGCGCCCTGGTACCTGGTCGAGGCCAATTCCAAGCGCTACGCACGCGTCAAGGTCCTCGAGACCGTGTGCTCCGAGATGGAGCGCGCCATGACCGAGAACGGGATGGAGGTCTCGCCCGTGCTCGAAGCCGCGATGTAGCGATCTAGGATTCCGGGCATGACGGGGTGGCTGGCGTGGGCCGCGGCGGGCGTGGTCGCCACCGCGTGCGCGTCCGGCTGCGGCGGCGGCCAGGACCCGCCCCCGACGGCATGCAGCGACGGTGCGCGCACGGTGCTCGGCGCCCTGCAGCGCGCGCCCGGTGACGTGTCGCTCGAGGGCGGCACGCTCATCTCCACCTGCGTGCGCCGCTCGCTGGACACCGGGCAGATCCAGACCCTCGGCTTCACGTACCTCGCGGCGGCCAACAGCGAGCTGCAGCTCATGCCCCACAGCGACGCCGCCGCCCTGCAGCTCGGCTTCCTCGTCGGGGCGGTGCGGCGGGGGGCGAACAAGACCAATGGGGTGCAGCTCGAGCTCGTGCGCCGGCTGGACCAGGTCGCGGGCGTTGGTGGACCGCCGGGGCCGCGCCGGGCCGCCTACCGTCGGGGCATGGCCGCAGGCGAGGACCACGGATGAAGCTGCGCCTGTACCACCACCACGACGGCGCGCGCGTGGCCTATCGCGAGGCCGGCACCGGCCCTCCGTTGGCGCTGCTGCACTCGCCCGGGCTCTCGCACCGCGAGTTCGCGCCGGTGGCCGACGAGCTCGCCGAGCGCTACCGCCTCGTGCTCCCCGACCTGCCCGGCCACGGCGATTCCGAGGACCGCCCGCGCCACCCGTGGACGCCGGAGTGGCTGGCCGAGGTCATCGCCGGCTTCTGCGGCGAGGTCCTGGGACCGCGACCGCTGGTGGGCGGCCACGACGTCGGAGCCGAGCTGCTGCTGCGCGCAGCCGCCGCCGGTTGGCTGCGCCCGCGCAAGGTCGTGCTGATGTCCTCGCGCCTGCACACCGGGATGCCGCGCGGGCACAAGATCCGCACGTGGCGGGCGGTGACCCGTGCCGCGGCCGTGCCGGGCCTGGACCGCGCGCTGGCGGGCATGGCCCCGGCGGTGTTCCGGCCCGCGGTCGGGATCCGCCTCTCGGCCCGCGGCAACCCCGAGGCGGCCAACCTCGTGCGCCACGCGTTCAAGGACGTCTCCGGCAACTCCAACCGTGCGCGGTCGTGGGCCAAGCTCGCCCGCAACTGGCCCATGGGCGTCCAGCTCGACCTGCTGGACGCGTACGACCGGCTGGCCGTCCCCGTGCTGCTGCTGTGGGCGGACGAGGATCGGCTCTACCCGGTGTCCTTGGCCGAGGACGTCCTCGCCCGCCTTCCCAACGGCCAGCTGCGCGTGCTCGACGGCGCCGGCTACCTGATGGCCTACGACGACCCGGTCGGCGTGGTGCGCGAGCTGGTGGCGTTCTGCCGCTGAGGCTCAGGCCTGCTGCAGGGCCTGCGTGGCGCGGATCATGTGCTCCGACACCTCGGCCATCTCCTTGCTGGGGCTGAACTGCACGTACTCGGTGCCGGCCTCGACGACCGGAATGTGGCCCGGCGGCAGGTAGAACGCGTCGCCGGCCCGGACGACCTCGTCGTGGTCGGCGAAGCGGAAGGTGATCTGGCCCTTGATCACGTAGCCCCAGTGCGAGCAGTGACAGCGGTCGTCCGGGAGCCCCTTCATGAGCGGCGTCGCGTCGATGTCCTGGTTGAACGTGGTGATGTTGACCGTGTAGCCGTCGACCTCGGCGTGGTGGTCCAGCACCGGCCCGTAATCGTGGCCCTCGAGCGTCGCCTTCGAGAACTTCGGCATTTCCCACTCCCTCTCGGTTGGTGTGGGACGAAGCTACGCCCGCGCCAGCGCGTCGGCATGGGGCGTTTGCCCCATTTCCTCGGGCAGCAGCCCGTGCGTCATCGCGAAGAGGCTCGCCTGCGCGCGGGTCGAGGCATCGATCTTCGCGTAGATGTGCTCGACGTGGTTGGCGACGGTCTTGGGCGAGATCACCAGCGCCTCGGCGATCTTCCGGTTGGAGAGGCCGCGGGCCACGAGGCACAGCACCTCGACCTCGCGAGGCGTCAGGCCGGCGGGCCCGCCGCGGCGGCGGGGCACGCGATGGCCGGCGGCGCCCAGCACCGCCTCGACCGCCTCGGCGTCGAGACGCGCCGCCTTGACCTCGGCGTGCAGCTCCGCTGCCGCCTCGCCGGGCGCCAGCGCGGGCCGGTGGGGACGCGGCTCGCGCATGGCCTGGTAGGCGTCGGCGGCGCCGAGGATCCTCGCCGGGCGCGCGATGGCCGCGCCCGACAGGCCGCGCGGGTAGCCCGTGCCGTCCAGGCGCTCGCGGTGCTGCACGGCGATCGCGCCCAGCGGCGCCAGGGACTCGGACTGGTACAGCATGCGCTCGGTGATGTAGGGGTGCATGCGCACCCGCTCCCACTCGCCGGCGCCCAGCGGACCGGGCTTGTCCCAGATCGCGTTCGAGACCCCCAGCCGCCCGAGGTCGTGCACGTAGCCCGCGCGCCGCAGCGTCCGCACCTCGCCCTCGCCCAGCCCGAGCTGGGCCGCGGCGTCGGCCGCGAGCTCGCCGACGGCGCGGGCGTGCCCGAGCGTGTACGGCGACTTGAGGTCGACGAAGTTCGCGATCGCCACCAGCGCCGCATCGAAGCGCTCGCCGGAGAGCACGATCGCCAGCGCCGGCTCGGCCTCGATCACGGCGTCCCACGTGCCCACGGTGTCGAGGCCGGCGAGCACCATCTCGGCGTCCGCGCGCAGGAGGTCGGCCAGCACGGGGTCGAACTGCTTGCCGGCGCGCTCGCCGGCCAGCGCGCGGGCGGCGTCGAGCCCACCCACCCGGTGCGCCACCTCGGCGTACTCCGCCAGCATGGCCAGGCGGGACGCGATCGGGACCGCGTCGCCGGCGAGCTCGCCGGGCCAGCCCTTGCCGTCCCACATCTCGTAGGCGGCGCCGAGCGCCTCGGCCACCCCCGGCGGGAGGTCGAGCTGCTCGCCCAGCGACCGCGCGATGGCGGCATGGGCCTCGATCATGCCGTCGACGTCGCGGTGGCCGGAGAGCGCGAACTCCAGCCCGAGCCGGAAGCGGTGCAGCGGCGGGCGCCCGGCGCCCAGGTTCCGCATGCTCGACGTGGCCATGCGCAGGCTGCGCGGCTCGTAGTCGAACTTGACCGACTTGAGCGCGATGTCGTCGCCGAACCACTTGGCCTGCTCGTGGGCGTCGGAGTGGCAGCCCACGCTGATCAGCAGCGCGGTGTAGTACACGACCGCCCGTTCGTCCTCGTCGAGGCCGACGCGCTCGGCCAGGCGCAGCGCGATCAGGCTCTGGCGGAGCACGTGCTCCATCGGCTGCCCGAACCCGAGATCGATCCCGAGTGAGAGGGCAGCGATGAGCTCGGCCAGGCGCACGTGGGCGCGATCGACGTCGCTCGCCACAGACGGAGCCTAGGGCAAACCCTCAACCTCCCTCACGGGGTCTGCCCCCCAACCTTTGCCGCAGGTTCGCACGTACCCTCTAGGACATGGCGATCGAACACGAAGAGCAGCTCTGGGGCGGGGAAACCGCCAAGGCGGTCGAGAACTTCCAGGTGTCGGGCATCCCCGTCCGGCTGGAGGTCGTGCACTGGCTGGCGCGCATCAAGGGCGCGGCCGCGCGGGTCAACGCGGACCTCGGGAAGCTCGACCCCGACGTCGCGCGCCGCATCGCCGAGGCGGCCGACCGCGTCGCCAACGGCGAGTTCGACGACCAGTTCCCGATCGACGCCTTCCAGACCGGCTCCGGCACCTCGACGAACATGAACGCCAACGAGGTCATCGCCAACCTCGCCGGCGACGGCGCCCACCCGAACGACCACGTGAACATGGGCCAGTCGTCCAACGACGTCTTCCCCTCCGCCGTTCACCTCGCCGCGCTGGACGAGGTCACCAACGACCTGCTTCCGGCGCTGGACCAGCTCGAAGGCGCGCTGGCGGCCAAGGCGCGCGAGTTCGCCGACATCGTCAAGTCCGGCCGCACCCACCTGATGGACGCGGTGCCGGTCACGCTGGGCCAGGAGTTCGGCGGCTACGCCGCCCAGGTCCGCCTCGGCGCCGAGCGCGTGCGCTCATCCCTGCCCCGCGTGGCCCAGATCCCGCTCGGCGGCACCGCCACCGGCACCGGGCTCAACACCCACCCCGAGTTCGCCGAGCGCGTGCGCGCGCTGCTGGCCGAGCAGGCGAACTTCGAGATCCGCGCGCCCGAGGACCCCTTCGAGGCCCAGGGCGCGCGCGACGCGCTGGTCGAGCTCTCGGGCCAGCTCAAGGTCATCGCCGTCTCGATGAACAAGGTCGCCAACGACATCGCGTGGATGGGCTCGGGGCCGCGGGCCGGGCTGGGCGAGCTGCTGCTGCCCGAGCTCCAGAAGGGCTCGTCGATCATGCCCGGCAAGGTCAACCCGGTCATTCCCGAGGTGGTCATGCAGGTCGCGGCCCAGGTCATCGGCAACGACACCGCGATCACCTTCGCGGGCTCGCAGGGCAACTTCGAGCTCAACGTCCGCATCCCGCTCATCGCGCGCAACCTGCTCGAGTCGATCCAGCTGCTGGGGGCCAAGTGCCGCCTGTTCGCGACCAAGTGCGTCGAGGGGATCGAGGCCAACCTCGAGGGCACGACCCGGTCGGCCGAGGCGACGCTCGCCGTGGCCACCGCGCTCAACCCGTTCATCGGCTACGACAAGGCGGCGGAGATCGTCAAGGACGCGGCCGCGTCGGGCCGGACGCTGCGCGAGGTCGCGCGCGAGCACGGCGTGGACGAGGCAACGCTGGACAAGGCGCTCGACCTGCGCAAGATCGCCGCGGGGAGCTCGGGGCAGACGTAGGATCGCCCTGCCGATGCGCAGGGCCCTGGTACCGCTCCTCCTCGTCGTCGCCGCCGCGCTGGCCCTGCCCGCGAACGCGGCCGCGACGCTCGTCTACACCACCCAGCCCAGCCGCAAGCCGCCGGTGCTGTGGTCGGCGTTCAACGACGGCAGCGGGGCGATCCAGCTCGGGAGCAGCTACTCCGGCGCCAAGCTGTCGCCGGACGGGACCTCGGTTCTGGCCGTGCGCCAGTCGCGCAAGGGGGCCAACCAGCTCTTCCTCCTGCCCACCGCCGGCGGCGGGACCACGCTGCTGCTGCCCAGCGTGCAGTCGGGGCTGTACGCGTGGTCGCCGGGCTCGCAGCTCATCGCCGCCGTGACCGGCAAGCGGCTCGTGCTCATCGACGTCGCCACCGGCGGCGTGTCCGACCTCGCCGCCGGCGTGGTGACCGGCGACAGCGTGAGCTTCTCCCCGGCGGGCGACCAGGTCGCGTTTGCGCTGGCGGCGAGCGCGGCGCTGAACGCCGCCAGCGACGTCTACACCGTGCCGGTCGCGGGCGGGCCGGCGACGCAGCTGACGTTCGACGGCCAGTCCACGAACCCGGTGTGGGGGCCGACCCAGATCGCCTACTCCAACGGCCCGCGCCGCCGCACCGACTTCCCCCAGCTCAACCTGTGGCTGATGAACCCGGACGGCAGCGGCCAGCACCAGCTCACGTTCCTCGGCGTGCGCCCGCTGGTCACCGGCCTGAACCCGGTGGAGTGGTCGGCGACCGGGCTGCAGCTGCTGGCCGACTACGGCGGCCAGGACACCAGCCAGGCCTTCGCCGTCGATCCGCTCACCGGCGACGCGCGCGACCTCGGCGCGACGCCGTTCGACGGCACGGCGCCGTTCGCGCTCTCGCATGACGGCACCACCGTGCTGGCCCAGACCGGCGGCGTCGAGGGGCCGGGACGCGGCCAGGCGACGGTCACGATCCCGTTCGCGGGCGGGCCGCCCACGGTGCTCGTGCCCAACGCGCTCAACCCGGACTGGAACGCCTGATCAGGCTGAGCTCGAAGCAGAGCTCGCCCACCACGACGGCGACGAGCAGCAGGATCGTGGCGACCGGGTTGAGCGCGCCGCCGAGGAACGCGATGGCCAGCGCGAGGACGCCGGTGCCGGCGCGCAGGGCCGCCCGGCGACGCGCGGCCGGCGGCGGGCGGCTGGCCAGCTCGATCGCGCACACCCCGAACAGGAAGATGGCGATTCCCCCGCACAGCGCCGCGCGCGCGCCGGCGGGCAGCGTCGCGCCTTCGGCGCCGTCGATGGCCAGCAGGGCGCCGGGCGCGACCAGGCCCAGGCCGGCGTAGAGGGGTCCGTGCAGGTAGACGTACCACGTGCTGTCCGCGTGCACGGCGGTGACGCAGTCGAAGTACAGCCACCACACGGCGGCCGCGAGCACGAACGTCCCGACGGCCACGGCCGAGCTCTGGAAGGCGAAGTTGACGTCGGAGATCCCGGCCGCCACCGACACCACCGACTCGCCGAGGACGATGATCGTGAACAGGCCGAAGCGCTCGGCGATGTGCGAGCTGACCAGCGGCAGGGTGGGGATCCGCACCACCGAGAGCAGCGGCGTGCCGATCTCGATCGCCAGGGCAATGCCCCAGACGACGTAGCGCCACGGCGTCGGGACGAAGAGCGAGACGATCCATACCGCCAGCCCGAGTGCCCAGCGGATCTCGTAGTAGCCCTGGAACGCCGCCGCCTCGGGGACCTTCCGCCGCGACCGGTCGGTGACCGCGAGCAGGCACGCCCGGGTGGCGATCGTCGCCAGCGCGAACGGCTCCGAGCCGCTCGTGAACGCGTCGTCGACGTGGATGGCCACGACGATGTTGGCCAGGGCGGCGCCCAGCACGATGAGCCGGTGCACCGTGTCGTCGACGTCGAAGCGGTCGGCGTAGGTCGTGAACCCGACCCAGGTGAAGAAGACGATCGCGAACAGGCCGAAGTACTCGACGAAGACCTTGGGTGCCGGATCCGTCTGGATGAGGTCCGACATGCGCGCGATGACGACCACGAAGACGAGGTCGAAGAACAGCTCGAGGTTCGTGGGACGCGCCTCGGTGACGGTCGAACGCAGCCGCAAACGTAAGAGTTTGCTCCCGCCTTCGGACCGGTCGGATACGGTCCCCGCCGTGCGCCGCCCCCTGCTCGTGCTGCTCGTCCTCGCCGGCGTGCTCGCCTTGCCCGCGGCGGCCTCGGCCACGCTGGTTTACGGCGTCCAGCCCAGCCGCGGCGCGCCGTCGGTGTGGGTGGCCAACAACGACGGCAGCGGCGCCACGCGGCTCGCGACGGGCTACGGCGGTCCGACCATCTCGCCGGACGGCACCACGGTTGCCGCGCTGCGCCAGACGAGCTCGGGCGGCAGCGCCCTCTCCGTGTTCCCGGCGACCGGCGGCCCCGGCCGTCGGCTGCTGACCAACGCCGGCTTCGCGACCGTGTCGTGGTCGCCCGACTCGTCCACCATCGCCGCCTACAGCGGGCACCGGCTGCAGATCGCCAACGTCGCCACCGGCGCCGTGGCCACGCTGGCCACGGGCACGTTCAGCGGCACGGCGCCGAGCTTCTCGCCCCTCGGCGACCAGATCGCCTACGCGCGGGCGACCAGCAGCCGCACCAACGCGCCCTCGGACGTCTACACCGTCCCTGTCGGCGGCGGGGCGCCGACCCGGCTCACGACCGACGGCCTGTCGCTCAACCCGATCTGGGGCCCGACGCAGATCGCATACTCGCGCGGCCCGCACCGGCGCCAGGATTTCCCGCGCCTGAACATCTGGCTCATGAACCCGGACGGATCCAACCAGCGCCAGCTGACCAACGTGCGGGTGCCGACGCTCGTATCCGGCCTGGCGCCGCTGCAGTGGTCGGCCAGCGGCCAGCAGCTCCTGGCCACCTTCGGCGGGCAGGACACGGACCAGGCCTACGCCGTCGACCCCAACACCGGCGCCGCGCGCGACCTCGGCGCCCGCCGCTTCAACGGCACCGCGCCGGCGGCGATCTCGCGCGACGGCACGACCGTCCTGGCGCAGACCGGCGGCGAGGAGGGCCCGAGCTCCGGCCAGAACGTCGTGTCGATCCCGTTCGCCGGAGGCGCGGCGACCGTGCTCGTGCGGCGCGCGAGCACGCCGGACTGGAACGCCTAGTCGGAGCTGCGTGGCCAACAAGGCCGCCTTCAGCCGCGAGGACGTCGCCGACGCCAAGCGCGGCGCCCCGGCGGTCTCGCTGGCCGGCTACGCCGCCGATCGCGGCCTGCAGTTCCTCGACCACGCGACGCCGGCCGGCTACCGGACGGCGGTGCCCTGCGAGCCCGAGTTCCAGTTCAACCTCATGCGCGGCCCGCTGCCCGGCGGGGAGTTCGGCGTGGTCGGGCACGAGGCCTTCGGCTTGCCGTGGGTCGGCGGCACCGTGGCCTGGTCGGGCTGGGTCGAGACCGTGGGCAGGCCCAAGGGCACCGGCCTGCGGGCGCGCGACTTCGCCCTGTCGATGCTGCCGGGCGCGGACCTGTTCACGGGGTGGGGCAGCGAGAAGGTCGAGCCGCTGCGCACTCCCTGCACCATCGCCGCCGTGCGCCTGCCCGAGAGCGCCGGCCTTCAGCCCCACCTGCGCATCGACAACCGGGACGCCGCCCCGCCCTACGACTTCGGCAACGACGTCGACCTGCACGCGCTGGGGCTGCTGCTGCACGCCGACCCGGCGGCGCCGGCCGACCTGCTCGACGCGTTCCTGGCCGAGCCGGTCGCGTCGACCCTGCAGGCGCACGCGGGCGACCCGCTGTTCCAGGTCCTGATCACCTGCGCGACGCTGGTCGTGCGCCGCAACGGCTGGATCGCCGACCCCGCGCAGCTCGACGAGCTCTGCGGCTTCGCCTCCTCGCTGGCGCGCAACGCGCGCGCGGCCTGCCGCGCCCGGCTGCCCCGCCAGCCGTTCGAGGAGGCGCTGCCGGCTCCGGCCTGGCAGAACGGCGCGCCGCCGGCGCGCGGGTTTGCGCTC